>Ga0187879_10000078_pt1 | contig 77058 bp, 74 predicted proteins | sample June2016WEW_19_1_FD_132423 | JGI IMG/M metagenome (GOLD analysis project Ga0187879, IMG submission 132423) | Peatland microbial communities from SPRUCE experiment site at the Marcell Experimental Forest, Minnesota, USA - June2016WEW_19_10 | ecosystem: Environmental > Terrestrial > Soil >... | reverse complement strand
CGCCTCGGCCGCCAAGCCCGCGGTCGGCGCTCCGTCCGCCTCGCCCGTCGAGCCCGCCTCTCTCCCCCGGTCAGCCTCCCTGGCAGTGTCAGCTTCGGAGGCGGGACTCGCCTCGTTCGCCGAGCCCGCATCCGTGACCGCACCGCCCTCGGCCTCGAGGGGCGGCTCTGTGGGCTCGACCGGCCCGTCAGGGCCGGGTCCTTGCGCAGAGGCCGAGGGGCCCGAGTCCGGTGGACCGACCACCGCTCCGCTGGTTGCTTCCGCCAGCCGCTGCCGTGGCCCCCGCCTGCGAACGACGCCCTCGGCGACGCACCCGAGGATCACGAGCAAGGCGCCGGCGACGCCCAGCGCCCGCAGCGTTTCTCCGGACGAGCTGCCAGCTCGTGACACGGTGCCTGCTCCATCTGCTGGTGTCCAGGCGGCGTTCTCCCACACGAGCACCCCGTCCTCGTTCGGCAGCTGGCGCAGGTCCGTCTGTGCCTCGAGCGCCTGAAGCAGGTCGGCTGGAGGCAGCGCCGAGGGCGGCGTCTGCTCCCCGATGAGCGTCGGCGCCGCGGCGGTGGGCACGACGACGTAACGGATGCCCTGGGGTGCCAGCAGGGTGCCGAGCCGGAGCGTCCCTCCGGTCATGGCCACGCCGACGTCTCCGGTGACGACACTCGCCGGTCCCGGGTCGGCCGTCGGCCAGAGCGTTGCCATCGACGGAAGGCCGCTCGTCGTCACGAAGGCGGCCAGGCCGGCGCCCGCTTGAAACGCCGTCCCCGGCAACGCCCGCGGATCCCCGATCCACAGCACGCGTGCGCCGGGTGGTGTTGCGGTCGTGAACTCGCTGGAGGTTTCTTCGAACCCGACCCCGGGCAGGTCGCCGCGACCGCCGAGCAGCACCCCGAGCGCCGGGGCGACGCCGACAGCGAAGCAGCCGACCGCCACCACGCCCGTGATCTGCCGCCACCCGAAACGGTGACGCTTGAGATCGAGCTCGAATGCCGCTGCGCCAATGCCGCAGCAAGCCGCGAAGGCGACCGCCGCCGGCGCCACGAGCTCCTCGGTCATGCCGCCGCCGGTGCCCAGCCAGCCCTGGCTGCCGACCCAGGCGAGCAGGACCGACCCGAGGGCACAGACCCACCAGCGCGCCGCCCAGGCGAGCCGCGGGCCGCGAGCCCACACGAACGCGAAGGCGGCGAGGGCGACGAGGCCGGCCGCCCCCCACCAACCACCCACAGGCCCGGTGTGTCCTCGCAGCAGATCAGCCGGGCTGGATCCGTCCCCCGCCGCCGGCACGCTGCCGGCGAACAAGCTCCAGCGCGCCCCGCTCTGGAGCCAGGTGAGCGACCAGGGCATGCAGCACAGGAACGCCGCGACGAGGCCGCCGGCGCCGACTGCAGCGCTGCGAAGCATGGCGCGGGCACCGCCGACCACGACCGAAGCCAGAAGGCTAGCCACCACGACGACGCCGACGTCGAGCACGACGGCGGGCGCCAACGAGCTCATCGCCGCCAACAGCAGGCCGAGCGGGGCGATATCGGCCACGAGATCCCGCCAACTCCAGCCGCGGATGGCGGCGCCGTGCGCAGGCACGAACGGTCGCAGCCCGCTGGCGCGCGCCAGGCGGCCGAGCACGAACGGAAGGCCGGCGAGGGCGACGGAGACCTCGACGTCTCCGCGCGCGAGCCCGTTCCAGACAAGCGGCGAGCCGGCGAAGGCCACGGCGGCGACGATCCGGGCCCGCGAGGAGCCGAAGTCGCGCACGAGCCGCCAGGTGCCGATCGGCCCCAACACGAGCCCGCTCAGGAAGGCGATGCGGAGTGCGAGCGCTGAGCTGTTGCCGAGAATCGTGCCCACGAGGCCGACGAGCCCGTACGCCGGCGGCCCCACTTGAGTCGCCCGCCAACCGGTATCGCTCCGGCCGGCGATCCACTGGCCGAGGAGATGGATGGCGCTGGGCCCAGGCACGAGGTCACCGACGACGGGGAGCGGGCCGACGAGCAGGTCACGCGTCCCGAGGAGCATGAGGAGCCCGAGCACGACGGCGGCGACCACTTGGCCGACCTGCACCTCGCCGTGCTGGACGCGCACCAGCCACTCCGTCAGCTTGTCGACCTCCAAACGACGGTCACCGCGACCACCCCTCCCATCGGCGCTGAGCACCGGCTCCCTCGCCCCGCGGCGGACGCCGCCTGGACGCCGCAGCCCTGTCCCTTCGCCGTGAGCCGGCAGGGGAAGCCGATGGAGGCGATCCCGAGCTGCCATCCGACTGGCGACGACGCGGTCGCTGACCTGCCTCACCTCGCGCAGCCGCCGGCGTGCCTCCGGCAGCGAACGCCGGTGGGCGAGGTTCCATCTCCACGCCGCCCGGGCCGCCCTCGCCCGACCGCGCCGGTCCGTGAGGGGAGCCGTCGCCGAGTCGAGCAACGTCAGGAGGAGCAGCTGGAGCGTCGTCAGCCACCGCCGCACGAGCCCGTAGTTCTTGAGGACGGCACGCACCTCGTTGCGGCGGCGAATGACGAGCTCGTCGCTGGTCGGTCCGCCTGCCGTGGCGCTCGCTTGGCGGTGGCGCACGATGGCTCGGGGGGCCGTCACGACGCGAGCGCCGGCCAGCTGTGCTCGCCAGCAGAGATCGACATCTTCTCCGAAGCGGCTGATCTCCGGGTCGAAACCCCCCACCGCCGCGAAGAGGTCGACCCTGGCGAGCAGGCAGGCGCTCGGCACGGCGAAGACTTCCCGCACCTCGTCGTGTTGGGACTGGTCGAGCTCGCCTTCCTGGATGCGGGGCACGGAGGCGCCGAAGCGGCTGACGCCGAGGCCGATCTGCAGGAGGCGGTCGGAGGCATCCCAGTCCACGAGTTTCGGGCCGACGATGCCGGCGTTCGAGCGGAAGGCCTCCGCGACCATAAGGCGAACCGCATCCGGGGCGAGGGCGACGTCGTCGTGGCAGAAGAGGAAGAAGCTGGCGCCCTCGATGCCGACGAGCACGTCGTTGGCGGCGGCGCCGAACGATGCGCCTTCGGGGCGGTGCCGCACGAAGGCGCTCGGCATAACACCCGCGACTCGATTGGTCACGCCATCGGAGGTCCCGGCGTCGATGACGAGGACATCCAAGCTGGGGTAGTCCTGCTGCTCGAGCGATTCGAGACATGGTTCCAGCCAGGTGTCGGCCTCAGCGGTGACCACGACGGCGACGACCGGTGGTACGTACTCCTCCGGCATCAGTTTTGCAGGCTACTCGGCCGAAAGTGCTTGCAACAGTTAGCGAAAAGTGTTACAGTAGTACGCAGACAGAGGAGCGGTTCCCCCAGCAGGGGGGACCTACCTCTCGAGTCTCCAAGGAGGCGCTTGCTCAGGCCGGCGCCGAGAGAGAAAGAGAGATGCCATGCCCGGTATCAAGACCGATCTGCGCAAGACCAGGGCCGATGTGAGCAAGACGGCTACCGACTTCACCAAGGTCGCCCAAGATGCCGCCTATGTGGCGATCGGGCTCGGCGTGCTCGGCTTCCAAAAGGCGCAGGTACGCCGTCAGGAGCTGCGGAGCCAGCTCGTGGGACTGCAGGGCCGGCGCGGCCACATGGACCGTCGGGGCCCGGCACCCGTGAGCGACATCCGCAAGGAAATCGCCAAGGCGATGAAGGAGTTCGACAAGACCGTCGGCCAGCTGATCGAGCGCTGGGACGCCACCGTCGAGCCCGTCTCCGAGCGCCTGCCCGCAGGTGCACAAGCGGCCCTCCAGCAGGCCAGGGAAGCCCGCGACCAGCTACGCGGTTACCTGACCTCGCTCGCAGCCTGACACCCGCCGGCCGGCGTTGACCGGCCGAGCGGTCCTTCGCCCGGCGGTTCGCACGCGCGGTCCGGTGGCTCCCCCTCTTCGCCGGGACCGCCGCACCGCCGGCGCGTACGAGGCCCGCCTTCTCCACCCCCCCTCGGAGGAGGCGGGCCTCGCCGCGCCGCGCCTGCACCCCGCTGGCGGCCCGCACCCCGCTGGCGGCCTACCTCTGGCGCGCCAGCTGAGTGCGCCAGTGGTCGAACATGTCCGCCAGCGTCTCCTCGAAGGGGACCTGCGGGGTCCATCCCGTGATGGAACGAAGACGAGCGGCGTCCCCGACGAATACGGGGACGTCCACCGGGCGGAACAGCGCCGGGTCCTGCACGATCTCGATGGGCGCCGTTGCGAGGGCGCACAGCTGGCGAGCCACCTCCGCAATCGTGATCGCGGACCCGGTCGCCACGTTGAAGACATCCCCGGCCAACTCGGCGTCGACGAGCGCCCTCTCGGCGAGGAGCCGGTACGCACGCACGACGTCACGCACGTCGGTGAAATCCCGGGCGGCCACGAGGTTGCCGACGCGCACCTCGCCCCCGCCCTCCCCCTCGGCGCGGGCGATGCGCTCGGCCAGGGCCGATACGACGAACTCGGGCGACTGGCCGGGTCCGAGGTGGTTGAAGGGCCGTACGCGGACCGCACGCACTCCCCGCCCGAGCCAGGCCTGCAGCCCCAGGTACTCGGCCGCCACCTTGCTCACGGCGTAAGGCGTCACGGGACGCAGCTCGGCCTTCTCGGTCAAGGGCCCGTCCCCCACCGCCTGGCCGTAGACCTCCGCCGAGCTCACGACGATGACCACAGGCGCCACCGGGCAGCGTGCGGCTGCCTCGAGCACCTGCAGCGTGCCGAGGGCGTTCACCTCGAACGTCCGCGCCGGGTCGGCCCACGACTGCCCGACGTGGGCGAGCGCCGCCAGGTGGTAGATGACGTCGGGAGCCACGGGGACGACGGCAGCGGCCAGCGCCTCGCCATCGGTCACATCCACCTCGGAATCGGTGAGGATGACCTCGTCGCCCGCCTCCTCGAGGTGGGCGCTCAGCCACCCCCCGACGAAACCCGAGCCCCCCGTGACGTATGCCCGCACCGCCCCACCCTACCGGCGACTCGCCGGAACGCTCGGGAGCGCTCTTCGCCTCATGTCGCGGCCGCCTCGTACGCCTCGAGGTGAACAGCCGCCGTGCGCTCCCAGGTGAAGGCGGCCGCCCGCTCCAGACCGTCCGATCGGCGACGCGTCAGCTCGGGCTCGCCGGCTTCCAGGACCGCCTCGAGGGCGGCGCCGAGGGCGATGGCATCGCCGGGAGGCACCGTCCAGGCAGCCGCACCGGCAACCTCTGCCATGGCGGTGCCGGTCGTCGTCACGAGGGGAGCGCCGCAGGCGAGCGCCTCGAGGGCCGGGAGGCCGAACCCCTCTTCGAACGATGGGTAGGCAACCACCCGTGCACGGCGCAACAAGGCCGGTACGGCGTCGTCGTCGACGTAACCGAGACGCCGAATCCGCCCACGATGGCGGCAGGCGGCGATGGCGGCGGTGACCTCGGCACTGCCCCAGCCGTCGATGCCGGCGAGCACGAGCTCGAGGCCCTCATGCCCGCCGGCGAGGCGGTCGAACGCTTCGACGAGCGGCACGAAACCCTTGCGGGGCTCGATCGTGCCGAGTTGCAAGACGTAGTCGAGATCCGGCGGGCATCCGCAGCGCTCCAGGGCGGCCGCGTCCGACCCGCCCTCGCGCGCTTCGGGTCGGAAGCGTGCGTGGTCGACACCGTGCGGGGCGACGAGGACGGCTCCCCGCGGCGACAGCAGGGCGTGCAGGCGAGCTGCTGTCGTGTCACTCACGCAGACGATCACGTCGGCCTCACTGGCGGCCCGGCGGATCGCACGTTGGAAGAACGGCACTTTGGCGGCCACGTGCCACTCGGGGTGGTCGAAGAACGTGAGGTCGTGAACGGTGACGACGGAGCCGATGGAGCCGAGCCCGTGCGGGAAGGTGTAGTGGGGACCGTGGTGAACGGCGATGGGAGGATCCCCGAGGTGGCGGACGACCGACCCGAGCCGCCACTGTTCGTAGGCCACTCGAAGCGGCCGGGCGGTCCAGACGACGTCGACGAGGCGGCTCGACGGCGCCAGGGCCGCCCAGCGGGCGGCATCGCCCTTGCGGCACACGAGGCTGAGGGCGACGCCGTCGGACTTCCCGAGGGCGCGGACGAGCTCGACGACATAACGGCCGGCTCCGGCGGGTCGATCGGGGATGGCGCTCACGTCGAGGCTCGTGGCGACCGGCGACATCAGCCGGCGACCTCCGCCCACCATTGCAGGTGGCGCTGCGCCACAGCCGCCCACGTCCGCCCGCGCACGCTCGCCTGCCCGTCCCGCGCCAGCTTTCGCCGGCGGGCGTCGTCGGTGGCGAGCTCTCCGAGGGCGCGAGCGATCTCGGCCGTCTCGCGGGCATCGACGATCACAGCCGGGCCTGCGTGCTCGACGATGCTCGGCACGGCAGAGCTCACGAGCAAGGGCGCCCCGGCGGCGAGGGCCTCGACGGCCGGGAGGCCGAACCCCTCCGCCAGCGGGACGTAGGCCACGAGGCGGGCACCCGCATAGAGAGCGCTCAAGACCGGGTCGTCCACCTGTCCGACCATGGTGACGCCCTGGCTCGGGAGGAGCTCGGGGCCCCATCCCGTCGGACCGACAACGAGCAGCGGCCACGGCTCAGGGAGGCCCTTGCGAGCCTGCCGGTACGCCTCGAGCAGGCGTCGGAGGTTCTTGCGGGGCTCGAGGGTGCTGACGGTGAGCAGGTACTCTCCGGTCACCCCGAGACGGCGCAACAGGAGGCGGGCCGCTTCGGTGTCCGGGGCCGCCAGGTGGTCGCACCCCTCCGGTATCACCTCGATGCGGCACGCATCCAGCTCGACGGAGGCGCCTCGCAGCTGATCGGCAACGGCGTGGGACGGCACGACGACGCCCTGGGCGCTACGGGCGACCCGGCGAAGGGCGGCCTCGTGCCACGCCAGCCCGCGGGGCGGGTACGTCTCTGGCACTTGGCGCCATGCGACGTCGTGGACCATGACCGTGAGCGGTGTCGCCCCAGTCGGCGGCGCCGCCAGTGAGACCGAGTGGACGAGGGCGCGGCGGTGGAGGGGGGCGCTGCGGTGGAGGGGGAGCCGACCCCGGTCCCACATGCGCGAGATGATCCGATCGGGCGCCTCCCCGAGGCGCGGTACCCGCCCGAGGGCGGCGAGGAGTGGTCCCCCGACGATCTCGAGGGGAAAGGGAAGACGCGCCAGTGGGTCCGGACCTCCTTGCGGGCCGACGGGTCCGGCCACAATCGTCACGTCCGGCATCGGGGTGAGGGACGACAAGCCTCCGAGCAGCCCGGAGGCGTAGGTGCCGATCCCGCCGGGCACGCGGCGACGGAGCTGCTCGGCGACGACGGCCACGCTCAGCCGTTGGGTGGCGTCGCCGCCCGGCGCCGGCTCAGCCACGGGAGGTCGCCACCTGACCTGCGGCCGCGGCCGCCTCGACGTACAGGGTGACCATGGCCTCGGCGGTGGCCGCCCATGAGTACCGCCCCGCCTGGGCGCGACCCCTTGCGACGAGCTCGGCGCGCAGCTCCTCGTCCACGAGGAGCCGTTTGAGCGCCCCGGCGAGGGCGGCGACGTCTCCAACGGGCACGACGAGGGCGCCGTCGCCGACGACCTCGGGCACGGCGCCGCCCGCCGTGACGACGACGGGGATGCCGGCGGCCATCGCCTCGAGCGGCGGGAAGCCGAAGCCTTCGTAGATCGACGGATAGGCGAGCGCCAGGGCGCCCGCTAGGAGCGAAGACCGCACCGGGTCTTCGACGTACCCGAGGCGGACGACGCGATCTGCCACGCCGCTCGCCGCCACGGCGGCGTCGAGCGCTGGACTCCCCCGCCCCTCGGCCCCGGCGATGACGAGTCGGAGACGGCGGGGCGCCCCGGTCAGCTGGGCGAACGCCCTCACGAGCGTCGGGTAGTCCTTGCGAGGCTCGATGGTGGAGATGGCGAGCAGGTAGGGGCCTTCCACGGGGGCGGGACCGTTTGCCCGCGGCCCCGCCCCCGGAGGGAGCCCGTAGGGGATCACGCGCACGCTCTCCGGCCGGACGCCGATGAGCTCGGAGAGCTCGCCGGCCACCTGGCGCGATGCCGTGTGGACGAAGGCCCCCCGCTGCACGGCCTGCAGCGCCAGGGCTGGGTAGGCGAGGGAGGCCGGGGCGCACAGCTCGGGGTACTTCCACGGAGTCACGTCGTTGATCGTGACGACGGCGGCGATGTGGCGAGGGGGCGGCACGACGAAGTTCGTCCCGTGCACGACCGAGACCCGGCCCGCCACGAACTCGGCGGAGGGAAACCCGACGTGGCGCCAGGCGCCATGAGCCACCCGCGTCGGGATCGCCAGCGGGCGGAAGGCCACGCCCGCCGGCAGGCGGTCGCGAACGTCCTTCGCCCGCCTGGCGACGGCGAAGGCCCGCACCTCCACGTCCGAGCGGGCGACGAGCGCCCGTAGCAGCTGCTCACAGCAGACGCCCACGCCCGTTGGCGAGCCCGCCAGCGGCAGCACGTCCAGCGCCACCGCCAAGGGCGGTCGGTCGCTCACCGGAACAGATCCTCGGCGTGGGGCCGAACGACCTGCTCTCGCACCGAGCCGGCACCGAAGACAGACGGATCGAGCCCGCGCACGACGGCCACAGGAACGCCGGCCGCCTTGCCCATCACGAGCTCCGCCGCGCCGGCGATCTCGTCGACCACACAGATCTCCGTGGCGACGAGCGTGCGGCCCATGGCGTCGGTGCTACCGCGCAGATCGACGATCCCGCGCAGCCCGGCACTGCCGATGGCGACGTCGGTAACGCCCCGCCGCCAGGCGCGGCCGAACGTGTCCGAGACGATGACGCCCAACTCACAGCGGGTCCGGGCGCGCAGGCCGTCGCGGATGCGCCGGGCGGAGCGGTCGGGGTCGATCGGCAGGAGGGCGGCGTAGCCGTCGGCCATGTTCGAGAGATCCACGCCGGAGTTGGCGCAGACGAAGCCGTGGTGGGTTTCGGTGATGACGAGGTCGCCGCGGCGGCGAAGCACCCGGACCGCCTCGCGCTCGGCGAGCTCACGCCGGGCCGCGGCGTCGTCGGGGTCGACGGCGACGACACGACCCTCGGCCTTCGAGACGATCTTCTGGGTGACGACGACGACGTCCCCGTCGAGGAGCGCCGTCGCCGAGGCGATCATCTCGGCGAGGTCGTCTCCGGCGGCGATCTCCGGCAGGCCGGAGACGGCGAAGATGGCGAGCGAGGTCGGAGCTTGCACGTCGGGATTCTGCCGCAGAGTCGTGCAGCGCGGCGCCGGCGCTAGCCGGCGACCGGCATCCGGTCGGCGTCTGGCCCGCTGGCGGAGCGGAGGACCGTGCGGGCGAGCTCGGCGGCGATGCCGGCATCGCTCATCACCGTTGCGGCGACGACGCAACGCATCGCGCATGCCTCCACGCCGCCCACCTGGTCGGCGTCCACCTCGTCGACGACGAGCGTCCCGCAGACATCGGCCAGCCAGCGGGCGACCCCGGCCGCCGTCGCCTCACCACCGAGCTCGGTGAGCAGCCGGTCCGCCGGGCCCTTCAGGGCGGTGCCGGCGATGATCGGGGAGACGCCGACGACGCGCTCGCGACGCGACCGGAGCACGTCCCGGATCCCGGGGACCGCCAAGATCGGATCGATGGAGACGACCGGGTTCGACGGAGCGATCACGATGATGCTGGCCGAGCCGAGCGCCTCCAGCACGCCGGGAGCGGGCGATGCCTGCTCTGCCCCGGCGAAGCGGACGCCGCCCACCGCCACGGCATGCCGCAATCGGACGAAGTAGTCCTGGAAGGCGATTTCGCCACCTTCGGCCAGCTCAAGGACGGTTCGAACGGGGTCGTCGGACATCGGCAAGAGGGTGAGCCGGAGCCCGAAGGCGCCGGCGAGATCCGCCGTCACCGCCGACAGGCTCGAACCAGCCCGCAAGCGGCCGGTGCGGTATAGGTGGGTGGCGAGGTCGAGGTTGCCGAGGCGGAACCAGGTGTCGCCGCCCAAGTCCTCGAGAGCCTGCATGGTCGTGAAGTCGTCGCCGGCGAGGCCCCAACCGGTGAGCGGGTTGACGCGGCCCGACAGGGTGTAGGTGATCGTGTCGAGATCCGGACTGATGGACAGGCCGTGCAGCTCGGTGTCGTCTCCGGTGTTGACGATGGCGATGACGTCGCTCGGCTCGACGACCTCGAGCAGTCCGGAAAGGAAGCGAGCGGCTCCGACGCCGCCGCACAGCACGGCGATCATGCCGGCCGCAACCGGTGATCAGCGCGCCCGATCACGGTGCTCCTCGATGACGCGCGAGAGGCCTTCGCTCAGCGGCGTCCACGGCTTCCAGCCGAGGTGGATGCCGGCCCGGTCGGGGTCGAGGGCGCTCCGCCGGATGTCGCCGGGGCGCTCGGGGCCGTGACGGGGAGGAGCCTTGCTGCCGGCGGCGGCGGCCATCAATCGGTAGAGCTCTGCTGTGGAGGTCTCGACGCCTGTCCCGATGTTGAGCACGAGTCCGCCACCTCGTTTGGCGGCGCGCGCAAAGGCGTCGACGACATCGTCCACGTACACGTAGTCCCGCGTGTCGTTGCCGTCGCCGAAGATGACGCAGGGCTCGCCGGCCACGAGAAGACCGGCGAAGATGGCCACCACACCGGCCTCCCCGTGCGGATCCTGACGCGGGCCGTAGACGTTGGCGAGGGCGAGGGCGGTGAACTCCATCCCGTGCAGCGAGCGATAGGCGACGAGGTAGTCGATGGCCGCCTTCTTGGACACGCCGTACGGCGACAGGGGACCGTGGGGTGCGTGCTCGGCGACAGGCAGGTCGGCCGGGTCGACGTCGCCGTAGAGGGTGCCGCCGCTGGCGGCGTAGACGATCTTGCGGGTCTTGGCAGCTCTGGCAGCTTCGAGCAGCCGCAGGCTGCCGATCACGTTCACTTCGGCGTCGTAGATGGGCCGCGCCACCGACACCGGCACCGAGATCTGCGCCGCCAGGTGGAAGATCACCTCTGGCGGCCTATGGCGGACGACATCGGTCAACGACTCGTCCCGGATGTCGAGCTGGTGGAAACGAAACGCCCCGCCGGAGGCCCGCGCCTCGGCGAGGTTGGCGAGCGAGCCGGTCGAGAGGTCGTCGACGACGTCGACCTCGTGACCTTCTGCGAGGAGGCGATCGACGAGGGCGGATCCGATGAACCCAGCCCCCCCGGTGACCAGCATGCGGCTCATTGCGGATACCTCGCCCCCCGCAGGATCGTCCCCGCCGGCACCTGCTGGCCGCCCCGGAGCACCGTCATCGCCTCGAGCCGGCAGCCGGAGCCGAGCATCGTGCCCGTTCCGACGATGCTGTCGGTGACCACACAGCCCTCCCCGACCACGGCGCCCGGCAAGAGAGCCGAGCGCGACACCTGCGCGCCGGCGAGCACCTTGGCGCCGGCGCCTACGACAGAGTCCGCCGTCGCCGCTCCTGCGGCCACGAGGGCGCCCGGCCCAAGGTACCCGACGCCTGACAGCACGCCGTCGACGACCGCACCGGAAGCGACGAAGGCGCCGGTCGCCATCTCTGGGGCGTTCGGGCGGGAAGCGGGCGTACGCAGACCGTGCAGGATGTCGAGCTGCGCCTGCAGGTAATTCTCCGGTGTGCCCGTGTCGAGCCAGTAGTCGTCGGAGGCCATGGCGAAGAGCTTCCCGCCCGCGACGAGGGAGGGGAACGTCTCCCGCTCGATCGAGACCGGCCGCCCTGCGGCGATGAGGTCGAGCACGCATGGCTCCAGCACGTACGTGCCGGCGTTGATGAGGTTGGTGGGGGCCGTACCGGCGGAGGGTTTCTCGACGAACTCCCTCACCCTGCCCTCGGCGTCCGTGGGCACGACGCCGAAGGCGGACGGGTCCACGACCGGAGTCAGGTGGATGGATGCCTCCGCTTCATGCGCTGCGTGGAACTCGACGAGTGACGCGATGTCCAGGTCGGTGAGGACGTCGCCGTTGAGGACGAGGAAGCGGCCCTCCACTCCCGCCTTCTCGGCAGCGAAACGAACGGCCCCCGCGGTGCCGAGCGGCTCCGACTCGACGGCGTACACGAGCTCCACCCCGTCGATGGCGTCGGTCGGGAACGCCTCGATGAATGCGTCCGGGCGGTAACCGAGCGACAGCACGGCCCGGCGCATACCGCCTCGGGCGAGCCATTCCACGACGTGCTCGACGAGGGTCCGGTCGAGCACGGGCAGCATTTGTTTCGGGATGTCGTACGTGAGCGGCCGAAGCCGCGTCCCCTCGCCGCCCACCAACACGATGACGTCCATCAGGGTTCGCTCCGGCGGGCGAGGGCGAGCTGCCCGTTCAAGGCTACGACGTCGACGAGGTCGTCGATGAGGACGTCGACTTCTTCTTCTTGGCGACCGTCGTCGAGGTCGACGAGGTGGAAGTGGTCGCCGGCAGGGTCGTCGTGGCGACGCCCGCGGGGTCCTCGAGGAGGAACGTCTTGATGGCGTTTCGATCAGCCGCCGGCGGCTGCGGGATCGTCGTCCCCTTCGGCACGAAGGCGATCGTGATCAGCTCGCCGTCCTTGAGCGGGATGCTCTCGGCGGCCGTGTCGGGCACGACCGTGCCCTTCGTCGAGGTCGGCGACGGCCAAGTCTCGACGACGGTCTCGCCCGGCTTCGAGCTGCACTTCGTGACCCCGTCCTTGTAGTTTCGCGGCGGCCCCGGCTTCGTGAGCACCGTCGTCGTGGTCGTCGAGCTCGAGGTCGTCGTGCCCTTGCCCTTCTTCGCCACGGTCGTGCTCGTGGTCGTGCTCGACGTCGTCGTGCTCGTGCCCTTGGCCACGGTCGTGGTGGTGGTCGTGGTCGTCACCGGCACCGGCTTGCCCGGCAGCGAGAGGAGATTCGCCGCTATGTCGGCGCCCTCGATGGTCAGATAGGCACCCAGGTCCGCTCCCTTGCCCTCGTAGGCGCTGGCCTCCGGCGAGAGGCCAGGATCGATGCGCACGACGCCCGCGCCGATGGAGGCGAGGGGATCGTCGGCGAGGTTGTCGACCGGCAGGGCCGACGGCACGAACTTGCCGCAGATGTCGACGGCGACGGCCGCCTGCCATTCATCCGACGCCGTCGGGGGCACGACGGCTTTGGCCGCCGCCGCCGGCGGGTGGATCAGCTCGTAGCGGCTGTAGGCCACGAGCGAGACCCCGAGAAGGCAGATCAGGAACAGGACCAAGTACCAGGTCACCGGCGTTTGGGCACGGTAGGTGCGGCCGCCACCTGATGCAGCGGCGCGCGCGACCCTGCGGCTGAAATTGTCACCGGGCACGGTCCGAAACCTTAGTCCGCCCGCGAACGCAGTCTGGATCGCGGGCTGAGCAGGTGCTCCGCCCAGGTGAGGACGAGGCGGGCAGACAGGCCGAGAGCGACGAGGGGGAGCATCCAGCGCTCACGACCCGTCGCCGTCAGGCGGGCAAAGCGCCACATCGACCGGTGGTGCGCCACCAGCATCCGATACGGGTGCTGGGATGCCGACCGCCCCTGCTCGTGCACGACTTCGGCCGCCGGCTCGTAGCGGATGACCCACCCGGCGCGGCGCAACCGCCAGCACAGGTCGACGTCCTCCACGTACATGAAATACCCCTCGTCGAACCCACCCACGTCGTCGAAGGCCTTCCGGCGCACGAGGAAGAACGCACCGGAGACCCAGTCGGCCTCTCTCGCCCGGTGCTGTTCCTGGCCGATGCGGCGGTAGCGGCGCGTCCAGGGGTTGCCGCCCCAGAACAAGCCGAGAAACCCATGCCCGATGGCCTCCCCCATCCCCGGAAACTCCCGGCCCGACGGGTAGACGACCCCGGACGGCTCGCGCAGCAGCGGCCCCACGAGCCCAACCCCCGGGGAGCTATCGAGCAGGGAGGCGAGCGTTCCCACCGCGCCCGGGACGGCCACGACGTCCGGATTGCAGACGAGGAGGTACTCCGCCCCCGTCGACCGGGCGCCCAGGTTCGCGCCGGCGCCGTAGCCGAGGTTCGAGACCGAGAGAACCCGTTTCGCCTTCGGCCACGCCGCCGCCAGCGTCGCCATGGAGGTGTCGAGCGAGGCGTTGTCGACGACGACGACCTCACCCACGCCCTCGGCCCCGAGGCTGGCGACGCAATCGCCCAGTGCCGGGCCGGCGTTGTAGTTGACGATGACGGCTCCGACCCGTGCCGCCGGAAGGTCGGCGTCCTGCTCCGGCGGATCGGCGTCTCGCAGCGCCGGCAGCTCGGAATCAGCCACGGAGGAGATCACCCACGAGCCGTCCGAGGGCATCCTCCCAGGAGGGCAGCAACTCGTCGCCGGCCAGCCGCAGAGCGGCGTTGTCCAGCACCGAACACGCCGGCCTGGGCGCCGGCCGAGGAGGATCCAGGTGCTCGGTGGCGATGGGCTGAACCCGATTGGGGTCGTGGCCGGCGAGGCGCAGCACCTCGCGGGCGAAGCCGTACCAGGTCGTGCTGCCTTGGTTCGTGACGTGGAAGACGCCGGGACGACGGGCTACGGCGAGATCGACGACCTTGCGGGCGAGATCGCTCGCCAGCGTTGGAGAGCCACGTTGGTCGTCGACGAAGTGAAGGGTCGTTCGGTCGGAAGCCAGCCGCAGGACCGTCTTGGCCATGTTCGAGCCGTTGCGACCGCACACCCACGCCGTCCGTACGATGGTGGCGCTGGCAGCAAGCTCGCGCTCGCCCGCCAGCTTGGAACGCCCGTACACCGACATCGGGTTCGGTTCGTCCCACTCGAGATAGGGCCGGTCGGAGCGACCGTCGAAGACGTAGTCGGTCGAGAGGTAGCAGAGGTGCGCACCGACGAGGCGGGCGGCCTCGGCAACGTGGCGAGTGCCGAGGGCGTTCACTCGGAAGGCCCGGTCGGGGTCGGCTTCGCAGTCGTCGACGGCCGTCCACGCGGCCGGATGGATGATCACCTGTGGCTGGGCGCTGACGACGGCTGCCAGCACCGAATCGCGCGAGGCGACGTCGAGCTGGGCCCGAGTGGTGGCGGCGATGTGCCAGGGAGATCCGTGGTGACGAACGGCTGCCCGGCGCTGGAGCTCGGCGGCGAGCTCGGACCCCACCTGGCCGGCGGCTCCGGTGACGAGGATGCGCAAGGTCGACTCAGCCGCCAGGCGCCGAGCCGGCTCCTGCTGCAGCGGGTGCCGTCGTCATCGTGGGTCTTCCGGCTTGCGCCAGGCGTCCTCGACGACGGGCGAGCGGCTGAGGAGTGGCTCCCACCAGTCAGGGTGGTGGCGGTACCAGGCGATCGTGGCGGCGATGCCCTCGTCGAAAGCGACGGCGGGTTTCCACCCGAGCTCGCCCATGATCTTCGACGAGTCGAGCAGGTAGCGCCGGTCGTGCCCGGGTCGGTCGGGGACGATCGTCTTCAGGCTGGCCGGCTGCCCGGTGGCCTCGAGGACGAGGTCGGCGATCTCCTCGATGCTCGCCTCCCGGCCGGAGCCGACGAGGTAGGTCTCGCCGATCCGGCCGCGGTCGAGCACCGCCTCGATGGCGCTGCAGTGGTCGTCGACGTGCAGCCACTCTCGGCGGTTCTTCGTGGAGGCGTACAGCGGGAGCGGTTCCCCCTTGAGCGCCCTCGTGGCGAACAGCGGGATCACCTTCTCGGGGAACTGGTAGGGGCCGTAGTTGTTGCAGCAATTCGTGATGGTCGCCCGCAGCCCGAAGGTCTCGCCGTAGGAGCGCACGACGTGGTCGGCCGAGGCCTTGGAGGCGTTGTAGGGCGTTCTCGGGCGGTAGGGCGACTCCTCCGTGAAGGCCTCGTCGCTGTCGAGGTCGAGGTCGCCGTACACCTCGCAGGTCGAGATGTGGTGAAGCCGATCGACGTCGAGGCGGCTGGCGACGGCGCAGAGGGCGAGGGTGCCCATGACGTTCGTGCGGAAGAAGCGCACCGGATCCAGCACCGCCAAGCTGTTGTGCGACTCGGCAGCGAAGTTGACGATGGTGTCGATCCCGTGCGCCGTGATCGTCTGCTCGACGAGGGGTTCGTCGGCGATGTCGCCATGCACGAACACGACCCGGCCGGCCGCTTCCAGATCCGCCAAGTTGTCGCGGTTGCCTGCGTAGGTGAGTGCATCGAGGACAACGAGCCGATCCTCAGGCCGGCGGGCAGACCAGTAGCGGGCGAAGTTCGAGCCGATGAAGCCGGCGCCGCCCGTGATCAGGAGTCGCATGACCCCTGAGGCTACGCCGCCGCCGGGGCGGCGCCGGCCACCGCGAGGCCGAGGGTTCAGCGAAGGTGGACAACGTCGCCGGCGGCGATGGTCCGGATGCACGCGCCCACGTCGACAAGGAGGTGACCCTCCTCGTCGACATCGAGGACGCTGCCCACGAACGACTCGTCGGCAAGCTCGACGCGCACAACCCGGCCGAGAGTCGCTAGGTTGCGCCGGTACTCGGCCACGAGGGAGCTGAAGCCCCGCAGCGAGTCCGTGAGGACGGTGTACCGCTGGGCCACCCGGTCGAGCAGGCGGTCCGCAACGGCGTCGCGGTCCACCGGCAGACCGGCGACCCGGTCGAGCGAGGTGGCGTGGGCGGCGATCTCGGCGGCGTCCGGCTCGTCGCTCGGCGGCCAGCCCACCGGCCAGTTGCAGTTGATGCCGACGCCGACGATGAGCGCCGGCTGGCCTCCGGCGCCGGGAATCGACACCGCCTCCGCCAACAAGCCGGCGACTTTGCGCTCCCCCGCCTGCAGGTCGTTCGGCCACTTGCAGGTCAGCTCGACGGCGGCCGCGTCGGCGCAGGCATCCCTGGCGGCGAGTGCCACGAGGCACGAGAGCACCTGCCAGCGCTCGAGGGGCAAGGCGGGGCGGAAGAGCACCGAGCACAAGACCGATCCGCCCTCCGCGTCGACCCAGCGCCGGCCGAGCCGACCCCTTCCGGCGGTCTGGCGGTCGGCGAGCACGGACGTGCCCTCGGGAGCGCCCTCACGGGCGAGGTCGGCCAGGTAGCGGTTCGTCGAGTCGACGACCGCCAGTCGCACCGGAGACCGGAACGCGGACCAACCGCTTCCCCTCGTTGACTCTGCGGCGCCGCGGGTAGCCTGCTCGGCTGAGCCCTGTGGTGCCGCCCGATCCCTCGACGGTGGGTCCTCGGGCATCGGCAGGCGACCTTAGGCGCTCAGGAAGGGGAACCGTGTTCGAGAAGGTGTTGATCGCCAACCGGGGCGAGATCGCCGTGCGGGTCATCCGCAGCTGCCGTGAGCTCGGCATCGCCACGGTTGCCGTCTACTCCGACCTCGACCGAGACGCCCTTCACGTCCGCCTCGCTGACGAGGCCTACGCGCTCGGGGGCCAGACGGCGACCGACAGCTACCTCAACACCGAGGCGATCCTCGCCGCCATCGAGCAGAGCGGGGCCGATGCGGTGCATCCCGGCTACGGCTTCTTCTCGGAGAACGCCGCCTTCGCTCGCGCCATCGCCGCCGTGGGTGCGACGTTCATCGGTCCGCCGCCCGAGGCGATCGAGGTGATGGGCGACAAGATCTCCGCTCGGATCGCCGCCGAGAAGGCAGGTGTCGCCGGAGTGCCCGGTCGCAGCGAGCCCCTCACCGACGCCTCCGACGTCATTGCCTTCGGAGACGAGCACGGCTGGCCCGTGGCGATCAAGGCGGCGTTCGGGGGTGGCGGACGCGGCATGAAGGTCGTGACCGGGCCCGAGAAGGCGGCCGAGGCGATGGAATCCGCCCAACGGGAGGCGACGGCGTACTTCGGCCGGCCCGAGCTCTACCTGGAGCGCTATCTGAGCTGGCCTCGCCACATCGAGATGCAGGTCTTCGCCGACCGGCACGGCAACGCCGTCTGGCTGGGTGAGCGCGACTGTTCGTATCAACGCCGGCACCAGAAGCTCATCGAGGAGTCGCCGGCGGCGGAGTTCCCCGAGGACGTGCGCCGAGCCATGGGCGAGGCGTCTGTGCGGATCTGCAAGGCATGTGCGTACGAGGGCGCCGGCACGGTCGAGTTCCTCTTCGAGGACGGGGCGTTCTACTTCCTCGAGATGAACACCCGGCTGCAGGTAGAGCACCCCGTGACCGAGCTCGTGACGGGACTCGACCTCGTGGCCCTTCAGCTGCGCGTGGCGGCAGGGGAGCCGATCGGCTTCACGCAGGAGGAGCTGGAGTCCGCCCGCCGCGGTCACGCCATCGAGTGCCGGGTCAACGCCGAGGACCCGGCGGGAGGCAGCTTCCTCCCGAGCCCCGGTCGGATCTCCCGCTTCCGCCCGCCGGGCGGCTTCGGCGTTCGCACCGACAGCGGCTACGACTCCGGTGACACCGTCAGCCAGTTCTACGACAACCTCGTCGCCAAAGTCATCGTGTGGGGCGACGACCGGGCGACCGCTCGCCGGCGGATGCTGCGGGCTCTCTCGGAGACGGTGGTCGAGGGCGTCGCCACGACGATCCCGGCCCATGAAGCGATCCTCGCCCACCCCGACTTCATCGCCGCCACCCATTCGACGCGCTGGGTGGAGGAACGGCTCGACTTCTCGACCGTGGCCCCTACGCCGACCGCGCCGCCCGTCGAGGGCGACGGCGACGAGCGCCGGACGCTGCGGGAGGTGGACGCCGAGGTTGACGGCAGGCGGTACCGCGTCAAACTCTGGGTGCCGGAGGGCAACGTCGGCGCCGGGCTCGGTCCTGCCGGCGGCGGCCCCGGGAGCGCCTCCGGCCGGGCGTCGCGTGCCCGCTCATCCTCCCCCGTCGCCAGCGGCGATGGACGCCTGACCGTTCCCATGCAGGGAACGATCGTGAAGGTTCTCGTGAGCGAAGGAGACACGGTGGAAGCCGGCCAGACGATCTGCATCCTCGAGGCGATGAAGATGGAGAACCCGATCAACACGGACCGGGCGGGCACGGTGAAAGAGCTGAAGGTCCATCCGGGCGACGCCCTTGGAGCGGGCGACATCGTGGCGGTGATCGCATGACCGGCACCGCCGACGCCCTGAAGGAGCGGGCGGCGTCCGCCGTCGCCAGGGCTCACGACTCGCTCATCGCTCTCTCCCACCGGATTCACGCGAAGCCGGAGGTGGGTTTCGAGGAGGAGAGCGCATCGCGATGGTGCGCCGAAGAGCTCGCCGAAGCGGGCCTCTCGGTCGAGCTGGGTGTCTGCGGCCTGCCGACGGCCTTCGTGGCCACGGCGGGCTCGGGACCCTTCGTGCTCGCCATCTGCGCCGAGTACGACGCCTTGCCGGGCATCGGGCACGCCTGCGGCCACAACGTGATCGCCTCCGCCGCCGTCGGGGCGGCCCGGGCGCTCGCGCCACTGGCGGACGACCTCGACGTCACGATCAAGGTTCTCGGGACACCCGCCGAGGAGGGTGGTGGCGGGAAGGTCCTCATGATGGAGCGCGGCGGTTTCGACGGGGTGAACGCCGCCATGATGGTGCACCCGGCCCCGGGCGAGCTCGACCGCATGCCGTGTCTCGCCGTCGAGCATTTCGACGTCGTCTACCGCGGCAAGGAGGCGCACGCCTCTGCTTTCCCGGAGCGGGGAATCAACGCCGCCGACGCCCTCACCGTCGCCCAGGTCGCCATCGGCCTGTTGCGCCAGCACGCCGACGTCGGCGATCAGGTGCACGGGATCGTCACGCTCGGCGGTGCGGCACCCAACATCGTGCCCGCCCACACCGAGGCGAAGTACTACGTGCGGGCGCGCACGCTGAAGGCGTTGGAGACGTGGTCACCGAGGGTGAGGAGGTGTTTCGAGGCGGGCGCGGTGGCCACGGGATCGACGCTCGAGATCGTGCCGCAGGGGCCGACGTACTCGGAGTTCCGCACCGACGAGGCGATGGCCGACCTCTACCGGGCGAACGCCACCGCCCTCGGTCGCGTATTCCCGGCGCCGGGAGAGCGCACCATGAGCGGTTCGACCGACATGGCGAACGTGTCGCTGTCGATCCCCTCCATCCACCCGATGCTCGGCCTCGACTCGTTCCCGGCCGTGAACCACCAGCCTGAATTCACGGCTGCCGCCGGTGGCGCCATCGCCGACCGGGCGGTGCTGGACGGGGCGACGGCTATGGCGTGGACCGTGATCGATCTTGCTTCGAGCGACGACGAGCGCAGCCGGCTGACGGCTCAGTCGTACCGGCACGACGCCTGAGGGCTTCTCAACCCCCTGCCGGCCGGCGTCTCCCGGCGGCCTCTCCGCTCGGTTCGGCCGAGCCCCAGCCAACGATCGACCGTACGAGGGCAGCGAGATCCGTCGGGTGGACGGAGTCGGTGGTGGCTTCGAGCTCGGCAAGGCTCCACCAGCGGTATCGCGTGACGGAGCGGCGTTCGTCATCGGTCCAGCCGGCGAGATCGATCTCGACGGCGGGACCGCTGATGGGTACCTCGACGGCGTAGAAACGCTGCCTCTGTCGATAGGTGACGCCTTCGAAGGTGAACTCGACCTCGTCGAAGCGCACGACGTCGGAGAGCCTGCCCAGCTCGAATCCAGTCTCTTCCCGCAACTCTCGCGCAGCCGCCTCCTCGAAGGTCTCACCGGGATCGAGGCCACCGCCGGGCGTGAACCAGTAGGTGACCTCCGGGGCGTACGGGTCCAGCCCGCAAAAGAGCAGAACGAGGCCATCGCGGTCGCGCACGATGACGCGGGCGCCCGTCCGCCGCTCGTGAGGAGCCACTTCGGCCGCGTCAGAGGCGCCCGCGTCGCTGCGGCCGATCGGCCTCACCTCCCGGGCCGGTACTCGCCGAAAGCGTCCCGCAACACGTCGGACACCTCGCCGAGGGTCGCCTCCGCCTTGAGCGCCGCCCGCATCGGTACGAGCAGGTTGGCGGTGCCGCCGGCGGCGGTGGCGACGTCTTTGAGGAGGCCGTCGACGAGCGCCTGGTCGCGGCGCGACCGGACGGCGCCGAGACTTTCGATCTGCGTCCGCTGCAATGCAGGGTCGAGCGGGAAGACCTCGGGCTCGGTCGCCTCCGCCTCGACGAAACGGTTGACGCCGACGACCACCTTCTCGCCCGAGTCCACGCCCTTTGCGAATTCGTAGGCGGCCTGCTCGATCTCCTCCTGCATGTAGCCGGCCTCGATGGCTGCCACGGCACCGCCCATCTCGTCGATCCGCTCGATGTACTCGAGCGCCCGACGCTCGATCTCGTCCGTGAGCCATTCGACGTAATAGGAGCCCGCCAGCGGGTCGACCGTCTCGGTCACGCCGGACTCGAAGCCGATGACCTGCTGGGTGCGCAGCGCCAGCTTCGCAGCCCGCTCCGTCGGCAAGCCGAGGGCCTCGTCGAAGCCGTTGGTGTGCAGCGACTGCGTGCCGCCTAGAACGGCGCTCAGCGCCTGCACCGTCACCCGCACCGTGTTTACTTCCGGCTGCTGGGCCGTCAGGGTCGACCCACCCGTCTGGGTGTGAAACCTCATCCGCAGCGAGCGGTCGCTCTTGGCCCCGAACCGGTCGCGCATCAACCGTGCCCACAACCTCCGGGCGGCCCGGAATTTGGCCACCTCCTCGAGGAGGTTGTTGTGGGCGTTGAAGAAGAAGCTGAGGCGGCCGGCGAAGGCATCCACCTCCAGCCCGGCGGCGAGGGCGGCCTCGACGTAGGCGATCCCGTCCGCCAGGGTGAAGGCCAGCTCCTGCACCGCCGTCGAGCCGGCTTCGCGAATGTGGTACCCGGAGATGGAGATGGTGTTCCAACCCGGGATGTGCTCGGCGCAGTAGGCGAAGGTGTCGGTCACGAGGCGCATCGAGGGCCGAGGCGGATAGATGTAGGTGCCGCGGGCGACATACTCCTTGAGGATGTCGTTCTGTACCGTGCCGCCGATGCTGGCAGGCTCCACTCCCTGCTCCTCGGCCACGATCTCGTAGAGCAGTAACAGGATGGCGGCCGTGGCGTTGATCGTCATCGATGTCGTCACCTGGTCGAGCGGGATGCCGCTGAAGAGGTGACGCATGTCCTCGAGCGAGTCGATGGCGACGCCGACTTTGCCGACCTCGCCCTCGGCGCGGGGGTGGTCCGAGTCGAGACCCATCTGCGTGGGCAGATCGAAGGCGCACGACAGGCCGGTCTGGCCTGCCGCCAAGAGGAATTTGAAGCGCTCGTTCGTCGCCTCGGCTGTGCCGAAGCCGGCGTACTGGCGCATCGTCCAGAGACGACCGCGGTACATGTCCGGCTGCACGCCCCGGGTGAAGGGGAACTCTCCCGGCTCGCCGAGCTGTGTGGCCGGGTCGAAGCCCTCGAGATCGGCGGCGGCGTAGCAACGCTTGATCTCGATGCCCGAGTCGGTGCGCCGCTCCAGCTCGCCCTCGGCCGGCTGCGGAGGTGGGGACATATCTGCAGCGTAATCGGACCGTCGAAAAGCTCTCAGCCGTCTGAGGGCTTCCCTCGAGAGCGCAGCGTTTACATACAGAGGTTGAGGATGTTGTCGGTGACGACCCGACCGGCCCGGATGACAACCTCTTCCGCCGGCGCCCCGGGACCCTTTATGTAATACGTGCCAGGGGCGACGGAGAACCGGTACTTGGCATCGGTCCAGATCGTCTCGGATGCGACAAGGGTCTGCCCGGAGTAGAGCCGCACCGTCACATGAGTGGCGTGAGCGGCGCCGGGAGCCGTCGTGGCGAGGCCCGAGCAGGGCGCCGCGGTCCCGGTCACGACGCCGGCTGATGCGGTCGACGTGCAAGCGCCCATCGCCAGCGACAGGAGCGCCAACAGCGCCAACACCCCCAGCTTGCGCGTCTCGTCCACCATCCCATGAAGCGCTCTCGTCACGGAATCGCGTATCCACTCTCGCGGATGCGCCTTCGGAGCCGGTAGCGTGCGAACGGCTTGCGAACGGCGTGCGAACGGCTTGCGAACGTGCGAACGGCTTGCGAACGGCGTGCGATCGGGCTCTTCTGGTAGCGGTTTGGGACGCCCGCCGTCCCTTTCACCACCCAGAACGGTGGGAGTCCCTCTCGAAACCCTCCCGTCCGCCTCTACCGCCCCTCGGCCGAAGGCTTACGACGAGATCGCCGCCGCCTCCCGCGGGTGCGGCATGCACAGGTCGTCGTACTCGGCGATCACGATCGGGCCGGCATTCTCGCCACAGGCCGGGCAGGCCGGGTCCCGCCGCACCTTGAAGGTCCGGAAGGACGCCTCGAGGGCGTCGTAGGCGAGCAGGCGGCCCACCAGCGGGTCGCCGAGGTCGAGGAGGAGCTTGATGGCCTCCATCGCCTGCATGGAGCCGATGATCCCGGGGAGCACGCCGAGCACGCCGGCCTCCGCACACGACGGTGCCAGCTCGGCTGGCGGCGGCTCGGGGACGAGGCACCGGTAACAGGGCCCTTCGTAGGGCTTGAACACGGTGATCTGCCCCTCGAAACGGAAGATGGATCCGTGCACCACCGGTATCTGCTTCAAGAGCGAGGCGTCGTTCACGAGGTAGCGCGTGGGGAAGTTGTCCGTCCCGTCGACGATCACGTCGTAGCCGTCGATGATCGACAAGATGTTGTCGGCGCCGAGCCGGGTGTCGTAGGTGACCACGTCGACGTCCGGGTTCATGGCCGTGAGCGTCTTCTTGGCGGAGTCGACCTTGCGCTCGCCGATGCGATCGAGGTTGTGAAGGATCTGGCGCTGCAGGTTGGAGGCGTCGACGACGTCCATGTCGATGACGCCGAGGGTGCCGACGCCGGCCGCCGCCAGGTAGAGGGCAGCCGGTGAGCCGAGCCCGCCGGCTCCGAGCAGCAGGACCCGTGACTCGAGCAGATGCTGCTGGCCGGCCTCGCCGACCTCCGGCAAGAGGAGGTGGCGCTGGTAACGGTTGCGCTGGTCGGCGTCGAGGGTTCGAGGCGCGCTCCAGGCACGGCCCTCGTCCTTCCACTTGTTGAAGCCGCCCGCCATCGACACGACGTCGGTGTAGCCGAGGTCGCCGAGCGCCTTGGCGGCGAGTGCCGAGCGGGTACCTCCGGCGCAGTACACGACGATCGGCTGCGACTTGTCGGGCACCCGCCCCTCGATCTGCAGCTCCACGTAGCCGCGGGGGATGTGCATCGCCCCCGGGATGGCACCCTGGGCGTATTCGTCCGCCTCACGCACGTCGAGGAACACCGCCTGCCCGCGTTGGCCCTCGGCACCTTCTGGGTCGACCTCTCGGATCGATTGCTTGACCTGGCTGAGCAGGTCTCTGAAGCTCGCCACCGGTCGAATGCCTCCTGGTCAGGTACTGCGCTCCACCCAACAGAAACCCTACCCGTTCACTCAACATTCCCGTTCCGATCGCCGACCGCAGGCAGAATTCATGGAGAGGTATTGAAGATACTGGAATACTATGAAAACCTTTGATAGCGCACTACTCCCGCCCAGTCCCGTAGGAGGCGACATGACCATGATGCAATCCTCGACCGACGCCCTGGCGCCTCCGGCTCAGCAGACCTTGCGCGTGGAGGCGTGGCTCGACCCGGTCGTGGACGAGGTCGGCTACGACCCCCGCTCGGCCTACGTGGAGACGTATTGGCTGCCGGTGCTGGGCCCGTCCACGACCTGGCTGCTGAGGAGGTTGGCGGCTCACCTCGAGGAGTGGCCCGACGGCCTCGAGCTCGACCTGGAGGAGTTGGCGAGGGCATTGGGACTGGGCGAGCGCTTCGGCCCCAACGCCCCCTTTGCCCGAACGCTCAAGCGATGCGTGGACTTCCAGATGGCCGAGTGGCGGTCAGAGGCGCTGGCCGTCCGCCGCCACCTGCCGCCGCTCGCCCGTCGGCACCTCCGGCGCCTGCCCGAGTCCCTGCAGAACCGCCACGCCCTCGAGACCGAGGCGGCTCAGCCCACCACCGTGTCGGACCGCCTCCGGCTGCACGGACGTCGCCTTGCTCTCAGCCTGCTCGACTACGGGGAGGACCGGGCGGCCGTGGAGCAGCAGCTGATGCGCTGGGCCTTCCCTCCTGTGCTCGCGAGCGAGTGCGCCGCCTGGGCGGCCCTCGAGCACAGCCGTCGCGCCAGCTCGCAAGCCGGCCACCCGGCCGGCAAGGGCGGGAGCGCCCGAACCGGATTGAGGGCACCTACGGCGATGCCGACGGCCGCGCAGGCAGACGCCCGCATCGAGACGAGGATCGCGCCCCGACCACCGACCTGAGGTCAGGAGGGTGGTCGTGCTCCAAGTAGAATCGATCGGAAGGTGTCGTCTTCCCCTCTCTACTTGCAGCTGGCGCGCGAGCGCGTCGTCGTCTTCGACGGCGCCACCGGCACGAACTTGCAGCGGCGCGAGCTGAGTCCGGACGACTTCGGCGGCGAAGCCTACGAGGGCTGCAACGAATACCTCTGCCTGACGCGCCCCGACGTCGTGCGCGACCTGCATCGGTCGTTCTTCGAGGTCGGCGTCGACGTGGTCGAGACGAACTCTTTCGGCGCCCTCCCCTACGTGCTCGCCGAGTACCGGCTCGACCACCGCACGGAGGAGATCGCCCGGCGGTCGGCCGAGCTTGCCGTCGAGGTGGCGCACGGCTACTCGACGCCCGACCGCCCGCGTTTCGTGGCCGGCTCACTCGGTCCGGGGACGAAGCTGCCCACCCTCGGTCAGATCAGCTTCACAGACATCCGCGATGCCTACGAGGTGCTCGCTCGCGGGTTGCTCGCAGGCGGCGCCGACCTCCTCCTCATCGAGACGAGCTACGACACCCTGCAGGCCAAGGCCGCCATTCAGGCGTGCCGGCGGGCGATGGTCGCGGTCGGGCGCCAGGTCCCCGTGCAGGTGCAGGTGACGATCGAGCTCACCGGCCGCATGCTGCTCGGCACGGAGATCGGTGCCGCCCTCACCGCCCTCGAGGCGATGGATCCGGACGTCATCGGCATGAACTGCGCCACCGGTCCGGTGGAGATGCGCGAGTCGCTCCGCCACCTCTTCGAGCACTCCCTCTCCCCCATCTCCGCCCTGCCGAACGCCGGCCTGCCCTCGGTCGTGGACGGGAGGATGCACTACGACCTCACGCCCGAGGCGCTCGCCGAGCATCTGGCCTCCTTCGTCACCGAGCTCGGCGTCACGGTGATCGGCGGTTGCTGCGGCACGACGCCCGAGCACCTGGCGAGCGTTGTCGAGACCTGCAGAGAGCTCACGCCGGCGAGGCGCCAGCCGGTGCACGAGGCGGGCGCCGCCTCGCTGTACGCAGCCGTGCCCTTCGAGCAGGAGCTGTCCTTTCTCGTCATCGGCGAGCGCACGAACGCCAACGGCTCGAAACGCTTCCGCGAGGCGATGCTCTCGGGCGATTGGGAGACCACCGTCGCCATGGCGAAGGACCAGGTGCGGGAAGGCGCCCACATGCTCGACGTGTGCGTCGACTACACGGGCGCCGACGGCGTGGCCGACATGACCGAGGTGGCGTCGCGCTTCGCCGGCCAGTCGACGATCCCTCTCGTGATCGACTCGACCGAGCCGCCCGTCGTCGAGGCCGCCCTGCAATGGATCGGCGGTCGGGCGGTCCTGAACTCGGTCAACCTCGAGGACGGTGACGCCCCGGGCACGCGACTGGACCGGTTCCTCAGCCTCGCCAAGGAGTACGGCGCCGCCGTCATCTGCACCTGCATCGACACCGAGGGACAGGCGCGCACGGCCGACTGGAAGTTCCGCGCCGCCAAGGCCATCCACGACCTGGCGGTCGACCGTTACGGCCTCAAGCCGGAGGATCTTCTCTTCGACGCCCTCGCCCTGCCGCTCTCGACCGGCATGGAGGAGTCCAGACGGGACGGCATCGAGACGATCGAAGGCATCAAGCGCATCAAGGCCGAGCTCCCGGGCGTCCACACGGTCCTTGGGCTCTCCAACGTCTCGTTCGGGCTCAGCCCGGCGGCGCGGCAGGTTCTCAATTCCGTCTTCCTGCACGAGTGCACCAAGGCCGGACTCGACGCCGCCATCGTGCACGCCGGCAAGATCCTTCCCCTCAACCGCATCGGCGAGCGGGAGCGGGAGCTGTGCCTCGATCTCGTCTACGACCGGCGGCGAGAAGGCTACGACCCGCTGGCCGAGCTCATCGACTTCTTCGAGAAGGCGGGGGGCGCCGTCGCCGCCACCCGTGAGGACCGAAGCGACTGGACGGTGGAACGGCGCCTCGAGCAGCGCATCGTCGACGGAGACCGCAACGGGCTGACCGACGAGCTCGATGAGGCGCTCACGAACGGCCACGCCGCCCTCACGATCGTGAACGACATGCTGCTGGCGGGGATGCGGACCGTGGGCGACCTCTTTGGATCCGGGCAGATGCAGCTGCCGTTCGTACTGCAGTCGGCCGAGACGATGAAGGCCGCCGTCGCCCATCTCGAGCCGCACATGGAGAAGGTGGAGTCCGGTGGCCGCGGTCGCATCGTCCTTGCCACAGTGAAGGGCGACGTGCACGACATCGGCAAGAACCTCGTGGACATCATCCTCACGAACAACGGCTACGAGGTGTTCAACCTCGGGATCAAGGTGCCGATCGCCGAGATGATCGCAAAGGCGGACGACGTGGGCGCCGATGCCATCGGCATGAGCGGCCTGCTCGTGAAATCGACGCTCATCATGCGCGAGAACTTGCAGGAGCTGAACCGGCTCGGCAAGTCCTCCTACACCGTCGTACTCGGCGGAGCCGCCCTCACCCGGACCTACGTCGAGAAGGACATGCGCGACACCTACGACGGCAAGGTCTTCTACGGCAAGGACGCCTTCGAAGGCCTGCACGTGCTCGATCGCATGATGGAGATCAGGCGCAGCGGCGTCGACGATCCCACCTTCGGCACGGAGCGGTCCGGCCGCGTGCTGCCGAAGCGCCAGAGCGAGCAGCTCGCCGAAGTCGACCCGGCAACGTTGCCGGCCCGCTCCCCCGAGGTCGAGACGGACAACACGATCTTCGTCCCGCCATTCCTCGGCAGCCGCATCGCCAAGGGCATCCCGCTTGACGACGTCGTCTCGTACCTCAACGAGACGGCACTGTTCCGCAACCAATGGGGCTACCGCCCGCTCGGGGGGGAGACCGACGCCGACTTCAAGGAGCGCATCCGTGCCGAGCTGCGGGCGCGCCTCGACGAGGCGAAAGCCGAGGGCGTCCTCATCCCCTCGGTCGCCTGGGGCTACTTCCCCGCCAACTCCGACGGCGGCGACCTCATCCTCTACACCGATGACGACCGCACGACCGAGCGAGCGCGCTTCCACTTCCCCCGCCAGCGGAAGGAGCCCTATCTCTGCATCGCCGACTTCTTCCGGTCGGTCGACTCGGGCGAGAAGGACTATGCGGCCTTCCACGTCGTCACGATGGGGCCGGCCGCCTCCGAGCGCACGGCCGAGCTCTTCGCAGCCAACCGCTACCTCGACTACGTGAGCCTGCATGGTCTCTCGGTCGAGATGGCAGAGGCCCTGGCGGAGCTGTGGCACCGGAGGATACGGGAGGAGTGGGGTTTCGCGCAGGAGGACGCTCCGACCCTGACGGGTCTCTTCCGCCAGCAGCACCGCGGCGGCCGCTATTCCTTCGGCTACCCCGCCTGCCCGGAGCTCGAGGACAACGCCAAGGTCGTCGACCTCCTCGAGGCGGAGCGGATCGGAGTGACGGTGAGCGAGGGCTTCCAGCTGCACCCGGAACAGACGACGCTGGCGATCGTGTGTCACCACCCGAAGGCCAAGTACTTCGTCGCTTGAGGCCGGCGTCGCCGGTAGCGTGCAAGACCGTGCCCGCCATCGATGTCACCGACGCCACCTTCCAGGCCGACGTGCTGGAGCGCTCCATGAGCGTGCCCGTGCTCATCGACCTCTGGGCACCTTGGTGCGGCCCCTGCCGCACGCTCGGCCCGATCCTCGAGAAAGTCGTTGACGCCACCGAAGGAACCGTGGCGCTCACGAAGGTGAACATCGACGAGAACCCGAAGATCGCCTCGACGTTCCAGGTGCAGTCGATCCCCGCCGTCTTCGCCATCCACGAGGGCAAGATCGTCGACCAGTTCATCGGCGCCCTCCCCGAGCGGTCCGTGCAGGAGTTCGTCGATCGGCTCGCGCCCCAGCCGAGCGAGGCGGACCAACTGGTCGAGCGCGGCGACGAGGCGTCACTGCGCAAGGCGCTCGAGCTCGAGCCAGCCCATGCCGGCGCCATCGAGGCCCTTGCAGGCCTCCTCGTGGATGACGGCAAGCCCACTGAGGCGCTCGCCCTCCTCGAGCGCATCCCCGAGAACGCCGAGACACGCCGCATCGCCGCCAGGGCTCGCCTTCCCCGCTCCAACGACGGCGGCGGCACCTGGTCCGCCGACGAGGTCGCCGCCCGCATCGGCGAACTGCTCGAGAAGGTGCCCGGCGACGACGACGCCCGCCAGGAGATCGTCGATCTCATCGAGACGATGGATCTCGACGATCCGCGGCGGGCGCAGTATCGCCGGGCGCTCACTTCGAAACTCTTCTGATCGCGGACGTGGAATCGGTCGCAGGACGCCGGGCGACCCGGGTCCAGCTGGGGCATCGCACCTTTGAGATCACGTCGCGGGCGCTCGTGATGGGCATCTGCAACCGAACGCCCGATTCGTTCTTCGACAAAGGCGAGCACTTCGCCTTCGAGCGCTTCCTCGCCCGGGCAGAAGCCATCGTCACCGAAGGCGCCGAGGTGATCGACGTCGGAGGCGTGAAGGCCGGTCCTGGCCCCGAGGTGACCGAGTCCGAGGAGCTCGACCGGGTCGTGCCGGCCATCGAGGAGATCCGCAAGCGTTTCGACCTGTGCATTTCCGTCGACACCTGGCGGGCGTCGGTAGCACGGGAAGCCTTCGCGGCCGGTGCCGTGCTGGGCAACGACATCAGTGGCTTCGTCGACGCCCGCTACCTGGAAGCAGCTGCCGCCGCGGGTGCGAGCGTCGTCGCCACTCACATCCGGCTGCAGCCGCGGGTGCCCGATCCCGAGCCCCACTACGACGATCTCGTCGGGGAGGTGGCGGCCTTCCTGCTCGATCGCGCCCGGCGGGCAGAGGCGGCTGGCATCCCCGCCAACGGCGTCATCCTCGATGCCGGCCTCGATCTCGGCAAGACCGCCTCGCAGTCGCTCGAGCTGCTGCGGGCCTCCGACCGACTCGCCGGCCTCGGGTACCCGTTGCTGTTGTCGGCTTCGAACAAGCGATTCCTCGGCGACACCCTCGGCCTCGAAGTGACGGAGCGGGCGGATGCCTCCCTCGCCTCCGCCGCCCTCGGCATCGCCCGAGGATGCCGGCTCGTGCGCGCCCACGATGTCGGCGCCACCGTCAAGGCGCGCGACGTGCTCGAGGCCGTGCTGAGCGCGGCCGAGTCGGAGCGAGCGGCGGCCGAGACGGAACCCGAGGGAGCGGCCGCAGCGGGGCGAAGGCGATGACCGCCTCCTCCTACCTCATCGCCGGCGACGACCCGAGCTTGCTCTCGGAGGCACTCACGAAGCTCCTCGAGGCGTTGTGCGGCAACGACTTCGTGCCGGTGGAGGAGCATGGGGCCGACGGCGAGGAGGCGATCGACATCGGGCCTGTGCTGGAGGCCTTGGCGACGCCTCCGTTCCTCGCCGCCCGGCGCGTCGTGGTCGTGCGGGGCGCCGACAAGCTGGAGGCCGCCCAGGCGACGCTGCTGGCGGCATGCGTGAAGGAACCCGTCGAGTCCACGATCCTCGTCCTCGTGGCGGGCGGCACCGGCACCAGGTCCGTACCGGCGGTGCTCTCGCGGGCGGTGAAGGCCAACGGGGAGATCATCGACAGCTCGGCCGGCCAGGGCCGCCAACGGTCCGACTGGGTCGGACAGCGCATCCGCCACGCCGGCGTGCGTCTCGACTCCGAGGCGGCGAAGCTCCTCAGCGAGCACCTCGGCGAGGATGTCGCCCGACTGCACTCGATCCTCGAGATGCTCGAGGCCGCCTACGGTGAAGGCGGCAAGGTTTCGACGACCGAGCTGTCGCCCTTCCTCGGCGACAGCGGGAGCGTCCCTCCCTGGGACCTGACCGACACACTCGATCGAGGCAGCACGGCCGACGCCGTGACGGCGCTCCACCGGATGATGGACGCAGGCGGGCGTCACCCTCTGCAGGTGATGGCATCGCTGCAACGGCACTACGGCGGGATGCTCCGCCTCGACGGCGCCGAGGTGAGATCGGCGGAGGACGCCGCCGCCATCCTCAAGATGTCCCCCTACCCGGCCAAGAAGGTGCTCGAACAGGGCCGGCGGCTCGGTCACGAGCGCGTCGCCCGCGCGATCGAGGTCATCGCCCAGGCCGATGCTGATCTGCGGGGACGACTCGGCTGGCCCGACACCCTCGTAATGGAGGTCCTCGTCGCTCGCCTTGCTCAGCTGGCCCGGTCACAGGCAGCGCCGCCAGCACGCTCGCGATGACGGCGGGAGCCCCTGTCGTCGAGGAGCTCCTCGAGCTCGCCGTCTCCGTCGCCCTCGAGGCGGGGCGGACGCTTTCGGAGCGTTTCTCCGCCGCCGGGCCGACGCAAGCCGTGACCGACAGCGTGCGCTCGAAGTCCAGCCGGACCGATCTCGTCACCGAAGCAGACCAGGCGAGCGAGCGCCTCATCGTCTCGCGGCTTGCAGCCGCACGGCCTGGCGATGCCATCCTCGCCGAGGAGGGCGGCTCGAGCGAGGGCACGAGCGGGCTCACCTGGATCGTCGACCCGCTCGACGGGACCATCAACTTCGTCTACGGCCTTCCCGTGTTCGGCATCTCCATCGCCTGCAGCTCGGACTCGACCACCCTGCTCGGTGTTGTGCACGACCCCATCCGCGCCGAGACGTTCATCGCCGTCTCGGGCGGCGGCGCCTTTCGAGACGGAATCCGGCTCCGGCTCAGCGCCGGCCCCCCGCTCAGTGAAGCCTTGGTGGGGACGGGCTTCTCCTACGAGAGCGAGCGTCGCCGCGCCCAGGGGCGTCTCGTCGCCCATGTGCTGCCTGAGGTCCGCGACGTCCGGCGCGCCGGCGCTGCCGCCATCGACCTGTGCTGGGTGGCGTCCGGGCGCCTCGACGGCTTCTATGAGGCGGGGCTCGCCCCCTGGGACTTCGCCGCCGGGTCGCTCCTCGTGACCGAAGCAGGCGGGACGGTGGAGGAGGTGGGCGGTTTGCTGGCGGGCCAGGAGGGGGTGCCGACGCTGGTGGCGGCGGCGCCGGGGCTCGGCGGGCAGCTGCGAGATCTCCTCTCCTCCGCCCGCTGAGGCGCCAGCGGCCGAGACGGATCATCGGCGCGCCCACGTAGCCGCCTCAAAACCACAGCCTCGCCTGTCGGCGCCACCTCAGGGATGCCGGGGCCGGCTGGACAGTAGCGTCGGCGAGATGGAATTCGAAGTCGTCGTCGAGATCCCAAAGGGTCAGCGGAACAAGTACGAGATGGATCACGCCTCGGGGCGTATCTATCTCGACCGGATGCTGTTCACGTCGACTCGCTATCCAGCTGACTACGGTTTTGTCGACGGCACCCTCGGGCTGGACGGCGACCCGCTCGACGCCCTCGTCCTCGTGGAGGAGCCGACGTTCCCGGGCTGCGTCATCCGCTCGCGCACGATCGGGATGTTCCGCATGACCGACGAGAAAGGCCCGGACGACAAGATCATCGCCGTGCCCGCCCGCGACCCGCGACAGGAGCACCTGCAGGACCTCCGCCACCTCCCCGAATTCGAACGCCTCGAGATCCAGCACTTCTTCGAGGTCTACAAAGACCTGGAGCCGGGCAAATCGGTCGAAGGCGCCACCTGGGTGGGGCGAGAAGAGGCCGAGCACGAGATCGCCACGGCCAGGGAACGCGCTACGCCGCCACGTGAAGGGTGATCCCCCAGGCCTTCTCCATCGGTGTCACCAGAGCGTTGGCGAGCAGGTCCCAGCCGGCGGGGTCGAGGTGCACGCCGTCGGTCGAGCGGACGGCCACCTCGGACCCGTTGATCTTGAGGTAGATCACGAACTGGCCCCTCGGACCGGCGAGGACATTCCACGACGGCACGTAGGTGACGCCCGGGTGCAGCCGTGCCTGCGTCGAGTAGATCGTGTTCACCCGCTTGACGAACGCATTCGTGATGTTGCCCCCACCCATGGGCGGCAGCCCGACCCAGAGGACGTGGGCCCCGGCGGCGATGGACTCCTCCATGACGACGTCCACGCGAGCGGTGTAGTACCGCACCCAGCCGCTCGACAGCGGCGTGTAGACCTGTCCGTTCACGTTCATGTTCTGGTCGTCGTTCGCCCCCATCATGACGATGACGGCGCCCGGGTGGTATTTGTCGAGGTCCAGCTGGAGGTGCCCAGGCCAGTTGTAGTAGTTCTGCTGAACGAGCCCGGTGTCCTCGATACCCTCCTGCAGCAGGTGGACGGAGTGGTCCCCGCTGAAGAGGTCCCCAAGACCGAAACCCAGGTCCTCTCCGATCGAGTCTCCTATGTCGACGATCGTCAGCGGGTTGGCAGCGCTCGGCTCCGGAATCGGCGGAAGCACGTAAGGAGGCGGTGCCGCTCGAAGGTGGCGGTGCCCACTGCCATGCGGCAGCGCGCAGGACCCGTTGGGGAGTTGGAATCCAGGGCACGACGATGGGACGACGGTCGTGATGATCGGCGTGGGAAGGCCGGAGTTGCTCCCCGGCCCGCCGTTTCGATTGAGAACCGAGTCGCCCCAGTTGACGAGGCCGGAGAGGTGCAGGGCGTTCGAGACGGCGGCAATCGGTCTCATCAAGCTGAGGGCGACGTTGCGCCGGGTGCCGTCGGCTCCGCCGTTCACCTCTCCGCGGTACAGCTGGTTGGCGTCCAGCAGGGCCCAGAGCCCGAAGCAGATGAGGCCGACGCCGATGATGCGGCCGGCCGAGGCAGAACGGCCGCTCGAGCTGATCAGCCGTCGACCTGAGCTCGTCGTCGTCCTGGGCGGGGCGCCGTTGTCGGCACCGCCCGGGCGCCCGGCACCTGCAGGCGCCGATCGGCGGGGTGCGACTCCGCCACCGACCCTCGTGGCGTTCGTGGCCCCGTTGGCTGCAGTCCGGGCGACGCCGGCCTTGGCCGGGACGGCCCTGCTGGGGGCGTCCCTGCTTGGGACGGCCCTCGTGCCGCTCGGGGCCGCCCTCGTCGGGGCGGGCCTCGTGGCTGTCCGGCCGGCCCTCGTGCTGGCGGGCCTCGTCTGAGCGGCCTTTGAGGGGGCGGCCCTCGTGGGAGCGGCCCTCGTGGGAGCGGCCCGATTGCCAGCGGGCTTGGTGGCGGCCGGCGGGGTGGCGGCGGACTTGGCGGCGGGCTTGCTCGGCGCCGCCGGCGTCTCACCGGGCTCGGGCGCCCCGTCTCCGGCCCGCGGCCGCCTGTCAGCGCGCGAGGGAGGCGCCGCAGGCTTGTCGGCTGGCGGATCCGTCGGCGGTGGAGGAGGTGGGGAGGTTGGGGTCATTTCTTCGAACCTTCGGACACCATCACATCAGAACTTGAAGTAGATGAAGGGCGCGACCCCCGGAGGGCCCATCGTAGTGATGACGAGGAGGACGCCAGCCAGGGTCACACCCTGAAAAGCGGGGCGGAGGCGGCCGAATATGTCCTGAATCCGAGCCGAGATCTGCACGGGCACGTACTGCGTACCGATCCCCACCGCCACGGTCAGCAAGACGGGGAAGGTCACGAGCGGGGAGGGCAGGGACCAACCGGACAGGAGGCGGCTCAACATGTCAAAGGCGTTGCCGAACGAGGTCGCCCGGAAGAACACCCATCCGAGGCAGACGTACTGGAACGTGGCGAACCGTTGCCACGCCACTGCGAGGGGAGCGTCGCTCTGTGCCGGCAAGCCACGTGCCACACGCCGCTGACGGCGCCAGTGCCCGGTGCACTGTCCGAGGCCGTGCAAGCCCCCCCAGGCAACGAACGTCCAGGCAGCACCGTGCCAGAGGCCGCCCAGCAGCATCGTGATCATGATGTTGCGGTACATCGTCCAGCGCGGACCCTTGTTGCCGCCGAGAGGGATGTAGAGGTAGTCCCGCAGCCAGAACGACAGGGTCATGTGCCACCGCCGCCAGAAATCCTGCAGCGATCGAGCCATGTAGGGGGAGTTGAAGTTCTCCGGGAAGCGAAAGCCGAGCAACAGCGCACAGCCGATGGCGATGTCGGTGTATCCGCTGAAGTCGCAGTAGATCTGGACGGCATAGCCCCAGACGGCGAAGAGAACCTCGGGCGCCGAGTGAAGGCCCGGGTTGGCGAAGACGGGGTCGACGATTGCCGAGGAGATATAGCTCGACAGGACGACTTTCTTGAACAGCCCGCCGAAGATGAGGTAGGCGGCGCGGGGAAGGTCGATGTGACGCGGGTCGCGCCGGTCGGAGCGGGTGATCTGCGGCAGCAGGTCGGATCCCCGCACGATCGGCCCGGCGACGAGGTGGGGAAAGAAACACACGAAGGTGGCCACATCGAGCCACGATGACGGCTCGAGCTCGCGCCGGTAGATGTCGATGACGTATGACAACCCCATGAAGGTGAAGAAGGAGATGCCGACCGGCAGCATGACTTCCATCGGGGCCGACAGGGAGACGAGCCCGAGGTGCGCCAAGGCGTTGTTGAGGCTGTTGTACAGGAACCCGTAGTACTTGAACCAGCCGAGGAGGCCGAGCTCGACTACGAGGGTGAGGATGAGCCAGTACTTGCGCGCCCGTTCCGAGGCTGCCCGGTGCACGAGACGCCCGCCGGCGATGGTTGCCACGGTCGAGAAGGCCAACAGGAAGATGAAACGCCAGTCCCACCAGGCGTAGAAGACGTAGCTGGCGAGGATGATGAAGGCCTTCCAACGCCGAGGAAACGGCGCCAGCAGCCAGTTGAGGACGAAGACGATCCCGAAGAAGATCGCGAAGTCAATGGTGGGAAACAGCAATGTTGGGCCCTTACGCGCTGCGCCCGGCGCGCGGCGACCGTCGCACCCTAGTCACGCCGCCGGGCTGGCGGGTGACGACACGCAGGCGGAGAACGGGCATCACGGTTCTACTGACGACCCAAGTGGCGCCTGCCTTGCGTCCGATTGCGCGGGCGGGCGGGGGCCTGGTTTAGGCCTGGCGACCCTTGATCGACTCGATCAGCTTCGGCAGCACCTTTGAGACGTCTCCGACGACACCCAGGTCGGCGATCGAGAAGATGGGAGCGTCCGCATCCTTGTTGATGGCGATGATGTTCTTGGCCGCCTTCATGCCGACCATGTGCTGGGTCGCCCCCGAGATGCCGGCTGCGATGTAGACCGTCGGCTTCACGGTCTTGCCGGTCTGGCCCACTTGGTGGGAGTAGGGCACCCAGCCGGAGTCCACGATTGCCCGCGACGCCCCGGCGGCGCCGTGCAGCAGGTCGGCGAGCTCCACGATCCAGCCGTAGTTCTCGGCCGATCCGAGGCCACGTCCGCCCGACACGACGACCGTTGCCTCGTCGAGCTTCGGCCCGCTCTGCTCCTCGACGTGGCGCCCCCCGACCTTGGCGGCGTCGGTGGGCCCCGTCTCGGGCAGCTCGACGGCGACGACCTCCGGCGCGCCGGCGCCCTCGGCCGGCTCGGCCGCGAACGACTTCGCCCGGATGACATAGATGCCCGGTCCGTCGCCCGTGAAGCGAGCCCTCAGGACCTGGCTGCCGCCGAAGATGGCGTGCTCGCTGATGAGATCGCCCCCCTCGGTGGCGAGGCCGACGATGTTCGTCAGCACCGGGCGGTCGAGGCGCGCCGAAAGGCGGCCGGCGACGTCGCGAGCGTCGTAGGTTGTCGGGACGAAGATGGCGTCGGGGGCACCGCCGGCCGTGATCTGCTGGGCGATGGCGGCGGCCACGCGGGGCCCGGGCAACGAGTCGCCGATGTCGCCGGCGTTGTAGACCCTCGTGGCTCCGTACTCACCGAGCACGCCGACTGCGCCGGAGGCGCCCGCACCCCACGTGAAGGCTTCCACGGCCCCGCCCCCGGCGAGCGAGCGGGCTGCGGTGAGGAGCTCGAGAACGATGCCGAGCGGGCTCCCGTCGCTCTGTTCGGCAAGCACCAAGATGTCCACGATGTCCTCCTAGAGAACCTTGATCTGCTCGAGGAAGGCCACGATCCGTTCGTGCGCCTCCCCCTCGTCGATGACGATCTCGCCTCCGCTGCGCGCCTCGGCCGCCTGCACCGAGACGACCGCCTGCCTGGCACCGCTGAAGCCGACCTCGTCTTGCGTCAAGCCGAGGCTCGAGACCGTGTGCTCCGACACGGGTTTCGAGCGAGCAGCCATGATCCCCTTGAACGAGGGGTAGCGGGGCTCCACGACTCCGGCCGTGACCGACACCACTGCGGGCAGCGGTGAGGTGACCTCGTCGTATCCTGCCTCCGTCTGCCGCTGGACCTTGACGGACCCGTCTCCGACCTCGACATGCTTGGCGAAAGTGACGGAGGGCCATCCGAGCAGCTCGGCGAGCTGCACGGGCGTCGTGCCCGTGTAGCCGTCGGTCGACTCGGTGGCGGTCAGCACGAGCTCGGGTGCCGGCTCGAGGGTGCGGATGGCCGCTGCCAGTACCTTCGCCGTGCCGAGGGCGTCGCTGCCCTTGAGGAGGGGGTCGCTCACGAGGACGGCGCTGGCAGCTCCCATGGCGAGGGCGGTCCGCAGGCCGCTCGTCTCGTTGTTGGGTGCCATGGAGATGAGGATGACGTCTCCACCGCCGCTGGTTTCGACCAGCTGGAGCGCCATCTCGACCCCGTAGGAGTCGGAGTCGTCCAGCACCAGCTTGCCCTCGCGGACAAGGGTGTGGGTGCTGGCATCGAGGGCGGACGGCTCGGCCGGGTCGGGGATCTGTTTCACACAGACGGCGACGTTCATGCTCCGATTGTCCCCGAACAACCCCCTCCGTGACCAACTGAGCGGACCTCGGCCGGCAACAGGGCTGCTCAGAGTGCCTGAAGGGCCCGTCTCGCCGTCGCCACGTCGTTCGTGATGACGCCTTCGACCCCCAGGCGCGCCAGCAGGGCGAGGCGGGCAGGGTCGTCCACGGTCCACACCCGGATGGCGAGGCCGTCGGCGTGCGCCAGAGCCACGTAGCCGGCGTCCACGAGACCGTCGGCCGGGTGGACTCCTTCGAGAGCCAGGGCGGAGAGCACGCCCTGGCGCCACGGCGGCGGCGCCCCGGCTGATCGGGCGCCCAGGAGGCAGGCAAGGGCCAGCTCGGAGGCGACCTCCCGCGCGGCGGCGAGCGCTGCCGGCGAGAAGGACGAGACGACGATGTCGCACTGGGACGCAGCCGCCTCGCACAGTACGGCCGACTCCTTGGCGCAGCGCTCCATCGGATCGTGCGAGGAGCCGGTCAGCTCGCTTTTCACCTCGACATTGACAGCCAAGCCGAGGTCGGCGCACGTCCCGAGCGCATCCTCGAGCGACGGAATCCACGTGGGCAGGTCACCGCGGCGAAGCGCCGAGACCGCCCCGAGCCCGGCGACCTCGATGTCGTGATGGATCACGAGAGCGCCGTCGGCCGTCCGGCGAACGTCGAGCTCGACGCCGTCCGCCCCGAGCCCGGACGCAACGGTGAAGGCCTCGAGGGTATTCTCCCGTACAGACGTACTCGCCGAGCCGCGATGGGCGTAGACCGATGGCAATGGGTTTCGACCTCCGCGAGCAGGAGATTTTCCGTGTGCTCGTGAACACATGCTTGCAGACGAGACCGATTCAGCCTATTCTTGCCTGCGCAGTTCCACTCGCCTCGCAGCCTTTCCTCTCGCTGATGTCGTAGCCGGTGGTGAGCAGCAGGGTTTGTGACTGTTTTCACGAGTGGCAGGCGAGTGGACACCGCTTGGAACAGAGGAGGCGACCTTGGCTCTCACCTGGACCCGCTCTATCGAGTGGGATACCGAAGACTGGCGCAAGAGCGCAGCATGCCGGGACACCGATCCCGATCTGTTCTTCCCGATCGGTACGACCGGCCAGGCGATCGACCAGATCGAGGCAGCAAGAGCAGTCTGCTGCACCTGCGAGGTGAGGGATGCCTGCCTCGAGTTCGCCTTGGCGACGAACCAGGAGTCGGGCGTGTGGGGTGGTACCTCCGAAGAGGAGCGCCGCAAGCTGCGAAAGGCTTGGATGGCCGCTCGCCGGAGGCGCAGCGCCTGACGGAGCGGCGGCCACGCCGCCACGTCCTTCTCGTACCCGTCAGAGGACGCCGCCGCGGCTCCTCGGGCCGACGGAGCTCAGCGCTGTTCGCAGGCGCCGATCACGCCGGCAGGAACATCGCCTCCGACAAGTCGTGATCCGAGGTTGTCGCAGAACGTCGCCAGGCTGACCCGCCAGACACCTGACCCGAGCTCAGCCAGGCCGGTGAGCAGGACGCTGCCGTTGATGCGGTAGACGACCTCGGCAACCGAAGCGGAGAGGAACATCACCTGGCGCACCTCGACGGCGCCTCCTGATGTGGCCGCCCCGCCGGCGAAGGCGGTAGGCCCGCCGGTCACCTCCCTGGCTGCGTCCCTCGACGCCGGAGCGGCGCTCAGTCGGCCACCGTCATCGACCGCTGCAAGGTTGGCGGCGAAACCGAGGAGAGGGTTGGCGGAGTAGGCCTGATCGAACGCCGCCACAATTGAGCCGGCAGCCAGCTCCGGCTGGGCCGGCTGGCTCGAGGAAGCGGAGGACGGCCCCGCTTGCGGCACGACCGGCGAGCAACCGGTCGCATCGGAGCCCGCCGCCGACGCCCCCACCGCACGCGGGCCCGAGCCCAAGAGGAACCCCAAGGACTCATCACCGGCACCACCCTCCGCCACGGCACTCATCTCGCCACTGCCGCTGTCCGAGCCCGACATCGCACCGGCGATGACGGCAATGCCGGCAGAGGGCGTCACGGTCACGGGCGTGCCCCCGACGTTCTCGGCGGCGACGCGGGCCACGCCGGAGCCAACGGCGGCAGTGACCCACCACTCCTGCCCGCCGCCGGCGACCTGGAGGACGCCGGACGACAGGATTTCGAGACCGCTGGCGGTCAGCTTGGGCAGCTCTGCGACGGACGTGCCGCCACCGAACGAGCCACTCTCGCCGACGGTGGTCGTGACGATCTCGCCGGTGGCACACAGCGAGCCCGTGCCCCACTCGCTCGCGATCGCCACTGGGCTGGCGAACGGCTGCACCGTTGCCACGACGCTCACGCCGCTGGGCGCTTGTTGGCTGATGATGGTGCGGGGACCCGTCGGTGCGGAGTCACCCGCCCGGCCTTTTTTCGGTGCCGCGCCGTGCTGAGGGCTCGGCTTTGCCTGCCCCGGCTGCGCGCGGGTGTACTGCCCATTGCTCTGTTTTGCCCGCGGCACGCTGACGAGCGCCCCGGCCAGACCCCCGAGGGAGGCGGCGAGCACGATCACGGCGGCGCCGAGCGCCAGGCGCTCGTGCCGCCTCGCCCGGCGTTCGCGCACGCCGATGCGCCCGAGGAGGTCACCGAGGTCTGGAGCAGCCTTCACGGCGGCTGCCTTGGCGTGCAGTTGCCGGCGGAGATCGTCTTCGATGCTCATGGCTCGAGCGCCTTCCGCATGCGCCCGAGAGCACGATGGATGAGCGATCCCACCGTTCCCGGGCGGCATCCGAGAACCTCGCCGATCTCGTTCTCCGAAAGGTCGGAGTAGTACCGCAGGACGACTGCCGCCCGCTGGCGGTACGGAAGGCTGAGCAGGACATCGTTCAACTCGCCGCTCGGTCCGCTCGACTCGCCTCCATCGGGGACGACATAGAGCAAGGGCCGTTTGTCCCGCTCGCGCCCGGCGCTGCGGAAATGCGAGCGGGAGGCGTTCACGACGCTCCGGCGGATGTAGCGGTCCGGCGTCTCCACGCTGTCGTAGTGGCGGTGGAGGCGGACGAACGAATCCTGCACGAGGTCCTCCGCCAGCTCGCGGGAGCTCGTGAGGACGTAGGCGAGGCGGACGAGGCTGTCATAGGAGGCGACGTAAAACGCCTCGAACGAGGCCGGGGGAGATGCGCCGTCTGGCTCTGGACTCGCCGTGGCCTGCTCCTTCGTCTCTCGCGGGCCGCCCCAGGCGGCATGAGGCGCCGACGGCGGACACGACCAGCGACGCTCGCCGGTTCCCGCAAGCACCTCCCCCACCGATACCGCCTCTGCAACCTCCATCACTGCACGAGACGCTCGGCGCCCTCAATACCTTGCGCAATACCTTGCGGCTGATTTTGCCGCGCTTCAGTCCGGCGTGTGTGGCGGCCCCGGCCCGCGGGCCTGATGGGAACGGTCCGGTAGCTCGACGCGGGCGATGGCGCCGTTGTCGCTCGTCATGGTGATAGTGCCTCCGAGCTGGGTGCGAACGAGGTCCCTGACGATGGCGAGGCCGAGGCTCCGACTCTTCTCGATGTCGAAACCCTCCGGCAGCCCGACGCCGTTGTCGCGCACCTCGACCCCGTAGCGATCGCCCGCATGCTCGAAGACGAGATCGATGCGAGGCGCCTTCAGCTCGGCCGCCCCCGGGTCGGCGGCATCGACGAAGCCGTGCTCGATGGCGTTCTGGATCAGCTCCGCCAGCACGACGGCGAGCGGCGTGGCCATGTCTGCCGGGATGTCGCCGAGATGACCATCGACGCGCACCGCCACGGCGTGCGACCCGTCGCTCGACTCCTGAGCCATGCGGACGAGGGCGTGGATGATTTCGTCGAACGGCACCTGGTCGCTGGCGTCACGGGAGAGGATCTCGTGCACGACGGCGATCGCTCGGATGCGACGCTCGGCCTCGGCGAGAGCGGTGCGGCCTTCGGGCGCATCGATCCGCCGCGCCTGCAGCCGCAGCAGTGAGGAGATGGTCTGCAGGTTGTTCTTCACGCGGTGGTGGACCTCGCGGATCGTGGCGTCTTTCGTGAGCAGCAACCGGTCGCGGCGGCGGACATCGGTGACATCACGCACGAGGACGAGGGCGCCGGTCAGCTCGCCCCTGGCGACGAGTGGGATGCTGCGAAGCAGGAGAATCGTGTCCGAGCGGCGTTCGATCTCTTCGACGACCGGGAGTCTCGTGGCGAAGGAATCGTGCACGACAGAGGTCTCGAGGCCGAGGGCCGTGAGCGTCGAACCGTGGATAGCGCTCATGATCCCGATGCGGTGCAGGGCGCTCACGGCGTTCGGCGAGGCGAAGCTGATCCTCGCCCGGTCGTCCACTACGATCACGCCGTCACCAACGCGGGGGGCGGTTTCGACCGGCAGCTCGTCGTCGGCGAAGGGAAAGATGCCTTCGGCGACCATGAGCGACAGCCGTTCGAACAGGTCGAGGTAGACGCGCTCGAGAGCTCCCCGGCGACGGGCTACCTGCGGCGACCAGACTCGGCAGATCACGGCCACGACCTGGCCCGAGTACCGCACTGGAATGCACTCGAGCCGTTGGTGGCCGTCGCCGACGTCGCTGCGCTGCTTGCCGATTGCCGTGGCGCCGGTCCGCAGCGCCTCGAGCACGAGTGGCAGCTGACGGGCGGTGACGACCTGGCCGACGAGGTCGATCTCGAACAGCGTCGGGTTCGTCGTCGGGCGCACCTGGCCGATGGCGACGAAGTGCGTGTTGCCCTGGCCCGTTTCGCCGCCGGCGAGGCGATCGGCCGGCACGTAGAGCAGCAGGTCGGAGAAGCAGAGATCCGCCAGCAGGCTCCAGGAGGCCATGAGGCGCTCCAAGTGCCGGCGGGCCGCCGGCTCGAGGCCGGCGTTGCGATAGGCGAGATCGAGGGGAGAGGTCAAGGGACGTACTTCGAGTCGGTCAGGTCTGGCGGGGCGTCCTTCGGGGGAAGATGACTCGGGATGGCGTCACCGAGCGGGACATCGTGCCCTTCCCGTTTCCGAAAGGCTCGCAGGCTGGAGTAGCCCGCCCGCGTGGCCAGGGTGCGCAGCTCCGCCGAGCGGTCGGCGACGTGCGTCAGCCCATGGGTGTCGGAAGCCGTCGTGATCGGCACCCCGTTGTTGAAGAAGCGCTCCAGCAGGCTGGGCGACGGGTAGGCAGCCCCCACAGGCTTGCGGAAACCCGCCGACGAGAGCTCGGCAGCCATCCCACTCGACACGGCTGCCTCGCAGATCCGCTCTTCGACCTCGTCGACGATGCCGGCGTCCGCCATCCGGCCGGTGACCTTGACGAGATCAGGGTGGGCGAGCACGTCGCAGGTCGCCGTGCCGGCCAGCTCCTCGATCGCCTCGCCGTAGGCGCGCCAGGTGCCGTTCGTCCCGCGGACGTCCCACTCGGCCATCTGAGCGGGCGAGCCGACGATGTCGAACATCCAGGTGCCGAGCCAGTGGATCGAGCCGAGGAGCACGTCGAAGGGGTAGCCGTCGAGGAGCGTGCCGACCTTGTCCATGAGCCCGGGGTAGTAGTCGACCTCGAGGCCGGCGACGATGGGCAGGCCCGCTTGCTTGGCGGCAATGACGGTCTCGACGTACCGGTCGAGATCGACGGTGGCATGGTGGTCGAAGTAGTGAGCCATGTAGGCGCGGAGCTCCTCGTTCGGCTCCCTCGCCCACCACCCTTCGACGATCTCTCTGCCCTTCGTGAAGCGGTGGTAGTGCTCCGTGAGGGCGATCTCGGTCACGCCTGCCGCCCGCGCCAGCTCGCAGTACTCAGCGAGTCGCTCGACGGCGAGATCGGTCTCGTCGGCCAGCTGCGGGTGCGGCCAGAGGTGGACGTGGTAGTCGATCATGGTTACCAAGCGGTCCGGGCGGATCGGCGCCGGCTCACGGCGCCGCCAGGCGGCGGATGAGGGTGACGCCGTCGCGAACGGTGAGCTGCACACATCGGACCCGACGGTCGGACACGACGGCGTCGTTGAACCGCTGGATGGCCTTCGTGTCGGCCGACTCGGGGCTGGCCTCGAGGACGCTGCCGTCGCGCAGCGTGTTGTCGGCCGCAATGAGGCCGTGGGGTGCCAGTTTGGGGAGCACAGCCTCGTAGTAGTCGGGGTAGCCGGCCTTGTCGGCGTCGATGAACACGAAGTCGAACGGGCCCTCGAGACCGGCAACAGTGTCGAGGGCGGGGCCTTCCAGCAGCTCGATGCGGTCGCCGAACCCGCTCGCCTCGATGTTCGCTCGGGCGTGAGCGGCGTGCTCGGGATCTACCTCACAGGTGATGACCCGCCCACCTTCCGGCAGAGCGGCGGCCATGGAGATCGCCGAGTAGCCGGTGAACGTCCCGATCTCGAGCACGAGGCGGGCGCGCACGGCGTGGACGAGCATCTCGAGAAACGCCCCTTCCAGCCGCCCCACCATCATCCCGGCGTCCTCGTGCTCTGCCTTCGTCCTAGAGGCCACCTGCTCGAGGTTGGCTGTCACCACAGAGGAATGGGCCGTGGCGTACTCCTCGATCTGCGGGTTGACGATCTCCATCAGGTCTCCTTGTCGTCGGTGTCGTTCTCGGCAGCATCGCCCCTGCCACCGCGGGCGCCGCCGCCGGTCGACCGGGCGGGCTTGTCCGCATTGGCGGGCTTGTCCGCATTGGCGGGCTTGTCCGCATTGGCGGGCTTGTCTGCATTGGTGGGCTTGTCTGCACTGGCGGACTTGTCCGCACTGACGGGCTTGTCTGCACTGGCGGGCTTGGCTGGGTCGGCGGGCGTGGTCGGGTTGGACGACTTCGCCGGCTTGGAAGCCTTCGAGGCGCCCCCTCCGGCGGACCCGCGGCGGCGAGATGCCGACGGAGCCGGAGCAGGCCGCTCGGGGTCGCCCCAGATGCTGGCTCCGATCTTCAGCAACCCGGCGAGATCGGTGATGTTCCCCGGCAAGTAGCCGACGGTCGCCGTGACGTCGTGGCTGGCGGCGAGCTCGCTCAGCAGCTCTGCCTCCCGGTTCGCCACGAGGCGGAAATTCGAGAAGCTCTGGGCTACTTCGCGCAGCACCGACCCGACGAGGGCGGGCGCCTCGCCATCCAGCAGATCGGGTGAGAGCGTCGATGCCAGCTTCGGGGCATCGGCGCCGAGGCGGTCGGCGACCTTGGCCACGACGGAGTCCGAGAGCGCAGGTGGCAGCACCTTGTTGCACACGAGCAGGCCGAGGTGCAGGTGGCGGCTGACGAGCGCTTGCGCCATCTCCTGGGCCTCTCGCGCTGGGACGGCTTCGAGAGTCGTGACGAGCAGGAACGTCGTGCGCATGTCGCTGAGGAGCCGGTTCACCGCCTCGGCTCGGGCGACGAAGCCGTCCCGCATCGTCTGGAACAAGATGAAGAAATCCGCCAGGTCCTGCAGGAGCTGGCTGCCGAGTATCCGATCGGCAACTTGGTAGAAGGGGCGGGAGGCGAGGTTCACGAGCCGTGAGCGATAGGGCACCGTGAGCCAGCGCAGCAGCCGCGACGAGAAGAAGTCCGTCATGCGAGAGGGGGCGTCGAGCAGGTCGAGGGCGTTTCTCGAAGGGGGGGTGTCCACCACGAGGAGGTCGTAGTTGCCCTCCTCGTGCAACTCGTACAGGCGCTCCATGGCAATGTAGTCGTGACCCTGCGCGAAGCGTCCCGTGATGTTCTGGTAGAGCGGGTTTGCGAGGATCTGGCGGGCGGTCCTGGCGTCGGGGGCGTGTCGTCTGACAAGCGCGTCCCACGACTCGGACATGTCGACCATAGCGGCGTAGAGCTGGCCCTTCGGTGTGACGCCGGCGTCTTTGAAGGCGGCGTCCGGCACACGCGTGGCGGCGTTGCCCAACCCGGCGAGACCGAGGGCGTCCGCCAGGCGGCGCGCCGGGTCCACCGTCACCACGAGGACTCGGCCGCCGACGCGGGCAGCTGCCGTGGCCGCCAGAGCGGCGGCGGCCGTCGTCTTGCCCACGCCGCCCGGGCCGCAGGCGACCACGACCTCCTTGGCCGCTAAGAGCTGCTCGACGTGCCGCTGGCGGTCCGGGGCAGGCTGCAACGGCCGAGAGAGCGCCATCAGAGCTCCTCGCCGAGCGACTGTGCCACCTGCCGGATGGCGCGGATGCCGTGTGCCCGCGAAAACAGGTAGGGGACGTACATCAGGGGCGCATCGGCGCCGATGGCGAGGCGGAGTCGCTCGAGATGAGCTGAGCCGTCCCGGCGGATGGTGACGGCGAGCCGGGCGGCGGCGAGCACGGAGACGACGTCAGCAGGCGAGGCGGACAGGCGGCCGGCCAGCCAGTCGACGGCGAGCGGCTCGACGAGGCGATCGAAGACCTGCTCCTCGGCGCGCCCGAAGAGCTCGGGCAGCACCCGGTTGGCGATGACGCACGCGAGGTGAACGGGCGTCTCGTCGGACAACCGCCCCGCCAGGTCGATGGCTTCGCTGACGGGCATCTCCTCCGGCGTGGTGACGAGCACGACGCCCGTCTGCTGGGCGTCGCGGAGGATCTCGAGCATCCAGTCCGTCTGGTTGCGCACGAGACCGACACGGACGAGCTCGTTGATACCGGTCGGAGCGGCCAGCTGGCCGACGACGTGACCGGTGGCGGCGGCGTCCACGACGACGAGGTCGTAGTGGTGCTCCCGCACCTCGTAGCAGAGCTTGCCGATCGTGAGGATCTCTCTGATGCCGGGGGCGGCGGTGGCGACGAAGTCGAACGCCCTCGCCACCGGCCCGATCCTGCCTATTACCGGCACCCTGGCGACATGGTGGAGGTACTCCCGCAGCGACGCTTCGGTGTCCATCGACATCGCCGTGAGGTTGGCGGCGACGTGACGACCCTGGAACGGAGTCGGTCCGCACTCGTAGGCGAAGCTGAGGTCACCTTTCGGCTCCACTTCGCAGACGAGCGTCCGAAGTCCCTGCTCGCTCGCGAGCAGACCCAGGGCGGCGGCGACCGTCGTCTTTCCAACCCCGCCCTTGCCGGTGACAAAGAGCAGTCGCCGTGCTAGCAGGTCTGTCACGTCCGGCTCGACACCAGCCGTCCGGCTCGGCTCCGCCGTCGGACCGTCCGAGGCTCGCGCCCGCTCACTCCCTGGGCGCCCCGAAGCCGACGCGGCGATCATCGCTGGCGGCACCGACCTCGACATAGGCGATGCGGGTCGACGGCACCGCCACGCGGCGGCCGCGCTTGTCGGACAACCAGAGCACGGCGGCCGGGTCTTCGAGCACCCGCCCGATGTCGGCCAGCAGCTGTTCACGATCGGTTCCCTCGGGGAGGTCGACGTCGATCTCTCTCGGAGACTGGATGATCCCGATGCGAACGTCCACGCCGTGCTCCTTTGAATGTCTCGTGCGGTCAGCCGATCCGACTATCGCGGTGCAGCCGCCGGTGGTGGCAGACCGAGCTGCTTCGATGCGATCGGGCTACCCGATCGCCGTGGGCCTCATCGTAGGGCGGAGCCAGGACGCACAGGCCAACTCAACCCGAATCGAAGCCTCTCGGCAACCGATCAGCCGTCCAACCAAGGCGTGCAACCGCCTGTACGCAGGCGAATCGGTCCGTCATTCCAGCCACGTAGCCAACCGCCCGTCGGAGCGCAGCCGCGGAGGGGGGATCGACATCCGACTCGCCAAGGCTGTGGTCGGCCGGCATCTCGGCCGGATGGCCCGCATAGTGCTCAACGAGACAGCGGAGCATGTCGATCACGCGCCTCGACTGCTCCGCCGATGCCGGGCGCAGGTAGATCTGCTCGTAGTCGAAGCGCCGCAGCGCCGCCAGGGTCTCCCCCATCGCCTCGCTCAGCGCCACCTGGCCGGTGGCTGACGACACCTGAACGACGTCGCCCACGAAGGCGCGCAGCTGGGCGCTGCGCGTGCGGCCGCACCGTTCCACGATCGCCGCCGGCAGCTGCGCCAGATCCACGATGCCGGCGTGGGCGGCGTCCTCCAAGTCGTGGGCTGTGTAGGCGATTCGGTCAGCCAAGGCCACCACCTCGCCTTCGGGGGTGGAGGGGGCTGGCCGCGACCAGGAGTGATTACGGATTCCGTCCAACGTCTCGGCACAGAGGTTGAGGTGCGAGAACGTGACATCCGCTCCCCAAACGGCGTGATCAAAGCCACCCTCGAGGAACGGCGAGAGGGCGTCTTCGCTGGCATGGCCGCCCGGACCGTGTCCGCAGTCGTGACCGAGGGCGATCGCTTCGCAAAGGGCGACGTTCAACCGGCTCGCCCTGGCGATGGCCGTTGCCACTTGTGCGACCTCGAGGGCATGGGTGAGTCGCGTGCGCTGGTGGTCGGCCGGGAACACGAAGACCTGGGTCTTTCCCGCCAGCCGGCGAAACGCGGCCGAATGCAGGATCCGGTCCCGGTCGCGTTCGAAGCACGTCCGAACCTCGTCCGGCTCCTCCGGCACGGCCCGGCGGCCGGCGCCTCGCGCCCGCGTGCCCCCGGGAGCCAGCCAGGCGTCGTCGGCCTCCTCGCGCGCCGTGCGGTCGAAGACGGTGAAAACCCCGGAGGGAGGGGCTTGGTCGTGAGCAACCCGGATCCCCTCCGAAAGAGCGCGGACGCCATCCATCGTGGCGGCCCATTCGAGCGCCCGAGCGCTGAGCTCGCTCCCCTGCTCGGCCATGGTCATAGTGCGAGGATACGTGCCGGCTGTGTCACCACAGAGGGCACCGAGGGCGGAGGTGGTGGTTGTTGTCGAATACGCGAGACACCTCAACCACCTCGTTGGATCCCGGTGGCAGCAGACGGCGGCGCCGGCGGCCGATGCCTCAGCGGACCGACAGTTCCGAGCGGTACACCCTCGATGGGCCGAGCTCCACCACCTTGGAGGCGAGCGCCTGGAACACCGCCGCCACAGCACCGTCAGGCTCAGCCACCACGATGGGCACACCGATGTCCCCGCCGCTGCGCAGGGCGGGCACGAACGGAATCTGCGCGAGCAGGCCGACACCGAGCTCGTCTGCCAGCTGCCGGCCCCCGCCCGAGCCGAAGAGCTCGTAGCGGGTGCCGTCGTCGGCCACGAAGCCCGACATGTTCTCGATCACGCCGCGCACCGGCATGCGCACCTGCCGAGCCATGAGAGCGGCCCGCTGCGCCACCCGTTCCGCCGCCGCTTGCGGCGTCGTGACGACGATCAGCTCAGCCCGGGGCACGAACTGGGCGATGGAGAGAGAGACGTCGCCCGTCCCCGGCGGAAGGTCGATGAGGAGGAAGTCGGGCGCCCCCCAGTGCACGTCCACGAGGAACTGCTCGAGCGCCTTGTGCAGCATCGGGCCCCGCCAGATGACGGCCTGGTCCTCCGGCACGAAGAAACCCATCGAGATGCAGCGCACACCGAACGCCACCGGCGGGACCAGCAGCGGCCCGAGCATCGTCGGCGCCTCCGTCACTCCGAGCATGGAGGGGACGGAGAACCCGTAGACATCGGCGTCCAGCACGGCGACGGAATGGCCCGCCCTGGCGATGGAGACAGCCAGGTTGACCGTCACGCTCGACTTGCCGACACCGCCCTTGCCGGACCCGATGGCGACGACGCGCGTGGGGGACGCCTTGTCGGCAAAGGGGTTCGGCCGCGGCGTCGGTCCGGCGCTGCCGTGGCGACCGTCTGCCCGCTGCCCGGGCCCCGGCACTGCACCCGCCGGAGACCTACCACCGATGCCGAGCTCCTGGATGTGAGCAGCCAGCTCGGACTCCTCGTCCGCCGTCATCTCGACGAAGCGCACGTCGGCCGGCGGTGCGCCCGCGCGGGTTACGGCGACGGCGATGCGGGCCGCGAGCTCATCTTGGGCGGAGTGACCCGATCGAGGGATCGCCACGGTGATCTCGGTGGCGCCGCCGCCCGCCTTGAGCGAGCGCAGGAGCCCGAGGTCGCCGATCGTGTGGAACAGACGCGGGTCCTCGACGCCGGCCACAGCGGCGGCGAGGCCACCGGATTCGGGTCCCTCGTTGCCTGCCATCTGCCTCGCTACCTTCCCGTCATCTCGTGTGCTGGCGCCGCTCCGGGTGACAAGCAGGACGCCCCGGTACGATATCGGCGTGGTTGGACGTGTCGGCGTGGTGGATGAGGAGGGTTTCTCGGCGGCCGTGGAAGCGATCACGTCCGCCTTCGGGGACTCGACTCGCCGTGGCATCTACCTGTTCGTGCGCGACAACGGGGGCGTGTCGGCCGGTGACGTAGCCGAGCACTTCGCCCTCCACCCGAACGTCGCCCGCCACCACCTCGACAAGCTGGCCGGTGGCGGTCACCTGCAGGTATTCGTGGATCACGCCAGCGCTGGCGTCGGACGACCTTCCAAGCGCTACAAAGCTCGGGTGGACGACCGCTCGGCCGTGCCTTCCCACCGCGACGACCTGCTCGTCCTCTTGCTGGCCAGGCTGCTGCCTCTCGTCGATCCGGCCGAGGCGGAGCGCGTCGCCCACGAGGTCGGCTCGGAGTACGGACGGACGCTCGGTGTCCAGATGGCCCCAGGCGACGCATCCCGCTCGGTGCGTTCCGCCATGCAGGCCGTGGCGGACGCCCTGACCGCACACGGGTTTGCCGCTCACGCCTCCAGCAAGGCCGACGGCAACACGGTCGTTCGCGGCCATTGCCCGTTCGGCGCCGCCGCCCTCGAGAACCCGGTGCTGTGCGCGGCAGACCGCGGTTTGGTGGAGGGCTTGCTCTCTGTGCTGTGCGGGGACACCGTCGCCGTCCAGCTCTCCTCCCGGGCGAAAGGCGACGACGGCTGCGTCACTGTCGCCGGCTGAGGTGACGAGCAGGCGCCACTACCTCGACCACGCCTCGACGACGCCGATCCGGCCGGAGGTGCTCCAGGCGATGGCGCAGTGGCTGGAGGAGGCGGCTGGGCCAGACGGCGTCGGCGATCCGGGGCGCCTGCACGAGGAGGGTCGTCGGGCGCGGGTGGCCGTCGAGTCGGCTCGCGAGATGGTTGCCGACTTTCTCGGAGCGGATCCGTCCCGCGTGATCTTCACGAGCAGCGCCACAGAAGCCGCCAACGCCGCCATCTTCGGCGCGGCGTCACTGCGTGCAGGGGCGCCATTGGTCTGCGCCGGCGTTGAGCACTCGTGTGTCAGGGAGGCCTGCAACCGCGCAGGGCCGGTCCTGCAGTCGCCCGTCGACGCGTTCGGCCGCCTGGACGTAGAGAGGCTGACCGAGCTCGTTGAGGGAGAGCGGCCAAGCCTCGTGAACTGTCAGTTCGCCAACCACGAAGTCGGGACGATGCAACCCGTCGCCGAAGTTGTGGCCGTGTGCCGCCAAGGCGGTGCTGCGGTGCACTGTGACGCCGCCGCCGCCGTCGGCCACCTGCCGGTGTCGTTCCGTCAGCTCGGCGTCGACCTGATGTCCGTCAGCGCCCACAAGCTCGGCGGCCCTCCGGGGATCGGCGCCCTCGTCGTCCGGCGCGGCGTGCGGTTGGCGCCGCTGCTCGTGGGCGGCTCGGAGGAGCGGGCCCGGCGGGCAGGGGCCGAGAACGTCCTCGGCATCGTCGGTTTTGCCGCCGCCTGCGAGGCACTTGCGGCCGGCGCCCTCGTGCTCGAGGAGCCGAGAGCGATGGAACAGACCCGGAGGCTCTGCTCTGCTGCAACCTCGGTACCCGGCGTCGAAGTTCTCGGCGATGCCGACCGCCGCCTTCCCCACATCGTGTGCTTCAGTGTCGCAGGCGTGCTCGGTGAGGCCGTCCTTCTCTCTCTCGATCGAGCCGGTATTGCCGCCCACTCCGGCTCGGCTTGCTCCTCCGAGGTGCTCGAGCCGTCACCGGTACTCGCTGCCATGGGCGTTGACCCGGACCGCTCCCTCCGGCTGTCCGTCGGCTGGTCGACGACCGAAGAGGACGTCGCTGCGTTCGCGGCCGCCTTTCCAGCAGCCGTCGGCCACCTCCGCTCGCTGGCTGGGGAATGAGCGGCCCGCCGGCGCCGGCGGCCCCGCTTGAACGCTGGGACGTCATCGCGTATAGATGAGGCGATGCCGTTGTGACCGATGCCCGTGCTGGCCGCGCGAAGTCGCTGGTGTTCCTGGTTGCGGTCGTGCTCGGTCTCTGCTTTGGAGCAGCGGACCAGTACCTGGGCAGCCTTCAGGTCCCCGGGCTCTGGACCGTGTCGTTGAGCCTGCTGTCGGCCCCTTGGCTCGTGTTGCCGTTCGTCTTCGGCTGCAGCCAGCTGCGCGCCCGCCGCGCCGCCATGCTCGGGCTCGTCGTCACGCTGTCGGCGCTCCTCGGATATTTCCTCATGATCATGGGCCCGTTTGAGGGCGGTCACGCGAGCCTGAGCCTGCGCGAAATCCGCGGTCTGCTCGTCTCGAACAAGCTCAACATCGCCGGCGGATTCGTGACAGGACCCCTCTATGGCCTCCTCGGGCAGCGCTGGCGGACTCGACGGTCGTGGACAAGCGCCATCTTTGTGGCCGGAGCGCTCTGCCTGGAGCCGTTGGCGCAAACGGCAGCCGGCGATAACTCATCGGGGGCCTCGACCGTGTGGCCCTTCGAGGTGCTCGCCGGCATCGCCCTGGCGACCTACTTCCTCGTTGCTGGCGTGGCATACCGGCGGCGCGCTGAGGCAGGCCTCGAAACACCAACAGTGATCTGACCGCCGGGCTCGGTCAGATGACTGTCCCGCAGGTGCGCCTTCGACTTCGCAGCCACCTTCAAGCTGTAGCTCCTTGAGCCGACCGCGGCCGTGTGTCGACCCGCCTCGGTCACCATAACGCCAGCACGGCGGGCAGCCCGGCGAGCGCCGAAGGGTCGCGGGCCGTGGCGACGACGTCGTGCCCGCGTCCCGCCAGCTCGGCGACCGTGGCGGCACCGATCGCCCTCGCTGCCCCTGTCACGAGTACGCGCATGCCCACCATCCTCTCCCGATCGGCGTCAAGAGACGTCCGGCTCCGCGGTGTCGTGGGCGATGGCGGCGCGCGCCCGCTCGCCCAGTTCGACGGCGGCATCCCAATCGCTCCCGGCGGGATGCAGGGGGGCGCCGACCACGAGATGGACTCGTCCGTGGCGCACGAGCCGTCTGCCGGGTGGAACCATCTCCCTCGTGCCGGAGATAGCGATCGGGACGACCGGGCAGCCGACGCCGGCGGCGACGACGAATGCTCCGTGGTGGAACGGCCGAAGCCCGCGCGAGGACGAGAGCCCGCCTTCAGGGAAGAACACGAGCGGCGTACCCGATCGTGCCACCTCGGCCAGGCGGGGCGTCGTGCCCCCCGTGCCGTCCGGCTTGGCGTGCTCTACGAACTCGATCCCGAGGCGGCCGAGAAAGAAACCCGTCAGCATCTTCGTGGCAAAGACCTCGCCCGCCACGAACGTCGCCCGGTCGGAGATGACGGCGGCGAGCACGAACGAGTCGAGGTAGCTGGCGTGGTTCGCCACGATGACGAAGGCGCCCGGCAGCGTTAGGTGCTCCTCGCCATCGACGCGAAGTGGCGTCAACGTCAGGCGGATGAGAGCGCGATCCAAGCGATAGACGACTGCCCTTCGCCGCCGTTGGCCGGGCAGGAGAACGACGGCGAGGAGGGCGAGCGATGCGAGGAAGCCGAGCACGAGCCACGCGTAGGCGGCGAAGCCGATGCGCCCCGCCAGGCCGGCGGCGCGACGCACGCCCCGCGGTCGCCTCGGCCGGGGTGAATTGCACGAGCTGCCACATTATGGCCCGCCGAGCCGCCGAGGCGGCTGCACCGGCGTCCGGACTCAGCTCTTGATGCGCCACGCCTCCACGCCGTTTTGCGTGGGCACGAGCATCATGGCGTCGCCAACCGCCGGCGTGACGAAGTGCTCCAGGCCGTCCGTCGAGCGCTCTATCTCGACCCTGCCCGTCGTCGGGTTCATCCCGTAGAGCCCTCCGCCGGACCAGCTGAGCGCCCAGACGAGACCCCCCGCGACGATCGGTGAGCCGTTCGGGTCGCCGGTCGAAGGCGACCACGCCCGCTTGAAGGTCCGGGCAGCGACGTTGATCTCGACCGCCTCGGTGCCGCTGCCGCAGGCAGCGTAGACGTACACGTGGGCCTTCGCCCCGGTGCCGATGACGTCGCTGGCGTCGGCGCCGAAGACGCCCGACCCTCCCGAGCAGAGCGTCCCCGTGAAGGCGCCCTTGCCGATATGGCCGAGCGGTGAGTCCTTCATGAGATAGCCGAAACTCCCACCGTTCGCCGGCTTGCCTGCGGCGAACAACAGAGACGTGCCGGGGATTGCCAGCGGCCCAGCCGAGCCGAGGTCCCAGTCGTCATCGTTCAGCTGAACCCAGTTGTGAGGTGCCCAGTACCCGAGCCGCTTCAGGGTGGGCGACAGCTCGACGATCGAGTTTCCCTCGTCGTAGTCCTTGATCGTGTTCGAGCTGCCGTTCCCGCTGGCGACATAGAGGTCCCCGGACGGAGAGACAAACGCCCCACCCGTGCCCCAGATGCCACCCTCGCGCTGGGTCGGCACCTGGTAGCTGACGAGCGGTCCCGTGCCGGACGCCGGCAGGCCCACGACATAGCCGTGGTACTGGCCGCAGTCTCCGTCGAGCCCGCCGTACTCGGCGTAGACCCGACCGTCGAAGAGCGTGAGGGCAGCACGCTGCTGCTCGGCCGCGACGTAGTAGTGGCTCGCCTGGTTGCCGTCCGGCGGATCGATGTCCCGGTGCCAGAGCTCCCTGTGAGTGGCGAGCGATATGGCCACGAGCCAGTGGCGGACGTCCCGCCAGTTGTTGCCGCCCACCTCGGTCTCCTCGGCCGCGAAGATCTCGTTCGTCGCCGGGTCGATGACGGGCGTCCCGGTGATGCCGAGCGGGCTGATGTCGCCGCACCCGCCAAGATTCGGCCCGCGGTCGACCACCGACGACGTGTTCGGGGCCGTCCCAACATGCAGCTTCCAGATCACCTTTCCCGTCTTGGCGGCGATCGCGTAGATCGAGTCGTTCTCGGTGCCCACGTACACCCTGGCGTCGTAGACGAGCGGCTCCCCGTAGACGCCGCCATTGAGGGAGGCGTTCCAGGCGGGGGCGGAGGAGAGACCGATGATCCTCGGGTCGACGGTGTCGTCCCCCGACCGGGCGTTGTCGTAGTGGTACGTCGTCAGATCGCCGAGCGACGGCGACGGAAGTTGCCTCGGGGTGCCGCGTGAGCTGGCGGCGGCCGATTTCGTCATGGGCAGCGTGCCCGACGCCGAAGCGGCCGCACAGCCTGCGGTTGCAACCGCGAGCACCGCGCCGATGCAAGCGGCAGCGATCCGCCGGCGCCTCTTGCTGGTAGATCCACGTGCCATGACTCACGTCTCCTCGCCGGGTTGGGAACGTGTGGCGAGGGTACTCAGACATCACCGTCTTCGCATCCCTCCTGTTGGAAAGTTCGTCGCAGCGTGACCCAGTCAGGGCGAGCGTGCAACCGGCAACAAGCCCCAGCTCGGATCCACCGCCAACGCCTTGGCGCTCGCCTCGGTGCAGCCCCGACCGGCGGCCAGGCGTCGTCGAGGGCTATGGCGCTCTCGTCGCCGGACTGAAGGCCGCTGGCACGGCCAGCCCGGAGGTCCGGTAAGCAGCCCGGGCGGTCGATCGCACCGAGTCCACGAGGGCGGCGGAGGGATCGTCGTCGAGCATGGCGGTGAACTCGGTGGCGGCGGCATTGGGTGAGTGGGCGTCGTCGTAGAGGGCGACGCCGTCGTAAGCGCGGGCAAGGGCGTAGCCCGGCGCCACCCGCACGGCAGCCGCGATCTCGTCGTCGCCGCCGGCGACGACCCGCTTGCTGTCGTCCGACAGCCCGGCGAGTCGGACGATCCAGCCACCGTCGGCCAGCGCCTCCGGCTGCTCGGGGTCGAGCGCCAGCACTCGGTCGTAGACCGCTACGGCCTGCACGAGCTGTTTGTTGGAGGCGAGCACGCCTGCCTCTGCGAGCTCGATGCGAACCTGGTCGGCGACCGACAACGTCGTGGGCGGGGCGCTCGCGAACGGCGCCACCTTTGCCAGCGAGAGGCTCACGAGCAGGGCCGCCAGGGCGAAACACCCCGCCGCCGACCATCCGAACACCATCCGATGCTTCGGGGACGCCAGCCAACGCCTCGCTCCGGGGCGCGCTCCGGTCGCCGTCTCCGAGCGGGTGGACTCGTTCGGGCCAGGCGGGGCAACCCCTTCGAGGGCGGCCTCGATGAGGGCCGCCCGCTCCTCGTAGTTTGCTCGCAGGCTCTCGTAGTCGGCCCCGTCGAGCTCGCCTGCGCCGTGTTCACGATCGAGATCCTCGAGCGACTTGCGAACGTGCTCTGCCTCATCGAGCAGCTCCGCCCGGGTGCCCGGAGCCGGTCTGGTCGCCGGGCTCATGGCGCCACACCGACTCGAGCGCCCACGAGCCGCCGTTGCCGACGCCAGAAATACCAGCCGAGGACGGCGGCGGCGGCGGCGATCGCCCCGAGCGGAATGAAGTACAACGCCGCCTCCACGCCGGTCCCCGATGGCAGCAACAGGCCGCCCGGCCCGTAGCGTGCGACGACCGCCTGCTCGATGCGTTGGTCGCTCCAGCCACTGTGTACCCAGCCGGCGACCTCGTTTCGCAACGTCACAGAGGTGGGGGCGTCCGACTGGGCGATCGAGAGGTCCTCACACGCCGGGCACTTGACGATGCTGTCGAGGCGGGAGATGCGGGCGGCGGCGGAGCTCACCGGCGGGTTGATGCTGCCGATGACGAGCAGCACGATGGCGATCGCGAGGAGCAGCGCCCAGGCGAGCCGTGAGCTGAGGAGCTTGATCACAGCCCTCTCGCCTGCTCCTGCTCGATCCATCGCACGAGGTCCGTCGAGGTCACCGCCCCTTCTATCGAGGCCACGACCTGACCAGTCGGGCTCACGAGGTACGACCGTGGGAGCGAGCCGACACCGTAGTCAGAGGCGATGGAGCCGCCGTTGTCCACGACCGACGGCCACGTGGCACCCTCGGCGGCTTGGAATGCCTTCCCGTCACCTTCGGTGTCGCCGAAGAGCACCCCGAGGACGTCGGTGCGAGCCCCGCCCGGGTGGGCGTAGAGGAACTGCTCCAGCTGCGGCTCCTCCTGCCGGCAGGCGTCGCACCAGGATGCGAAGAAATTGACGAGCACCCAGCGTCCTCGCATGGACGAGAGCGAGATCGTCGAGCCGGCGAAACTCTCGGCAACGATTGGCGGAGCGGCCCGGCCGACGAGCGGGCTGTCCGCCATGACCATCGTGGCGGGAGGGCGCGTGGCGAGCACGGCCACGAGGGCGATGGCGACGACGCCGACGCCGAGGGCCGACCATCGGGCCGTGCGGAACCGCTGACTGCTCATTCGCCCACCCCAACCGGCAGGCGGTGCGGCCGATCGGCCTCTCCGGCCCCGCCACCACGGCCAGCGTCCGCCGACCCCGCGGAACCGTCGGCCCTTGCCGGCATCGTCCCCCCGGCGACGGCAGCGGCAGGCGCCGCCTCGGCCGATTCACCCTCACGCTCCGACCGCCGCCTCCGACCCGAGGGCACGGCCGCCAGCAAGGCCCCGAAGGCCGTCAGGACTCCGCCGACCCACAGCCACAGGACCATCGGCTGCTCGACGACGCCGATCGACGCCGGACCCTTCCCCGAGCCCGAGACGGCGCTGATCGTGAGGTAGACGTCCCGCCGCCAGGAGGAGTCGATCGCCGGCGTGGCGATCCCCTCGTAGCCCGTGTAGTTGCTGATGGCCGGGCGGAAGGCAGCGCCGTCCACGTAGACGAGCCCCACGATGCCGCTGCGATTCGGCTGCGAGAAGGGTGCGGCCCCCCCGTAGGTGATCCGTTGGCCCTCGTAGGTGACCGACTCCCCCACGGCCAGCTGAAACGTCGCCCGGTGGCCATAGGCGGTCGCCGCCGCCAGACCGACAGCGACGATGACGACGCCGAGATGGACGATCATGCCTCCGTTGGAGCGCCCGACGAACGCCCGCCACCAGGAGGCGCCCGCCCGGTGGGCGGCGAGTGAGGCCAGCACGAGCTGGCGGATGGCGGAGGCGCCGGCGACCGATGCCATCCCGAAGGCGGCGAGCGGCGTGAGGCCGCGCACGCCGAAGGCGACGCAGATGCCGACGACGGCAACGCCGGCCCATGCCGGCAGCGCCAAGCGGGAACGCAGCACGCCCGCCCCGGCCTTGCGCCACGGCAGCACGGGTGCAACGGCCATGAAGAACAGCAAGGCGAAGCCGATCGGGACCGTCATCGAGTTGAAGTACGGCGTCCCGACCGTGATCTCCTGATCGTCGATCGCCTGCACGAACAGGGGGAAGACCGTCCCGAGGAGCACGACGAGGGCGAAAGCGGCAAACAGCAGGTTGTTGACGAGGAAGGCGCCCTCTCGCGAGACGGGCGAGTCGATCGATCCGGGGGAGCGGAGCCGTTCACCCCTCCAGAAGATCAAGCCGACGCCCGTCGCCACGACCGCCCCGAAGAAACCCAGCAGCGACGGCCCGATCGCCGACGAGTCCGTAAAGGCGTGCACCGACACGAGCACGCCGGAGCGTGTGAGGAACGTCCCGAGGATCGTGAGCGAGTAGGCGGCGATGAGCAGGGAGATGTTCCAGACCCGCAACAGCCCGCGGCGCTCCTGCACCATGACCGAGTGCAGGTAGGCGGTGGCGCACAGCCAGGGCAACAGGGCTGCGTTCTCCACCGGATCCCACGCCCAGAAACCCCCCCATCCCAGCACCTGGTACGACCACCAGGCCCCGAGCACGATGCCGACGGTGAGAAAGGCCCAGGCGAAGAGCGTGTAGCGGCGGGTGACGACGAGCCAGCCCTCGCCGAGGCGACCTGTCACGAGCGCAGCCACGGCGAAGGCGAAGGGCACGGTGAAACCGACGAACCCGAGATACAGGAAGACGGGGTGGAAGGCGATGAGGACGTTGTCCTGCAGGAGGGCGTTCGGCCCTTGGCCGTGGGTCGGGACGGCGCCCGAGATGCGCAGGAAGGGGTTGGCCGGGCCCGCCATGAGCCCGAAGAAGAAGGCGGCGACGACCAGGGTGACGAGCATCGCCCAGGCGACGAGCGGGTCGGCCGCCCGGCTGCGGAAGCGGCGGGCGATGACGGCGATGTAGCCGGCCAACACGAGCGCCCACAGCAGGATCGATCCCTGCAAGGCGGCCCACAGCCCCGTGATGGAGTAGATGAGCGGTGTCACCCGGGCGTTGTTGTCTGCCACGTAGGCGAGGGAGAAGTCGTGGGAGATGAGGGCGTGCTCCATGGCAGCGGTGGCGAGGAGGGCGCCCGCCAGCACTCCCCAAGCCGCCCGCGGCCCGGCCGCCAGCCACCCGGGGCGGTGCTTGGCAAGGCCCGCACCGAGCACGCCGACACCGCATACCGCCGAGACGAGGCCGAGGGCGACCCCGATCTGGCCGAGAATTGCGTTCACGGGCTCGAGCCGGAAGCGGGTTTCACGCGGTTCGGATGGGCGGCGATGTAGGCGGCGGAGTGCTTCACCATGATCTCGTCGGAGGCGAAGAGGTTGCTCGAGCCGACGAAGTGGCCGACGACTACCACGGGCAGGCCCGGCCTGAACATCTGTGGCGGAGAGCCGGTGTTCTCCACATCAACGGTGACGCCGGATGAGGCGACGGCGAAGCGATAGACGTCGCCCCCTACGTGGTGGACGCTGCCGTTGACGACGTCGCCCTCCATCTGGAATTCGGTGTTGCCGAGCTGCGCCCGCTGCGCGACGGCCTCGTTGGCCGTCTTGAAGAAGACGATGGCGGAGGTGAGCCCCTTGTAGACAAGAAACCCGATCGCCCCGAGGATGAGGATTCCCACGACCCACATGCGGCCGCGCTGCGCCCGAGTCGTGCGGGGGCGGCGACGCGGGGGCAGGGGCGAGACGCCGGCACGAGCCGGCGGCCGACCCGCGGCGACGAAGTCGCCGGCGTCGCTCGACTCGGCGTCCAGCTCGGAATCGCCCAGGCCGCGTGTCGTGTCGATGCTCACGGCTGCTCCCCTGCTGCCGGCCCCGTCCCGGGCGACGCCTCCGGCACGGCGCCGGCCCGCTGGGAGGGCGGAAGCCGGCGGCGGGCAGCCCGCTCGCGGGAGACAAGACTGGTGGCGTAGGTGGCGAGGGAGCCGAGGACGATCACGTAGCCGACTTCGATGTAGCCGCTCATCGGACGGCCTCTGCCCAGCGATCGGCCAGGGCATTCTCGAGCCCTTCGTCGCTCTCGCGCTCGCGCAGGACGGCCAGCCGGTAGCGGTGCACCATGAGCCAGACATAGGTGAGCGTGAACGACACGAAGCCCAGCAGCAGCGTCCATGCCATCGACCCGTGCACGTAGCTGTGCCGGGTGGCGAGATCGATCGTCGGGCCCTGGTGGAGGCTCCGCCACCAGGACACGGCGAAGAAGACGATGGGCACGTCCAAGAAGGCGACGAGCCCGGCGATGGCAGATCGGCGGGCGACGGTGTCGGGATCCCCCGGGACGTTTCGCAGCGCCAGGTAGCCGAGGTAGAGGACGAAGAGCAGGGCGGTCGTCGTCAGCAGCGGGTCCCAGGCCCAATAGACGCCCCACGTCGTTCGCCCCCAGATCGAGCCGGAGACGAGCGTCAGGCCGGTGAAGACGACTCCAACCTCCGCCGAGGCGCCCGCCAGGCGGTCGAAGCGAGCGTGGCGCGTACGCGGCCACAGGTAGAGCAGGCTCGAGATCGTCGCCATGCCGTAGGCGATGAACATGACCCACGCCAGCGGAGGGTGGATGTAGAGGAGGCGGACGGTCCCGTCGGCATAGCCGACAGCGTTCGGCGTGACGAAGAGGCCGAGCCAGACGGTGGCGACCATGCCGACGAGAGCGAAGGCGCCGAGCACTCGCAGGGCGCGATCTGCCCTCATGCCCCCTCCAGCAACGGCCCGAAGGCCACGGTACCGACAGCGACGTAGAGGACGGCGAACACGGCCAGCAGGGACAGCCAGACACCGGCCTGTCCCGGCGTGCCCGCCAGGGCTTCATCCCAGGCCTTCGTGGCGCCGAGCAGCACGGGAGCGGCGACGGGCAGCAGCAGGAGGGGCAGCAAGGTCTCTTTCACGCGGACGCCCGAGGAGAGGACGCCATAGGTGACACCGACGGCGCCGAGACCGATGGAGGCGGTCACGCAGGCAGCGAGCAGCACGAGACCGTCGGACAGCTGAGCACCGAACAGCAGGGCCACGCCCACGGTCAAGAGCGCCTCGAGCACGAGCAGCTGGGTGACGATCGCCGCCCCCTTGCCGAGGAAGATCCCCGCCGGGTCGAGGCCCGACAACCGCAGTCCGTCCCGGGCGGAGTCGGCTGACTCGACGGCGAAGCTCCGCTGCACGGCGAGCACGACCGACAGGAGCACGGCGATCCAGAACAGCGCGGCGGCCGCGGGCTGGAGCGCCTGGCGGTTGGGGCCGAGCGCCAGCCCGAAGAGGAGGAGGACGGTGGCGGCGAACGGAGCCACCTGGTTGAGCCCGATCTTGGCGCGCAACTCGATGCGCAGATCCTTCCCGCACACGAGGAGGGCGTCACGCCACATGAACGGCCTCGCTCTGCCGAGCCCGTTTCGGCGCTCCTTGTGGGACTGCCGGACTCGCCGGCATCACGGCGGGGGGGTTCGCGGGCGAAGCGGCAGCGTCCGGATCACCGTCGACCGCCGGCGGCGCCGGCACGACGCGGCCTCCGGCGAGGTGCACCACCCGGTCGGCGAGGGAGTGGGCATCCGACTCCCCGAGCTCGTGGGAGGAGAGCATGACGGTGGCCCCGCCGGCGCGGGCTTCGAGGATGACCTCGTCCAGGGTCGAGCGGGCGTCGTGGTCCAAGCCGGCGTGCGGTTCGTCGAGCAGCCAGAGCCTTGGTCGGCGCCCTACGACGACGGCGATGGCCGTCCGCCGCCGCTGGCCGGCCGACAGCTTGCCGACGGGCGTGCTGGGCAGCCGGCCGGTGAGCGCCAGACGAGCCATCGCCCCCTCCGCCTGCACCCTCGCCTCGGCGGCACCCGACCCTGCCGCCCGCAGGGCAAAACGGAGGTTCTCCTCGACGGTCAGCTCCTCGTAGAGGAACGTCTCGTGTCCGAGGTAGCCGATCAGGAGGCGGACGGCACGCCGATCGACGGCGAGGTCGTGGCCGAGCACGACGGCCGAGCCCGATCGCAGCGACAGCAACCCGCAACAGAGGCGGAGCAGGCTGCTCTTGCCGGCGCCGTTCGGGCCGGAAAGATGCACGATCTCGCCCTCGCCGACATCGAGCGTCACTCCGGCGAGGAGCGGAAACCGGCCGGCGAGGGCGACTGCGTCACGAAGACTTACGGCGGGCGCCATGAGGATCGCCCAATGCTACGGGCGAACGACCTCCAGGTTCCAAGCGGGGGCCGGTCGAGCCAGCCAGGCCATCAGGGCTGCTGCGACCGCAGCCAGTCGATGTCGGCGTCCACCATCATCGACACGAGCTCGGGGAAGCCGACCTCGGTCTTCCAGCCGAGCTGTTCGCGGGCCTTGGCAGCATTCCCCACGAGGAGATCCACTTCTGCCGGCCGCAGGAATTGCTCGTCCACGACGACGTGGTCCTCCCACTTCAACCCGGCGCGGTCGAAGGCGACTTCGCACAGCTCGCGCACCGAGTGCGTCTCCCCCGTGGCCACCACGTAGTCGTCGGGGACGTCCTGGGAGAGCATCTGCCACATCGCCCGCACGTAGTCGCCCGCATACCCCCAGTCGCGCTTCCCCTCGAGGTTGCCCAGCTGCAGCTCGCGGTCGAGCCCGAGCTTGATGCGGGCGACGCCGTGGCTGACCTTGCGGGGAAGGAACTCCATGCCTCGGCGCGGGCTCTCGTGGTTGAAGAGGATGCCGGAGGAGGCGTGCAGCCCGTAGCTCTCCCAGTAGTTGACCGTTATCAAATGGCCGTAGACCTTCGCCACGCCGTAGGGGCTGCGCGGGTAGAACGGCGTGAGCTCGGTCTGGGGGACCTCCCGCACCTTGCCGAACATCTCGGAGGAGCTCGCCTGGTAGAAGCGGATGTCCCGGTCCGTCAGCCGGATGGCGTCGAGGATGCGGGTGACACCGAGGGCCGTCACCTCGCCGGTGAGCACGGGCTGGCTCCAGGACGTCGGCACGAAGGACTGGGCGGCGAGGTTGTAGACCTCCGTCGGGCGGTGCTGGCGGAGGATCTCGATCATGGAGACCTCGTCGAGGACGTCGCCGGCCACGAGGGTCAGGTCGTCCTGGATGTGGGCGATGCGCTCGAAGTTGACCGTGCTCGAGCGCCGCAGCATCCCGATGACCTCATAGCCCTCCGATAAGAGCAGCTCAGCGAGGTAGGAACCGTCCTGACCCGTGATGCCGGTGATGAGGGCCCGTCGCGTCATCCGCCCGTTCTACTACTACTGTCGTCGACTGCCCAGCGTGGCGGCCTCCGCTCGGCGAACGCCGCCCTTCCCTCCGCCGCCTCGGCGGTCTGGGTGGCCACGGTGAGGAGCGGGTGGAGGTAGGCGAGCGCATCGGCCGCCCCCAGGTGCAGCACCCGGTAGAAGGAGGCGCGGCCGGCGCAGAGGGCTCCGGGGGGTTTCTTGGCGAGGAGGTCGGCGAGGTCGTCTACGGTACGGTCGAGCTCGTCGACGGGCACGACCCGGTTCAAGAAACCCAGCCGCTCCGCCTCCACCGCCCCCACCCTCCGGCCCGTCATCATGAGCTCGAGGGCGTGCCGGGGAGACATCGACTGCAGCAGGGCCACCGTCACCATGTACGGCCAGATGCCGATGTCGATCTCCGGCGTGCCGAAGACGGCGTCGTCGGCGGCGACGACGAGGTCACAGGCGAGGGCGAGGCCCATGCCGCCGGCGAGGGCGTAGCCGCGGACGCGGGCGATGGAGGGTTTGCCGAGTTGCCAGAGGTCCTGGAAGAGGGCCGCCAGCTCGCCCCTCGATTCATGCAGGTCGGCGGCGGTGACCGTCGGTTCCGACGTCTCCGAGGGGGTGCCAGCGGCCGGCGAGTGCGGGCCGACGAGGTCGGCGCCGGCGGAGAAGGCCTTGTCACCTGCCCCGGTGAGCACGACGACGCGCAGCGAGTCGTCGCCCTTGATCTCGGCCAGCGCCGTGCGCAGCCCCGAGAGGACCGAGGCGTTGAGGGCGTTGCGCCGCTCCGGCCGGTTAATGGTGAGCCGGGCGACGGCGCCGCCGCGTTCGAGGACGACATCATCGGGCACGGCGGGAGGCTACCTTGCCCGAAGATGGTGCCTCCCGTGATCCCCCCGCCGAGGCGCGTCGCCCTCGTCTCCTACCGCCTCGGCGGCACGGACGGCGTCTCGATCGAAGCTGTCAAGTGGGCGCGCGCCTTCGTTGAGCTGGGTGCCGAGGTGACGACCGTCGCCGGTTCCGGCGTCGCCGATCGGATCATCACCGGCCTTTCGGCCTACGCCGCGGAGCCGCCCGACCGCGGCGCCCTCGAGGAGTCCCTCGAAGGCGCCGACCTCGTCGTGGTCGAGAACTGCCTCTCGCTCCCCTTGAACGAGGCGGCCGGCCGGGCGCTCGCCGAGCTCCTGGCGGGCAGGCCGGCCATCCTCCACCATCACGACCTGCCGTGGCAGCGACCGCACTACCAGCAGGCGCCACCACCGCCCGATGACACCGAATGGTGGCACGTCACCATCAACGAACGCTCCCGCTTGGAGCTCGCCGCCCACGGCATCGCCGCCGTCACGTTCTACAACTGCTTCGATCCCGACGTCCCTGCCGGCGACCGCCAGGCGACTCGCCGTGCCCTTCTCGTAAGCGACGGCGAGGTGCTCGTCCTGCAACCGACGCGGGCCATCGCGCGCAAGAACGTCCCCGGTGGCGTCCTGTTCGCCCGGGCGCTGGGAGCCACCTATTGGCTGCTCGGGCCTGCCGAGGACGGCTACGGCCCCGAGCTGGAACGTGTTCTCGAACGGGCGGAGGTCCGGGTGCTGCGCGGCCTCCCGGTGGACAGGTCGATGGCGGACGCCTACGCCGCTTGCGACGTCGTCGTGCTGCCGTCGACCTTCGAGGGTTTCGGCAACCCGAGCGTCGAGTCCGCCCTCCACCGGCGGCCGCTCGCCATCGGGGCCTACCCCGTCGCCACCGAGCTCCGGCGTTTCGGGTTCTCCTGGTTCGACGCTTCCGACCCAGTGGCCGCCGCGGGCGCGGCCGCCCGCTGGCTGGCCGATCCCGACCCCCGGCTCCTCGACCGCAACGAGCGCGTGGCGAGGGAGCGCTTCTCCACCGGCGATCTCCCGGAGCGGCTGAGAAGGCTGGTTACCAGCGGGTAGGGTTCTGCGAACATGACCGCGACCCCAACAGCGTTGCCGGCGCTGGGTGTCTCCCAACCGATCTCCTCGCCGGTGCCCCGGCGCCGCCTCACGGCTGCGCGCCGGCGCCGCCAGCTGATCGACGTGGCCCTCGAGACCTTTGCCACGAGCGGTTTCAACGCCACGACGATGGAGGACATCGCCACGGCCGCCGGCGTCACGAAGCCCCTCTTGTACCAGCACTTCGCCTCCAAGCGGGCGCTGTACCTGGAGCTCATCGACGACGTGGCCGCTCGCCTCATCGGTGCCCTCGCCGTTGCCGCCGCCGCCCCGAGGACGCGACGGCAGGTGGAGGAGGCGTTCGAGGCGTACTTCCGTTTCACGATCGACAACCAGTCAGCGGTACGCATGCTCTTCGACGCCCCCCACGACGAGGAGCTCGCACGCGGCCTGCGAACGATCGAGGACTCGATCGCCCAATTCCTCGCACCCCTTTTCGATGCGGACATCGACGAGGACCACCGGCGAACGCTGGCGGCCGCCGTCGTCGGGATGACCGAAGGCGTCACCCGCGACTGGCTGCGCGTCAGCTCTGAGCAGGGCCGCACGGCGGCCGAGTCAATCAGCGAGGCGCAGCAGCTCGCTCAGCGGCTGGCGGGATTCGCGTGGGGCGGCTTCCGCTCGCTGAACAAGGCAGCCGGCTGACCGACGTGCGCGCCGGCGCCGTGCCGGCGGGTCACCCGTCCCGGTCCTGTTCGGCGCCTCGCCACGAGGTCCAGAGCGCCGCGTAGCTGCCGTTCCGCTCGAGCAGCTCGGTGTGCGAGCCCTTCTCGACGATCCTGCCGTCCTCCACCACGGCGATGACGTCGGCGTCGGCGGCGCTCTGCAGCCGATGAGCGACGGCGACGACGGTGCGGCCCTCCAGCACGCGAGAGAGGCTGCGCTCGAGGTGGCGGGCGGCACGAGGATCGAGGAGCGCCGTGGCCTCGTCGAGGACGAGGGTGTGCGGGTCCGCAAGCACGAGGCGGGCGAGGGCAACCTGTTGAGACTCGCCGGGCGAGAGCTGCACCGCCCCTGAGCCGAGCATCGTGTCGAGACCGTCTGGCAGCCGCTCGACGAGCTCGTCGGCGTCGACGACGGCCAGGGCGGCGATCAGCTCGCCGTCGGTGGCGCCCGGCGCCACCAACTCGAGGTTGTCGCGCAGCGTGCCGTTGAAGATGTGGTACTCCTGGGTGACGAGGGCGACCTCTTCTCGTAGCTGCTCGGTCGGGAGCCGGTGAGCGTCGACGCCACCGATGCGCACGCTCCCGCTCCGCGGCGGGTAAACGCCCGTCAAAAGGAGCGCCAGCGTGCTCTTGCCGGCGCCGCTCGGGCCCACCAGGGCGAGGCGGCCTCCCGGTTCGGGGGCGATGTCGATGCCATGGAGGACGTCGTGACCCTCCCGGTAGGCGAAATGCACATCGGTGGCGACGACTCGATCGCCAGAAGGCCGCTCGGCCGTCGGCTCTGACGTCTCGATCTCACGCACGCCGAGCAGCCGGCTGAGAGAAGCCGCCCCGACCTGCAGCTCGTCGAGGTTGGAGAGCACCGTGTCGACAGGGTCGATGAGCAGCTGGGTGTAGAGGGCAGCGGCCGTTGCGGCGGCGATGGATAGGCGGCCGTCGGCGTGGAGGATGCCGCCGAGGGCAACGGCGAGCACGAGGGGCAGGATGTAGCAGGCTTCCGTGAGAGGGAAGTAGATCGTGCGGAGGCGAAGGGTGTAACGCTCCCAGTGCATCCAGTTACGGATGTCGGCGTCGACGAGTTGGGTTCTTTGCTGGCCGAGGCCGAACGTCTCGATCGTGCGCCCGGCGGCGGCGTTCTCCTGCACGCGGGCGTTCATTCGGTCGAAGGCGGCGATCTCCGCCTTGTAACCGGGCCTGGCACGCTTCAAGTACCACCTCGTGCCGAGAACGAGGGCGGGGATCACCGGCACGAGCACGATCGCCATGATGGGCGCCGTCCACACGAGAGCGGCCACGGTGAAAACGGCCTGCGCTCCAGCGACCGCCATGCGCGGGGCGGCCTGGCGCACCGACCACGTCAGCTGCTCGACGTCGGAAGACGCTCGCGTCTGCAGCTCTCCGGTGCCAGCAGCTTCGACGAGGCCGACCGGCATGGCGAGGATCGCTCGTACGAACTCGACCCGGATGGACGAGAGGAGGCGTGCCGTGATCGTGCCCGCCACCCGGCTGGCGCCCCGGATGAAGAACGACTGGAGCACGAGGGCGCAGAGGAAGATGAGCACGGCTTCGTCCACGCGGGCGAGGGCGTGCCCATCGCCGCCGGCAGCCGCCTCGGCGACGACGTCGCCGAGAACACGGGGTCCGACGAGGCCGGCGACGCTGGCGGCGGCGTAGAAAGCGAGCACGCCGGCGGCGTCGCGCCAGTCCGTCCGCAAGACGGCCATGATGTAGGCGCGAACGACGCGGGCGGACGCGACGGGAAGCTCGTGGCTCATGAACCGCTCCCGTCGGCTCGAAGGGAGCGGCCTGTGGCCGCGGAGGGTGCCCTCGCGGGGCCAGCGGCGGTCGGTTTCATGTTCGCCTCGGTTCCCCGCAGCACGATGGCCCGGTAGCGCTCCTCGGCCCTCAGCAACTCCGCGTGGGTGCCTGCAGCCACGGCCTGCCCGTCGACGAGGATGACCCGATCGGCCCGATCGAGCAGGAGCGGGCTCGTGGTGGCGATGACCGTCGTCCTCCCTGCGCGGATACGGCGCAGCCGATCGGCGATCGCCGACTCCGTGTGGGCGTCGACGGCGCTCGTCGGATCATCCAGCAACAACACGTCGGGGTCGCCGGCGAGCGCCTGGGCGAGGGCGAGACGCTGGCGCTGGCCTCCGGAGAGCGATCGCCACCGTTCCGGCAGGAGCGTGTCGATGCCGTCTGCAAGACCGTTCACGAGCTCGTCGGCCGCGGCCGCCTCGATGACCTGTTCCGTACGAGCCCCGGCAGGGGCGAGCACCTCTGCAGCCGTCGTCATCAGCTGAACCGGGGAACGCTCCGAGAGGACGACGTGACGGCGGAGCTCGGCGAGGGAGACGCGGTCGAGGCTGGTGTCGCCGATCCTGACCGCCTTGCCCTCTGCGGGATCCTCGAAGCGTCCCAGACGGTCGAGCAGGGCCGTGCCTTCCTCCGGCGTCGCCGGGACGACGGCGGTGAGCACGCCCGGCTCGATGGCGACGTGGGTCATCTCGTCGCGGAGCACCTCCGCACGGAAGTTCGGAGTTGGAGCCGGCTCGGCTCCGGTGGGCTCGGCGATCGTCCGCTGCATGGAGAGGACGCCGATGATTCGCCGGGAGGCCACGAGCGCCGCCGTCCACTTGGAAGACGCCTCGATGAAGGTCTGCATCGGGATGAGAAGGAAGGCGGCCGAGGCATAGAACGCCACCAGCTCTCCCGGAGAGATGGAGCCGTGGACGGCATACCCGGCCCCGAGCCAGGTGATCGCCACAACGAGGGCGCCGGGCAACAGGACCTGAGCCCCGTCCAGGTACGACTGCAGGATCGCCGTGCGTACCGAGGCGTCGGCGACCGTGTTGGACGCCTTCTCGAAACGCCCTGCGAACACCCGCTCCCCGCCGAGACCGCGCAGGACCCGGAGTCCCGACACCGTGTCGGACGCGAGCGAGCTTGCCTCCGCCCGCCGCTCGCGCTCGGCCGTCTGGCGGCGCTCGAGCGGTCGGACGAGAGGAACGACGAGAGCCATGGCCGTCGGCACTCCCAACACGACGATCGCTCCGAGCGGGGGTGAGACCGAGAGGAGCACGGCGCTGAGCGCTAGGAACGAGACGACGCCGCCGGCCGTGCGTGCCGAGACGTCGAGAGCTTCGCCGATCCGTTCCACGTCGGACGAGCCGAGGCTCGCCACCTCCCCCGCCGCCACCCGGCGGGCGAGCTCGCCGCCGAGATAGCAGGCGTGGCGCGCCACCAGCTGCTCGACGCGGCTCACGGAATGGAGGAAGTTGGCGACGGCCCGGCGGTGGCGCAGGATGCCTGCAACCGCCTGCGTGATGCCGAGACCTAGGAGGACGAGCGACCAGCCGATGACCTGCGACCGGTCTCGCCTAACGGTGGCGCCGAGGGCAGCCCCGAGCGCCAGAGGGATGGCCGCCTGACTCGTCATCCAAAGGACCCCAAAGACGGCTCCGCCGACGACGACTCGCAGCTGCTGGCGGGCCACCCACGCGAGGAACCGCCAGGCGGACCGAAGGTCGGGCGCGCCAGGGTCGGCGACAGGCAGCTCAAACATGAGCCAACCGACGGTAGCGCCCCCACCGCGCGCGGGGTGCCGAGGGCTCACGCGCCGGAGAGCGCTCCGGTGCGCGCTGTACCTACGGACTGCCGTCCGGGCTGTGCGTACCTTGCGGACTACGCGGACTCAGAGGTGGTGCATGGCGTCATCGTAGTCGTGGCGCTCGCCGGCGGTGAGCTCACGCGCGGATCGTCCTTGGCTGCGGGGTGCCCGTCGGGTACGTGCGCCTCGGGGCCGACCCACGGCCGCTTCTCTCCGCGCTCCACGGCCACTCCGACCGATGGCCACTCTGACCCACAGGGCACTCCGACCATTCGTGTGCTCAGACTGCTCACACTGGCCGAGTTTGAACGCCCTCGGCGCGCGATTCGCCGCCAGATCTGCCCTGGACCGCGACCAATGTCGCCAACCGGTGCATTAGCTTGCCGCGGGCAGCCGGAGTCGGTGCACGGACCGGTGATCTCCTCGCGAGTCGCTCGTCGGCACCAGCACGCTCGGCAAGGGCCGTCCACGAACGCGAGAGAGGCAGTCATGATCGGTGACAAGGTTGAGCAGTTCCAAGGCAAGGGCAAGGACCCGGATGTTGTACGGGCCCACATCGAGGAATACCTGCGGAACGACGGCTTTACGGTTCAGACCTCGCCATCGAGCGCACAGGGCGAGGTGATCCAGGCGAAGAAGGGTGGATTCCTCCGTGGGGTAGTCGACGCAGACCGTGCCATGACCATCACCATCACGGGGACCTCCGACGACCTCACAGTCCATATCGGTATCGGCAAATGGCTCGAGCATCTTGGCGTCGCAGCCATCGAGACGTTGCTCGTTTCGGACCTGTTCCTCGTGGTGGATGTGGCCGAGAGCGCCTGGAATATCGAGATCGAGGACAAGCTCATTAAGGATCTCAAGACATTCGTCGGTTGAGGGGGCTGCTACGCGAGGGTGCTCGCGACCGATCTCCGGCTTCGCATCTCGGCTGAGACGCCGCCTCAGCGGTACTGACCCCGCCCGGCTGGCGGTCGACCCCGAGCACGGCAAGCATGAGCAGCCGTGACTGCGTCGAGGGCGCTCTTCGTGGTGGTCTCAGGGCCACCGGCCAGCGGAAAGTCCACACTTGCTGCCGCCATCGCCTTTGAGCTCGATCTGCCGTTACTAGCCAAGGACACAATCAAAGACGCGCTCATGTCGGTCTTGCCGGTTCCCGACATTGAGGCATCACGTCAACTGGGACGAGGCGCGGTAGCCGCGATTTTGGCGGTCGCCGCCCAATCACCTTGCGGCGCCGTCCTCGAAAGCAACTTTCACCGGACCGTCGCGGTCGCCGAGCTCCGCGGGCTTCCCGGCGTAGTTGTTGAAGTGTTCTGCCGGTGCGATCCGTTGGTGGCGGCCCTGCGCTATCGGGCACGAACGGGTTCGCGTCATGCCGGACACTTCGACTCGCTCCGAACCACCGAAGAACTCTGGAACGACGAGGTCGCACATCCGGTCGCTGGCGGGTGGCCCGTACTGGAGGTTGCCACGAACGACCCTGTCGACGTGAGCGAGATCACCCGCTTCATTCGGGGCGTTCTCGCTGTGACGTAACTGAACTGCCTGCGCGTCATCGCACACGAGCTGTCGGGGTCCGAAAAACGAGCCGCGCCTCCAGCCTTACGGACGAATGCCGCATCGCACCGGCGACCCTCTTCACCCCTCCGCGGCGGATAACGAACAGAGAGGATCGTGGGCTATCGCAGGGTCCGCGTGCTGGCTCGTCCCACGCGCGAGAATGGCGTCAGCTGAACATCTCCGCTTTAGGGCGTGCAGCCGATCAAGCCAACACTCGCCCAAGCGAAGGAAACGAGCGGGCCCGAAAGGGCCCGCTTATTCTTTACCTGTTGCTCCTTCTGAGTAGTCCGCAAGACTTCGGCTGTGACGCGTTGCGACCCAGGGCCGCTGGCCGAGTCCGCACCAGGCCGAGCCGGACGGAGCGCCCTCCGCAACAGGAGCGGGCGGCACGGCAGCGGTGCTGCATTCCCGGTGCTCATCGCACCGCAGGTGGTCCCTGTCCGTCAGCGTCTAGAGGAGTCCCGAGACCTCGTGCACGTCACCGCAGGGGACGCCCAGCGCCGCGTGATGGCTGCGGACAGCCTCAGCGTCCGGCGCCTCAAGCAAGCAGTACACCTTCCCTTCGGAGTTGTAGAACAACTCGACCTGGCGGACGCCGAACTCGTCGCACGTGGCGTTCTTGGTGTCCTCCCTAAGCTGTTGGATCGCCTCGTCGGGCAGCTTGAGGTCGTCATGGAAGTCCATAAATTGGGGCATGGAGCCCTCCCTTCAGTTGAACAGAGCGACCGTAGCGCGCGCAACGAGAATGCAGCGGCTGGTGAACCGCTAACCGAGGCGTTGCCGTCCGTCGATGTGCTTATCAGGGGCCTGCGGATAGGCTGGAAGTAGCAGGGGCTCCGGAGCCTGCCACGAGGGTCAGCGGCCGCTAGCTGTCCGAGGTTGTCGGTGTCGCTCTGGCGCGGTGCCTCTGCATCAGATCCCGGTAGCGGGGATCAGCACGGGCAGGCTCCAACAGCGGCGAATACATGAGCTCCAACAGCGGCAGAGCGTGCATCCCGTCGGCTCGGTCCATGGACTCCCAGAAGGCGTCCATGTCGCCTCGGGCGAGCTGCACGAAGCCGGCGAGGAAGGCGGTGCTGCTCCCGGCCCTGTCGAGCACCTCGATGCAACTTCGGACCATCTTCGGATCTCCACCTCGTACCGCCAGGAACCCCCGCAGCATGATTGCCCAGTTGCTGTCGGGATGGATTCGCTCGGCGCGGCGCAAGCTCTCCTCTGCAGCCTCGTGGTCCCCCAGCCCAAGGTAGTACTCGGCACGGTGGGTGTTGGTACGAAACTCCACCAGCGACTCGGTCCGTTCCCAATGCTCGAGCGCTTCGGTCGCGCGTCCTGCGTAGAAGTACAGACGCCCAAGAAAGGCGATGACATTCACATCCAACGGGTCGAGCCGATAAGCCTCTTCCAGCTGTCGCACCGCTTCGTCGATGTTGCCCTCCCCCGCTAGGAGCTGCGCGAGGGTCCGGTAAGGATCGGCGAAACTGGCGTTCAGCTCGATGGCGCGGCGAGCCTCGCGTTCGGCACCCGCAAGATCGTCCTCGCCGAGCATGATGATGGCGAGCTCGGAATGGGCTTCCTCAATCGTTTCGTTGATGGCGAGAGCTGCCTCTAGCTCCGCCCGGGCCATCGCAAGCGTGTCGTGATACGGCAAGAAGCCGGACGATCCCAGTACTTCATAACAAGTGGCCCTGCCGACTCGTGCGCGTGCAAGGCCGGAGTCCCGCGCGATCGCCTCTTCGAAAAACCTCAGGGCCGCGTGCTCGTTGCCCGGCTGAGCCAAGAGCCTCCGTCCCTGCAGGAACAGCGTGTACGCCTGCATGTCGCTCGTGTCCCGTTCGCCGCGAGTGGCCGCCAGAGTGACCTCTTCATCGGCACCCGACAAGAGATCGGAGATGGCGCTTGTGATCTGGCCCGCGATGTCGTCCTGGATGGCGAAGACGTCGTCGAGCTCGCGGTCGTAGCGAGAGGACCAGAGGTGCTCCTCAGAGCTCGTGTCGATCAGCTGGGCCGTGATCCGTACCCGGTTGCCTGCCTTTCGGACGCTGCACTCGACGGCCATGCCGACCCGAAGGGAGCGTCCGATCTCGGCCGCTGTCTCCGCCGTGTTCTTGTAGTGCATGGCAGTGGTGCGAGCGATGACACGAAGACCTTTGATGTGGGCGAGCCTCTCGATGAGCTCCTCTGTCATCCCGTCAGCGAAGTACTCGTCGCTCGGGTCGGGACTCAGGTTCGCAAAGGGCAGGACAACGATGCGACGGATCCGCTCATCGGACGCACGTTGCGCCGCACGGTCGTCCGCCACCGGGTGCGACGACGCCTGGGTGATCCTGTACAGCTGGATGGCGACATCGATGTTCTTCAGCTCCGGCGTCCCGATGGACTGAAAGGACACCGCCAACTTGTTGTAGACCTGGTCGTAGACCTGCTGGGAGACGCAGACGCCACCGTGATCCGCATGCGGCTCGATGCGTGCCACGATGTTGACCGCATCTCCGTAGACGTCCTCGTCTCGGTGGACGACGTCCCCGAGGTGGACTCCAATCCGAAGCGAGATGGGCTCGCCTTCGCAGTCGGAGTTTCGCCGTTTCACGGCGCTTTGTATCTCGAGCGAACAGCGCACGGCGTCGAGGGCGCTCGCGAACTCCACCAGTAAGCCGTCGCCCAGCGACTTGACGGCGCGGCCGCCGAAGGCACCGAGGATCGGGCGGACGATCTCCTCCTGCTCCCGCGCAAGCTCCAAGGCAAGCTTTTCGTCCCGCTGGGTCAGCGAGGAGTAGCCGACCATGTCGGTGAGCATCACGGCTGCCAGTTGGCGACGATCTCCCGTCACACCCCGAATCTACTGGGGCAATTGGCAAAGCGCCGAAGGCTGCCGACGGCGTCTTCTCCGCGCACGCAGTCGACGCTCGTCACCCGTTCCACGCAATCGGGCGCCTTGCCACCCGCGCCTCGGTCTCCGCCCGCCCTGCTCGCGGGCGGAGGCGGCAGATGTCGCGCAAGAAGATGGCAGCACTAGGCGTCTCGACCAAGTGGTGAACATGAAGAGCCGCACGTCCAACCGAGCGGGCTCGGCCGCGCTCATTGCCGTCATCTGCTTTCTCCTGGGAGCCTGTCGCCCACGCCGCGTCCGTGTGCCGGTGTCGCCGGCCCTGTGTACGTGCACATTCCAGACTCCCCTTCGTCCAGTCTCCATCGATGACGCCGAGCACGCACGAAACTCATCGGTCACCCCACGGACAAGGCTCGTCCGGAAGACCTCCTGCTAATCCGCCAACTTCGTACATGGCTCTCGTCTGGGGCGACCTTGACGCCTGGGCGTGGCGGTCGCGGACCAGAAGATGGAGTGAAATAGATACATGGCCGACACCGCGACATCGCTCATCACCACCTTCGACTACGTGTGGGATCGCCTCATGACTCGGCTGGCAGGTTTGAGTGATGCCGAGTACCTGTGGGAGCCCGTCGCGGGCTGCTGGTCGCTTCGGCAGGGCAGCGACGGTCGTTGGAGACTCGACGGCGGCGGGGGCGGCGGTCCAGCTCCCGATCCGGCTCCGGTCTCCACGATCGCCTGGCGCCTCGGCCACGTCGGCGGATTGACCCTTGGCGGTTTCGCGAACCTGCGCTTCGGTGACGGCACTCTCACGTCCGAAACCATCGAGTTTCCGGCCACCGCGATCGAGGTCGGCGCATTCCTGACTGAGCACTACGGCACCTGGCGGGAGGCAATCGGTGAACTCAACCGGGCTGCGTGGGAGGCTCCTCTCGGGCCGTCGTTTGGCCCGTACGCCGAGGACAACACGGTCGATTTAGCTCTCCACGTCCTCGACGAGGTCATTCACCACGGAGCCGAAGTTGGCGTGCTGCGTGACCTCTACGCCCACCGCGCTTCATTGTCCCCCTAGGCGAGCGGCCGCTTCCCGGCGCCCTCTGGCGCCCCTCGCCCGCAGCCATCCGCCCAGAACTGGCGAAGCTCTCGCCTGGCAGCGGCGGTGCGCGGTCTTCCGTTGCCGCCGGGACCGTCAGGGTTCGAGGACGATCTTGCCCAGCGTGTGGTGCTGCTCGAGCTCATGGAAGGCCTCGCGCACCTTTGCGAGCGGATAGGTCTTGGCGATGGGAATCTCGAGGCGTCCCTTTGCGATCAACTCGGCCAATTCGGCGAGCACTTGAGCGTTGGCAGCGGCGGCGCTCCCATCGGTCTTGGTCCCGTATGTCTGCGCGGCCGCCCGGTCGATGATGGTGTCGATGCGGTCCGGTGGCACACCCAACGCGACGGCCATCTCGACGTACCCGCCGCCGAAGGTGTCGATGAAGGCGTCGATGCGCCCGTCGCTAGCTTCCTTGATGCGGTCGGCCACCCCGTCGCCGTAGGCGACCGGGATCACGCCGTGGCTGGCCAGCCAGCCGTGATGCCCCTCGCTGGCCAGGCCGATCACCTTGGCGCCGGCGTCGGCGGCCAGCTGGACGGCGAGCGAGCCAACGCCGCCTGCCGCCCCGGACACCACGACGGTGTCGCCTGGGACGAGATTCACGGCCCGCACGGCAGCGTAGGCGGTTGTCCCCACGACGAACAGTGAGCCCGCCACCTCCCAGGGCACGCTGGCTGGGCGCTCCACCAGGTGGTCGACATCGGCCACCACGAGCTCAGCGTGGCTGCCCCGGGTCTCGACGAAACCCAGGACCTCGTCACCGGCGCTGAAGCGGGAGACACCAGGGCCCACCTCTTCCACGATGCCAGCGAGGTCGCTTCCCTCACCCGAAGGGAAGGTGGCCGGCCAAATGGCATGCAGCAACCCCTTTCGGATGGAAGCCTCGCCCGGGTTGATGCCAGCGGCCACGACCTTGACCAGGACCTGGCCTGGCCCGGGAACCGGTCGGAAGACCTCCACGACCTTGAGGACATCGATGTCGCCGTACTCGTCGAATCTCACAGCAAGCGGCACGGGGATCTCCCTTCCTGGGATGACGCTGGGGACAACCGCGCAGGCGCCGTGTTCATTCCGACCTCGTGCCGACCTCAACGAGTCGGGCTACCTGCTGAAGGTTCCGTTGCCTGCGGCCGACGATGGCCCGTGGCGGCTCGGGGAGCCTCTACTTCAGGCGGACGGGATCTGACCCGCCTCCAGCAGGTTCCGGTTCGCGCATCAGCAGAGGGACGCCGCGCGTGATTGCCACCCAATGATGGAAAGCCACGTAGGACTCCGCGACGTGGACGACGTCACGGCTCGCCGCAGTGACATGATGCCCACATGCGCGGACGATCTCGGACTGATTGGTGGGGCGTGGTGCTCGAGGCACCCGATGGCGTAGCGCTCGCCAACTTCTACGCCAGTGTGCTCGGGTGGCAGATCGCCAAGCAGGACCACGAGGGCGCTGGGATAGCCGTCCCCGGCACCTCGTCCTACCTGGCCTTCCAGTCCTCGCCGACCTTCGTTCCGCCGGCCTGGCCGTCTGCCGGTGGGCGACAGCAGATGATGATGCACATCGACGTCGCCGTGGACGATCTGGCCGCTGCCGTGGCCGATGCCGTCGAACTAGGCGCGACCGTCGCCGAGTACCAGCCGCAGGAAGACGTCCGCGTGCTCCTCGATCCTGTCGGCCACCCGTTCTGCCTGTATCTCGACCACGCGCTCGATTGATCGCCCACCCGCAGGCCAGGACTACCGGATGTGCACGCCGGAGTTGGCCCGCGCCACGATCACCCGCTCAGGGGAACCCTGAGAACACGGCGGAAGCGTAGGGAATTGTCGGGCACGGCGTACTCGATCTCCTGGCAGACCCACTCGCCCTCCCGGACGGTCCCGCGCAGGCGCTGAGCCAGGGCAATCGATTCGTCAAGGCTGATGAACTCAGCAACGGTCATATGTGGGGGAACGTCGCGCCGGCTAAGCGGCGACGCACGGAACAGAGCAGAGGAGTGCACTGCTGACCTCAAGCCGGCGAAGGCTTCGGTCGGTTCGATCCGATAGACGACCCCCGGATACGGCGTCGTCGAATGAACGTCGCCGTATCGAATGACGAAGGGCGCCACCTTCCCCAATACCCTCCTAAGCTCCGCGACGTCGTCTGCTCCGAGCGCTCTGGGCACCGGTTCACTCAGACTGACGTGGGCCTGACAGGCCCGGTGGGATATGGGGTCGTAACGCTCCCGGAGCCCGTCTACCTCCTCAATGATTTCTTCGGGGGGGAAGACATAGAAGCCGCCGAATCGGTACTCCAGCTGCCATTCCTCCCATCCCGAGGTGTCCGTCGGATACGGGATCGACAGCTCAGCCATCGGGCCAAGCTATCCGGGTTCTGTCGAGCTAATCCCTCCCCAGGCTTCGGCTGGTTGGCAGGCGAACCCGCCTAATCGAGGGTCCCGAAGCTACGCTCGGCGGCCCAGGAAGTAGAGGAGCTCAGTCTGGACGTCCGCCCCCGAAGGTGGGTCCAACTTCGGACCGAACACGTTCGGTTGGCGGATCATGGCGTCCATGGGCTT
>Ga0187879_10000077_pt1 | contig 77217 bp, 63 predicted proteins | sample June2016WEW_19_1_FD_132423 | JGI IMG/M metagenome (GOLD analysis project Ga0187879, IMG submission 132423) | Peatland microbial communities from SPRUCE experiment site at the Marcell Experimental Forest, Minnesota, USA - June2016WEW_19_10 | ecosystem: Environmental > Terrestrial > Soil >... | reverse complement strand
CCGGCTCGGAGCGGATCAGGCTCCGAGCGGGATCAGGCTCCGAGCGGGATCAGATGAAGTCGGCGAGTTCACGAAGGAGCGCCGACTTAGGCCGGGCACCGACAATTTCCTTGACGACCTCGCCGTCCTTGAAGACGCCCAGAGTCGGGATGTTCAGGATCCGGTACCGCTGCGTTACGACAGGGTTCTCGTCCACGTTGAGCTTGACGACCTCGATCTTGTCGCCGTGCTCTCCGGCAATCTCCTCGAGTACCGGGGCAACCTGGCGGCACGGGCCGCACCACTCGGCCCAGTAGTCGACGACGACCGGCTTGTCGCTCTTCAGCACGTCGGCGTCAAAGGTCGCGTCGGTTACGATCCTTGTTCCACCCATAGTGGGGACTTCCTTTCCATTTGCGCTAGCCGTATGTCGCGATATGCGGCTCTGGTGAACGTGCAGCGGCCCCTCAGGCCTGATCCTCAGGACTCGTGGTCTGCCAGCCAGCGCTCCGCGTCCAGCGCCGCGGCGCAACCGGTGCCTGCCGCCGTGACGGCCTGCCGGTAGGTGCGGTCCACCACGTCGCCGGCCGCGAAGACCCCGTCAAGAGAGGTCCTGGTGGATTGCTGCTCGACGAGCAGGTACCCGTCCGGGTCGGTGGCCAGCTTTCCGGCAAACAATTCACTGCGCGGGTCATGGCCGATAGCCACGAACAAGCCGGTGATGGCGAGCGTGCTTGTCTCGCCGGTCTTGACGTTACGGAGCGTCACGCCGCTCACCCGGTCCTCACCGAGCACCTCGGCGACCTCGCTGTCCCAGGCAAAGCGGATCTTCTGATTCGCCATGGCGCGGTCCTGCATGATCTTGGAAGCGCGCAGCGCATCCCGGCGGTGAATCACCGTAACGGAGCGAGCGAACCTGGTCAGGAACGTTGCTTCCTCTATCGCCGAGTCACCACCGCCGGCTACCGCGATGTCCTGGTCGCGGAAGAAGAAGCCGTCACAGGTCGCGCACCAGGACACGCCGTGCCCGGAAAGCCGCTTCTCGCCAGGCACGCCCAGCTCGCGGTAGCCAGAGCCAGTGGCGATGATCACGGTCTTGGCCAGGTGCGTGTCACTGCCGGCCCTGATCACCTTCGGCGTCGCGGCCAGGTCAACCTCAGTAACGTCCTCGGCGAGGAGTTCGGCGCCGAACCGCTCGGCCTGCTTGCGGACCGCGTCCATCAGATCCGGGCCGAGCACGCCGTCGGGGAACCCGGGAAAGTTCTCCACATCGGTGGTGTTCATCAGCGCACCGCCCGCGGTTACCGAGCCTTCGAAGACCAGCGGGTTCAGCCTGGCCCGCGCCGCGTACAGCGCAGCGGTATAGCCGGCAGGCCCGGACCCGATGATGATGACATCCCGAATCTCGGTCACTGAATTGCCTTTCCCTGAGTTGCAACGGCGTCAACCGATCCTAGGGCCCGGAGATTCCCGCGGCAGGCGCCTTAGCCGCCGGGCGGGAGCGTAGCCCTGTTCAGCACGTCGCTGTCCGACGCCGAGCAGCCCGTTCCCACCACCCAGGCCTCTTTCGGGCTCTGCTTGTTGACCGCCGTCACGATCACGGCGGCGGGCGTGGACTGGTAGCTCGCGACGTCGACGAGCAGCACCATGGCGCCCGCGGAGACCCGGGAGACGCATCCTTCGAGGGCGCCGACACTGAAGCCGCCGATCCGCGATGACCGGCCGCTGCCCGCCTTGGGGCTGAGATTCGCCGTAGCCAGCGGGGCGGCCTTGGCCGGGCTTGACGACGCCGGTGTGCGATGGTCGGTCAGCGTCGTGTTGACCTGCGCCGCGAGCTTGGCCGGGAGGTAGTTCTTGTCGCTCGCCACCGGGGTGAACTCAGTCGTCTTGCCAGCCCGCTGATATTCAAGCTGCTGACCCGTTCCGCGGACCGCCGGGGCGGCCGGCACGTTGGCGCCGGCAGCGGTCCGATGCGCTGCGCCCGACGGCACCGCTGCGGAGCTGGCGCTGGTGCCCCCGCCGCCCTGGCCCTGGACGATCAGGTACGTGCCGCCACCGGCGACGACCACGGCCGCCGCGGCGGCGGCCGCCCATCCGGCAGCCCGCGCTGACATCCCGGGCAGCCGCGGCCAGGACCAGCCGCCGGCGCGGCGTTCCGGCTGCGCGCTGTCAGGTCCGGCATCGAGGCTGGCCCGCCTGGCGGATTCCGTGCTCAGCGCGGCCTGGATCCTGGCGGTGAGATGTTCAGGCATCGGCGGCGCCTCGGTGCTGGCGAGCAGCGCAGGTACCCGGGCGAGATCCTCGCGCACCCTGGCACAGCGGCGGCAGCCGGCCAGGTGGGAGCCGATCCGCGCGGCCTTGCGCGCCCTGATGTCACCCTCGCTGAACCTGGCGATCTCCGCAGCGCTGACGTGGCGCTTGATCACGACGGATCACCCCCTTCCCGTCCAGGTAGGACGTTCTCCGCAGCTGATCGGTTCCGCCGGGCCCGGCCAGGGCCAGGGGGCTCGCCAGGGGCCTTCCGCAGGTGCGCGAGGCGGGGCAGCAGCCGGGCCCGGCCGCGCGCGCACCGGCTCTTCACGGTGCCCTGAGACACGCCCAGGATCTCCGCCGCGTCTGCCACCGGGTAGCCGAGCATGTCGACGAGGACCAGCGCGGCCTGCTGGTCGTGCGGCAGCCTGCGCAGCTCGGCCGTCACGTCAAGCGAGGTATCGGTAGCGGAGGAGGGGTCAGGCCGGGCACGTCCAGCCGCGAGACCGTCAAGGACGCGCTCATCGGCTGAACTCGTCACCGGGTGGGCCGCCATGCGCCGCAGCCGGTCGAGGCTGGCGTTGATCACGATCCGGTGCAGCCAGGTGGTGACGGCGGAATCGCCGCGGAAGCTGCCGGCCCGGCGGAATGCCGAGATCATCGCGTCCTGCAGGGCGTCGGCCGCCTCTTCAGGATCGCCCAGGGTCCGTACCGCCACTGCCCACAGCCGGTCACGATGACGGAGGAAAAGCTCGCCGAAGGCGTCCGGGTCACCGTCGATGTGCCTGCGCAGCAGCTCCGCGTCGGGCGGTTGCACGTCCGCGGGCTCGCGTGGCTCGGGCAGCGGCCGGCGGCCAGCGGGTACGCCCGGCTCGTGATGCTCCGTGGCCGTCCTCCCGTCAGGCTCCGCGCTGGTGCCGGGGACCTGCGCCCGGCCATCCCTCCGCGCGCCTGGCTGGCCCAGCCGCCGATGCCGCGCGATCGCGCACGCCTGAACCGGCCACCGGGTTCAGCCCGAGCCCCGCAGGACGATGTTGAAGATCTCGGCCATGTAATGGCCGTCGCTGGGCGGCAGCCTGGTGAACCAGATCAGGACATACCGGCCGGTGGCCGCGCTGTGCACGGGGAAGGCGCGTGCGCCTCCCACGTCGGCTGCCGTGGCTACGGTGGTCAGGTCGCGGACTGTCGCCGGGTCACGCACATCGGTGTTCCCGATCTCGATCCGCACGTCGGCGCCAGCGGCCGGACCGAACTGGATCTGCACCGAAGCCAGCCGGACCTGCTTGCCCATGTCCAGCATCAGGCCGCTGCCCGGCTTGAGCCCGCCGAACACAGGGCTGAAGTAGTACTGGGAAGTCCAGGCGGTGGCCGGATCGCCGTCGATCGCGTTGGCTGCGGACTGAGTGTTCTCGTCCCCGGTGTCCGTGAGGTTGTACGCATCGAACCCTTGAGCGCTCAGCGGGGTGAGCAGCGTAACCGCCGGGGCCGGTGGCTTGGTCGTGGTCGTCTTGCTCGCGGCGGCAGGGGCCGGATGCTTCCTGAGCTGAAACGCGGCAGCCACCACGCCCACCATGACCAGCAGCACAAGCACGGCTACCACGCCTGCCCTGATCCGCACGGCGGCCAGGCGCCGGCCGCCGGCCCGATCAGGCCGCGACCGCTGCGGCGGGCGGTTCTGATGTCCCTGTCCGGACCAGTAGTCGTGCTCGGCGACTGGGCGACGGCTCTCGCGCGGGGCGGCGGGCCTGGCCGCCGACGCCGCGAGAAGCTGAGGCAGCGGCGCGGGCGGGATCGCTGCTGACAGCGCCGTGGCCAGCTGTGCTGGCGTCGTTAGCGACTGGCCATTACCCCGGTCGCGCAGCATTAGCGCCCGGCAGGTGACCTCGTCCAGCGCGGCGGGTACCCCGGCCCTTACCTGCCTGGGGCTGCGCGGCAGCCCGTCGGCGACGGGCGCCGACGGCAGGGCCGGGTAGTCAGGGCCGGGCCAGCGCCCGGTCAGCGCGGCATACAGCAGCCTGCCGAGCCCGCGGGTATCGGTAAGCGCCGGGTCTTCCGCTGTCGTGCCCGTGAGAGCGGCGCCGATGCCCAGCCCGACGACCTTGACGCCACCACCAGCGGTCCAGCGCAGCGATTCCGGCGTGAGGCATAGGTGAGCGAGGCCGGCCGCGTGCGCGACGGACAGCGCTCCTGCGGCCTCCGCCACGATCCGGGCACCGCGTCCGGGGTCGAGCGGGCCCGCCGCCAGCAGGTCGGCAAGCGTGTCGCCAGCCGCCCATTCCATCACGATGTACGCGCGATCCCAGTCATCCTCGACGTCGAACACCTGCGCGAGCCTGGCGTCGTTCAGCCGGCTCGCCGCGCGGGCAGCCGTGACGACCTCGCGGATCCGCGGGAAGCCTGGGGCGAGAGTGAACACCGTGACTGCCCGGGCAAGCGTCTCGTCGATCGCTTTCCAGGCAGCCCAGCCGGCAGCTGCGGCAACCCGGTCCTCAAGCCGGTACCGCCCGCCTAGTCGGGTACCCGGTTCAGAGGTGTACGTGCTCATAAGCCTCATTCAGGAGCGGGCGGCTCTCCACTCTCCCCTCAGGCCCCGTATGTCATCTAGCGTGCGACTACACCATCATGCTGCACAACATGCTAGGCCGCGCATGCTGCCCCCGAGAGAGGCGAGCCCGCCCCAATGCAAACCGTTACCACCAAGAGATATTGCCGGCCCGCTTTGCGCTCGTTGTGCGTGACCGCCCGGTCACGGCGCGGTGGTCGTCAGCGCCGGAACCGCGCCGTCAGCCCGCCCGTGAGGTCGCTGACCTCACTGATCTGGAAGGCCTTGGCGAACAGCACGTAGAGGAGCAGCGCGCCGCTGCCGGCCAGCACGACGGTGATCATCGCCGCGATGGTCCCGCCGGCCACGACCGCGTTGACCATGACGGATACGGCCACAGCGAAGATCACCGCGGGAATCGTCGCGACGTGCATCCGGACCAGGCTGCTCATGATCGCCCGCCCGTCGAGGCCGCCGATGCGCCGGCTGAGCACCCGCCATGCCGCGACGGTGCCGACCAGGTTCGCGAGCCCGAACCCGGCGCCGAGGCCGGCGACGACCAGCCGGGCCGGCAAGATCTGCAGCGCGGCAAGGTTCGCCGCGATGTTCACTGCCATGGCGGCGACGCCGATGATGGCGGGAGTCCGGCTGTCGTGCAGCGCGTAGAAGACCCTAAGCAGCAGCTGGAACAGCATGTAGGGGAGCAGGCCGAGGGAGAACACGGCGAAGACTTCGCCCAGGTAGCGGGCGTCGGCCGGCGAGGTGCTGCCGTATCCGAACAGGGCGATGGCCAGGGGTGCCCCCAGAACCGCCAGAACGAAGGCCGCGGGCACCACGATGACCGAGGCGAGCCTGGCCGCCGTGGAGAAATCGCCCGACACCAGCAGGTACCTGCGCTCGGCCGCGTGCGCGCTCATCCTGGGCAGCATGGCGGTGATCACCGAGATGCCGACGATCGCGTACGGCAGCTGGAACAGCTGCCAGGCGTTGCTGTAGGCCGAGATCCCTGCGCCCGCGTCCGCCTGGGGGACCCGTGAGCCAGCGGCATTGGCCACCACGGTGGTCACCAGGAACGACACCTGGGTGGTGACCACGTAGCCGAACATCCAGCCGCCCATCCGGCCGATCTCGCGGACTTCCGACCGCCTGAAGTCGAACCTCGGGTGCCAGCGGAACCCCACCCGGCGCAGCGAGGGCACGAGCGCGGCGGTCTGGGCGACGATGCCGAGAGTCGTGCCGAGCCCGAGCAGCTGGATCTCGCGAGGCGTGATGCTGGCCGGGGTCTGGTTCAGGCCCGCTACGGCCATGAACGCCAGCCCGACGAGGATCACCACGACGTTGTTGACCACCGGTGTCCACATGGGCGCGCCGAAGCGGCCGCGCGCGTTCAGGATCGCGCCGGCCAGCGAGCAGACGCCGTAGAAGAAGATCTGCGGAATGAAGAAGTAGGCGAAAATGATCGTCAGGTGATGGGTGGCGGCATTGTTGATGTGCAGCCCGTACAGGTCGGCGAGCGGCTCGGCGGCCAGCGTCGCCACCACCGTGATCGCGCCGAGCGCCAGCACGCCGAGGGTGAATATCCGCTGGTCGTAGGATTCGCCGCGGTCACCGTCCCGCTTCGCCGCGCTCACCAGCAACGGCACGACCACGCTGGTGAGGATGCCGCCGAGCATCAGGTTGTACACCGCGTTGGGCAGCGTGTTGGCGATGTTGTAGGCGTTGCCCAGGTCGTGGGTGCCGATCGCGTAGATCAGTACGGCGGTGCGCAGGAATCCGGTGACCCGGGAGGCGATGGTGCCGACCGCCATGATGCCGCTGGAGCGAACCAGGCTGGCGTCGTCCGCCGTCGGCGGGGTCGCCTCAGCGTCGGTGAGCACGTCCACACGGACGTCATCCGGGACGGGACCGACCTCAGTGGCGGTCGGCCCGGCCTGGGGCCCGGGCGTACTCATCAGCATCCTCCGGGGCGTCGGCATCGGCAGCGCCGTGCGTTTCGGCACGGCCAGACTCGACGTTATCGGCTTTTTGCTGCTGGCCAGCCTGCTCGGCTGACGTGGCGGGCTGGCGGGACGAGCCGGCCTGGGCTTCCGTTGCGGCGCGCCCGCGCCGGACGGCCCGGGCCGCCGAGGTGAGCATGAATACTCCGAGGGCGGCACCGATGATCACCAACGCGAGCGTGCCATAGTGGGTCGCCTGTACGGTCATGGTCACCGCCCGGCCGGGCAACGGCACGCCGCCCGGCGTGAGCAGGCTCAGGCGGAGCGTAGTCGAGCCGATGGCAGCTGAGCTCACCCCGAGCTTGATCGTGGCCACCGTGCCGGCCGGCACCCGCACGACCCCAGGGGTGTTCCGGACCGACAGCCTCCCGTCAGGCGGCACGCTCACCTGCAGCCGCAGGAGTACCGGGTAACGCAGCCGGTTGGAAATGGACACCGGCACGGAGCCCTTGAGACCGCCCAGCGTGACCCGGCCCGGAGTGATCAGCGTCAGCCCGCTGTCCTGATCGGATAGATACGACGAGATCGTGTCGATCAGCTCGTTTCCTGGTCGGCTCGGCACGGCGCCGCCTCCCCAGGCGGCGGATTCCGTGCTGGCCAGTGCGGCGTCCAGGGTGGGATCTGGCCGCACCAGGATGCTCTGCAGCAGCTGAATGCGCTGGCCCAGCTGGCGCACCCGGCGCAGGAAGCCAGGCCCGAGGCCGGACCTGAGCGCCGCGGCGGGCACCGCGAGCCGGTGGCTGACCTGTCCAGGCGCGGACCTGGCTGCCGCCAGCTGGGCGACGCCAACCGGGTGTAGCCAGGGCGCGCCGACTGTTTCCGCAAGCAGTCCCATGGCCAGGCTCGCGGGCGGATCCCAGCGGCTCGGCGGGGCCACGACAATCGACCGGGCCAGGCTGGGCGCCTCGGCGGCGATCATCGCCGTTTCGGCTAGGTAGTACTGCCTGATGGCGAGGGCAGCCCCCGGGGCGCCCGACCCGGAACTGGCCGACCCGAGGATCTCCGTGATCGTGTGGTCGCTCAGCAGGACGTGCAGGTCGGGACCTTCCCCGTCCGGCGTGGTCGTCTGCGCGCTCGGGGTAGGCGGCCAGCCGGTCAGCGGCGGCATGGTCGGGCTGTCGAGGATCACCGAGCTGATCCCGTCGACGCCCGCGAGACTCTGCAGGGTCGTGTAGTCAGCAATTCCGCTGGGCGGCCACGACATGCCGTTCAGCACATCGGAGTCGTCTCCCGCTGCTGCTCCTTCAGGCCGGAAGTCGCGGCCGAGTATCTGGCCGGCCACCGACCTGCCCTGGGTGAACGCTCTCGTCAGGTCGCCGTTCAGGCCCCGGTCGACCAGTGCGACGGCGTCCACATCGGCGTACGGGGTCACGAACACCGGCTGCCCGGAAGTCGCCGACTTAAGCCTGGCCAGCCAGCTACTCGCGGCCGGGCTGGCTGGCTTGGCGGCCCCGGTGCACTGGCCGTTTCCGCTGACCAGGTACGGACTGGTCATGGTCTGCGCGTTGGCCAGCAAGGCCGGATCGACCGCCCAGGTCAGGTGCGCCTTCGCGGCGTAGGACGCACCGGCGGCCAGCAGCCCGGACAGCCTGCCGCCGCTGGCCAGGCTGCTCGCCAGGCCGTTGTTGACCAGGACGCCAGGGCAAGCGGCCTGACGTGGCTGGTCAATGAGCGGCCAGACCCAGGCGATCGGCAGCGGGTCGAGAGTCCCCTGGCCCGGCCAGTACGGCAGGAACGTGCGGCTGGCGTCCAGCGTCGCCCCGATGGAGCTCACCGCCTCGGCTTCCAGCGGGTAAACGCCAAAGCTGGTTATCCGGATCCGGCTGACCGGCAGCCGGATGGTCCAGCTCGCCGTGGCCCGGGGCGCGAGCGCGTGCCGGAAGGGCGCGGCGGCCGCTGGAATGGCCACGGTCAGGACGCTGGAGCCGCCTGCATAGGCCTGCAGCGCGTCCCGGCTGGGAAAGGCCTGATTGGAGGAGCTGAGCTGGATCGACAAGCCCCGGACCGGGGCCGCGGAGACGTTCGTCACCGTCCCGCGGACGACAACGGTCTGGCCCGGCGATGCGTAACCGGGGTTCACCGAGCTGATCACTACGGAGACCGGTGGTGCCCCGGCCGGCTGCGTCCCCGCTGCCATGCCCGTGGTGCCTGCCATGCCCGTGGTGCCTGCCATGCCCGTGGTGCCTGCCATGCCTGCCGCGGCGCCGCCTGCGGTGCCCGCGGCGGCGGCTGGCTGGGCTGGGGCCGCCAGCGGGATTGCCGCCGACAGGCAGCCCGCGGCGCACGCTGCCAGGGCGGCGCGGGCCAGCCGCGCCGGTGCGTGGCTCCGGCGGCGGCTGGCACGGTGCGGCAGCGGCATGGCGGAAATGCTATTGCCGCCGGCTGCGGGTGGTGGTCCAGGCGGCCAGGGCGGGGCCCGGTGGCCTGACGCCGCAGTGCCTGAGAGTGTCCTGCATCGGCTCCCTCCGGGCTACCCGGGTTTCCCAAGCTTACGTGCAGCACCTACCCTCAATGCCCGTGCCGGATTCAACGCCGCTCAGCCCGCGGCAGCAAACGGCCGCGGCTACCTTGCTAGCCGTGGCCTCACCGCTCGCCGATGAGCTTGGCGAGATCTTTCTCCGGAATGGACATGAGCTCGCGCTGGTCGGCGGCTCGGTCCGGGACGCGTTCCTGCGCCGTCCCTCAGGTGACATCGACCTCGCGACTGACGCGCCGCCGCAGCGGATCATCGAGATCACCGAGGGCTGGCCGGACCAGCTGTGGACGATCGGCATCGACTTCGGCACCGTCGGGATGCGCAAGGGCAGCGCGATCTTCGAGATCACGACCTACCGGAGTGAACGGTACGAGCGCAGGTCGCGCAGGCCCGAGGTCAGCTACGGGAGGTCGCTTGAGGAGGATCTGTCACGCCGCGACTTCACGGTCAACGCCATGGCCGCGCGGCTGCCCGGATACGGGCTTGTGGATCCTTTCGGCGGTCTGCGCGACCTGAAAGACAAGGTCCTGCGCACGCCCGGCAGGCCGGAGGATTCGCTTAACGATGATCCGCTGCGGATCCTGCGCGCCGCCAGATTCGCCGCCCAGCTCGGCTTCGCCGTCACCCCCGAGCTGAGCGCCGCGATGACAAGGCTGGCCCCGAGACTGGCCGGAGCCAAGAAAGTCGTGTCGGCCGAGCGGATCGCGGCGGAGCTGGCCAAACTCATGCTGGCGCCGCCCCCTTCGGGGCCGTCCCGGGGCATTGCCTTGCTGGTGGACACCCATGTCGCCGAACAGATCCTGCCCGAGATTCCCAAGTTGCGCCTGGAGCGGGACGAGCACTTCAGGCACAAGGACGTCTACCAGCATTCGCTGATCGTGCTTGAGCAAGCCATCGCCCTGGAACCGCGCTACGACCTGCAACCCGACCTGGTGCTACGGCTGGCCGCGCTACTGCATGACATCGGCAAGCCGCAGACGCGCTCCAGGCTTCCTGGCGGCCGGGTCGCGTTCCATCATCACGAGGTGGTCGGAGCCAAGCTGGCCGCTAAGCGGCTGTCGGCGCTGCACTTCCCCGCGGACGTGGTGGCTGACGTTTCCCGTCTCGTCGAGCTGCACCTGAGGTTCCACGGCTACGGCACCGGCGAATGGACGGATTCAGCTGTCCGCCGCTACGTCCGGGACGCTGGCCCGCTGCTGACCCGGCTGCACGCCCTGACCAGGGCCGACTGCACCACAAGGAACCAGGCCAAGGCGCAGCGGCTGGCCCGTTCCTACGACAGCCTGGAAGACCGGATCGCGGCACTGGCCGAGCGCGAGGAGCTGGCCAGCATCAGGCCGGATCTGGACGGGCACGAGATCATGCGCATCCTCGGGATCAGTTCCGGGCCGCAGGTCGGCAGGGCCCACGCGTACCTGCTGGAGCTGCGCCTTGAGCACGGCCCGCTCGGCACCGAGCGGGCCGCTCAGGAGCTGCTGGCCTGGGCCGCGGCCGACGGGCTCGGCGGCCCTGCGGCCCCGCCGAGCCCGCCGGCCGGCTGACGGCTGGCTAGCCGGTAGCCAATGGCGACCAGCAGGTACCCGGCGGCCACGACGATCAGCATCGGATACGACTTGCCGGTCACCGGCATAAACGCCGCGCTGAGGCCGGCACCGGCCACGAAGGTGACGTTAAACATCATGTCGTAGAAGGCGAAAACCCGGCCGCGGTAGGCATCCTCGACGTCCTGCTGGATGATCGTGGTGGCGCAGATGGCCACGCCCTGGGACGCCAGATTCACTCCGAAACCGATGATCAGGAACGGGACCGGGTTGAACGTCGCGCCTAGCGGACCGGTCACGACCGCAGCCGCGGCCAGCAGGACCGCGATCCAGGCTGGCTTGCCCAGTCGCCTGGTCGCCCCCGGCGTGACCAATGCCGCCGATGCGTAGCCGAGCGCTGACGCGCCCACCAGCAGTGAGTAGCTGCCGAGCGCGGCGTTCGCGCCGGCCAGGCGGTAGAAGTAGTTCCGGTACAGCAGGATGGACATCAGGAACAAGATCCCGTAGAGGAGCCGGCCACCTCCGGTAGCGCCGAGCGCGGCGGCGGCACCCCGGCGGCGCCAGACATAGCGCGCCCCCGCGGCCAGGCCCGCCGCCACGTCCGCGAGTTCCGCGAGTATCCGGCCGGGCAGCGGCTCGCCCGGGTCGTGGTTCGGGCCGAGCAGGTCGCGGCGCATGGTGCCCGCCACGAGTCCTGCGATCAGGTAGCAGAAGCCGGCGACCAGCAAGGTGACGGCAGAGCCGCCCTGGCCGCTGCCGGTCACCAGGTGCACGCCGAGTGCGGCGAGGCCCCCGACGGAGGCCACGATCCCGCCCGCGGTCGGTGCCACGGAGTTCGCCATCACCAGCTTGTCGCCGGCCACCACGTGCGGCAGCGCGGCCGACAGGGAGGACAGGAAGAACCTGTCGACGCCCAGCGTCGCCAGGACGCTGGCGTAGAGCGGGACGCCCAGGCTGCCCGAGGCCACCAGCGAGGCGGTTAGCACTACGAACGCCGCGCGGATCACCGCCGACCAGACCAGGATCTGACGGCGCGACCAGCGGTCGATGAACACGCCGGCGAACGGGCCGATCAGCGAATACGGGAGATAGAGCACCGCGAACGCGCCTGCTGCCGAGGCCGGGTTCGGAAACTTCGTGGCGTTGAAGAAGACATAGCTGCCCAGGCCCGCGGTGAACACGCCGTCGCCAGCCTGCGAGATCAGCCTGGTCGCGAACAGCCGCCTGAAGTTCCGCTCGGCAAGCACGACGCGCAAGTCGGAGATGAAGGACGACCGTGTCGTCCATCGCCTCAGCCTGCCCGTGCTGGCCAGCCCGGCACGGCGTTCTGGCTGGGAAGACACGCGATCAGCCTACGGGGAGCCGCTACCGCCCTCCAACCATCGGCGGACGGCTGCCGCGCGGCGTTCAGACGGCGCCCGGTGGTTCGGGGCGCCCGGTGGTTCGGTCAGCGGTCGACTTCGCCGCGGATGAACTTGTCGACCGCATCGCGCGCTTGGTCGTCGCTGTACTGCACCGGCGGTGACTTCATGAAGTACGAGGCGGCCGAGAGGATCGGGCCGCCGATGCCACGGTCCTTGGCGATCATGGCGGCCCGGACCGCGTCGATGATCACCCCGGCCGAGTTCGGCGAGTCCCATACCTCCAGCTTGTACTCGAGGCTCAGCGGGACGTCACCGAACGCCCGGCCCTCGAGCCGCACGTACGCCCACTTCCTGTCGTCCAGCCAGGGCACGTGGTCGGAGGGGCCGATGTGCACGGCCGCCTTCTCCATCTCGTGCGGGATCTGCGAGGTCACCGACTGGGTCTTGGAGACCTTCTTCGACTGCAGCCGCTTGCGCTCCAGCATGTTCATGAAGTCCATGTTGCCGCCGAAGTTGAGCTGGTACGTGCGCAGTAGTTCGACCCCGCGATCCTCGAAGAGCTTAGCCAGAACGCGGTGCGTGATGGTCGCGCCCACCTGCGACTTGATGTCATCGCCGATGATCGGTACGCCCGCGTCGGTGAACTTGCGTGCCCATTGCGGGTCGGACGCGATGAACACGGGCAGCGCGTTGACGAACGCGACGCCCGCATCGAGCGCGCACTGCGCGTAATACCTGTCGGCCTGCTCCGAGCCCACAGGCAGGTAGGAAACAAGCACGTCGGCGCCGCTGTCGCGGAGCGCCGCCGTCACGTCAACGGGCTGCTCATCCGATTCGGTGATGATCTGCAGGTAGTACTCGCCGAGTCCGTCCAGGGTAGGCCCGCGCTGCACGGTGATGCCGGTCGGCGGCACGTCACAGATCTTGATGGTGTTGTTCTCGCTCGCGACGATCGCCTCGGCGATGTCGCGTCCCACCTTCTTGGCGTCGACGTCGAAGGCAGCAACGAACTCAAGGTCACGAACGTGATACGGGCCGAACTGGACGTGCATGAGACCGGGCACCCGGCTGCCGGGCTCGGCGTCCTTGTAGTACTCCACGCCCTGGACAAGAGAACTAGCGCAGTTTCCGACGCCGACGATGGCTACCCGTACCGCACTCATGAGCATTGCTCCTTTTAACTGTGTCCTGCCGCCAGCGACAGCACCCGGCCATCAGCCAGTGCTGTTCGCTGCGCCGCCTTCTCTGTTGCTTCCGGCTTCTGGTTGGTTCCCGGGACGCTCCCCGGGCGGCTGGTCCGACTGCCGTTCCGATGCGATCAGCTCATTCAGCCAGCGGACTTCCCTGTCGACCGACTCCAGGCCATGCCGCTGCAACTCCAGGGTGTAACTGTCGACCCGCTCCCGGGTTCTCGACACCGCTGCCCGGAAGCTCTCCCGCCGCTCCTCGAGCCGGCTGCGGCGGCCTTCGAGGATCCGCAGCCTGACGTCCGCCCTGGTCAGGCCGAAGAAGGCGAAGTGCACGCCGAAGCCGTCGTCCTCCCAGGCCGCCGGGCCCGCCTGCGTCAGGAGGTTCTCAAGGCGCTCCTTGCCGTCTGCCGTCAGCCGGTAAACGATCTTCGAGCGACGTCCGGCCAAGGGCTTGACGGTGCCAGGCAGGGTTTCCTCGATCAATCCCTGCCGCAGCAGTTCCTTCAGGCATGGATACAGGGATCCGTACCCGAACGCGCGGAACGCGCCGAGCAGCGAATTGAGCCGCTTGCGCAGCTCGTAGCCGTGCATCGGGGTCTCGCGCAGCAACCCGAGCACGGCGAGCTCAAGCACCCCTGAACGCTGGCTGCTCACGCCGTCCTACCTCCCGCTATCTGCCTGGCTACCATCCACGCCCAGGCAGACTATGGTGGTGCTATCTCGATTCGATGTATCGAACCGATACATCGCAAAGATATGTGCTCGGTTACCTCGGCGCAAGTCGGCGGCTACCGTCCGTTCCCTGGGGCAGGCAGGCCAGGGCGGGACTCGGCCTGGGCGCGGTTCCGTCGTAACCTGTCGGGCATGAGGCGATCGGTCGTTGACTACGGACTCGCGCGGCGGGCCGTGCTCGCTTCCGTGTTCGGCGGCCGCACGACAGTCACGGATGTCTGCGACGCCCATCCTTATCTGCTGCGGGCCGCGAAGTTCCATGGCGAGCCGACCGACAGGTCCTGTCCGATCTGCCGGAAGGTGAAGCTCACCCATGTCACCTACGTGTACGGCGACGAGCTCGGGCGGTACGAGGGCCGGGTGAAGCAATCCTCTGAGCTGGACGAGATGGCCGCCGAATACGGCGAGTTCCAGGTCTACGTCGTCGAGGTCTGCCAGAGTTGTGCCTGGAACCACCTCGCGTCGTCCTATGTTCTCGGCACGGGCGAACCAGTTACCCGGCGTCCTCGGCGCGCCCGGGCCGGCGACTGAGCGAGCGGGCTGACGGCTCCCCAAGTTCGTGGCGGGCCAAGCTAGCAGGCGTGACTCACGATACGTACCGGGAGGCTTGGTAGTGCCGGGTAGCGTGTGACATTCGGCGAGACCGCTGCTCGCTTGCGGCCGCTTATCCCCGACCAGCGAGGACGCGTGAGCAATCCAGATTTTTCCGGGTCGTATTGGCAGGACCCGGCAGGAGTGGGCGGGTCTGCCGCGCGCAGCAATGGCAGGAACGATGCTCCCGGCATGCGCGGCGGGCACCGGCAGCTGAGCGACTTTGATCATGGCGCCCGGAACGGTGACAACGCGGGCGGTAACGGCTATGGGCGCCCGGGGAGCAATGGCCGCGCTACCCAGGATGGCTACGACCGGCGCGGCTACGACCGCCCCGGGGCCCGTGACCTGAGGGACCGCCTGGACATCAAGGCCCGGCTTGGCGCGATAACCGGCGCAGGCCCGGCGGCCGCTGCGGGCATCGCCGGCGCTGGTCCCGCCGCCGGGCCGGGCATCGCCAGAACCAGTCAGGCGGCCGGCCGCGGCAGCCGGGGGCGGGCTGCGCAGCGGCCGGGGCAGGCGTACCGGGACAGGCCGGGCGAAACCGACGGGGACTACGACGACATCGTCGGGTACCGCGGCACCAGGGCTCAGGCCAGGCCGGCCGCGCTCAAGGACCGCCCCGGCGCCCAGCGCCGCGCCGGCACCGGCGGCGCCGCGGGCCAGGCTGGCCGCCGGGCGCCCGGCGGCTACCGGCCAGGCGGATCAGGCGGCGGCCGGTACGGCGGCCGGGGGCCGCGCCGTAAGGGCAGCTGGTGGCGGCGCTGGACCTGGAAAAAGGCGCTAGCCGTCGTCGCCAGTGCAGGTGCCGCGATAGTGCTGTTTGGCGTCGTGCTCGTGGTTGTCGCGTACGGCAAGACACAGATCCCTACCGAAGTGTCCGAGAGCGCGCTGCAGCAGTCGTCGACCGTCTACTTCGGCAACGGCAAGACCGTCGTCGGCACGTTCAGCACCGGCACCAACCGGCAGCTGCTGACCTCGGCGCAGATCCCGGCCGTACTGAAGAATGCCGTGATCGCGGCGGAGGACAGGCACTTCTACACCGAAGGCGGGATATCCCCGACCGGCATCCTGCGCGCCGGGTACGAGGACCTCACCGGCGGGACGTTCCAGGGCGGGTCGACCATCACCCAGCAGTTCGTCAGGAACTACTACGCCAACATCGGCACCGCGCAGACCATGAGCCGCAAGCTCAAGGAGATCTTCGTCGCCATCAAGCTCTCCCACGAGAAATCCAAGGACTGGATCCTGACCCAGTACCTGAACACGGTCTTCCTGGGCGACGAAGCCTACGGCGTCGGCGCCGCCGCGCAGACCTACTTCAACCGGCCGGCGCTCGCGCTCAACGTCGCCCAGTCGGCGATGCTGGCCGCGTTGATCCAGCAGCCGGGCTACTTCAGCCCGGACCCGCACGCCGGGCAGGCCTATACGTCGCTGGTCGCCCGCTGGCACTACGTGCTGGCCAATATGGTCAGGGACGGCGCGCTCACCCAGCAGCAGGCGGCCGCGCAGAAGTTCCCGAAGATCGTGCCCGGGCAGCTGAACGACGGCTGGACCGGCTACCGCGGCTACATCATGCAAGCCGTCAGGGACGAGCTCAGGTACACCTACGGCTACACGCTGCAGGACATCTACACCAGCGGTTTGAAGATCGTTACCACGTTCAACCAGTCCATGATGAGCACCCTGGACAAGTCGGTTGCCGAGGAGCGGCAGCAGATGGCGGCCGACGGCAGCCCCATGCCGTCCTACGTGCATGTCGGCGCGCTGCTTGAGCAGCCGGGCACCGGAGCGATCCTGGCCATGTACGGCGGCCCGGGCTACGGCGCGCGGCACTGCAAGCTCGTCGACTGCCAGTACAACATGGCGACCGAGAGCTCGAACCAGGTCGGATCCTCGTTCAAGCCGTACGTGCTCGCCACCGCCGTGTCGCAGGGCATGGACGTGCAGGACAGCCTGCTGAACGGCTACTCGCCGATCTGGATACCGCCGGACTGGACCGAAGCGGACCGGCTGGCCCTGTCGGCCCAGTCGCCGCCGGCCAACCCGTACGGCTACTGGGAGTTCAACGAGCCGGACGAGGACAGCGGCCGCCCCTTGCCGGTGCCGACGGCCGCCGCTATCTCCTCCGACCCGGCCTTCGAGGATCTGACCCACCGGGTCGGCGTGCAGAACGTCCTCGACATGGCGCGGAGCTTCGGCGTGGCACCCACGGACATGGCCGGGCTGGAGAGCATGTTCGGCCCGCACGGCAGCGACCCGGGATCGGTCACGATGTCGCTCGGGCAAGGCGACCTCACCGTCGAAGACCAGGCCAACACGTTCGCGGTGCTGGCCGCCGACGGCCAGTACGCCACGCCGCACGTGATCGCCCAGATCACGCAGGACGGCAGGGTGATCCCGCCGAAGATCGTCCACCGGCAGGTGCTCACCCCGGCGCAGGCTGCCGACGTCGATTACGCGCTGTCGTTCGACAACGTTGACGGCGGGACCGCGTACCCCTCAGCCGCGTGGGACCGGCCGGTCATCGGCAAGACCGGGACCACCAACCAGGCCCAGTCGGCGTTCTTCATCGGGTCAATACCGCAGTACTCGCTCGCCGTCGGGATGTTCACCCAGAATCAGTCTGATCACACCGCCCAGACGCTCGACAACCTGCCGGTTCTGCCTGGCCAGAGCACTGGCGGAATGGGTGGCGGATGGCCGGCGACGATCTGGCACGCCTTCATGACGAACCAGTTCTCGCAGCTAAGTGCCGAGCCGCTGCCGACGCCTGACTACACCGGTTTCACTCAGTGGATCCAGGCCGTTCCGCAGCAGCCCAAGCACAAGGCGCAGCCGAACCCTGGCCGGACGTGCGAACCTCGGCACGGACGCCTGTTCGGGCGGCCGTGCCCGCCCCAGGCCCCCAGCCCGGGAGGGGGCCCGGCGCCGAAGAAGTCGTGCTCGCCGGGACCAGGACTGCCGTGCCCGTCACCGACTGGCTCGGTCCCGCCGGGACAGCAGCCGGTCCAGAACGGCGAACCGGCCGGGATCACCCAGGTCGCGGAGGACCGATTCGCCGTGGCGGCACACTTGCTTGATGGCGGCTAGCGGCCGCCGGCGGCGGTCCCGGCGCCCCGGCCAGCTCGGCAGCGGGCCCGCACTGGCCCGCAACGGGCCTGCTGTTACCGGGTTAGCTGGCCGCGGAGCCAGCGTATGTCGGCGCCCGGATCCGGGGTCTCGCAGACGAGCGGCGCGCCGGCGGCGCGCACGACATCGACGATCAGGGCCGGGTCAATGGTGCCTGAGGTGAGGCCCGCGTGCCGGTCCCGGCCTGAGCCGAACTCGTCGCGCGAGTTGTTGCAATGCACAAGGTCGATCCGGCCGGTAATCGCCTTGATCCGGTCGACGACCCCGGCGAGGTCCTCACCAGCCGCGTAGGCGTGGCAGGTATCCAGGCAGAACCCCACCTCGCCGCCGCCTTCGGCCGCGTCGGCGACTACCTCCCACAGGCGCGCGATCGCGTCGAAGCCGCGTGCCATCGCACCGTCGCCGCCAGCAGTGTTCTCGATGAGCATCGGCACCGGCCGCTCGATCCGTTCCACCGCCTTGCGCCAGCTGTCATATCCCTCTTCAGGCTCGGCACCGGCGGTGACATGCCCGCCGTGCACGATCAGGCCCTTCGCGCCGATCGCCGCAGCGGCGTCCAGTTGCTGGGCCAGCAACTTGCGGCTCGGGATCCTGATCCGGTTGTTCGGCGAGGCGACATTGATCAGGTAAGGCGCATGGATGAAGGCATCAACGCCCGCATCGGCGAACGCCGCGCGGACTTCGGCCGGCTCGCCGGGGAACACCGGGCCCTTCCAGCCTTGCGGGTCACCGAGGAAGAACTGAACGACGTCGGCGCCGAGGGAAATCGCCTGCGGCAGCGGGTCGCCTTCGTGAAGGTGGGCTCCGATACGGACCATTCCCCGAGCCTAATGGCTCCTCGCGGGCCCGACGCGCCTGCCCGTGATGCGCGATCACCGGGTGCCATGCTATGCGGGTGACGCATCGGGCGGGGGGGATCGCGCAGCCAGCCAAGCCACGGTCCAGGGCGGCCGCGGTGGTCAGGTGGGCCGCCTGGTTATCGGCCGGAATTGCCGTCATCGGGCTGGCCGCCGCCGGTCTCTGGTGGCTCGGGCGGGCCGTGCGTACCCCGTTGGGACCGGACCTGGCCGCGTTCAGCGGGTCCGCGGTGGTCCAGACGGACGACGTGCGGGCCGCGCGGTGGCTGACAGCGGAGGGCTCCCGGCTGACCGGCCGCCGGGTCAGCTGGCTCACGCTCGCCGGCCATGCCCTGGTCGACGAATGCGCTGGGTCCGGCGGCGGCGGCGGACTGTTCGGCGGCGGCATCAGCGCCAGCGTGGCCTGCCAGCGCACGGACACCTGGTACCTGGCCGTCGTCGGCGGTCAGCGCGCTGAGCAGGGCAACCTGGAGCGGATCCTGCATAGAGCCGACGGATGGGGCCGGTTCAGCACCGTCCCGCAGGGGTCGGCCTCGCCACCCGTCATGCCGATGACGACGGCCGACTGGGTGGGGCCGGCCGGCCCGGCTCCTCCGGCTGGCAAGATCGGCCTCGACCTGATCTGGGTAGCCAGCAGGCAGGAACTCGCCGCGGCGGCCCTCGGCTCCACCCAGTCGCAGACCGCCGCGGACCGGGTCAGCTACCTGGCGGTTTTAAGGCCGGATCTGGCCAGCGTCGCCAGGCGGTCGTTCGCGGTGCGCCGGCATGTGCTGATCGTCTCGATCGAGGATTCCTACTTCTTCAGCACCAGCGCTACCCCGCCCCGCACCGTGGTGGGAGCTCGCTACGGTGCGCTGGCCCGCGCCAAGCGGGGCGGCTAGCTGAAGCCGCCGTGCGCGATGCCCAGGCCCATGCCGACGAACGCCGCGACGAGGCCGGCCACGATGAAGATCCGCTCTTCCCTGGTCTCGGACATCATCTGCGCGTACAGGCCCACCGCGAAGCCTGCCATGCCGAGCACGGTCGCCGCGAAATGCATGGTGACGATCCACCCGGTCGCGAAGGCCGCCAGGCCCGCGACGAAGGTGACGGCGGTCAGGCTGTTCAGCAGCGGGTGCCGCTTGCCGTCGCTGTTGAGCGTGACGTGCGGCAAGTGAAGGCGGGAATGGGCGGTTATGGTCTCGGGCATCGCTTCAACCCCCTGACGGGTGCCTTGCCGGTCTTTCTCTGTTGTGATCCTTCCCGCGCATGACCGCGCGGAATCCTGCTCTGGGCAGGCTGAGACCGGCTGACTTGAGGGCCGGGAGGAGGCCGCTGACCCCGTTATAGTTCCTTGTCTTTCGCCGCGATGCCGACCGGCGGCAGCAGGCTGGTAAGCTGGCCCGGCCGCGACGGCCGCCGACGGCGGCGTGCGGCTCCTCCTGTCACGGAGAGACCGTGACCGCATGAGTCCGAAGGAGGCAGGGTAAGCGTATGCGCCGCTACGAGATGATGATCATCCTCGATCCCTCGCTTGAAGAGCGCACGGTCCAGCCGTCGCTCGAGCAGTTCCTGAAGGTCATCACGACTGCAGGCGGCAGCGTGGACAAGGTAGACGTCTGGGGCAGGCGACGGCTTGCGTATGAGATCGACAAGAAGTCCGAGGGCATCTACACCGTCGTCGACCTGATGGCGGAACCGGAGACGGTCAAGGAACTGGACCGCCAGCTGAACCTGAATGAGGCAGTCCTGCGGACCAAGATCCTCCGGCCAGAGGCGCATTGAGCCCAGATCAGTACTGAGCGCAGCGACGGCCGCGCCGAGCCCGACCCGACAGCACCCGAACGACCGGGAGTAACCCCGATGGCAGCAGGCGACACCCAGATCACGATTATCGGCAACCTCGTCGGCGATCCAGAGCTCCGCTACACCCCGACGGGGCAGGCGGTGGCCACCTTCCGCGTCGCCTCGACCCCGCGGTTCATGGACCGGGCCACCAACGAGTGGAAGGACGGCGACAGCCTCTTCCTGTCCTGCAACGTATGGCGGCAGGCCGCGGAGAACGTGGCCGAGTCGCTGCAGCGCGGCATGCGCGTCATCGTCTCCGGACGGCTCAGGCAACGGTCGTATGAGACGAAAGAAGGCGAGAAACGCACCGTTTACGAGGTCGAGGCCGACGAGGTCGGCCCGTCGCTGCGCAACGCGTCAGCCAAGGTCACCAGGTCCAGCAGGTCCGGTGGCGGCGGCTTCGGCGGCGGCCAGTCCGGCGGCGGCCCGTCAGGGCAGGGCGGCCAGGGCGGGTATGGTGGAGGCGGCGGCGGCCGCCCCGCCGACGATCCGTGGGCATCAGATGCGTCCGGCGGAAACGACTTCTCCGACGAGCCGCCCTTCTGAGCAGCCGCGCTTACTGGTACCCGCCACTGAGCACTTTCTGACACCGCACTTCTGACACCGCACTATCCAGCACCAGACCGACCATCCCCGCCCCCGGCGGGGCTCTGCCGAGGAGCACCACGATGGCCAAGCCGCCCATTCGCAAGCCTAAGAAGAAGGTCTGCCTGTTCTGCCAGGAGAAGATCGCCCGCGTGGACTACAAGGACACCGGGCTGCTGCGGAAGTTCATCTCCGACCGCGGCAAGATCCGGGCACGACGGGTTTCCGGCAACTGCACGCAGCACCAGCGCGACGTCGCCACGGCGATCAAGAACGCGCGCGAAATGGCGCTGCTGCCCTATACAAGCACGGCACGCTAGGGCCGGGAGAGGTTAGCACCGATGAGCGGTTCACCGATGAAGCTCATCCTCACCCAGGAGGTTACCGGCCTGGGCGCCCCCGGTGACGTCGTCGAGGTAGCGGGCGGTTATGGCCGCAACTACCTGGTGCCCCGGGGCCTGGCGATGCGCTGGACTCGCGGCGCCGAGAAGCAGATCGAGCTCATCAAGCGGGCCAGGTCGGCCCGCGAGATCAGGGGCGTCGATGATGCCAAGGCCGCCGCAGGCAAGCTCGCCGCGCTGACCGTGCGGCTGCAGACCAGGGCGGGCGGAGGCGGCAGGCTGTTCGGTTCGGTGTCGCCCGGCGACATCGCTGCGGCGGTCACCGCCGCTGGCGGTCCTGACCTCGACAAGCGCAGAATCGAGATCGCCAACCCGATCAAGACGGTCGGCGCACATCAGGTCAGGATCAGGTTGCACCCTGAGGTCACCGCCACCCTCGACGTCGAGGTTGTCGGAGCCTGACTCTCGGCCGGCAGGTCGGCCTGCGCGCCCGGGCCCCCGGTAGGCCGGGCCCGGTAGGCGGGGCCCGGTGGACGTGCCAGCCTCGTTCGGGTCCTGTTCGTTCGGGCCCAGCTCATTCTGGCGTTGCGTGGTAACCGGCGAGCCGCCTGCCCAGCTCCGGGTCGAGTTCGGCGACCATCGCCCAGATGTCCGCCAAACGGTCGGCGACGTGGTCAGCCGCGCTCGCGCACGCTTGTCCCCGCGAGTCGGCTGCAAGGTCATCGATGGCCCGGCTTAGCCGGGCCAGCAGCTCGTCCGTCGTCGAACACATGCTCGAATGTTAGGCGAAGCCGCCCCCGGCCGCGCGCCAAACCGGCTCATCCGCCCCCGTAGCCTGCCAGTCGCGGTGGGGGTGGCCGTGAGCTGGCATGTTACGTTCGACGTCAAATTCCCAATGTGGATAACTTGCTGCCATTGTGGACTGGCATTCTTGTCAGTTCTTTTTGCCGCGCACAGCCCGTGGATGGAATAGCCGCAGGCAGCGAGGCATCGCCCGGGCAGCCAGCGGCCCGTATCCACACCGGCATCCCCAGCGTGCGCACAACCGGGGCGGCGTGTCTGCACAGGCTGTCCACAGGCCTGTGCACAGCACGGCTGGACGCTGGCATGCAGCGGCAAGAGACTGTCGTAGCCGTTCGATAGAACGGACATGATCGCGTGCGCGGGCAGCCGCGGGACTGCACAGCGCGGGAGTAGACAGCGCGGGACTGCACAGCGCGGGACTGAACACCGGCAGGGGGGCGGCATCTTGTGAGCGTCACGGAGATAGCGCCGCGGGGCGAGGAATTCGAACGGACTCCGCCGCATGATCTCGCCGCCGAGCAGTGCGTGCTCGGCGGGATGTTGCTGTCCAAGGACGCTATCTCCGATGTCCTGGAGGTGATCCGGCCGGCCGATCACTACCGGCCCGCTCACCAGCTGGTGCATGAGGTCATTCTGGACCTGTACGGCCGGGGCGAGCCTGCGGACGCGGTGACCGTCGCCGCGGAGCTGACCAAGCGCGGCGACATCGCCCGGGTGGGCGGGGCGCCTTACCTGCATACGCTGATCGCCTCGGTGCCGACGGCGGCCAATGCCGGGTACTACGCCCGCATCGTTCGCGAGCGGGCGATCCTGCGCCGGCTCGTCGAGGTCGGCACCAGGATCGTCCAGCTCGGCTACGCAGGTGACGGGGATGCCGACGAGCTGGTAGACCGGGCTGAGGCGGAGGTCTACGGGGTCACCGAGCGGCGCGTCAGCGAGGACTACCTGCCGTTGTCGGAGATCATGCCGGGGGCGCTGGACGAGATCGAGGCCATCGGCAGCCGCGGTGGCGCACTGACCGGGGTCCCGACCGGGTTCGCCGATCTCGACTCTCTTACCAACGGGCTGCATCCAGGCCAGATGATCGTTATCGCGGCCCGGCCGGCGCTCGGCAAGGCCCTCGCCCTGGATACCCCGCTGCCGACGCCGGCCGGCTGGACGACGATGGGTGACGTCAGGGTCGGCGATCAGCTGATCGGTGCCGACGGCACGCCGGTGGGCGTGCTTGCGGCCACCGAGGTGATGCACGGGCGGCCCTGCTATGAAGTGGAGTTCTCCGGCGGCGAGATCATCGTGGCCGACGCCGAGCACCAGTGGCTCACCCGGCCAGGCCAGGCCGGTCGCACAGATCCGCCGGATGATGGCGCGGGACGAGCTTCCTGGCGGGAGGCGGAGCCGCGGATCGTCACCACGGCAGAGATAGCGGCGGCGTTGCGGCACGCCGCTGGGTCTGGCGAACCCGGCCCTGGCAGCGGGCCGTGCCTATCCGTGCCCGTCTGCGGGGCCCTGGAGCTGCCCGAAGCGGATCTGCCCTTCCCGCCGTATGCCCTGGGAGCGTGGCTGGGTGAGGGACTGCCGTCGGAAGCGGGGTCCGGATTGGCAGATCCCGAGATCGTCATGCGGGTCGAGGCGAGCGGGGTCGCCTGTGACGATGACGGCACCATGCAGGCGGAGCTGCACCGGATGGGCGTAGTTGCTGACCGGCATATCCCGGGCGCCTACCTTCGCGGGTCGCAGGCGCAGCGCCGGGCACTGCTAGCGGGGCTGCTCGACGCGTCGGGTACGGTACTCGGCTCGGGATCTGTCCAGCTGGCCATGGGCAGCCTGCGGCTGGCCGCAGAGGTCAGGGAGCTAGTCCACAGCCTCGGCTACCTGTGCTCGGTGACGACTGACGGGCCGCCGGCCGGTTCCGAGCCGCCGCCGGCCCGCTACCTGGCCGCATTCAGCACTGGCGATCAGGTCTTCTGGCTAAGCGGCAAGAGGCGGCTGCACAAGGAGCGGTTCCGGCACGAGCCGCGGCTGGCCCGCTGGCGCGACATCGTCGCGGTCCGGCCAGTGCCGACCAGGCCGGTGCGCTGCGTTCAGGTGGCCGGGCCTGACCACCTCTACCTGGCTGGGCGGGAAATGATTCCGACGCACAACTCGACGCTCGCCCTGGACCTGGCCCGTGCCGCCTCGATTAAGCACGGCCTCACCGCAGCGATCTTCAGCCTGGAGATGAGCCGTAACGAGATCACCATGCGGCTGCTGTCCGCGGAGGCCAGGGTCCCGTTGCACTCGATGCGGACCGGGCAGCTCGGCGATGAGGACTGGACCAGGCTGGCCCGCCGGATGAGCGAGGTCGTGGACGCGCCGTTGTTCATCGACGATTCGCCGAACATGTCGATGATGGAGATCAGGGCTAAGTGCCGGCGGATGAAGCAGCGGCATGACCTGCGGCTGGTGATTATCGACTACCTACAGCTGATGAGTTCGCCGAAGCGGGTGGAGAACAGGCAGCAGGAAGTCTCGGACATGTCCCGTTCACTCAAGCTGCTTGCCAAGGAGCTGGAGGTACCCGTTGTCGCCGTCGCCCAGCTCAACCGCGGCCCCGAGCAGCGGACCGACAAGCGTCCGCTCCTGGCGGATTTGAGGGAATCTGGGAGCATTGAGCAGGATAGCGACGTTGTAATACTTCTGCACCGCGAGGATGCCTATGAGCGTGAGTCGCCGCGGGCAGGCGAGGCGGACTTCATAGTGGCCAAGCACCGCAATGGGCCGACCGCTACGGTCACGGTCGCGTTCCAGGGTCACTACAGCCGCTTTGTCGACATGGCGCCTGTGTAGCCGGGCCCGGCGCGGGAGGCCGTCAGCTCGCGAATGAACCGGTCAGGTGCCGGCAGCGAGTACTCGGAGCGGATTAACTCTCCGCTGTCGGCGTCCGTCCAACAGATCGATGCCCGGACCCGGCCTGCAGGGGACCGGATCCATCGTTACCATGCCCGCCGGTGGCGACCTTCTGGCGGCAGGCGGAGCACAGACACGCTGACCATCGCGTCTAGCCCGAGTGCGATCAGAAAATCAGACGCTCAATCACCGCTGTAGGGGCCGGGCGCGGGCCGCTAGCACACACCGTAAAGATTTGGAGTGCAGTATGCTGCAACGACTGCGCTCGTAGCTCAACGGATAGAGCATCTGACTACGGATCAGAAGGTTGGGGGTTCGAGTCCCTCCGAGCGCGCCACGAAAGCCGCAGGCCAGAGCCCTGTTGCAGCACTGGGCGGAACCCTGAGTTTCTGTCCCCGGGACTTGCCGTCTCACATCGGCGCACAGCACAAGGACCGGGCAGGCCAGTGACCATCCCGAACGGGTATCAGTCCAGACCTTTCTCAACCGGTCAGCCAGCTCCCGGACCAGCCTTATCCGCCTGCCTGGTCCAGTGGGCGAGGCTGTCGCGGCCGGACAGGGTGAATGGGTGCTCGGGGCCCAGGACGCGCTCGTAGGAGGGCAGCAGGGCGGCGAACCGGTCGCGGGCGGCCGCCGCGTCCCCCGCCCCCCCGGTCCACTGAGCGAGGTTGGCGCGGGCGGTCAGGGTGTCGGGGTGCTCGGGGCCCAGGACGCGTTCGCGGATGGGCAGCAGGGCGGCGTACTGGTCGCGGGCGGCCGCCGCATCGCCTGCACTACCGGTCCAGTTGGCGAGTTCACCGCGGTTGGTCAGGGTGTAGGGGTGCTCGGGGCCGGAGACGCGTTCGCGGATGGGGAGCAGGGCGGCGTACTGGTCGCGGGCGGCCGCCGCGTCCCCCGCCTCCCCGGTCCAGGAAGCGAATTCCTGGCGGGCGGACAGGGTGAATGGGTGCTCGGGGCCCAGGACGCGCTCGTAGGCGGGCAGCAGGGCGGCGAACTGGTCGCGGGCGGCCGCCGCGTCCCCCGCCCCCCCGGTCCAGCGGCCTAGGCTGTGGCGGGTAGTCAGGGTGGAGGGGTGCTCGGGGCCCAGGATGCGCTCGTGGGCGGGCAGCAGGGCGGCGAACTGGTCGCGGGCCCCGGCCGCATCGCCTGCCATACCGGTCCAGTTGGCGAGGCGATGGCGGGCGGACAGGGTGTCGGGGTGCTCGGGGCCGTAAACCTCATCTTCGTTGTACGTTTTAGTGATCAGCTGGAACAGGTCGCGGGCGGCCGGGTAGCTGCCGCTGTCACCGAGGTACTGCGCGATCCGCAGCATGCCCTTGCTGGTCAGCTTGAGGACACTCCTAGCATGTGGCAGCAGCACCGCGCACGCTGGCCACGTCATGGGCAGTTGCGTGTCTGTAGGAATCGCTGCCTCGACCAGGCTTGCGGCGGCTTGATCCCACTGGCTAGCCTCAGCCGGTGATAGCTGGGCGCGGATAATGGCCTGGACCAGGCGGTGCACCAGCACCAGGCCACCCGAAGCCAGGGTCACCAGCGAATAACGGCGCAGCGCCGCGACTGCATCTCCCGCCGCCACCAGATCGCCCGCCAGCAACCCCACGGTATGCGCCACCACCGGATCTGTGGCCGGGGTGTCGAGCAGCACGCTGAGCGGGACCGGTTCGGGGGCCAGGAACGCCAGCAACCGCAGCACCGCCACCGCATCGGGAGCGTCGTCCGCCAGCCGGGACAAGCCCAGGCTCAGCGTGGCCGCCACATCTGCCGGGTGCCCGGCTGCCTCGCCGCGGGACAGCAGGTCAGCTTGCCGGGCCCGGAACAATGTCAAGTACCGGCCCAGGGGCGTGCCGCTGGCCTGCATATAGGCGGCGGCTTGCTCCAGCGCTAATGGCAGCCCGCCCAGCGCTTCGGCCAGCTGCCGGGCTGCTGCCCGGTCCGGGTCCCCGGTCCTGTTCACCAGGAACCCGGCGGCAACCTCAGCGTCCAGGACCGGGACATCCAATGCCTGGCCCGGCGGCCAGTGCTGGTTCTGAGTCGTGATCAGCACCCGCCCCCGGCCCGCAGGCGGCACGAACCGCTGCACCGACACCTGATCGGTCACGTTATCGAACACCACCAGCCACCCGGTCTCGGCCCGGGCCAGCACCGCGTGCACCGAAGCCACCGGATCCCGGATATCCACCGGTTCGCGCGCTCCGAGCTGCGCGGCCAGCTCCGCGAACTGCGCTCCCAGCACGGTGGAGTCCTCGGCCGCGAACTGCCAGCACACCCCCACCTCAGCCACATGCCGGTGCGCGTACTCCACCGCCACGCTGGTCTTCCCCGCACCCCCGAGCCCGCACAACACCACCACTCGCGGCCCGGTCCGCTCCCCGGCGTCCGCCAGACGGGTATCCAGGTCCGCCAGCAGATCCTCCCTGCCCGCCAGCACCGCAGGCCGCGGTGCGAGCTGGACCGGCAGGCTGGAAGGTTCGGGGCGCCGCTGGTATTCCAGCGTGCCGACGCCCACAGCCCCGTGATCAGCAAACACCGACCCGGGGCCCTGCTTCACCGTACCGGGTGCGGCTACCTCTGCGCCGGACCCGGCGGCGTAGGGCCCGGCGTCACGTTCCCGTGAATCACCGCGGCCGCGGTCCCCCCGCCAGAAGCATTGATGTTCATATCCCGGCCAGCAGCCGCCGAGTGATCCGATGCCGACACCTGGTACTTACCGGCCGCGGACCCGGCCGCATCCACCAGTTGCATCAGCGCCTGCGCTGCCGACACCAGATCCGGGTCATCACCGGCGCCTACGGTGGTCAGCTCCTGCGCCAGCGGTTTGTCCCACACCTGCGGATCCTGCTCATGACGGGCCAGCACCAGCTCACCGCCCTCGCGGCCCGCCAGCTTCCGCCGCACCAGCCCCTTCAAGCCGTTATAAGCATCCGTAATCGCCGAGGAAGCAGTATTTTTCAGCCCCAGCCCCGCACCCGCCACTAACGCGGTCAAAATCAACGTCACCGGATCCATGCCCCACCCCTACCTGGTCAGCATCAGCGCTCATACTGTCCCAGAACCCGCCCGGGCCCGGCAACCGGCCAGACCGCCGACATCGCATGTGACAGCAGAAGTGACAGCAACATCACCAGCCATCACGCCAGCCCAGCAGGCCTGACGGCGAGGGCCAGGGCCAGAGGCCAGGCCCGAAACGCGCGCGGCGAACAGCGGCGCTCCTCGGCGCTGTGGGTGCCTTCTGCGGAATCGTTGTCAACGTGCATGTCGGTGTCGACCTCGCCGCCGCGGCGGCGGCACATCTCACCGACGACACGGCGGCACGCTTCCTCGTGACGGCCTTCAACTCCACGTCCAACAAGGTATTCACGGACGTGTACTTCATCAGTGAGTACGCCGCTCCGCCGATCATGGCGTTCGCCCTCTGGCGGAGGACTACTTGCGGACGCGGAACCGAAGGATCGTGACGGCTCCCGACCGTGTGCTGTCGAGCGGTTCCAGGTCTATCCGGGCAAGGCCCGGGGGCGAGAAGAAGCGAATGCCGTCGCCGAGCAGGACCGGCAGGACATACACCAGGATTTCGTCCACGAGTCCCCGCCGCAGGCACTGACCGGCCACGTCGGCGCCGAGGATTTCGAGGTTCTTGCCGCCCGCGGCGCGCAGTGCCGTGGCGACGGCTTCCCCGATATCACCGGTGAGGAACGTGACCGCCGGGTCCGGCGGGTCCGGCGGGGCGTGGGTGAGGACGAACTCAGCTCCCCCGTCGTAGGCAGGGGGGTGCGGGCCGTCGGCCATACGCTTACCCACCTCGTAGGTCCGCCGGCCGATAAGCATGGCGCCGGTGGCCGCCATGATCTCCGGGAACGCGCTCTCGATCGGCGCCACGAAGTCGAAGACCCAGTCCATCGCGTCGCCGGGACCAGCGGTGAACCCGTCGAGTGACATACACCTGTTCACGACCACTTTGCCGGTTCCCGTGCTCGTGCCGCGCACCATGCACCTCCGAAGGACTTTCCCTGGCTGTCATCCCAGGCTCTCGAATGATGACGCTACGCGCCCGGATCTCGTCGGCCGCCAGCGAAAAGGGATCAGACGTTTCCACCCAAGCTCCCAGGTGACACGCTTGGCCAAACGTTACTGCGGTGACGCGTTGCCTCAGTCGGCCCGGCCGTAGACCGTGAAGTCGATCTCGATGGCGGCGACTGGGGGGTGTTCCGGGCTGGCCAGGAACGCCACCACCTCACCCGGCACGTCGTACACCCTGCTGACCGATCCGCCCGGCGGGACGGTGAAGGAGTCAAGAGCCGTGATGAAGCTGGCGTTGATCGTGTTCGGCTGGTCAACGTGCGAAACACCGATGACCACAGGCGCCGGGCTGTTCACCCAATTGTCGACCGATAGCCGGATGGTGCGGTAGGAAGACACGTCCAGCTGCACGAGTTCCGACCCGTCCTCGTCAACTGTCATCTGATTGCCGTCAGCCAGGAGCTTCGTGTTAGGCATACGCCGACCGTAGCCCATAGATCATCGAGCCTGCCCACCCTGGCAGCAACGCGGGGCAGACCCTCGACAGTGATCTCTCCCGGCAAGACCTCGGCACCTGTCAGGAGGACAGGAGAAGAGCGGGGTACTCCGAGATCTTTTCCGGCCGCTGGCTACAGCGAGTCTGACACATGCAAACGTCGACAGCGCTCGGCGAAGCGCCGCACCGGTGCTCTATGATCTTGGCAGTTGCCGGGCAGGCGGGCCGGGAGGATGCCATGAAAGCCTCGATCGGATACCTCGTTGTCGATGCCGTCGATCCTGAGCGGCTGGCCGGATTCTGGTGCGGACTGCTGGAGGTAGAAGTCGACAGCATGATCGGCGAGGGCCAGTTCGTGGTGCTATCTGCGACCAAGGACGGCCTGACGGTCGGCTTCCAGCGCGTCCCGGAAGCGAAGGTCGGCAAGAACCGCCTGCACCTTGATCTGGTTGTCGAGGACCTGGACACGGCCACCACCGAGATCGAAACGCTCGGCGGTCGGTGGCTTGAGCCCGGTAGTACCCGCGAGCTGGAGGGCTTCCGCTGGCGGGTCATGGCTGACCCCGAGGGCAACGAGTTCGATATCGATGTCCTGCCGCCTTCCTGAAGCCACCTGTCGTGGTCCTGGCTGGCCACTCTCTGACCGCGCGACTAGCGTCAGCTGCGGCTTGACAGTCATCGGCCTGCCGGGGCGGCCTGGCCGTCGGGCTACGCTGGCCGGATTTTGGCCGCACAAAGCCGCCTAGCGTCGGCAATCATTGCGCATCGCTGAGTAACATTTCCCAGGTCAATTGATGTATAAGCCGGTAGCGGATGTGCCCGCAGATCTCCACGGATCAGACGGTTGGGGGTTCGGCATCCCTCCGAGCGCGCCCACGGCAGAGGCCCCGTCAGCGACTGATCCGGGGTCAGTCGGCGGCCAGGTCACGCTGATACCAGGTGCCTGGCCGGCCGCCGGGCTCGGCCGGCCCAGCCGGGACGAACCCGGCTTTGGTCAGCACCTTCTGGGACGCGACGTTGTCATAGGTGGTCGCTGCTCTGATCGTGCGCAGCCCGTACTGCGCGGCAGCGAGCCGACACAGTTCTCGCGCGGTCGCGGTCGCCACGCCGCGACCCGCGACTTGCTGCGCGACCCGGTACCCGAGCTCGGCCGTGCCGTCCTCAAGATCGACCAGGTTGAACCGGCCGAGCACCGTGCCATCCTCGCCGACGAGCACGTGGAAGACGCAGATGCCAGCCTCCTGCTCGGCCAGCAGGGCGTTGTACCGCTCGGTGAAGTGGTCGAAGAACTCATCGCCGCGGTCGGAGATAAAGGTGCCAAAGTAGGCGCGGTTCGCCAGTTCGAAGGCCAGGACCGCCGGGGCGTGGTCGGCGCGCAGGCGCTGCAGTTCGGGCACCGGCCAACCCTACTCAGATGGTGCACGGCGGTTGCCTGACAGGGTCGGCGGGTCTTCTGGCTGCCGTAGCGCACGAACACCCAGCCGTCATCGACGCGACTACGCTGAGTGTGCTCTCGACCTCAGCTATGTACTCCCTGGCCTCGTCCAGCCTCACGTAGTGTCGGCGGCTATGCGGCTTCTTGTTCTTGGCGGTACGTCTTTCGTCGGCCGCGCCATCGTTGATGAAGCCCTGCGCACCAGTGCCGAGGTGACCTTGTTCGGCCGGGGCAAGACCGGGGCTGGCCTGTTCCCCGAACTGGTGCGGCTCATTGGCGACCGGGACACCGGCGAGTACGGGGCGCTGCGCGACAGCGGCTGGGACGCGGTCGTGGATGTCAGCGGTTACGTTCCCCGTCATGTCGGGCAGGCGATGGACGCACTGGGGGAACGGGTCGGTCGGTACCTGTTCATCTCCAGTCACGCGGTCTACCAGTGCACCGGGGTGGAACCGGGCTCAACCGAGGACACTCCTCGCCGTCCGCCCGTGCGGGACACCGAGGAACTCGACGACGGCACGTACGGGCCGCTCAAGGTCGCGTGCGAGGACGATGTGGTGGCCCGGTACGGCTCCCGGGCAACGATCGTGCGGCCGGGGAAGGTGGCCGGCCCGCACGACTGGCAGGACGGGCTCACGTACTGGGTGCGCCAAGCCGCCCGCGGCGGCCGGGTATCTCTGCCGGGCCGCCCTGAGCAGCCAGTTCAGGTAGTCGACTCGCGCGACCTGGGCCGCCTCGTGGTGCAGCTGCTCGCCGACGATCGCCCGGGCGCGTTCCACGCGGTCGGCCCGGCCGAGCCGGTCACGCTTGGCGGGCTCATCGAGACCTGCGCGCGTGTGGCGGGCACCCAGGTCGAGATCGTGCCGGTATCGCCTGATAAGGCGCTTCCGCTGTTCCCGCTGGTAAAGACGAACTGGCCGTCGCAGCAGCGCAGCCCGGCACGTGCCCGGGCAGCAGGCATGCCCGCAACTCCGCTGCAGGTAACGGCAGCCGACGTCTTGGCCTGGGACCGCCGCGCTTGCATAGAACATCGAAGTCTGTCAATATAGACGTATGTCGAAGTCCCTGATGGTAGTCAGCCCGGCTGACACTGCGCTTTGCGGCCCGCCCTTGTCGGCCCAGCCGCTGACGGCCGAGCAGGCCGAGCAGATCGCACCGCAGCTGAAAGCCCTGGCCGATCCAGTGCGCCTGCGACTGATGTCGCTGGTGGCCTCGCACTCCGGAGGCGAGGCGTGCGTCTGTGACCTGAATGCCGCGTTCGACCTGTCTCAGCCCACCATCAGCCACCATCTGAAGCTGCTGTACGACTGCGGCCTGCTGGATCGCGAGAAGCGCGGCGTCTGGGTGTACTACCGGGCGCGGACGGAGGCTCTGGCTAGCCTCGGGGCCCTGATCGGCAGCCCTTCGCGGTGACCGCCTGGCCGAGTCGGCCGATCCGGGATACCTCACCGAGGCGCAGGAAGGCATCCAGGTCATGCAGATCACGACCATGACTGCCGAGCATTCGGCCGCCGTACTCGCGATCTACCAGGCGGGCATCGATGAGGGCAACGCCACCTTCGAGACCACGGCTCCGGGATGGGCGCAGTTCAGCGCCGCCAGGCTGCCCGGTCACCGCTATGTCGCGCTCGCCGCCGGCGATGTCCTCGGCTGGGTTGCGGCCTTGGCCGTGTCCGGCCGCTGCGTATACGCGGGAGTTGTCGGGCATTCCGTCTACGTCCACCCCGGCGCCCGCGGCCGGGGTGTCGGCCGCCAGCTCCTGGATGCGCTCATCGCGTCCACCGAGAACGCGGGAATCTGGACCATTGAGTCCGGCATCTTCCCCGAAAACACCGCCAGCGCTGCACTTCATCAGGCTGCCGGTTTCCGCGTAGTCGGAACAAGGGAAAGGATCGGCCAGCACCACGGCCGCTGGCGCGACGTCCTGCTCATCGAGCGCCGCAGCGCTGTCGTCTGACCCAGCCACCTGGTTGCGTAATCGAGCGCGCGTACTGCTAGGCGATGCTGCAGCCAGAAAATCATCCAGACGGCCGCGCACCGTGCCCGGACACCCGGTTCCGTGGAAGTCCATCTCCGCTGTCAGCCGAAGATCCTGGCATCGGAGCCGGCGAGCCCTGCCGGTCCAGCTCCATGAGCCGGTAGCACAACTCGGCGAGCACCAGGCCAAGCGCCGACTCGATCACTGCTCCGGCGACTCCCCGGATGGCAAGGGCGGTCAGCATGGCTCCCGGGCCGGCCGAGTGCGGCGCAGCGGACGTGATCTCGTCCGCGATGGTGACGGGCAGCGTGGCGAGCAGCGCGACCGTCCAGAAGTGCCTGCGGACCAGATGGGCAGAGCGGCGCAACGCGGCCATCACCGGCTTGTTCTCGATCTCGACGACCGGGCCGACGACAGCGAGCAGATTCATCACGATCAGGCCAGGGATCACCAGCGCAACCAGCCCGATCACGACAAGCGCGACCACGACCAGGTCGGCCAGGATCAGCCGGCGCCACGACAGTTTTCTGAGTATGTCCCGGACGCGGGCATGGCGCCGCCCGTGGCCGGCCTCGCCCACTACCTGGCTCAGGAATCCGGACAGGAACACGACTCCGAGCAGGCTGACACCGGAGGCGCCCAGATCGGCAGTGATGGTTACCGGCAGGTTGCCGGTCCGGTCGGCGAAGGAGTGAACCGCTATTTCCGCGGCGGCCGTCGCGGTTGACACGGCCACGGCGACGAGGAGTATCCGCCCGGCGTTGTAACGGCCAGCGCGTGCGGCCGACGCGACGGTCGCGCGGACGGGAAAGGGCGGCCGGTCGCCCCGTCCGACCCGGCCACCGTGATCTGGCTGGTTGCTATCGTGACGGCTCACCCGAGACCTTCGCTCCCCGATGGCTGATGGCGGCAGGAAGCGGCGCATGCCGACGCAGGCCCGCCACCTGTCGCGCGCTCCCGCTGGTACCGCAACGCCCGGGCCCTCGCCGATTCTCCCCCGATGACCTGGGCACATCCCGCCAGGCCAATCTAACCCAGCCACGGTCGGGGTTGACCACAGCAGGTCCGTCCACGCCTCATTCGGCCCCTCATGGCCGACGGCGCTGGCGCTTGCACCAGTCTCAACATCCGGCATACTGGAACGGTCGTCACGATGCCGCCCAGATTCCCGCGGTTGTCCGACGTCGACGTTGATCAGCGTGTCTTGCGGCATCCTGCCCGGGCACCTTCTGACGGCGGTCGGCTAAGTCAATCCCGTCACTGCCGATCAGGAGTCATCATGATCATTTGTGGCCGCGCGTGCCTTATCGGTGTCTGGGCGCGGCCCCGGGCAAGGCGCTGACGTGCTCAAAGATGGTGAAGCCTGCAGGATGCCCACAGGCCGTGCGGTGTATGACGACGGCGTGCTGCGGATAACCGAGACGCATGACCCGCCGGGCCTGGCACTGGCCGGGGAGATCGATGAGGGCACCTACCGTGCCCTGGTGGGGACGCTAAAGGAGCGCTCGGGCAGGCCCGGCGAGATGCATTTCAACCTGGGCGACGTGGAGTACTGCGATCTAGCCGGGCTGCGGGCGATTATCCTGCTGGCCCGGGCTGGCGCCGATGGCCGCGACCGGCGGCTTGTGCTCCACGACGTGCCGCGGCAGCTCCAGACGGTCCTGCACATCGTCGGCTGGGATGCCACGCCGGGCGTAGTCATCGATTAGTCGGCCCGCGCGTGCCTGAGGATTGGCACCGGGAAGTCCCGGTACCGCTACGGCTTAGCTCACTAGGAGGTGCCGATGAGCCACGGACCGTGGAGAGAAAACCGGCGGACTGGGCGGCCGGAGACGAGCCCATGACCGCGCCTCAGCAATGAGCCGGCCCGGCCGCGTTACCGCCACCCGCAGCGCTGGCTGGCCTGCCGGTGCCGCCGGTCCCCGGGGAACCGTGATCGTGGCGCACGGCGGCCGGTCGGTCAGCAAGGAGCCCACCACAGCGGTTCAGCCCAGCGTGCTGCGGATGATCCCGGTCGCTCGGGCCATCCGGCGTGGGCTCCGCGGAACCGGTGTCGTCATCTGCCGCCCGAGATTCGTGTTCCGCGGCTGGAACGGTTCCGAGGCGTCTCCGGTCCATGACCTGAACGAGTTGCTCGACATGCTTGCCTGCTCCGTCGGGAGCACGCCGGTCGTGCTGGTCGGTCACTCGATGGGGGCGCGCGCGGCATTGCGAGCAGCTGGGCATCCACTGGTGTCCGCGGTCGCCGGGCTGGCGCCGTGGCTGCCGCCGGGGGAGCCCGTCAGCCAGCTGGCCGGATGCCGGATCCTGCTAGTCCACGGGAGCGCCGACCACGTGACAAGTCCCGGTGCGACGTGGGCCTACGCGGCGCGTGCCCGCTCCGTCGCGCAGGTGGCGACGATCGAGGTGCGGGGCGGCGATCACGCGTTGCTGCGCAGGGCGTGCCTGTGGCATGGGATCGCGGCGGAGTTCGCCCGGCTGTCACTCGCGCCTCGGGCCAGCGCGGGCGAGGTGGCGACCGCCTTTACGAGGGCCGATACGGGGCTGCCCCGCCTGGTGGTCTAACCGTCAGTGACCGCAGGCCGGAATCAGCTGCGCGAGCGGCCCGGCGAGTTGCTGGCTGCGATCGAGGTATGACGTCGATGACATGGCCGGATCTTGCCCTAGGCCCAGGCGGTCAATCCCGCTTCAGCATGTCCAGGTTCTCGCGCACCGTCCGGGTCAGCGGATGATCCGGCGGCAGCACCCGCTCGCAGTCGGCCAATGTGCGCTCCAGCAGCGCGATGGCCTGGGTGAGCCGGCGCGCCGCATGGTAGGCGGCGGCGAGGTTGGCCCGCGAGGTGAGGGTGTCGGGGTGATAGGCGCCCAGCACCCGCTCACAGCCTGCGAGGGTCTGCTCGTACAACGGCACGGCGGTGGCCAGCTTTCCCGCCGAGTGGTAGAGGGACGCCAGGTTGCCCCGCGCGGTCACCGTGTCACGGTGATCTGGGCCCTGGATCCGCTCCCGGTCGGCGAGGGTCTGCTCGTAAAGGGCGATCGCCTCCTTGAACCGCCGCGTGGACTGGTAGGCGGATGCCAGGTTGGCGCGCGAGGTCAAGGTATCCAGGTGATCGCGGCCAAGCACGCGCTCCCGGTCGGCGAGGGTGCGCTTGTATACCGGGATCGCGTCCTTCAGCCGGTCCGCCGTGCGGTAGGCGTAGGCCAGGTTGGCGCGCGCGGTCATGGTGTCCGGATGATCCTCGCCGAGCAGGCGCTCACGGTCGGCGAGAGTGCGCTCGTACAGCGGCATCGCTTCCGGCAGCCGGCCGGCCGAATGGAGCACGGCGGCCAGGTTGCCTTTCGCCGTCAGCGTCTCCGGATGGTCCTGCCCCAGCACCATCTCGCGGTCGGCGAGGGTGCGCTCGAAGACCTTGATCGCGTCGGCGAGGCGGCCGGCTGAGCGGTACGCTGCGGCCAGATCACTGCGCGCTGTCAGTGTGTCGGGATGGTCGGGGCCGAGCACCCATTCCCGTCCGGCGAGGGTGCGTTCGTAAAGCGGGATCGCGTCCGGCGGCCGCCCTGCGGCCAGGCACACGTGCGCGAGGTTGCTGCGAGCCGTCAGGGTTTCCGGGTGGCCAGGACCCAGGATCCGCTCTCGTTCGGCGAGGTTCTGCCCGCGCACCCCGATCGCCTCATTCAGCTGGCCTGCGGCCTCGTACGCGGCGGCGAGGCTGTCGTTGGACAGCAGGGTCTGGGCATGACCGGGACCGAGAATACGGCCGCTCGCGTCGGCCATCATCTGCCAGTAGCTGATGGCCGGCCCGGTGAGCCCGGCGCTGTCCAGGCTGCGCCCGGCCCGCAGCAGCACCGGATGGGCTTCGGGCTCCCACAGCAGTTCCGCGGCAGCCTGGTGGAGGCTGGCCGCGCACTCTCGCAGGGCCTGGGCCAGCAGCGGGTTGGTCTCGCGCTGCGGCCACACCTGGACGAGGGCGTCAGCCGCGGTTTGGCTGGTCTGAGCCAGCACTACAGGCGGGAGGACCTGCCGGATCGTTGCCTGGACCAGGTGATGCATCCGGACGGTGTACGCGGAGCTGGCCGGGTCAATGGTCACCAGCCCGGAGCGGGCCAGGCTCTGCAAGGCGGCGCGGGCGCTGGCCTCGTCGGCCGCCGTGCCGGTGCGCTGCCGGCCGGTGATGTAGTCGCATGCCGCCCGGCTGGTCAGGACCGCGCCGGGGATGCCGCCAGGGCCGAGCACCGCGGTCAGCGCCAGCGCAGGCCGTGCCATCCCCGCAGGCGGCATCTGGTCGGCACGGTCAAGGGCCAGGGACCATGCTGCCGCTGTGGTCGCCACGAAGCCATCCGCCGCCGCGAGGTTGATGCGCTGCTTCCGGTCGGCGAACTGGATCCGGTAATCGCGGCAGCCGAACCCCGATTCAATGATCGTGTCGGCGGCCATGGTCAGCGCCAGCGGCAGGCACGCGAGATCCTCGGCCAGATCAAGGGCCTCGATCCGCTGGTCGGGATCGTTGTAAAGTTTCGCGGTCAGGTAGCCCAGCGCTTCGCGGCGGCTGAAGGCACCGACCTGAAGGATCTTCCTGCCTGGAGCGCGCATCGAGGCCGCCTGCAGCCGAGTGGTGATCAGCACCCTTCCGGTAGCGCCCTTCGGCCACAGCCCCGCCAGGTCGGCCGGGTCGGCGAGATCATCAAGGACGACTAGCCACGACTTGCTGGTCTCGGCCAGCCAGCTCAGGAACCGGGCCGCCGCGACGTCCTGAGCATCTCGCAGGCCAGCGGCGCCGATCTCGCCGAGCGCCTGGGCATAGCCGGTTATGATCGCGTCCCTGCTCACTGCTGGCACCCAGACCAGCAGGTCTGTGGCGGCGGCCTGCCAGAGGGAGTGCGCGAACGCGACCGCCAGCTGCGTCTTTCCGGTGCCCCCCGCGCTGGCCAGCGACTGCCCGTCGATCACCTCGGGGCGGGTGAGCACGGCCGTCTCGCCCGGGACAAGGTTACTCATCGGGCCGAAACCGGTCTCGGGCCGCGGGCTGTAGCAGTCGGCCAGCGGCGGCACCGTTCCTGACTGCAGCGGCCAGCTGCCCGTGGCCGGTGCTTCGCGAGGCCGTCTGCTGCTGATCTGGCTGCTCATGCCGGTGCGGCCGGTAGTTTCCATGCGCCGGGCACCCAGACCTCCCTCGCCGCTCGCTCCTCAGTAGCAGCATCACATTACGACGAATATGCCGATCGACAAGCGGGATTCCCGAGCCGCCCGGATTCAGTTTCATCGCTGGTGAGGGCCGGGTAGCCGGACCCGATTCCGCAGGCTGTTGCCCCGGGGGCCATGGCCGCCCGGGCAGCCATACTGAGCCCCGCACGGCCAGTAGCGGGCGCCCCTGGGCAGCTCTGCGGGTACGGCGCAGCCTAGCGGGACGACCTAGATGTGCTGCCCGGACTGGCGGTTGCGCAGCCGGTCCTCGTCGAGGGCCAGGTTGAGCAGCCAGCCGACGACGCCGATGATGATCGCCCCCCAGAACGCGGGCCAGAACCCAGTGATGTGGAACGGCAGGGACAGCTTGCCCGCGACCCAGCTTGTGAGCCAGAGCAGGAGCGCGTTGACGACGAACGCGATCAGGCCGAGCGTGAGAACGTAAAACAGGCAGCCGACCGTCTTCACGATCGGCTTCAGGACCGCGTTGACGATGCCGAAGATCAGCGCGACCACGATGAGCGTACCCACCCGCGAGCCGGCGCTGCCTGCGCGCAGTTCAATGCCGGGAACCAGCGCCGTCGCAAGGAACAGGGCGCATGCAGTTATCAGCACCCGGATCACGACCCTCATGAATCCTAATCTTTTCACGTATCCCGGACAGTACGTACATGCTGTGCCCGCCTGGGGCTGACCGGGCCACGCCGGAGGTAGCCGCGGCAGCCGCGCTCTCGGGCCGCCCCCTGGGCCCCCCTGGGCTCCGGGTCCCGGCCCGGGCCGCGCGGTCGGGCAGGCACCCCCGGATTCATGGATGGCGTCAATGCGGCGCTGCTGACGATGATGTCTACGACGCCGGATATCGGGCATCAAGAGCTGAAGAAAATAGATAAAGCTTGTCAGTGCCGGAATGCGAATGGCAATGATTCACGCTTACCGGCATGTCGCTGGACGCCGCTATAAGCGGCATGGAACTATAAGCGGCCGGGGAAACGACTGCCGTCATCAGTTATCGGGACCGATCACGGCCGCGGGGGAGTAGTAATGGGATTCGCCTGGGTATCAGCAAATGCAAGTGACTTCGCAATGCCGCAGATGTGGGAGCGCGCGGCTTTCTCGCCCCGGCACCGGAAACCGCCGCGCTGGTCGCGACGGCTGCGGGCAGTAGCCGGCCTGGCCCGGCGGGCGTCCGGGGTTTCCGGCGCCCTGCGCCGGACCAGCCGGGACATCGGCTAGCACGCCAGGCCCGGGGGCGGGGACTGAGAATAGCTACCGTCCCGGGGGATCGCGATCCTCGCGGGGCGGGCAGCGGGCTCGCGGCCCGCGCGGGACCGGGGCGGGGAGGGGCCCGGTCCCGCGGCGGGACCCGGGCTCACGGTGCCGGGATAGCGACCCCGGGCACGTCGATGGTTCCTGCAGGAGTGGCCGGTTCTAGCAGGATTGGCGCAGCCGGGTGGCTACTTCCAGCGGAAGTGCACGAATAGCCGCCCGAAGTTCTTGGAATCCTTCTCGACGCGATGGTAGAGCGCTTTGATGTCCTTGCGCTCCAGAAACCTCAGCACGTGTTTCTTGAGCTGGCCTGACCCCTTGCCGGGGATGATTTCTACTAGCGGTGCCTTCTTCCGCACCGCCTCGTCGATGATGTCTTGCAGCGCGCGATCGATGTCCTGGCCGCGGTTATAGATGTCGTGCAAGTCGAGCTTGAGCTTCATCTGGCCGTCTCCGATCCGCTAGTGGATCCACGCTACGCTGAGCGCCGGTGCTAGTGGGCGGCCCGCCGTCTGCCGGGCGAATGGAGGTCCGATGCTTTTCGGGGACGAGCACGTCAGGAGCTACGTGGCGACCGACGGCGAGGAAGGCTACCACTGGCAGGGCACGACGATCCTGATCCTTACCACGACCGGCCGGCGAACCGGCGAGCAGCGGAGCAACCCGCTGATCTTTCGCGAGCACGAGGGCACGTACCTGGTGGTGGCGTCCAAAGGCGGCTCCGACGCGCCGCCCGCCTGGTATCTCAACCTGCAGGCCAGCCCCGAGGTGACCGTGCAGGTGCGGGGCGAGAAATTCGCGGCCAGGGCCCGCACGGCCACGCCGCAGGAGAAGCCGGGCCTCTGGCGGGAGATGACCGAGGTCTGGCCCGCCTACGACGAGTATCAGCGCAAGACCGGGCGGGAGATCCCGGTCGTTGTGCTCGAGCGAGCATGAGGCTAGCTGGCCGGCTTCAGCGGCCATGAGGCCGTCCCGCCGCCGGACCGGAATCCCCGATCCGGAAGCTATGAATCAATCAGAGCCCGCGATAATCTTCCCACCAGGAAACCTAGGCTAGGCGGTTCTGCCGTCGGCTCATTTACCTGCCGGGCAGATCCGCCCGGCCCCCGCCCCCGCCCCCGCCCCCCAGGCCCCCCGGCCCCCCGCCCCCTAGGGAGTGCTCATGCGCCTTCTGATGCCCGTGGCAGCTGCCGCAGGCTCGCTCACGCTCGCCGCCGCCATGACCGGCGCGCCCGCTGTCGCGCCCGCCGCTGACACCGGTGCCGCGGGGCCGTCGGCCACGGCGGTCGTCATCCGGCCGGACGTGATCCACGTGGCTGGCGCGCTGAAGTCACCACCCACCACGGCTTTCTGTGAGAAGCACTTCCGCATAGCGTGCTACCTGCCCAAGCAGATCCAGCGGGCATTCGACCTGCCGGCGTTGTACCGCCAGACGGTCCGCGGAAAGCGCGTCAACGGCCACGGCCAGACGATCGTCATCGTCGACTCGTTCGGGTCCCCGACGGTCGGCCACGACCTCAATGTGTTCGATAAGCAGGCCGGGCTGCCTGCTCCGCCGTCACTGCGGGTGATCCAGCCAGCCGGTAAGGTCGGGCCCTACAAGCCCACCTCTGACCGGGTGGGCTGGGCCGGCGAGACCGACCTGGACGTCGAGTACGCGCACACGATCGCTCCGGGCGCGGGCATCCTGCTCGTCGAGACCCCGACGGCGGAGAATGAGGGTACGACGGGCTTCCCGCAGATTGTGAAGGCCGAAGAGTACGTGGTCAACCATCACCTCGGCGGCGTGATCAGCCAGAGCTTCAGCGCGACCGAGCAGACGTTCCCGTCCAGGCGGTCCCTGCTCAGCCTGCGCGGCGCCTACACTGACGCGGCGCGGAAGGGCGTTACCGTGCTGGCGGCATCGGGCGACAGTGGCGCGGCCGACGTGCGGTACAACGGGAGCACCTACTACCTGCACCCGGTCACCTCGTGGCCGGACAGTGACCCGCTGGTGACCGGCATCGGCGGGATCCAGCTGCACCTGAACGCGGCCGGCCGGCCTACCAGTCCGGCGACCGTGTGGAATGACACTTACAACGTCCCGACCAACAAGTTCATCTTCGGCGGCGATGGCCCGAACCCGCTGGCTGGCGGCGGGGGCAAGTCGGTGGTCTTCAGCCGTCCCGGCTATCAGGACGGCGTGCGGAGCGTCGTCGGGGGCAGCCGGGGCGTGCCCGACATCTCGATGAGCGGTGCCTGCAACGGCGCTGCCGACATGTACCAGAGCTTCAAGGGCCAGCCGGCCGGCTGGTACGAGACCTGCGGAACGAGCGAGGCGACTCCCGAGTTCGCCGGCATCGTGGCCCTGGCCGATCAGGTTGAGGGGCACCCGATCGGCCTGATCAACCCGGACCTGTACCAGCTGCTGGCTGGCCACGAGCCCGGCATCGTGGACATCACCAGCGGTAACAACACGGTGTCGTTCACCCAGGGCGGCAAGCTGCACACCGTGCACGGGTTCGACGCGCTGGCCGGATACGACCTCGCATCCGGGGTTGGCACCGTGAACGGCAGGTTCTTCGTGTTCGAACTTGCCGGAGCGGCCCGCCACCGGCGCTAGCCGGGACGTGCCAGCGCCACCGCCAGCTGAGCGGGAGCGGCGGGCCAGGGCTGGCCAGGACCGGCCTGGCCCGCTGCGCCACCTACCTTGCGGCCCTGGTGACCCGGGATGAGGCGACGGCCCGGGCGTTCCGGCCGGTCAATCCGGTGCCGGTCAATTTGGTGCCCGGGGGACCGATCCGCCCGCTGGGGCACCACGAATAGTAGGTATGAGCACACGGGATATGCGCGCATCGCAACCGGGTCCCGATCCCGGCGGGGTCGGCGAGCCCGATCTGAACTGGCTGTTGGGCCATGTGGCTCGTGGCGACCAGGGCGCGTTCGAGGCCGTGTACGACCGGCTGGCCGGCCCGGTCTACGGCCTGATCTGCAAGGTCGTGCGGGATCCCGCGCAGTCCGAAGAGGTCGCCCAAGAGGTCTTGCTCGAGGTTTGGCGCAGCGCCTCGCGCTTCGATCCGGCCAGGGGCAGCGCGGCGACCTGGGTCATGACGATCGCCCACCGGCGGGCCATTGACCGGGTCCGGTCCGCCAGTGCCGAGCTGCAGCGGGATCAGAAGTCTGCGGCGGCGACGGCAGTGCCCGCGGCAGATGAGGTGGCCGAGGCGGTGGAGGCCAGCCTGGAGGCCGAGCGGGTGCGCCGCTGCCTGGACTCGCTGACCGATGTGCAGCGCGAGTCGATCTCGCTCGCTTACTACGGCGGCTATTCCTACCGCGAGGTCTCCGGGCTCCTCAGCGTTGCCCTCGGGACGATCAAGACGAGGATCCGCGACGGCCTCATCCGGTTGCGCGATTGCATGGGGGTGAGCTGGTGAAGCTTCTCCGCCACGACCTGCATACCCTGACCGGCGTCTATGCGCTGGATGCCATCGAGGGCTCCGAACGGGACAGGTTCGAGCGCCATCTACACCGCTGCCAGCCCTGCGGCAATGAGGTACGCGGCCTGCGCGAGACAGCGGGCCGCCTGGCCGTGGCCGTGGCCGGGGTGCCGCCGCCCCAGCTCAAGGAGCGGGTCCTTGCCGCGGCGGCACGCACTCGCCAGCTTCCGCCACTCGCAGCCGACCGGCCCCAGTCCAGGGCCGAGCGGCTGCAGTCCGGCACCGAACCGCTGCCGCCCGGCACCGAGCGGCCGCCGCCCGGCACCGAGCGGCCGCCGCCCACGGCAGGCCGGACCTGGCTGCCGCGCCTCGCAGCCGCCTTCGGCGCGGCAGGACTGGCTGCCGCCATCGTTCTCGGCTTCGCGCTCTCCAGCACCCAGCGCCAGCTCGACAGCGCCCGTGCCCAGGACAAGGCAATCTCGGCCGTGCTGACCGCCCCAGGCGCCCGGATCCTGACCGCGCGCTCGAGCGTCGGCGGCACCGGCACGGTCATCGTCGCCGTCAGGCAACAGAAGCTGATCTTCACGGCCACCGGGCTGCCGCCGCTGTCGGCGGCCAAGGTGTATCAGCTCTGGCTGATGGGGCCGCCACGGATCCGGTCGGCCGGCCTGTTGCCGCCGCCCGCCCAGGGCCGGACTCCCCCGTTGCTTGCCGCCGGACTGCGGGCTGGCGATCAAGTCGGGGTGACCGTCGAGCCCGCCGGCGGCACTTCACAGCCGACCACCACCCCGATCCTGGTCATGCCGGTGCGGTAACCGCGGCCGGTGGTATGTGGGCTCCCGGCCGGCCTGCCGCGCTACGCTGCTGCGCGCGGCGATGGGCCAGGCGCCGTGATCCGGGCTCTCGGCGATGCCTTTACCGGGGCGATCCTGTTGTCGCGGCTCATCGCCGACAATGCGGCGCTGGCTGCCGACGTGGCAGTCGCCTGCGCGGCTCACATGTCATGAACTGAGCGTGTTTAGATAATCACGTTGGGTAAGAACGTAGTGCGCCCTTCGGCAGCACGGGGATGATCGCTGCCGCGCAACCGCCTTCCGTGGTCGGGCGCAGGATCGGGGGATCACATGACCAGCGGACCTGAGCCGGGTACGCCAGGACAGTGGGGCGGCAGCCCTCAGGGCACCGAGCCCGGACAGCAGCAGGGGGGCGGCGGCCCTGGAGGTGCCGCGCCGGGACCGCAGCAGTGGGGCGGCGGGGCTCAGGGTGCCGCGCCAGGGTCCCAGGGCGATGCGTCCCAGGGTGGTGCATCCCAGGGCGGTGCGTCCCAGGGCGGCGGGCCCGGACAGCAATGGGGCAGCCTGCCCCAGGTCGGTGCGGCATCGCCGGTTCCGAGGCGCGAGACCAAGGTGACGCCACGCCGCGTCATCCAGTACATCATCGACGACATCCTGGTCGGGATCGTGCCCGGAATCATCTGGTGGCTGGTCGGCGACCGTGGCCACGGGGTGTGGCATGCCATCGGGTGGCTGATCGCGGTCGTCGTCGCGCTGCTGATCATGATCTGGTACTGGGTGCTCAGGCCGTATGGCCACGGCGGCCAGACGTTCGGCATGCAGTGGCTCGGCCTGCGGATCATCAGCAAGGATGGCGATCGCGCCAACAAGATGCAGCTGGTGGTCAGATGGATCCTGCTGATCATCGACACCTTGTTCATCGGGCTGGTCGGGCTGATCACGATTCTCTGCTCGCATTACCGCCAGCGCGTCGGCGACCACGCAGCGAAGACCCTCGTGGTGCGGGCGCACTGGCATATGAGCCAGGCAGACTGGGCCGCCACCGGCACGGCGCATGCCCCCGTGCCTGGTCGCGTGCCATAGGAGGCGATGTCAGCAGCGGGCGGGGCGGCGCCGCGGCCTGACCGCCGGCGTCCCCGCGACTGGTGCCGGCCCAGGCCTGGCGCGCCGTCCACTGCCCGCCGCGCCGCACCAGCAAGGGCCGGCAGCCGTGGCGCGCGGCCCGCGTCAGCCGCCGGCGAGCAGCGCGCGAAGCCGTTTACGGTCGGTCTTCATGACGCTGGTCAGCGGGATCTCGTCGATGATCCGGACCTCGCGCGGGTATTTCACTGCCGAGAGGTGCTGCCGCGCGTACTCGATCAGCTCGTCAGGCTCGATAGCGGCACCCGCGCGCACCTGCACGAACGCGACGACTTCCTCGCCGAGCGCAGCGTCGGGCCTGCCGACCACCGCGGCGGCCGCCACGTCAGGGTGGCTCACCAGGACATCCTCGACGTCACGCGGGTAGACGTTGTACCCGCCTCGGATGATCAGATCCTTGATCCGGTCGACGATGTAGAGGTAGCCGTCGGCGTCCAGCCTGCCGACGTCACCGGTGTGCAGCCAGCCGCCGCGCATCACCTGAGCCGTTTCCTGCTCGGCGTGCCAGTAACCGGTCATCACCATCGGGCCCCGCACGCAGATCTCACCGTCCTCGCCGGGACCGGCTGCCGATGAGTCAAGCCGCTCGATCCGCAGCTCCACGCCGGGCGCCGGCCTGCCCACGCTGCCGGTACGGGCCGCGCCTACCGGAGACGTGGAGATGATCGCCGCCGTCTCGGTGCAGCCGTAACCCTCGGCGATCTCCACGTGCGGCAGCCGCCGGGCGAAGTCCGCGGTTACCTGCGCCGGCAGTGGTGCCGCGCCGCTGGTCAGGCGCATCAGCGCGGACAGATCGTAGGCCTCAAGCGGCTGCTGCAGGAGCATTTGCAGCATCGAGGGAACGAGCGGGCTGATGTTGACCCGGTACTCGGCCGCCAGCCGCAGCCAGCCGGCCGGATCGAACCAGCGCATCAGCACCGACGTCCCGGGATCCGGCGCGTGCAAGCTCATCACGCTGACCATCAGCCCGTAGACGTGCGACAGCGGCAGTGGCAGCAGCGCCGAGCGCAGCGCCTCCTGATATGAGGTGGCGGTCGCTGACCAGGCCGACGCCGACAGGGCGTCGTGGCTGATCATCACCCCCTTCGACCGGCCCGTCGTGCCGCCGGTGTAGAGCAGCGCGGCAAGCTCCGATGGCTCGGTATCCACGAGGCCGGCTTCCTCGGCGGCCTCCAGGGCGGCAAACGCCAGCAGGCCGCCGCCGTGGCCCGGCGGTGGATCGCCGACCACGATGATGCCGCGCAGGCTGCCGATACCGGCCGCTGCGGCCGTCACCTTCGGCAGGATTTCCGGCGTAGTGACGACAAGCACCGCCGCGCTGTCGCTGAGCACATGCCGCAGCTCGTCCTCGCTGAGCAGGAAAAGCACCGGCGTCGTGACCGCGCCAAGCCGCCACACGGCGTGGTAGGTGATGCCGACCTCGGGGCAGTTGGCCATGCAGACGACGACCCGATCACCGGGCCGCAGCCCCGCCTCGCGCAGCCCCCCGGCCACCCGGCGGATGCGCTCGGCGAGCTGAGCGCCACTCCACCGCTCGCCCTCGTAGTACAGCTCCGTCTGGGCTGCGTGGCGGTCCCATGATTGTTCGGCGAGCCGTTGCAGGCTCGTTCCTGTCGAACGGGTCACCATCGGTGCGGCCACCTGCGGCATTATCGCACCAAAGGTGCGGCCAGTTACAGGCCCAGCAGGGCGCCGGGCACGCGGGCGGCCTGGCCGCCGCTGTCTTCGGCGATGGCGAGCGCGGTGGGCACGTCAAGGTCGCTGGCCAGGGACATGCGGATGGCCGTCGGCTCAGCGAGCCCAGCCGGCTCAGCCGGGGCCCAGCCGGCTCAGCCGGCTCATCCGGGCTGGTCCGGCAGGTCGGCGGATGCCTGGTGGATCCGGCTGATCAGCGCCGCGAGGAGGGCCGCCCGGTCCGGCATCTGCCGGACGTCGGCGTGCTCGCTGCGGGCATGCGGCCGGCCGCCGACCGCGCCGAGTCCGTCAAGAGTGGGGAGCCCGAGCGCGGCGGTCAGGTTGCCGTCCGATCCGCCGCCTGACCTTACTGCCTCAGGGGGCGCGATCCCGATGTCGGCCGCGGCGGCGCGGGCCAGCCCGTACAGCCCGAGCGCCGCGCTGGCCTCCAGCGGGTAGCGGTTGATGCCGCCGGTGACAGTGACGGTAGCGTCGGCCACGTTCGGCGCGAGCAGCCGGATCTGCCGGTCGACGCGCTCCAGTTCGGCGGCCGTCCAGGCCCGTACGTCCACCGTCGCGAGGGCGAATTCCGGCACGGTGTTCATGGTTGTCCCCGCGGCCAGCACGGTCGGCGTGACCGTCGTCTGGCCATCGGAGTCGGCGAGCCCGCCCAGTGCGAGCACCTGGTGGGCAAGTTCAATGGCCGCGTTGACACCGCGCTCCGGCTCGAGCCCGGCGTGCGCCGCGCGGCCGCCGATGCTGACCTGGTAGCCGCCGACCCCCTTGCGGGCGATCTTCAGCGCGCCGCCGTCTGCGCTCGGCTCGCAGACCAGGACGGCCGCGGCGCGGCGGCCCTGATCCACGATCAGGGCCCGCGATGACGGGGAACCTACCTCCTCGTCGCTCGTGAGCAGGAGCGACACGAAGTCCTTGTGGTCACCCAAGGCGACCGCAGCGAGCGCCTGGACGATGCCTGTCTTCATGTCGAAGACGCCGGGCCCGGATGCGATGCCATCGGTCACCGTGTACGGCCAGTCCGCCAGCGTGCCGAGCGGCCACACGGTATCGAAATGACCGAGTATCAGCACCGGCCGCGGCGCGGCCGCAGGCCAGAGCAGGTGCGGACGCCCGTCGACGGTCAGCCGCCGGGCCGGCCGGCCGAATGCCTCGGTGCCCATATCGTCGAGGAGCGCAGCGCACCGTGAGAGCGCGCCGGCCTCCGCCGACGGTGACTCGCAGTTCACCAGCTCGGCCAGGCACTCCCGCATCCACGAAACGCGGGCGGCCGCCGCGGCTCGCAGGTTCTCAGCTGGCATGGCCGCGCCGGTGCCTGGCGGGCGCGGGCCCCCTGGCGGCAGGAGGTATTTCGCCGCCCTCGCAGCAGGGCAGCATGAAGAAGCAGCGGGGGCAGATCCACTTCGAGCCGTTCCCGTAAGGGCGAAGGTCGGCCTGGGCGCACTGCGGGCAGCTGTCGCCTGGGACCTGGCAGCTGGTCACGTTCCTACGGTAGGGGCTGCCTGCCCGGCCGGCCGGCTGCGACGCGCCCCCCGCCGCCCCGCGACGGCGGCCTTCCCGCCGGCCCGCGACGGCGGCCTTCCCGCCGGCCCGCGACGGCGGCCTTCCCGCCGGCCCGCGACGGCGCGCCCCCCGCCGCCCCGCGACGGCGCGCCGGCCCGCGACGGCGCGCCCCCCGCGACGGCGCGCCCCCCGCGACGGCGCGCCCCCGCCCGGCGACCACGCCCTGCCCGCCAGCCGGCCACGGCGCGCCCCCGCCGCCCGGCGAAAACCCGGCGCCAATCTCGGGGCCGGCCGGCGAAACAGTTGCCCTGACCTCCAGACTGCTCTCATGGGATTCGACTTGCCCGGCCTTCTCGCCGCCCGGCGTGGCGACGGATATGAGCTGCATGCTCGGCTTCTCAACCCCCAGTTGCCCCGCATGCTCCATGCGATCGGCTTTGACAAGGTGTATGAGCGGGGCGAGGGTGCCTACCTGTTCGATCGCGACGGCAACAGATACGCCGACTTCCTGACGGGCTTCGGCGTCTTCGGGGTGGGACGCAATCACCCGGTCGTGCGCCGGGCGCTGCAGGACGTCCTCGATGGCGAACTGGCCGACCTGGTGCAATTCGACTGCGCGCTGCTGCCTGGCCTGCTCGCCGAGCGGCTGCTCGCCAAGGCACCCGGGCTTGACCGGGTGTATTTCTGCAACAGCGGCACCGAGGCAGTCGAGGCGGCGCTCAAGTTCGCCAGGTATGCGACGGGCCGGAAGCGGATCATCTACTGCGACCACGCCTTCCACGGACTCACCGCAGGCTCGCTGTCGATCAATGGCAGCGCGGAGTTCCGGCGCGGCTTCGACCCGCTGCTGCCGGACGCCAGGATTGCCCTCGGCGACCTTGACGCGCTGGAGGCAGAGCTCCGCAAGGGCGATGTCGCGGCGCTCATCGTCGAGCCGATCCAGGGTAAGGGCGTGCACGTGGCGCCTCCCGGGTTCCTGGCTGGCGCCCGCAAGCTGCTGCACGATCACGGTGCGCTGCTCATCTGCGACGAGGTCCAGACCGGGCTGGGGCGGACCGGGCGGTTCTTCAGCTACCAGCACGACGATGTCGAGCCGGACATCGTCACCGTCGCCAAGGCACTGTCCGGAGGGTTCGTCCCGGTGGGCGCCACGCTGGCCAAGGACTGGATCTTCGGCAAGGTCTACTCGTCGATGGACCGGGTGCTCGTGCACGACTCGACGTTCGGCGCCAATGCCGCGGCCATGGCGGCCGGCCTGGCGTCGCTGGCCGTCATCGAGGACGAGCAGCTGGTCAGCAACGCCGAGCGGGCCGGCAACGCACTGCAGGCTGCGCTCACCGACCTCGTCGATCAGTACGAGCTGCTCGCCGAGGTACGCGGCCGCGGGCTGATGATCGGCCTGGAGTTCAGCAAACCGCGCTCCCTGAAGCTGCGGGCCGGCTGGAACATGCTGCAAACCGCCAGGCGTGGCCTGTTCGCGCAGATGGTCGTCGGCACGCTGTTCCGCAGGCACCGCATTCTCACCCAGGTGGCAGGCGACTACCTGGAGGTGGTCAAGCTGCTGCCGCCGCTGACGATCGGTGACGCCGAAGTGGCAGTGTTCCTGGACGCCTTCGCCGAGGTGATGGAGGAGGCGCACCAGGGCGGGGGACTGATGTGGGACTTCGGCCGCACCCTCGTCAAGCAGGCCGTGAGCCGCTCGTAGCTACCGGTCTGGCTGGAGGATGATGACCGGGATCTGCCGCGTCGTCTTCTTCTCGTAGTCGGCAAAACCCGGATAGGCCTCCTTCTGCGCCGTCCAGATCCGGTCCCGCTCCTGCGGGCCGGCCACCCTGGCCGTGGCCGCTACGGTCTCGGTACCAATCTCGGCGCGGACCTGCGGATTGGCGAGCAGGTTGTAGTACCAGTCCGGATTGCTCGGGGCGCCCGCCTTCGAGGCGAACACCGCGAGGTCGTCCCCGACCGCCCGATACATCACCGGGTTCACCCGCTCCTGGCCGCTCTTCGCCCCCACAGTGTGCAGGAGCAGCAGCGGGGCACCGGCGAACGGGCCGCCGACTTGGCCGCCGTTGGCCCGGAACTCCGCGATGATCTTGCCATTAAAGTCAGTGGGCTCAGTCATTCCCGTTCCTCTCAGGTCCTCGGATCGCGCGGCCGCAGCGGGCTGGCGAGACTGCCTGGCAGCCCGTTTGGTGATGGTACCGGCGGCGCATTATTAACGCATGCCTCAGCTGACTCCCGTTCCGGACAGCCGGACGCGCAGCGTGTGGGTGCCGAGCAGGTCGGTCCAGCTCAGCTGGTAGCTGCCGGTGGTGGCACCGGCCCTGGCCGGGGTGAAGGTGACCGGGATCCGCAGCTCGTTACCCGGGCTGAGGGGCAGCCCGCGCGGGATCCGGTAGCTCGCCGCGAACGGCGATCTGGGTGGCGCCGCTATGGTCAACGTGGCCGGCAGGTTGCCGGAGTTGGTGATCTCGATGGTGGCCGTCGCGCGGCGGCCGAGCCGCACCTTGCCGAGCGTCACCCGGGGCCGGGCCGCCGCGACCTTGCTGACCGGCGGCAGCGCGGCGCCCGCCAGCCGCACCGTTACCCTGGTCCCGCTGCTTTCCGCGATGGTGACCGAGCTCGCGGCGGGTCCGGCGCGCCGCGGCGCATAGGTGACCTGCACGACGATCGATTGCCCGGGCCGGATCGGGGTACCGGGCCCGGGCAGGCCGACGGCCGTGAACGGGCCGGCGGGCCCGGTGACCGACGTGACGGTCTCGGTGGCGGTGCCGCCGTTGGTGATGTCGGCGGTCATGGGCACGGCGGTGCCGACCGGTACCTTGCCGGTCGCGTGCTCGTTGGAATAGCTGAACGACAGGGCGCCGGGCTGTGCGTAGAGCCCCGGCTTGGTCCCGTCGCCGGACAGCGGCACCTGCGTCCCGCCGTACCGCGCCGACGGGGCGGTGAACGAGAGCTGGCCGGTCGTGCCGCCGCGGGCGGCCGGCCGGAAGGTCACCAGGGCGTGCAGCGACTCGCCCGGCTTGAGCGTGACCGGAAAGGTCACCGGCACCGCCCGATGGCCGCCCTTGACCGTCCTTTCCACCCGGCCCACCCTGAACGGGTCCGGCGAGCTGTCGGCGCTCGCCGTGACGCCGGACACCGTCACCCGGGCCGGCGCCGTGACCGTGATGTCACGGCTGGTCGCCGAGCCGAGATCGGTGTCGGCGAACGTGACAGGCGCGGCCCGGCGGAGCGGCGCCCTGGTCCGCCTGGCGAAGCCGAGCACCTGGCCGTCCCTGGTGCCCACGTACACGTGGCCGCTGCCGGTGGCCGGGATCGAGAACTTGCTGGCCGTGCCGATCGGCGCGGACCACAGCGGCCGCAGCACGCACGGCCGCGCGCAGCGAGCGGGCGGCACCGCGGCGAATGCGTCCAGCGTGCCGTGTGCGCCGCCGCCGTTCGCGGCCCTGACCACCCAGACGACGGCCGACCCGGGGCTGGTGCCGTCCGAGGTGACGGCCGGCGAGCCCGATGTGAACCCGAACCGCATGGTGCTGTTGGCCACGTCGGCCAGCCTGGGCCTGCCGCCCCGGCTGACCCGGAACTTCAGTGTGCGCAGGTAGTCGTTCCTGCCGACGTAGTACACGTAGTCGCTGGAGCGGCTGGAGTCGCGGGCGGTCACGGTGGGGGTGTCACCGAACACCGCGGGATGGCCCCACTGCCCCCCGAACGGCCCGGTCTTGCTCACGTAGGCGTCGCTGCCGCCCGGGCCCTGCATCCGCCCGCCCAGGTGGTCCCGGTCGAGCAGGAATACCCGGCCGTCCTTGCCGGCCTGCACCAGCAGGCGCGGGAACGCCTTGCTGCCGTAGGGGAGCCCCACCGGCCCGCCGGACCCGAAGTCGGTGTCCGAGGCGTCGAGCGCCGGTGCGTCACCCGGGCTGAAGAAGTCCCTGGCCGCCAGCCATCCGCCGGGCCGCACCGCCAGCCGCACCACCGATTCGGCCAGCTGGCCGGGCGGCGCGGAACCCCGTCCGGGCGCCGGAGAAACGCCGTTGCCCGAAGTGAAGAAGATCCGGCCAGGACCGTCCGACATCAGGCCGCCCCCGGACTGCCAGACGCCGGCCTGCTGGTCGGTCAGCCCGGCCTCATCGGTCCACAGCCGGACCGCCCGCGTCGCGACGTCCACGCCCGCAACGAAACCCGCGTAGGGCTGGATGTCGCAGTGCGAGGCGAAACCGGCGTAGACCCGGCCGCCGAGCAGCAGCAGGCCGGTCCGCTGCCACTGATCGAAAGCATCGAACCGCAGCTGCCGGTCGTTGAACGGGCTGCCGCCGATCGGGACCCGCTCGGTGATGCGCCCGGTTTTCGCATTGATGCCGAACATGCTGAAGACCGGCCGGGTGGCGGCCCGCCCGACGATCTCGGCGACCAGGTATACCGCGCCGGTCCGCGGGTCGTAGACCGGGGTGCTGGTGATCCCGACCGTCGGGACCAGGTCGGTGCAGCTGGTCGTTGCCGCCGACCATGGCGTGCCAAGGTGATCCGACCACTGCACCCGGCCGGTCGCCGCGCTCAGCCCGTACACCCAGTCCCGCTCGGTCGCCACGATCAGGGTGGAGCCGACGATCAGCGGCTGCGCGTACACCTGGCCTCTTACCTTCCTGGAGAACACGCGGCCGAAGTCACCGCGGCGCAGCACCGCTGGGCTCAGGCCGGGTTCGTCGAGGTCCCAGCCGGTGCGCAGGTTGTTCTGCGAGGCGGTCACGTCGCCGGCGCGGGCGGCGGCGGCCGTCGTGGCGGGGAGGAGCGCGGTGATGGCGGGGACCGCGGTGAGCGTGATCCCTAAGCTGACCGCGACCGAGCAGAGCCGCCGGGCCAGCGGGCCGGGGACCTGACGGCGGACAAAGTGACGGACAGGTAGGTATTCCCGCTGCTGCATGCGCCATCCTTCTCGGTGCCAGGGCCAAGCGCAGATGCCGTTTAGCAAAACTGGTAGTCATCAAGTCACGAATCGTAGTCGTCTGTGAGGCGGGACAGCCGCTGCCTCGCCGAGGTCGCAGGCCGCCGGGACTGGCTGGGCCCGGACACTGACAGTGTTGCTGGACTTACGCCTGGTGAGCGACGATACTTACGCCGGCGGTCGTGCAGCCAGCTGTTTGTGCAGCACGACCGCCTGCTTGACCGTTCGCCACCCTCCCGGACCCGAGGATGAGCTCAGAATGCGTGATCTGGAGCGCCTGCCGCGGCCGGTGATCGTTCCGCTGCCGGCCGAGATCGATATTGCCAATGGGGACGATGTCGGCGTGCGGCTGCGTGCGGCCTTCGCCCCCCGTGTCGCCGTCGTTATCGCGGATCTGGGCTTGACGGTCTTCTGCGACTGCGCTGGTGTCCGGCACCTTTTACTGGCTCACGACACGGCGGCCGCGACCGGCGCCGAGCTGCGGCTAGTAGTCCAGTCCGGCTGCGTACGGCGAATCCTGGCGGTGCTGGGAGCTGATCGCGTGCTGCGGGTCTACCCGAGCCTCGGCGCGGCGCTCATGGCAGGGCCCGCGCCGGAAGCATAGGCGGCATGCGGCCGCAACCGGGATCGTGATGACGGCTTCCCGCGCTAACCTAGCCGCGGAAAGTCGGCACGCTCGCAGCGGAATGGTCGGCGGGCACCGGGCTCGCTGCTGATCCTGGCTGCGATATCGGGAACATCTTCGCCAAGCTCGGCCCTGCACCTGCCCCTGAAGATCACCGGAGGGTGCTGGCGGTGCTGGCCTTCCTCCGTCACTGAGCATCGGCGGGGCCGGGGAGGAACTGGGCCCGGCCGGGCGGCGGAGCCTCGCCCAGCCTCACCCGGTACTCAGTTGCCGTGCCACAGCGCCCGTCCCAGATCTGCCGAGCATGCCAGGACCGTCTTGAGAGCACGAGCGGCCGGGGACCGCGGTCCCCGGCCGGCCATTCGCGCGGTCGCTCACTTCACCGCGATCGAGAGGACCTTGAACTCCTTGGTGAACCCGACCCGCATCGTCCCGCGCGCGGTGCCGAAGCGTCCGGTACCGCCGGTGATGGCGAGCACCGCCGATTCGGGCTGCTGTGACCTGAACGGGACGGCGCCCTGAACGGTCAGGCTGCCGTTCGTCCAGACGGCGGTGACCACGCAGTTCGCGAATGTCTGCCGGGCGTCCTTCTCCGGCAGCCTGGTCAGCGTGCACACGCCGGAGTCATATCCCACGATCGGGTATCCGCCGGCTTGCCGGTGCGTCGTCGTGAGCTGGTCATTGATGATCAGCTCATCGCCCTGGGCGAAGGCGTTCGGGTTGGATCCGGGCACCGGGACGAGGCCGGGGTCGTTGGTACCGTTATTGATGTCGAAGGCGTAGTAGGTGAGGGCCCGGCTGCCTGCGGGGCTGGCGCCGGCCGGTCCGGCTGCTAGGGCAACGCCGGCTGCCCCGGCAGCTGCCACTGTCATCGCCGTGACGATCGCCCATCTCTTTGGCCTGTGCATTCTGACCTCCCTGGTGCTCGGTGCACTGCTGCTACCGGACCACGGATGACTGCCCGGGCGGATCGGGGACAGCCCTGAACCGGCATCGGGGGAAACCCTCCGGCGGCCGGTTTCCTGCGGCGCGCCGCCTCAGGCCGGGCGACTAGGCGGATGCGGGTATCGAGGCCGCGAGAGTGTCCAGGATCTGCTGGCCGTACTTGGCGAGCTTGGCCTCGCCTACCCCGTTCACCATGGCGAGCCCGGCTAGCGTCGACGGGACCTCGGCGGCGATCTGGCGCAAGGCGGCGTCATGAAAGATCACGTACGCGGGCACGCCCTGCTCCTTGGCAGCCGCCGCGCGCCACGCGCGGAGCTGCTCGAACACGGGCGCCGCCGCGTCGGGCAGGCCGGCCGGCGCGGCGCGATCGGCGCGGCGCGACTTGGCGGCTCGCGCTGGCCGGTCGGGCTCCCGCCGGAGCATCACCTGGCGCTTGCGGCTCAGCACCTCGTTGCTCGCGTCCGTGAGCACCAGCGTGCCGTAATCGCCCTCGACGGCCAGCAGGCCCTGGGCCAGTAGCTGTCGTACCACGCCGCGCCACGCACCGTCGTCGAGTTCGGTCCCGACCCCGAAGACCGTCAGGGAATCGTGGCCGTGCTGGGCGACCTTGGGCGTGGACTTTCCGCGCAGGATGTCAATCAGCTGGCCAGCACCGAACTTCTGGTGCCGCTCCCGCTGCAGCCGGAACACTGCGGACAGCAGTTTTTGCGCCGCGACCGTACCATCCCAGGCCTGCGGCGGCGAGATGCAGGTGTCGCAGTTGCCGCACGGGCGGGCGGCCTGGCCGAAATAACCGAGCAGCTGCCCACGGCGGCACTCGATCGTCTCGCACAGCGCCAGCATGGCGTCGAGGTGGCTGGCCAGCCGGCGGCGGTGCGCCTGATCACCGTCAGAGGTCTCGATCATCTTGCGCTGCTGCACGACGTCCTGAAGCCCGTAGGCCAGCCAGGCCGTGGCCGGTAGTCCGTCACGCCCGGCCCGGCCGGTCTCCTGGTAATAACCCTCGACGGACTTGGGCAGGTCGAGGTGGGCGACGAGCCGCACATCGGGCTTGTCGATGCCCATGCCGAACGCGATCGTGGCCACCATGACCAGGCCGTCCTCGCGCAGGAACCGGCCCTGGTTGGCGGACCGGGTCCCGGCGTCAAGCCCGGCATGGTAGGGCAGCGCCGCAATCCCGTTACCCACCAGGAACTCTGCGGTCGCTTCCACCGACGCGCGGGACAGGCAGTAGACGATCGCCGCGTCACCGGCGTGCTCGGTGCGCAGCAGCCGCAGCAGCTGCTGCTTCGGCTCGGCCTTCGGCTCGATGCGGTAGGTGATGTTCGGGCGGTCGAAGCTCGCGACGAACTGACGGGCGTCCGCCAGCCGCAGCCTGGCAGCGATCTCGGTGCGCGTTGCCTTGGTCGCCGTTGCGGTCAGCGCGATGCGGGGCACGGCAGGCCAGCGTTCGTGCAACACGGTCAGGCCAAGATAGTCAGGCCGGAAGTCGTGCCCCCACTGGGCCACGCAATGCGCTTCATCGATGGCGAACAGCGAGATGACGCCGCAGTCAAGGAGGCTGCCCGTCGACTCGGCGCGCAGCCGTTCCGGCGCCAGGTAGAGCAGGTCAAGCTCACCGGCGCGGAAGGCGGCCTCGACCTGGCGCCGCTGGAGCGGGTTTTGGGTGGAGTTGAGGAATCCGGCCCGCACGCCGAGCGCCGACAGGGCATCGACCTGGTCCTGCATAAGCGCGATCAGCGGTGAGATGACCACGCCGGTACCTGGCCGTACCAGCGCGGGGATCTGGTAGCAGAGCGACTTGCCGCCACCGGTCGGCATCAGCACGAGCGCGTCGCCGCCAGCGGTGACGTGGTCGATGATTTCGCATTGCCCGTCCCGGAACGACTCGTAGCCGAACACCCTGCGCAGCACCTGCAGCGCGCCGGTCACTTCGGGGCCGGTGCCGGGGGAGGCCATCAGCCGAGTCTAAGGCCCGGTCGTGACAGACTCCGGTTATGAGGCGGGCGTTGCGGGCGTTCCAGCGCCTTCCGCGCACCGCGGCCGTGCAGTCCGCCGCCGCCCGGAACCCGGGCGAGCGGCGGGTAGCCAGCAGTGCGCCGGCATCGGCGAACTGTGCTTGAGTCTTCTGGTGAACCTGGCCGAGGTCTTGGCGCTTATCGCGACTGGCGTCCTGGCCGGCGTAGCCAGCACGGTCGCGAGCCTCGCGTCAGTCGTCTCTTATCCGGTGCTGCTGGCGTTCGGCTTGTCGCCAGTCAGCGCGAACGTGACGAACACGGTGGCGCTGGTATTCACCGGGGTCGGTGCCGCTGCCGGGTCGCGAGAAGAACTGGCAGGCCAGGGCGCACGGGTGCGGCGACTCGGCATGCTGACGGCGGCGGGCGGGGCGGCCGGAGCGGCGCTGCTGCTCTTGTCCCCGGCGAGGGCATTCCAGTTCGTCGCGCCTTGCCTCATCGGGGCCGCCTCGCTGCTGCTGATCGTCCAGCCGATGATCACCGGCCTGGCGGCGCGGCCGGATGGCGAGCGCAGCCCGCTGCTGCGGGCAGCGCTGTTCGCCGTTGCGGTCTATGTCGGCTATTTCGGGGCGGCCGGCGGCATTCTTGCCCTCACGGTGCTCACCGCGATGCTTGACATGCCGCTAGCCAGGATCAACGCGGTGAAGAACGTGGTCTCCGGGCTCGCGAACGCCGCCGCAAGCGTGGCGTTCGCCGTGTTCGGCCCGGTTCAGTGGGCCGTCGCGGCAGCGCTCGCCGCGGGCTTCCTGCTCGGCGGCTGGATCGGCCCGGCGCTGGTCCGCCGGCTACCTGCGCGAGCCTTGCGTGTTGTCATCGGCGCCTGCGGCCTGGCTCTCGCGGTCGCCCTCGGTGTCAGGACCTATCGATGAGCCGGCCGTCCGGCATCCTGATGAAGGTCAACGGCCGGGTGCCGCCCAGCGGCGGATCATCGCGATGCGTGCCCGGATCTGGTCCCCGGTGGCCTGCGGTAGCGGCGGTCCCCCGCAGGCCCGGCGCAGGTCCGCATGGATCACCCCGTGCGGCTGGCCGGTCCTGTGATGCCACGCGGCGATGAGCTGGTTGAGTTCCTTGCGTGCGGCGGCGAGCGTCTCGCGGGTGCTGGCGGGCGCGGGTGCCTCGCCGGTGCCGGTCGTGCCGCCCGCGCCAGGGCCGGCCGCGCCAGGGCCGGCCGCGCCAGGGCCGGTCGCGCCAGGGCCGGTCGCGCCAGGGCCGGTCGCGCCAGGGCCGGCCGCCCCGGCCGCGGCAGCAGGTCTGCCGGAGCCCCAGCCTGGACGACCGGCGCGCTTGTTCGCGACCTGGCCGGCCTGCCGGGTGCGCAGCAGCAGCGCAACTTGCTCCGGCTCCAGCAGCCCCGGCAGGCCAAGGAACTCCTCCTCCTCAGCCGACGCGCCAAACTCCGCGCCGTCGTACAGCACCCGGTCGAAGTGCGCCGATGCCTCCAGTGCCTTGAACGGCAGCTCGCCAAGCTGGTCGGGGGTGTCCCGCCGGCGCCGCGCCTCAGCGAGCTCACGCTCCTCAGCCGCGGCATCGCCGCAGCGGCGGAGCACATGATCACGTTCGGCCTCCAGCTCCGCGGCGTAGCCAAGAAGCACGGGGATAGATGGCAGGAACACGGAGGCCGTTTCACCGCGCCGCCGTGCCCGGACGAACCGGCCCACCGCCTGAGCGAAGAAGAGCGCGGTACCCACGCTCGTCGCATAAACGCCCACCGCAAGCCGCGGGATGTCCACGCCCTCGGACACCATGCGCACCGCTACCATCCACCGATCCCCGGACATTGCGAAACTGGCGATCTTGCGGCTGGCCGACGGATCGTCGGAGAGCACGACCACCGGCCGGACGCCGGTAATCCGGCGCAGCAGCGCCGCGTAGGCGCGTGCGTCCGCGTGGTCACCCGCGATCACCAGGCCCGCCGCGTCCGGCATGTCCCTGCGCACCTCAATGAGCCTCCGGTCCGCGGCTTCGAGCACCCGCGCGATCCACGCACCCTCGGGATCTAGCGCGGTCCGCCAGGCCTGCGCGAGCTGATCAGGAGTCATCGGGGCGCCCAGCGTGCCGGTGACCTCGTCGCCCGCCCGCGCCCGCCACCGCATCTCGCCGGAGTAGGCAAGGAAGATCACCGGCCGGACGACACCGTCCTCGAGAGCCGGGCCGTACCCGTAGACGTAGTCGGATGAGCTGCGCCTGCTCCCATCCAGGTCCTCGGCGTAGCTGACGAACGGGATCGGGTTGGCATCGCTGCGGAACGGGGTGCCGGTCAGCCCGAGTCGCCGCTTGGCCGGCTCGAAGGCCTCCCTGACCGCCTCGCCCCAGGACAGCGCGTCGCCCGCGTGATGGATCTCGTCGAAGACCACGAGCGTGCGCCGGTTCAGGGTGCGCTGCCTGTGCAGCGCCGGGTGGGCGGCCACCTGCGCGTAGGTCACGACGACTCCGGTGAAGTCAGCCGAGGCACGTCCTTGCGCGTTGCGGTAGGACGAATCAAGCGGGATCCTCAGACTGTGGGCTGCCTGAGACCACTGGTGCTTCAGGTGCTCAGTCGGCGTAACCACCGTGACCGCTGCGATTTCGCGGCGGGCGAGAAGCTCGGCCGCGATCGTCAAAGCGAATGCGGTCTTCCCGGCCCCTGGCGTCGCGACCAGCAGGAAGTCACGCCGCGGCAGACGGAAGTACGCCTGATACGCGTCCCGCTGCCAGCTGCGCAGGGGCGGGAGCAGGTCGGGCCGGACGGGTGCGGCGGGGCGGTCTGGCTCATCATCGGGGGCGAAAGCGGGGGTAGTCACAGGGCCGAGAGGCTACCAGCGACGGCCCCGCTGACTGTCACGCCACGGGCTGAGGGCGGCATTCTCATGACTGCGATACCGGTGTCTCGCCCGCGAACTCACCCCGGCGCGAGGCAAGCTGGCCCAGCGACAGTCCGCGGCTGCGCCGGTTCGAGCGGGCGGCCCGGGCCACCGACTCGATCACCTAGTCATCGCCCACAGCGTCCCCCTCGGCCGGTGTTACACCTGGCAGCCGGTGCGCGCCGGCCGGGCACTAATCGTCCGCATTTTCCCGGCAGCGAAGGATGTTCATGGCCTCCAGCCGGAGCGTGTCCTGGTCGTCCTGGTTGATCAGGTGCGCCCGGGTTCGGACCAGGCCCCGGCCCGGCTTGGATCGCGACAGGCGCGCCTCCAGGATGGTAGCCCGCAGGCGCACCGAGTCGCCGGGGCGCAGCGGCACCGGCCAGCGCAGCTCATCGATGCCCGGCGACGCCAGGCTTGCCACCCGGGAAAGGTAGTGATCAGCGAACAGGCGCATCAAGATCCCGGCCGTGTGCCAGCCACTGGCGATCAGGCCATGGAAGGGACCCTGCGCGGCGAACGCTGGGTCAACATGGATCGGCTGCGGGTCGAACGCCCGGGCGAACTGAAGGATCTCCGCCTCGGTCACCTCGATGTACCCGTACTCGTACACCGCTCCCGGTGAGTAGTCCTCGAAGTATCGGTCGTGAATCGAAGCGGCGAAGTCGGGCTCGCTCAGGGGCCGCGTAGCCGGGCTCAGCGGCTGGCTCATAAAAGTCATTCTGGCGCAGATGAAGTTTCCCGCGCCCGCCCGCCCGGCCAGGAGTCGAGGCCGCAGAGCCTTGGCGAGCGCGCCGTGAGCCGGCCAGAGATCCTGACAGCCACGATCCGAATCGCAGCATCGCGGCTGGACGTCCTGCTTCGGCAAGCTGCGTCAGACCGCCGGCTCGTAGCGGTGCGCCAGGCGAGACGATGTGAGCACGTCATATGTCGCCCGCCGGATCCGCGCTCACGGTGTAGCTGCGCCGGAACTGGCCGTCGGTGACGGGCCAGCGTTCTCCGCGGCGCCCTTCCACGACCCAGTCACCGGGCTGAGCGATCGCGCGGCCCTCCATCGTCCGCAGGACTAGAACTTCGCTGGCCTGCCACGCGCGGAAGATGCCCGTGCGGCGCCAGAATTCACCGCCGAGCGGCTCGTGACTTTGGCGGAACTCCAGGTCACGGACCGTGCGCTCATCGCCAGAGTCATCGACGACCCGCCAGTCTCCGGCGTCGCCGTGTAGTTCGTCACCGGACAGCCGGGTCCACGGCCGCCGGGCCTGCAGCCGCCTCGCCCGGACCGTGCCGACGCGGCGGAACTCAGCAGCCCCGGCTGGCCCGCCTGGCGGCACGATGGGCACGAAGCCGGCGTCTTCTAGCTGCGCGAGCTGCGACCGCAGGTTGGTGACGCTCCTGCTCCGCTCGCCGGCTGGCAGGTCAGCCCAGGGCACCGCCCTGCTGTTCACGAGGGCCTTCCTTGTCAGGCCCGCGCTGGCGCCCGCCCGGCTGCCGCGGGCCCGCCCGGCCGCCAGCCGCCGCTGGTACCAGCGCGTGTGCTCGGCCCTGGCGACTGCTGCTACATCTCGGTCAGTCAACTCGATGAAGCTGCCGGGCGGGACGGCGCGGGCCGGGACCCATTCCCGCCCGCGGGCAACCACCGCCGTCATCACCGAGCGGACCTGGAGGATGTTGTCCTGCCGGATGAAGTCATCCAGCTCTGCCCACGGACGTCCGGTGAAGGTCCTCGGCTCACCGGGTACAGCGGGCTGCCTCAACCGGAAACACTCGTGCCAGTGCCGCGCCACCCTTGTCCAGGTGTCCTCGGGCTCCTCGCCGTCTACCAGGAAGGTCCGGTGAAAGGGCTGCAACCGGTCGAAGATCGCGCCGTTGCTGGCCGCGCCGTCGGAGGTGAGCACGAACAAGGGAATACCCGGGTGCAGTCGCGCCACGCGCCCGGCCGGGTGCATGCTGGCATCGGTACGAGCGTCGGCGACGACAACGGCTGTCTCATCCGCCTCAGCCGCTGGCATCTCGTCCAGCATCGCGAGCAGGCACTCCCGCCAGGGGTTCGGCTCCGTGCGCAGCTGCGGCGCCGCCGCGACCGCGGAATGCGGGGACGTGGCCTGGTACTCGCGACGCAGGTCTTCCGCCCGCCGGCCCAGGAGCACCACGTGCTGCACGGGAGGCGGGGCGAGCACCTGACCGTCGGTCTCGTTCAGGCAGGCCGCATCCGGGTACGCAGCCCGGCCGGCGGCCGCGGCCGCGGCAAGCTCCCGCCACTCCCAGGCGCGACGGGCAAGCTCCAGGAGAATGGCAAGGGCCAGGGTACTGTCGCCGCACAGCAGCAAGTGCCGCGCCCGGCAGCAGAAGATCTGATTGACCAGAGCGCAGGCGGTCGACTCCAGCGGGCTCAGCGCGTCCTCCAGCGACAAGCCGGAGGTGCGGCTGTGCCTGCCGCGCCAGTGATCAGCATGCCGGGGATCATCGATGCGCGCGACCAGGTGCGGCTGCCGCTCCGGATCGGGCCGGTAGCGGTCCAGTACGCCGTTGGCTGCGGCCAGGATCGCGTCGTTCTCGGAGGCATCCTGCCGCAGTGCGTACAGCTGCATTAAGGCGCATCCGCGGCGGCCGGCCAGCACCGGGAGCAGGATCCTGGGAGAGGCCGGGTCGCCGATCATGACCCGTGCGCCGGTGGCGCGGGCCTCGTCAAGCATGGGGTGGCTGCTGTCCGGTTCGATGACCACGATGCTGCTCGGGCGGCGAGTCCCCGCCAGCCGCTGCAGCAGGGGCATCGTCAAGGTGTCCAGGCCGGTGAGGACGGTCGCGTCTGCTACCAGCCGGGCCCGCAGCCGTCCCAGTGGCCCCTGCCACAGCACCGCCGCCACCGCCAGCGCTCCCACCAGCGTCGCCGCCAGGCTGATGACGCCCCCGAACTGCAAGGCCAGCGGCGGTGCTCCCTGGCACGCGCCAGCCGGGTACGGAGGCGGGTTTCCGACGTACAGGTCGAGCATCCAGCCAGCCACCGCGCCCTCCGTCTGGCCCCCTCGGCAGGGGGTCAGCGCGGAGCCGGTGAGCACGCCTCCGATCACGACCATCGCCACGACCGTGGTCAGTCCTACGACCGCCTGCGGCTGCAGCCGGCGCGGCCACCAGTAACACAGCAGCGCTACCAGCCATAGCCCCGCCAGGGCCAGTGGCGCCAGGACGTTTCCGGGCCGCAGCCCGACCCGCCACCAGGCCCGCGTCAGATACAGCCACCGGCTGTCTGCAGCGGAGACCCACGCCCCCCAGGCAAGGTATCCGGTAACAGCAGCGCCGAAGACCGCGGGCGGCACCCACGCGGCCCGCCGGGTAACGCGATGCCTGGCGAGCCGGGTCCTTATCACGGCCTCCCCATCCACGGCCGGTGATACCAATCAGTAACGTGCTTTCTAGCGGAAGCAGCCAAGCCCGCCCGCCCTTACCTCGACGGTGACACAGAACGGCGCAACCGCCTAGTCCTGTTCCAGGGCTATCCGCCACTGCCGACATCACACGGGAGCACCGATTAGCTCGGCTCGTCCCTGGATCCGCGAACGCCGCCGGCAGCGCCGCAAATTCTGCCGCGCGGCAGGCGGATTTAGTGCGGACCTGCCGCGCATGCCGTAACCTAATCCGGTGGCATCCAGGCCATGGGATAGACGCTGACCCATGGCTCGGGTTGGCGAGCCGCGGCGACGCCCAGCCACCGCCGCAGGCTCCGGTTACTCGAAGTGATAACCTGGCCGAGTTCGGTTACTCATCGTGTTCGAGGACCCGGGACAAAAGTTGCAGAGCTATACGTACAGGCGCACCACCACCTGGGTGGTGCCGGAGCCTTGGGCTAGATTGGCTGGCACTCTATGCAGAGCACTGAGGACATCAGCATTACGGTTCCGTCTAAGCTGGCAGATCTCCGGGATGTGCCGCTGGCGGAGATGCCGACCCTGAGCATGGTGACCCTCGATGAGGTGTTTGGCCGCATTATTCCGGACCCTAAGGCGTCGCCGGCACCTGGCGCGGCATTCAACTCTGCGATCTGAGCCTGAAGGCCTGACATGAGCAGGCCGCCCGTTCCGCCTAGCCGCGTGCTGGCTCCGCTCAGCCAGTTCGTTCTAAAGGTACATAGCCGCTGTGATCTCGCGTGTGATCACTGCTATGTCTACGAGGCAGCCGACCAGAGCTGGCGCGGTCGGCCCATGGCCCTCTCCGATGAGGTGATCTCACGGACGGCGCAGCGCATCGCTGAGCACGCGGACTCGCACGCATTGGGCAGCGTGCAGGTGGTGCTGCACGGCGGGGAGCCCCTGCTCGCCGGCCGCGCCCGGCTGGAGCGGGTCGTCACGGAGCTTCATGAAGCGCTGCGCGGTATCTGCCGCCTGGACCTGAGGATCCATACCAACGGCGTCCTGCTCAACGAGGATTTCTGCGAACTGTTCGCCGAGCGGGGCATCAAGGTCGGCATCTCCATCGATGGTGACCGGGCCGCTAATGACCGACACCGCAGATACGCGGACGGGCGCAGCAGTTATCTTCAGGTGATCCGGGCTATCGGGCTGCTGCGCAGAAACCGTTTCCGGGATCTGTATGCCGGGCTGCTCTGCACGATCGACGTCGCCAACGATCCGCTCGTGGTCTATGAGTCCTTAATGGACCTGCATCCGCCCCGGATCGATTTTCTCCTGCCGCACGCGACCTGGGACCATCCGCCCGCCCGCAGGCTGGCCGCGGGTAGTGAGTACGCAGACTGGCTGATCGCGATTTTCGACCGCTGGCTGGCAGCGGGACGCCCGGTTCGGATCCGCACCTTCGATTCGATCCTCTCGACGCTGCGGGGCGGGACCAGCTTCACCGAGGCGCTGGGCCTGGGGCCGGCCGGCCTGGTGGTCATCGAAACTGACGGCAGCTATGAACAGGTTGACTCGCTGAAGGCCGCGTTCGATGGCGCGCCTGACACCGGGACGAATGTATTCGACCATTCTCTCGACATCGTCGCCCGGCATCCCGGCATCCTGGCTCGCCAGCGGGGACTTGCCGGGCTGTGCCAGACGTGCCGGGATTGCCCGGTGGTCACCAGCTGCGGCGGCGGCCTTTACACCCACAGGTACCGGACGGGTAACGGCTTCGCCAACCCGTCGGTCTACTGCTCTGACCTGCTGAAGCTGATCTCCCATATCAGCAGTCGGCTGCGTGCGGAGCCGGTGGGCGGGCCGGGACTCCCGACCCACGCGATAGCCGGGCAGGAACTCCGGGCACTGGCGGCGGGGCTCGGCGATGCCGCGGCCGTGGCGCAGCTCACCGAGGCCCAGCGCAGCCTGCTTCGCGGCTTGCTCGGCGCGGTGTACCAGCAGGGAATTGCCGGGCCTGCCGTACCAGCGGCGGTCAAAGAGGAGCTGCGGCGCGCCTGGCTGTTGCTGACCACACTCGACCGTGACCGACCGAAAGCCTTGCAAGCGGTGCTTGGCCATCCCTACATTCGCGCCTGGGCCACCCGCTGCCTAAGGCAGCTGAGACCCATCGCCGCCTGGCCCGGTGACCAGGACCATCCGGCAAAGGCGCCCGGACTGGCCGCCGACCTCGGGCATCTCAGTGCCATCGCCGCCGCCGCCGCTATCCGCGCCGGGACTAGGGGCACCGTCAGGATCCCCGTGCTGGATGGCGCCGTGCACCTGCCCACGCTGGGCCGTCTGGAAGTCGGCCGGCAGGAAGCCGCCGGCCCGGAGGAAGCCGCCGGCCCGGAGAGCGCTGCCCGGCCGCCCGGAGAAGTGCCCGAAACCGCGACCGCCGACGTGGCCGGCGAGGTGGTCTCCATCAGGCTCGGTGACAGTTGCTGGACGCTGGCCTGCACCGACCTGCTCAGCGGCGCGGCGGGCCCGGCCGCCCTGGCCGAGAGCGGCAGGCTCGCCAGCTGGCAGCCCGTGCGCAGACTCAGCGCACCTGGCATCTGCGTCGCGGTGGAGGACACCGATCCCTACCGCGACTGTCGCCAATGGCGGCCGGCGGCACGGCTGACCGATGCTCAGTTTGCCCAGTGGCAGCGGCAATTCCGGGATGCCTGGCGGGAAATCGAGCGCGAGCATGAAGCCTACGCCCCGGCGCTCGCCGCCGGACTGACGACGCTGATGCCCCTGGCTGCCGCCCAGGACGGCGGCGATCTCAGCGCCACCGCCAGGGACGCATACGGCTCCGTCGCCGTGGCGCTGCCGGCCGATCCGGTCGCCCTCGCCTTGCTGCTCATCCACGAGTTCCAGCATGTGAAGCTAGCCGCCGTGGTCGATCTCTACGACCTCTATGACCCGGCTGATGACCGCCTCTTCCGCGCTCCATGGCGAGAGGGCAAGCAGCGGCTCGGGGACCTCTTGCAAGGCACCTACGCGCACCTGGCGTTTACTGACTTCTGGCGCGCACGCCAGCACGCCGGGACCGACCCGGCACTGCGCGAGCGATTCGTGCTCTGGCGCGCTCAGACCCGCGACGCGATCGAGACGCTCGCGACTTCTGGCTCGCTGACAGCGCTCGGGACGTGGTTCGTCGATGAAATGCGCCATTCGGTGGGCCCCTAGCAAGGTTCGCCAGCATTAGCCACGACGTCAGCTGGCAGCGTCGGCCCCTACGGCTGAAGTCCCGAAGCCGACGGCTGCACGCTTCCGGGTTGTGCACGCATAGGAAGATCACTTGCTGCACACGACGCCACGGGGCGGGAGGGTTCCCGCTGGCCACGTACTCCGATCTCCTATATCATCTTTTACCTGGCGCTTTGGGTGATAAATGGCCGCTGGCCGGACTGTGGTGGCTGCTGGGACTGGATTGGCGTCACAAGGGGGGAAAGCGCCGATGGCGTTGGGGCACGACGGCAGGCCGTACTTCTTTCTGAGCTACGCACGGACCCCTAAACGAGATCCATCCGACCGTGACGATCCAGATCGCTGGGTTTACAAGCTCTACAAAGACCTGTGCGGCGCCATCTTACAAATGACCGACGCCCGGCCCGAAGAAGCGGGATTCATGGACCGGGACAACAAGCTCGGCGCCGAATGGTCACCTGAGCTGACGGCCGCACTTGCGAGGTGCCGGGTCTTCGTGCCGCTTTACTCCAGGCGGTACTTCGAAAGCAACAATTGCGGCAGGGAATGGTTTGCGTTCGCGCGCCGCGAAATCACGCATAAAGCTCGAGGCCGCCAGCTAGTTGACGCCATCGTGCCAGCGCTCTGGACGAGGCTCGACCGGCAGAAGCTTCCCTATGTTGCGCAGTCCGTGCAGTTCGAACACGGCTTCCTCGGTGAGCGCTACTGCACTGAGGGATTCTATGGGATCATGAAGCTGCAGAATTATCGCGCGGACTACCAGCGGGCAGTTCACAGGCTCGCCGAGCGGATCATCGCTATTGGTGACGAGAGCGTCCCATTTACTGATGAGAACGTCATCCCGGCGATCACGCAGGCGGATTTTGAATCACTTCCGAGCGCCTTCGGGCCGGCCAGCGCGCGCCGGACGGCGGACAGCCAGCTTCAGATCGCCGTGCTCGCGCATGACACCTCGACGCTGCCGCCGGGCAGGGCCCGCGACTACTACGGCGCTACGCCGAGCACCTGGAGTCCCTACCGGCCGGATTACACGCAGCCGGTGGCCGACTATGCCCTCGAACTAGCCAAGAAGTGCCTTGACTGCACGCCTCTGGTGGGAGCTTTCGACGATGACATGGCAAACTGGGTCAGCAACGGGCATCAGCCGCCGCCGAGTTTGTGTCTCGTGGATGCCTGGGTGAGCGTATCGGCCGCGCATAAGGAACAGCTGAGGCGGCTGGAGCGGGTCGAGGAATCCTGGGTCAGCGTACTAGTTCCCTGGAACAGCCAGGACCCCGGTATGCACGAGGCCAAGGACGATCTTCGCGCGAACCTCCATCAGCACCTGGGCCGTAAACTCGCCGGCGTCCCGAGACGCTGCCAGATGGCCGCGAGCGGAATCCCGACTCTCCATGATTTCGGGCAGATCCTGCCCGAGATGACAATGATCATGCTGAAGAGATTCCGCAAGGAGGCTACTGCCCATCCGCCCGCAGGTCCCGTCATTGAGCGCCCGCGGCTGAGGAGATCCGAACCCCAGGATTCCGGAGATGCCAGATGAGCGAGCCCAGCCAAGGCCAGATCATTACGTTCTACTCTTACAAGGGCGGTACCGGCCGCACGATGGCGCTCGCCAATGTCGCCTGGATTCTCGCGAGCAATGGCAAGCGAGTGCTATCCGTTGACTGGGATCTGGAATCACCGGGACTGCACAAGTTCTTCCATCCCTTCCTGGACGAATCAACGGTGAGCGCCACCCCTGGCGTCATAGAGGTAATCAATGACTATGCGTCGGCCGCGGTAGATCCGGCACCCCGCAGCGATGACTGGCATTTGGAATTCGCGCGCGTTGAACGTCATGCGGTTTCTCTGGAGTGGATCTTCCCCAATGGAGGCAAACTGGACTTCCTATCGGCTGGCCGCCAGAACCGGGACTATTCTGCCGCCGTCTGTTCCCTCGACTGGGACAACTTCTATGACCGGCTCGGCGGCGGCCGTTTTTTCCGCGCCATGCGGGATGACATGAAGCAGAGATACGACTATGTCCTGATAGACAGCCGTACCGGGCTGAGCGACGTAGCGGACATCTGCACGATCGAGCTTCCCGACGTCTTAGCGATCTGCTTCACGCTCAGTGATCAGAGTATCGAGGGCGCTGCTAACGTCGCCCGCCAGATCAGCGGGCGGTACCGGGATCGCAATATCCGGGTGCTGCCCGTGCCGATGCGCATCGAGGACGGCGAGAAGGAGAAGCTCGACGTCGGCCGGGCCCTGGCCCGGACGAAATTCGAGGGCTTCCCGGCGGGGATGACACCGGAGAACTCGGCCCTGTACTGGGCCTCCGTCGAAGTTCCGTACAAGCCGTTCTACGCTTTCGAGGAGACCCTGGCGACCTTCGGCGACGATCCCGGATCGCCGGCCTCGCTGCTGTCCTCGTTCGAGCGGATCACCGACTCGCTCACCGGGGGGCGGGTCACCGTGATGCAGCCCATAGCCGAGAACCTCCGGCTGCAGTACAAGGAAGCCTTCGCCCGCAGGCAGCCCGCATCGTCCACGCAGGTCTACCTGAGCTACGTGCCGGAGGACCGCATGTGGGCCGACTGGATTGAGGCGGTGCTGACCCGCGCTGGCTTCCGAGTGCTGCCGCGCAGCACAGTGCTGACGGCTGCGACAGGCAACGGCGAGATTCATGGCAGCATCCAGGCAGAACGCGAGCTTCAGGCCGCTCCCCGCGCCATAGCGGTGCTCTCGTCGGCCTATCTGCAATCGCCTGATGCCAGATCGATCTGGAAGACGTTGTCGGCCGCCGACGCGGCCGGCACGCATCGTCAGCTGGTCCCGGTCAGGGTCAGCGACGTCAGGATCACCGAGCCGTTCACCGACCATCCCATCGTCGATCTGGCGCGGATGGACGCGGCCCAGGCTACCGCGAAGCTGCTGTGGGCCCTGGACCGGCCCGTACAGCTGTCGGGAAGCCTGGGGACGCAGGCCGAGGAACCCCGGTTCCCTGGCACGATCCCGTCGATCTGGAATGCGCCCGCCAGGAACGCCGACTTCACCGGGCGCGGCGCGATGCTGGAACATCTGCGCGACAAGCTGGCCGGCTGGGGGGTGGCGGTGGTGGTCGCGCAGGCGCTGTACGGGCTGGGCGGCGTCGGCAAGACCCAGCTCGCGCTGGAGTACGCGCACCGCTTCATGGCCGACTACGACCTGGTCTGGTGGGTGCCGTCCGAGCGGGCCGAGGAGACCAGCGGGGCGCTAGCTGAGCTGGCTCGCAAGATGGGACTCCAGGTCGGTGACAACGTGGCTGAGGCAGCGGAGGCTGCCCTGGAGGAACTGCGCCGCGACTCCAGCCCGCACTGGCTGCTCATCTTCGACAATGCCGACGACCCGAAGCAGCTGGAGCCGTATCTGCCGACCGGCTCGGGCCATGTCCTCATCACCTCAAGGAACCAGGCGTGGTCGCACTCCGCCGAGCCTCTTGAGGTCGACGTCTTCACCATGGACGAAAGCGTGGCGCATCTGCTGCGGCACGTGCCCGAGCTTGATCTGGCTGACGCGATGGGAGTGGCCGACGCCCTGGGGCAGCTGCCGCTTGCCGTGGAGCAGGCCAGTGCGTGGCTGGAGCAGACCGGGATGCCCGCCCGGGCCTACATCGAGCAACTGGCGACCCAGTCCACCCGGATCCTGGCGCTGAACCAGCCGCCGGACTACCCGATGCCGGTCGTAGCTACCTGGAACCTGTCCTTCGACCGGCTCAAAGGGCGATCGCCGGCCGCCGTGCGCCTGCTGCAGTTGTGCGCATTCTTCTCACCAGGGCCCATCTCCATGGACCTGCTCTACAGCGACGAGATGAACGAGGCGCTGCTGCCGTTCGACGAGACACTGACCGAGAAGCTGATGCTCGGCCGCGTGATCCGGGATATCAGCCGGTTCGCCCTGGTCAAGGTGGACCAGGGCAGTAACTCGCTGCAGATCCACCGGCTTGTCCAGGCGGTTATCCGCTCCCAGATGAGCGATGAGGAGCAGGAAGAGGCCCGGCATGAGGTGCACAAGATCCTGGCTGGCGCCCGGCCGCGCCAGGGCGAGACCGACGACCCGGCGAACTGGTCCACCTACGACATCATCTGGCCGCATCTGGGGCCCTCCCAGGCGGAGGAGTGCGACGATCCGCGGACCCGCCAGCTGCTCATCGACTGGGTGCGCTACCAGTGGAAGCACGGCGAGTTCGAGTCTGGCCTGAGCCTGGCGAGTCGCCTGGAGAATCTGTGGACTCACCAGCTGGGGCCCGACCACCAGCAGACGCTGCATCTGCAGTTCCAGATCGCCAACGTGCTGCGGTCCCAGGGCCGCTTCACGGACGCGCGCGACCTGGACACCTATGTCCTGGAACGGCAGCGTGCTGTGCTCGGAGCAGACCATCCCTATGCCCTCATGACGGCGAACGGACTGGGCGCCGACCTGCGCGCGATCGGTGAGTTCCAGGAGGCGCTCGCCTCCGACCGGGAAACCTACGAGAGTTTCAAGGAGCAGTTCGGCGAGGACTATCCGCGGACCCTGATGGCAGCCCACAACCTGGCGAGTTCGCTGAGGCTGGTCGGTGACTGCTTCGCGGCGCGGGCCCTCGATGAGCAGACGCTGGACCGCCGGCGGCAAGTGCTGGGCCGCGACCATCCCTACACTCTCTACTCCGCGGCCGATCTGGCCCATGACATGCGCGCGGCGGGCGCGTTCCGGGATTCGGTCAATCTGCTGCGCGAAACCCTGGAGAAATACCGGGAGGTGCTTGGCGACGACATGACCGACACCTTGCGCACTGCCACCAGCCTGGCCGTCTCGCTGCGCAAGGCCGGGGAGCAGTCCGAGGCGATGAAGCTGGCCCAGGACACTTATGAGCGCTACAAGCGCCGGTACGGCAGCGATGCGCCCGATGCGCAATCGTGCGCGCTCAACCTGGCTTGCGACTACGCTGCGGTCGATGACATGCCCAGGGCACTGGAACTGGTGACCGGCGTCAAGGCCGTTCTTCAGGCCAGCCTGGGCGGTGATCATCCGAACACCATGGTCGCTGCCAACAACCTGGCGTGCTACCTGCGGTGCATTGGTCGGCTCCTGGAGGCACTTGAGCTGACCGATGACACGCTGGGCCGGATGCAGCGAAAGCTCGGGGCCAGCCACCCGCTGACCCTCTCCTGCGCGGTCAACCTGGCCAACTGCCGCGGCGATTCAGGAGATCTCGAAGCGGCCGAGGCGGTTGAGCGCCGGACGATTGCGCTGCTGCGGGAAACGCTCGGCCCGGATCACCCGGATACCCTGGTTTGCGAGGCCAATCTCGCCATCACCTTGCGGCAGGCAGGGCGGCGCGCCGACGCCGAGGAACTAAGGGCACGGATCTTCGCTGACTTCAGCCGCGTCCTTGGCGCGGGCCACCCGGACGTCACGCAACTGCACAAGTGGCAGCGGATCAACCGCGATCTGGAGCCGCAGCAGATCTAGGGCCTAGCCGGGACCGAGCTCCTGCTCTTTGCCAGGCAGCGATCGCGCGGCCGGTCGGCGGACAACCACCGGAGGATATCAGGAAGCACGTCAAGCGCACCGAAATGGGCAGCCCCTGCCTGAACCACCACGGCAGCGCTGGGGATCCGGTCGGCGAGCCACCTGGCGTGGCTGACGGGGGAGAGCACATCGCTCGCGCCGTGCCAGAGCAGCACCGGCACCCTGACGGTGGCCGGGTCAAATCCCCATGGGGAGCAGAACGCCAGCACGTCGTCGATCCAGCCGTAGTCTGACGTCCGCAACGCCTCCGCGTAGGTCTCGATCAACATCGACCGGATACCCCGGTCCGCCACCACCCGCCGGTCCGGGTCGGGGAGTTCGGCCTGGAGTCTGGCGATCAGGCTGGCGGGGTTGGCCCGGACGGCACTGGCGACCGCCTTGGTATGGGCGACGATGTCCTCGTAGCCGTTCGCTGCCGCCGTGTACTCGGTGACATTCGACTGCGCCATCCCGTCGAACCAGTCAAGCCCGTCAGCGCCGTGCGGGGCGAGTCCCACCAGAACAGCCGCCTTCGTCGTACGATCGGGAAGTAATGCAGCGCAGGCCAGAGCATGGGGGCCGCCGCCCGATCGGCCGACGACTGAAAACTTCTCCAGGCCATAGGCATCAGCGATAGTCAGGACGTCGGCTGCCGCGTCCGCGACTGTCCGACTGGCGAAGCGGTCCGATTCCCCATAACCGGGGCGGTCGAAGGAGATCAGCCGGACGCCCAGCCGGTGCAGCACAGCGGATCGGGGACGGGGCCCTAACCTGCTTCCTGGAGTTCCATGCAGGAGGAACACGGGCCTGCCGTCGCAGTCACCGTACGCCTGTGTGGAAAGTCGCCTGCCGTCGGACGTTCGCACCGTGTACTTCAAGATCGTCCCTTGCATCATTCGCGCCGGCAGGTTCAGTCGGCGGGCGGCGTAGCTTCCAGCATGCCGCCGCTGGCCCGGCAACGGAAGAGATACAGCCTGGCCATGGGATCGCGGGACGTGCTACGCGGCCAGCCTCCGGCGCCGACCGGCGGGATGGGGTTCATCCCGCTCCACCGCCACTGCGAGCTGGGACTGGTCAATCACGATCAGTCCCCTATCAAACCGAGTCAGATCGGCATTGCTAGGGCTCGGCAAGGCACCCGACTCCGGGCGCACGGCTTGCGCATTCCCTCACTGCCAGTCGCGGGCCACGCGATCGACGCGGGCACGCAGCCGCGGGTCATCTATCCAGAGCGCGATCATGGCGCGGATGCGGGCCGCGGATCGGATACCGTCTCGCGTGTGGGCGGCACTGAGCGCCTGGACCTGGCGGGCAGTGGTGCGCAGTGCCAGGCGGCTGCCGTAAAACATCGGCGACTCAGCTGCCGTCCCGGCGGTTGCTTTCGGCTTGTCTGGCATCGTGCACCCCCCCGGCTAGAGACACCAGGCCGATTGTCAGAGCCTAACCGCCGTTAGCGTGGGCAAGATCGGCAGGATGCCGGCCCGCCAAGGGCCATGGCAGCGGGCTCAGATCCCTCGTCCGACCCGCGCCGCCGGGGAATGCCGGTCTCCATGACGCGGGAGCCATCACGCCCGCAGGGCTGCTTCAAGGGGAGGATCTACGTGATCAACACGCCGCTGCCAGCAGCTGAGTGGCCCGAGACGGTCGCCTACGAGTGGGCAGCGACCGTCAAGGCACTGTTCCTCCAGCGGAGTTGCTAAGCCGAGGTTAGGCGTACCTGGTTACAGCCTTTTCGCCACTTTCACCTGATTACAACACCGTCAGCCCTTTCAGGGAATTTGCCCCGACACCTCGGATTACCTCCGCTAGAACTAGCACCGATGGAATCGACTGTTTTATTCCACAAAGGAATAAGCTGGTGTTGTGGAATTTCCCGCTAAAGCTGGCCCCCAAGCGTACGGTAGATACCTTAAAGGCGCCCAAGGGAAGGCGGTTATCAGATGCGGCACACCTGCTCATCCGGCGCAGGCGGTGGATATCGGACCCGGCTCGTCTGGTGGAAGAAGAAGGGCCGGACTGCCGTTGCGGGTGCAGCGGCAGTCGTCGCGTTAGCGGGCACGTCGATGGCTGCATCCCCGGCGGCGTCGGCGAGCCCGAGTGAGACGGTCATTGTCACCGCGGCAGGCCTTTTGAGCCCGGCGCTGGCGGTGCTAGGGGTTGGCGGCACGATTTTGACGCAGTACCACCTCATCGACGGGGTGGACGCTTTAATCCCCACGGCTGCGGAGCCGCTGCTGGCCGCGATACCGGGCATCACTGTGACACCTGATGCTTCGGTGAGTATCGCGTCCACGACGGAGTCGACCGGGCCCCACACGCCTTCCGATGTGTTTTTGCAGGAGACCGGGTCTACGCGGCTGGCGTCGGATGGGGATACCGGCCAGGGGGTCACCGTGGCCGTGCTGGACACGGGTATCGACAACCTGCCCGACTTCTCCGGGCGGCTGGTCGGCGGGGTGGACCTGACCGGCGGGAATAACCCGTTCCAGGACAGCTACGGGCATGGCACCTTCGTGGCCGGCCTGATCGCCGGCAATGGGGCCTCGTCGAACGGGCAGTACTCGGGCGAAGCGCCTAGCGCAAAGCTGGTGTCGATCAAGGTGGCGGGGGCGGACGGCACGACCCACCTGGGCACTTTGATCTCGGGCCTGCAGTGGGCTGTCGATCACCAGAGCGAGTACGGCATCAAGATCCTCAACATCTCGTTGGGGTTCAAGCCCAGCGAGTCCACGGTCATCAACCCCCTGGACCAGGCGGTAGAGGCGGTGTGGAACTCGGGTATCGCGGTGGTGGCCTCAGCGGGCAACGCCGGGCCGTTCAACGGCACCATCCTTTCCCCCGGCGACGACCCGCTGGTGATCACGGCGGGCGCATTGGACGACATGGCCACGGCGTCGATCACCGACGACGAGATGAACGACTTCAGCAGCGTCGGGCCCACCTCGCCCGACGGCTGGGTCAAGCCTGACCTGGTCACCTCGGGCCGGTCTGTTGTGAGCCTGGCCGCGCCGGGCTCGACGATCTACAACAACTACCCCTCGGCCCTGGTCGGCTCGGCGAACTTCGTCGGCTCGGGTACCTCGTTCAGCGCGGCCATCACCAGCGGGGCGGCAGCGCTGGTCGTGGCCGACAACCCGGGCCTAACCCCGGACCAGATAAAGGCCCGCCTGCTCGGCAATACCAACCCTGGTCCGGTCGGTAACCCTTTCGTCGACGGTCACGGGGCCCTGAATGCCTACGCCGCGGCTACCTCCGGCCCAATGAACTTCAACCAGTCGGCCGCCAGCCTGGCCCCGACCGTGCCTGGCACCACGGTCTCCCTGTCGCCCACCCGCCCCGTCGACACGTGGAACACGAACCTGTGGTCGGGGACCTCCTGGGATCAGCCGCCATCCACTGGCTGGGCATGGAACGGCACAGCGTGGAACGGCGGAGACTGGAACGGCTGGGCCTGGAACGACCAGGCGTGGAGCGGTTGGGCCTGGAACGGCGCAGCGTGGAACGGCGGAAACTGGAGTGGTTGGGCCTGGAACGACTCCGCGTGGGACGGCTCCGCGTGGGACGGCTCCGCCTGGAGCGGTTCCGCCTGGGACAGCTCGGCATGGAGCTGACACATGCCCGATGCGGTGGTTGAGCCATGAAGGTACCGCGTGCCACCTGGGCCGTCGTCGCGGTCTCGGTCGCGGGGGGCGCGTTTGCCTTGTTCGTCACTGTCCGGGGGCAACCGGCCTTAGGGCACGTCGACGAGAGCCAGTGGATTGTGGCAGCTGCGATGGGAGTCCTTGCCCTGGGGAGCTGGGTATGGCCAGTGGTGGTGTACCGGGGAGGCGAATCCGCGGCCTTCAATATGGATGAGGGTTTCTTCGTGATACTCGCCCTCCTCCTGCCACCACTGGTCACCCTGGGGACCCTTGCGCTGGCGACCGTCTTGGCCCAGACCGCCCGCCGGCGCCCTCTTGTCAAGTCGGCCTTCAACGCCGGGCAAGTTCTTATCGCGGCTGGCCTGGGACTGGCTGTCAGCCGCAGTATCGCTGTCCCCTCGAATTCCCTCACTGCAGGCCAGCTTGCCGCCATGACGCTTGGCGTGGGTGTGTACTTCGTCATCAATACGTTTCTCGTGGCCGGTGTTTTGGTCTCGATGGGCACGGCCTGGCGAGAGTTCACCGACGATCTGCCGATTCAGGTGACACTTGCTGGCGCGGGGGCACTAGTTGGCGTGGTTTTGGCATTGGCGGTACAGGCTCATCTTTGGGCAGTGGCGTTGGCCATCCCGGGCCTGGTCGTGGAGCGCCGGCTCATCAGTGCCCGGTTCGCGGCGCTGTATGACCGCGGCCGGATGGAAGGGCTGTACGAGGTCACGTTGGAGGCAAACCGGGGGCTGCGGCAGCAGGCGGTGCTCGAAACGATCTTGGGGTCGGTACGCCGGCTGCTTCGTAGCCCGGAGGCTACGCTGACATCTGACCACCCGGGCCCTGGTCACCTGGCGGCGCCCATGTCCGTGGCCGGTCAGCGGCAGTGGCTGGTGGCGTCGGGGCGACGACGGGATGAGCCCTTCGACGACGCGGACCGGGGCCTGCTGAGGGCCCTGGCCGCCGTCGGCAGCGGGGCGCTCAGCAACGCCGAGCTATACCAGCAGGTCCATGTCGAGCGCGAGCGGCTCTCCTCGATCACCCTCAACATCGGAGAAGGCGTCTGCGCCATAGACGCAGACGGGAAGCTGACCTTCGTCAACCAGGCTGCGGCCGACATGATCGAGCTGCCGTCGCTGAACATCACGATCGACGAGCCGCTGAGCAATGGTGCCCTCACGGCGCCGGACTTTCTGCTCGTACCGGCCCGCGAAGCCATGCGCACGGGCCGCACCATCCGGGAGGACGACGCCCGGTTCTGCGGCAAGAACGGCGGTGCCGTCCCGGTTGTGTATACGGCCTCTGCGGTCATGAGTGACGGCACACCGTCAGGCGCGGTGATCGCCTTTCGCGACATCACCGAACGCCAAGCCTTCGAAGACGAACTCCACCATCACGCCTTCTACGACGGCCTCACCGGCCTGGCGAACCGCCGGCTGCTGGTAGAGCGCCTCGATCAGGCGCTGCTGGAGGCAGCCCTGGACCGCAAGACGCACGCTTTGATCTTTGTCGATGTGGACCGCTTCAAGGGCATCAATGACAGCCTTGGTCACCTGACCGGCGACGAGTTCCTGGTGGCGATCGGGGCCAGGATGAAGGAGGTGGTGCGGAGTGACGACCTGCTCGCGCGCTTCGGCGGCGACGAGTTCGTGGTGCTACTGCAGGACGTGGCGGGCGTGGAGGTGGCGGTCGCCGCGGCGCGGCGCATCTGCGCCGCCGTCGAACAGCCCATGGTGCTGCCCAACGGCTACGAGCTGGTTGCCAGCGTGTCGGTCGGCATCGCTCTGACAGAGCCAGGTAAGACAGCCGACGACGTGCTTCGCAACGCCGACGTGGCGATGTACGATGCCAAGGCCAAGGCCGGGGGCGGCATCTACAAGGTGTTCGACCAAGCTTCCATGGGAACCCGCTCCTCCGAGCGGCTGCAAATCGAGGCCGATCTGCGCAAAGGGCTCGAGCGAGATGAACTCGAGGTGCATTACCAGCCGTTCTACTCCCTTGCGGAGCAGCTCATCGTCGGCGCAGAGGCGCTGGTGCGGTGGCGTCACCCCACGAACGGCCTGATAAGCCCCATGAGGTTCATCCCGATGGCAGAGGAGACAGGGCTGATACTGCCGCT
>Ga0187879_10000076_pt1 | contig 77678 bp, 61 predicted proteins | sample June2016WEW_19_1_FD_132423 | JGI IMG/M metagenome (GOLD analysis project Ga0187879, IMG submission 132423) | Peatland microbial communities from SPRUCE experiment site at the Marcell Experimental Forest, Minnesota, USA - June2016WEW_19_10 | ecosystem: Environmental > Terrestrial > Soil >... | reverse complement strand
TTGGCGGACCTCGTCCTCGTCGACGGCGCCTGCGGCCACCGGGGCGGCCTCGACCGGGGTGGCCTCGACCGGAGACGTGTCTCCCACTGGCGCGGCCGCCTCGACCGGGGTGGCCTCGAGCGGCGAAGGAGCGTCGACCGCGGCCTCCTCGACCGGCAGAGGAGCCTCGACCACCGTCGCGGTCGCGACCACAGCGGGCGTCTCAACCGTCGGCCCGACCTCGACCGCAGGGGCATCAACGATTCGGAGTTGATGGTGCACGAGCTCGAGACCGGCGTCCGCTTGGCCGCTCACTCGAGCCAGCCACCCGTGCCAACGCTCCGGGTACTCGATCCGATACTCGTAACCCAAGGCATCGGGCGCTCGGCGCTGGCCGTCAGGTGAGGGCACCCGCCGCAGTAGGGTCATGCTGATCTGCGAGCCGAAGCCGGCGGCCAGTCGTATCGCGTACTCGACGGGGTAGGAGCCGCCATGCGAAAGGTTCAGCTCGCCGAGCTCCGGGTCGATCTCCTTGAAGTTGGCGATGGGTGGGACCAGGCCGGTTTCCAGGCTCTTGACCGCCACCACGTCCTCGATGCCGGTCCCCATGGCGTGGCCAGTTAACCCTTTGGTGTTGGCGATCACGATGTCATCCGCGGCTGAGCCGAAGACGGAGCGCAAGGAAGCAATTTCGGCTGCGGCACTTCCGCCGCGGGCAGGCGTGTAGGTCTCATGCGAAACGAAGACGGTCCGGGGAGCCATCTCACGACGGTCCAGCCCCCAGCGCTGCTCGGCCTGCGTGACGAGCTGCTCCATCTCGGCGGTGATGTGCTGCACATCGAGACGGGTCCCGTGAAAGGCGCTGTTCGCCGTGACGCCCGAGAGCACTTCTGCGATGGGGCGGATTCCCCGTTCCTCGGCGGCCTCGGCCTGCTCTACGACGATGCCCACCGCCCCCATCCCGATGATCATCCCGTGGCGTCGCCGGTCGAATGGCGTGGCCGCTTCCTCCACATCAGCGTCCGTGGCGGCCGCGCCCGAGGCAAGGAAGCCGGCCCCGATCCAGCCGAGGAGGTTGTCCGATGTCGCGTTGTCGGCCGCCACGACGATTACGCGTCGGCAACGGCCCGACCGGATCCAATCTTCCGCCACCGTAATCGCCTGCGTCGTGCTAGCGCACGCAGCGTTGAGCTGGGTGTTCGGACCCCGGGCGCCGATGAACTCAGCGAACTGGGAGTGCCCCATGGACAAGATCCGGAACAGGAAACGGCGATCGAAGGCGTAGGGATGGTCCTCGATCTCGGTACGCAGCGCTGCGGTGCGCCGGTCCAATTCAGCTTTGACGGCGGCTACGCCGGCTCCCTGATGGCTGGCGGTGCTGGCCCGCACTGCCTCGAGGGCCGAGAGCTGCTCTCGCCGTCCTTTGTCCACGTAGTAGTCACGCGAATAGCCCGCAAAGGCGTCGAGACCGGGGAAAGCCGCCGCGAAGATCACACCGGTATCGTCCCGCAGCTCCTCGGGCAGGCCCCAGCGTTCCGGGAGCCGGCTGCCGATGTGAGTGGTCTTGTAGTGCTGGACGAGCGGGATGCCGGCGTCGCACAATGCAGCCAAACCTGCCGCCATCGCCATACAGGTGCTGTTCTCCATCGCGAGGACGCGCTCCGGGTCGATGCCGAACTCCACTGGGTCGAACGCCCCGGCGCGTCCCGCCAGCTTGATGACATCAGCAGCGTCGTCGATGGACACGAAGCTGCCGCTGCCATCGGGCGCTTTGACGAGGCGCGTGATGTGCTGGTCCAGCATGGCGTCTCGTATCTCAGACGGGATGGGGCTGATGCACTGGTCCCCGCGCAGCAGCCGACCGAGGTTTCCTCCATCAAAGACTCGCTCCGTGCCAGGCAGGCCCAGCGCAGCCCCGGACACCACGACGGGGCGCCTCGACCCGTACCCGTCGCCCTTTCCGACGACGCTCCGCTCCAGGAATTGGGCCACCAACTTGCCCAGCTCGGCGTAGCCGGAGGCGGGAATCAGTTCCGTCGTGGCGGCCTGATCAACCGGGAGGGGCCCGACACCGGCCGCGTACAGGCCGCAGAGCGCCTGATTGAGCGCGACGCTGTCCGCCCACTTCGGATGGTTTGTGAAGAGGGTGAACACGGAAGGATCGTCGCGGAACATCTCCTCGGCGAAGCCGTGCAGCGCCTTCTTCGGCCCCACCTCGACGAACACCCGCGTCCCATGCTCATACAACGTCCGCAAGCCCTTCACGAACTGCACGGGCGACGCCACCTGCCGGCCCAGGATCTTGATCATCTCGGTCTCCACGCCCGGTCCCATCGGATAGAAGTCCCCAGTCAGGTTGGCGACCACCGGGATCTGCGGCGAACGGAGGTGCAGACGCGCCAAGGTCTGCTCGAGCGGCACCGATGCGGGCGCCACGATTGAGGTGTGGAAGGCGTGGCTCACCGGCAGCCGAACCACCTGATAGCCGGCGTCAGTGAGCGCGGCCATCGCCTCTTCAACCGGGATGCTGGCTCCGCCGATGACCACCTGCTTGCTGCTGTTGATGTTGGCGATGACGACGTTGCCGGCGATGCTGGCGACGATCCTCTCCACCTCGGTGAGCGGGGCGAACACGGCGGCCATGAGGCCTTTGTCCTCCAGCTCGAGGCTGGCCATCTCCCGGCCGCGGGCGCTCACGGCTTCGAGCGCGTCGGCGAACGGCAGAGCGCCTGCCGCTACGAGGGCGCCGTATTCGCCGAGGCTGTGACCCATCACGAAGTCGGGACGGAACCCTTGTTGCTCCAGGAGCCGAGTGAGCGCGTAGTCGACCGTCAGCACCGATGGCTGGGTGATCTCGGTGCGGCGCAGCTCCTCTTCGGCCTTCGCCACGGCGGACGGGTCGTTGCGATCGACAAACAGGAAGTCCCGCAAGGTCTTCCCCGCCAGCAGCGGCTTCATCGCCCGGTCGGCCTCATCGAAGACCTCGGCCACGAGCGGATCGGTCTCCGCCAGGCTCCGCAGCATGTTCGGGTACTGGGAGCCTTGCCCGGTGTAGAGAAAGGCCACCTTCGGGCGGGGGCCGCTGCCTCGGAAGATGCCACGTGCCTGCAACAGCTTCCAGGCAGCCTCGCCACTGGCCTGGGCTTGCTGTGCCCAGGTGACCTTCTCCGCCAGCTCCTCGGCGGTGCCATAGTCGATTGCGATCCGCTCGGCAGCCCGCAGCGTCTCCGGTCCGGGCGGGGTGGCTGGAGGCATGCGCCCCTCGACGGCTTCCGCCGCCAGGTTCGCCAGCGCTTCGCCGAGCTGGGCTTCCGTGGCGGCGCCCAGCACGGCCGCGCGACGGGGCGGCGCCGGCGCCGGCGCGACGGGGCGGGCCGTGACCTTCACCTCGGGGACGGCGAACTGCCGGGCGCCGCCCTCGCCCGGCTCGGGCACGTACTCCGCCAGCACCGCGTGGAAGTTGGTGCCGCCGAACCCAAAGGCACTGACCCCTGCCCGCCGGACGCCCGACTCGGGCAGCTCCCAGTCGCGCAACTCGGTGTTGACGCGGAAGGGACTCTTGGCGAAGTCAATGTCGGGGTTCGGCCGGGCGAAGTTGAGGCTGGGGGGCAGCACCTTGTCGTGGATCGCCATGACCGCCTTGAAGATGCCGGCAGCGCCGGCGCCGGCCTTGAGGTGACCGATGTTTGACTTCACCGATCCAAGGGCGATCGAGCCTGCCGGAACGCCGCTCCCGCCGAAGACGGCGGCCATGCTCTCGTGCTCCACCACATCGCCGACCCGCGTCGAGGTGCCGTGACCCTCGACGAGCGACGCCGTCTGGGGTGCCACGCCCGCCTTGCGCCACGCTCGCTCCACGGAGAGCTTCTGACCGATCGGGTTGGGCGCGGTGATGCCCTTTCCCTTCCCGTCGCTCGATCCAGCCATCCCCAGCAGCACGCAGTAGACGCGATCGCCGTCCCTGACGGCGTCGCCCAGGCGCTTGAGCAGGAAGATGGCCGCGCCCTCGCCCATGACGAAACCATCGGCGCCTTCAGCGTAGGGACGAGTGCCTGTGGCCGAGAGGGCGCCGATCTTGCAGAATTTCACGTACGTGGACGCCCCCATGTTCCGGTCGATGCCGCCGGTGATCACGGCGTCATACTCACCCTCGACAAGCCCGCTGACGGCCGAATTCATGGCCGCCATCGCCGAGGCGCACGCGGCGTCGACCACATAGTTGGGACCGCGGAAGTTGAAGAGGTTGGCGACCCGCCCGGCGATGCAGTTGGAAAGCTCACCGGGCATCGTGTCCTCGGTGATCTCCGGGTACCGCTTGCCAATGAGGTCGCCGAGCTCGGCGGTGACGGCGTGCTGGACGTCGATGGGCAGCGCGCGGAAGCTGGGGGCGTCTCCCAGCTCCGCAGCCAGCTCCGGGAAGCTGATCCTCATCACGGTCTGGTAGTGCTGCTCGCCCGCCATGGCATTGCCGAACACGACCGCCACTCGCTCGTTGTCGAGTGGGCGCCCTGGGTAGCCGTAATCCACGAGCGCTTGCTGGGTGCAGGCCACGGCCCACTTCTGGGTGTCGTCCATGGCGTCAGCCACTCGCGGCATGAGGGCCAGGTTCCAGGCGCGCGGGTCCCACAGCCAGTCGCGGACCCAGCCGCCGATCTTGGAGTAGGTCTTGTCCGGTGCTTTCGGGTCGGCGTCGTAGTAGAGCTGCGGGTCCCACCGCGAAGGGTCAACGTCGCTGATGCTGTAACGGCCCTGCTTGATGTTCTGCCAGAACGTGTCCGCATCCGGCGCGTCGGGCATGATGGCGCCGACGCCGACGATTGCTACGGCCCGGCTCAGCTGATCGCCCATTATCGTCTCCCCTTCGTTATCGGTATGCCCTAGGACTGGCGCCCATAGAGGGCGGCGGCCACGCGATCCATGTCGGCCAAGAGTCCCTTCTGGGCGGCGTGTATGGCCGCCAACCCGATGGCTGACTCGGCCGCTGCCACATCTCGACCTGCAGCGTCGGCCCCAAGAGCCCAGCAAAGACCTTCCTCGCCCACGGCCAGGGCAGCTGTACGAGCACAAACCCGACTCACGGCAGACAGCCCAGCGGCATCAAAGCGCCGCTCTGCCTTGGCGTTGAGGGTCCCTTCCTCGGCTCTCGCCGCTCGCCGCGCCAGCGATCCAGCACCCTCCGCCTTGGCGATCAGCTCGCCGAATCGCAGCAGCACGTGCTGGTTGCGGGTCAACCGCTCGACCCGGGCCCACTCCAACAGCTCCGCCAGCGCGTGGGCAGCCAGGGCCGCGATGTCCGCCCCGACCTCGGGGTGCTCGGTGTGCAACTTCTCGAGCTCGGTGGCGCGATCGTGATAGTGCTGGCCGCGGGTCTTGAGGTGGTCCTGCCAGCGGTCGCGGGCGATCGTCATTTCCATGATCTCGGAAGTCCCCTCGTAGATCGTGGTGATCCGGACGTCGCGCCGGATCTTCTCGACCAGGAACTCCTTGACGTAGCCGTAACCGCCGAGCGCTTGGATGGAGGCGTCGGCGGCGGCGTTGCCGGCCTCCGTCGCCAGATACTTTGCGATGGCGCCCTCCGTGTTGAAATAACCCTCTTCGCTATCGATACGCTCGGCCGTCTCCTCGATGTAGGCCCGAGCGGCCTCCAGCGCGACAGCGTGGGGCACGATGAGCTTGTGGGTGTAGCCCTGCTTCTCCGACAGTGGGGTACCCGCCTGAATGCGCTCGGTCGAATACGGGATTGCGATGTCCAGTGCCGCCCAGCCGGCCCCCAGCCCGAAGGCGGCCACCATCAAGCGCGTGTAGCCGAAAACCTTCTGAGCCTGAATCAACCCCTGTCCTTCTTCGCCCCCGACGACGCGGTCGGCGCCGACGCGTACATCGTCGAGCATCAAGGCCGCCGTGTTGCTGGCCCGAATGCCGTGTTTGTCCTCAGGCTTGCCGTGCTCGAACCCGGGCACGCCGGCCTCCACGACGAACCAGGTCGGTCCACCGGGAGCGTTGGCGAGGATGCTGTACGCGTCAGCTACCCCACCGTTGCTGATCCATTGCTTCCTCCCGTCGATGGCGTATTCGACATGTCCGTCCTGCTCGATGCGACGAGCTGTCGTCTTGAGAGCAGCAAGGTCACTTCCCGCTTCGGGCTCAGTGGCGCCGTAAGCGAATAGCAGCCCTTCGCTGGCGATACGCGTCAGCCACTGCTTCTTCTGCTTGGGTGTGCCGCCGACGACGATGGGGTCGCTACCGAGGAAGGTCGCCAGGACACCCGTGGCCACGCCGAGGTCGATGCGGGCCATCGCCTCACAGACCCGGTAGACGTCGAAGGTGCCACCACCCATCCCCCCGTACTCCGTGGGAATGAACAGCAACTGGATACCCAGCTTGTCACTACACATCGCCCGTACCACATCGAGCGGGACTTGGTCATTCCTGTCGTACTCGAGCACCTTCTCGGCTGGCAGCTCGAGGTGAGCGAAGTCTCTGATCGACTCCAAGGCCATGTCCAGGACTTCAGGGTCGAGGCCCATCACGTTCTCCTCCCAATGCGACCAGCGTTTTTCCTATCGTCCGCTCTTTCCGTCGGCGTGACAAGGGCACAACGACCCTTCGAGGAGAGGCCTGTCGGACGCCTGTGGCCGACGGCGCACGCCTGCACAGCACGCTCCGGCTGAGGGCTCCGGTAGGACCGCAGAACCAGTGGGAAACCCCGATGATCTCGAACATGCGCCCTGGACCGAGCGACGGTCCTTGACCTCGGCGGACTTCTCACCGACCACCGGCACTTCGGCCGGGCGGCTTACCTGAGTACGCCTTCGTGAACAAAGATGGAGGCCCATGACCGACGATGCCGCAGTCACCCTCAGCCGAGGTCTGCCCGAGACGGTGCTTCCTTTCCCGCCAGCGGAATGGACGAAGGCGCTCACCGAGGCGTTGACGAGATCGGGCGCAGACCGCACGGCCGCCGTCGGTGCCGTCGCCAGAGCTCACCCGCGTTATCTCGAAGCTTGGGCGACGCTGGCCGAACTGGCCGGGGACGAAGTGCAGTCGTACGCGTTTGCGCGGGTTGGTTATCACCGCGGTCTCGACGCCTTGCGGGCTGCCGGCTGGCGAGGCTCGGGCTACGTCCGCTGGCGACACCAATCGAACCGCGGCTTCCTCCGCTCTGTGGAGGCGCTGCGAAGCGCCGCCGAAGCGATCGGCGAGATTGAAGAGGAGGAACGTTGCGAGCTGTTCCTTCATCAGCTGGACCCTGATTGGGAGCGCCGAGATGGGCCGGCATAGCCGAAGAAACCTCGGCGCTGGTGGGAGGAACCCCCGGTCACTGACGAGGAGCTCCGTCAGCTCGAAGAGCAGTTCTGGTCTGCCGGGCCAAGGCTTCTTCTTCTCCCGCCCGGTTGAGCCAGAAGCGGTGGAGGCAACCCTCGACGGTCCGTGAGCCCGCCTCTACTACATCGAGCGTTGGCGGCCGTTGACCGGCGCGTTCCACCTCACGCCCGCCGTTGACGCGGCGACAGCCCGCGTGGAGAATTCTCTTTGGGGCGTCACGAGGTACGTCGTGTCCTCCGCGACGGATCCCGCAGGGTTGCTGGCAGCGAGCCGCCGTCGGTCGGACCTGAGCTCGCCGAAGGGAGCTCCATGAGTGACAAGAGCGGCTCGGAGGATGAGCTCGAGCGGCTCCTCGCCGCCCGAACGACGGCCCATCGACTCGACGCCGCGGCACCGATGAGGTCGGTGGTCGAGCTCGAAGCATGGCTCGAGGACCGCGGTCTGGCCCTCGTCAGTGCCCGCAGTGCCGTGCCCAACGCCACCGAGGCCATCGTGGGAGGGCCGATCGAGGGCAGCTGGTGGGGGCATCGAGAAGGCTCCCGCATCTACCGGCTGCTGAGCGCGCTCCAACAAGGCGACGCCGGGTTCATCGACCTCGCCCTCGTCGATGGCAAGCGAACGCTGATCTCGCCACGGCTCTTCCCCGTCGCGCAAGCCCTGGCCGCTGACCTTGGCCGCCGCAGTCGCGTGATAGATGGCCTGAACGACCGAGCCCGCGGGCTGCTCGCCGCCCTCGATGACGGCAGGGTTGTCCGATCCGATGATTCCGAGTTGAGCGGAAAGGCCGGACGGGCCGCCCGGATGGCCCTCGAATCAGGGCTGCTGGCCCGATCGGTCTCGATCCATACCGCCTCCGGTCGCCACGCGTCCCTACTCGAGCGCTATGGCGATCCAGTGGTCGGCGTCGAGGTCGGTGCCGCCAGCGCAGCGGCCGGACTGCCAGCGCTGCTCGCTGCCGCCCTCAGGGCGGCCGTTGTCGCACAGCAACAGGACGTGGAGAAGTGGTTGCGCTTCGTCGAGCCGGACCGCCGGCTGCGCTCGCAAGCCACAGGGCAACTCTCTGCACGAACGATCAAGGCCGGCAGTCGGACCTGGCTGACCCTGAGCTGACGCGCGAGGCGGCGGCCAGCCCTCAGTACCTCTTGCGCCCGCGGCGCACGAGGGCGACGGCCGCCGCGATGACGGCGATGATCACGACGATCTCGATGAGTTTGACGACGATGCCCACAACGAATCCGAACAGCATCCAGGCGACGACCGCCACGACGACGACCGCTCCGACGACCATGACACGGTGGCCGAGCCGCAGGCCTCCGGACTTCCTTCGGGGTTCGAGCATCGATTCCTCCTCACCAGCACCGTAGCCGCCCCACCGCCGCCCGACAGTACGCGGCGCCCTAGGGCAAGCCTCGTACGCTACGGCGATGGAGGCTGTCGTCTCACCGCTACGCAGGCTGAGGGAGGGGTTCGCCTCCAGCGTCCTTGCCGGAACGCTCCCCCCGGCGGAGATGCCGCCCGCCTACTCGGCCGCGGCGGACGAATGGCTCGCGGGGGTCTTCGAGGAGGTCGTCGGAAGCCGCCATGGGGGTGTCGCCCTCGTCGCCGTCGGCGGCTACGGCCGCAACGAGCTGTGCCCGGGCAGCGATCTCGACGTCACGCTGCTCCACCAGCGACGGCACAACGTGCGGGACGTCGCCGACCGCATCTGGTACTCGGTGTGGGACAGCGGCATTCGGCTCGATCACAGCGTGCGCACACCACGCGAAGCCATGTCCGTGGCGCGTGAGGACCAACGAGCACTCCTCGGGCTGCTCGACGGGCGGCTGATCGCCGGAGACGGCGAGCTTGCAGCCGGCCTGCTGAGCGGTGTGGCCGAGTGGTGGAGGACGCACGCCCGAGAGCTCCTGCCGGCGCTCGCCTCGGCCGGCAGGGAGCGGCATGCCCGCTTCGGCGAGGTCGCCTTCCTCTTGGAGCCCGACCTGAAGGAGTCCGCCGGCGGCCTGCGGGATCTCGAGGCGCTGGCGCTCGCCGCCCGGGCCGTCCCCCCCCTGGCCGAGGCCCTGTCACCCGTAGCTGTAGCCGGCCACCGTCGCTTGCTCCTGAGCGCTCGGGTGGCACTGCAGGCACGCACGGGTAGTGCCGGCAATCGGCTCCTCCTGCAGGAGCAGGACGACCTCGCCCCGCTGCTCGGCTACGCGGACGCCGATGCCCTCATGAGCGCCATCTCCGCCGCCGGCCGCGAGGTGATGTGGTCGGTGGCCGATGGGTGGCGCCGCACCGAGTCGTTCCTCGCTGGCCCGCTCGGGCGGGCGGGCGGGCGTGACGTCAGCGTCGGTGATGGTGTCGTGCTGCGAGACGGCGAGGTGGCGGTCATGCCGCAGGCTGAGGGCCTTGAGGACGGGTCCCTTCTCCTGCGAGTGGCTGGCGCCGCCGCCGAGTTCGGCCTGCCGATCGCGACCTCCGCCCTCGCCAAGCTCGCTGCGGCCGAGCCCCGCCCACCCGAGCCGTGGAGCCCGGAGCTGCGCCAGTCCTTCGTCTCCTTGCTCGAGTACGGAGCGGCCGCAACTCCCGTCATGGAGGTGCTCGACCAGCATCGCTTACTCGAGCTGCTCCTGCCCGAATGGCTCGAGGTCCGCCACCGGCCGCAGCGCAACGCCTATCACCGCTTCACCGTCGATCGTCACCTTCTCGAAGCCAGCGCGCAAGCAGCCGCCCTCATCCGCTCCGTCGCGCGACCCGATCTGCTCCTCGTGGGAGCGCTCCTCCACGACATCGGAAAGGGCCGGGAGGGCGACCACAGCGCGGTGGGGCGGGACATCGCCCTCGCCATGGCCCGCAGGATCGGGTTCTCCGAGGAAGACGTCGAGGTGCTCGGGCGTCTCGTCCAGCACCACCTCCTGCTCGCCGACACAGCCACACGGCGCGATCTCGACGACCCGGCCACCGCCGGCAGGGTCGCCGCTGCCGTTGGCGACCGCCAGACCCTCGAGCTGCTCGCCGCCCTCACCGAAGCGGACTCCCTCGCCACCGGTCCCACGGCCTGGAGCCCGTGGAAGGCGGAGCTCGTGGCCGAACTCGTCGTTCGAACCGATGCGCATCTCGCCGGGACAGCGGCACCCCCGCGGGAGCCGGCGAACGTGCCGAGCAGTCATCAGCTTGCACTCGCCTCGAGCGGCTCCCTGCAGCTCGAGATCGACGGTGACACCTTGACCGTCGTCGCCCCCGACAGGCCGGGCCTGCTTTCCCTCGTCGCCGGCACACTCGCCCTCCACCGACTCGACATCCGCAGCGCGGTAGCGATGGACGACGGCGCTTCGATGGCGATCGAGGCATTCGATATCACCCACAGATCCGGGGGCGAAGGTCTCGATGGCGCCCGCCTGCGGGCCGATCTCTCCCGCGCTCTCGACGGCGAGCTCCTCCTCTCGGCCCGGCTGGCAGACCTGGAGAAGGCATACGCCCGCGCACGGCGCCCGGCGGCAGCCCAGCCACCCGAAGTTCGCGTGATCGTGGACGAGGCCGCCTCGTCGGTGGCGACCGTCATCGAGGTGCGGGCACCCGACTCACGCTCGCTGCTTCACCGGCTCACGCGCTTGCTGGCCGAGTCCGGGCTCGACGTCATGTCGGCCCGCATGTCCACGATCGGCCACGAGGTCGTAGACGCCTTCTACGTTCGCGAGTCGACCGACGGCAGTCGGCCGGAGGCAGCGCGCCTGTCGGTCGTCCTCGCCCGTCTGGCGGCTGAGGCGGCTCCCCGACCGCACGAGTGAGGGCTTCAGCTCGCCGCCAGCGCGCCAGAGCTGCACCCTTCATCCACTAGGATTCCGACGACCGGCCCCGCACCCGTCGTGGAGATCCCTTGTCGAGACTTGTACAAACACGCCGACACGTCCGCAGGGCGTCTCATGCACCCGCCCTCGTGACGGTGGGGCTGGCCGTTGCCGTCGTCGCCGGCGGTTGCTCGGTGCTTTTGGGCCACGGCTCGAACACCTCGTCGAGAGGACCGAAGATCGGGGTCGTGGGCGAGCACACCCATTCGGGACCGGTGCACCCCAACAGAAGGGCGACGCCACTCGAGGTGGTGTCGATCTCTCCAGCTCCCGGCTCCCAGGGCGTCGACTTCACGTCCGCCATCACGGTCCGCTTCTCCGAGCCGCTCGCCCCGAACACCGCCATGCCGAGGCTCTTCCCGACCGTTCCCGGACGCTGGATGGGAGATGGTCCTGAGGTGCTCGTTTTCCATCCGAGGGGGAACTACGTCCCCTATACGACCGAGAACCTGCTGCTCAGCGGCGGGGTTCAAGGCCTTCTCGGAGACAACGGCGGGCTCCTCCGCAAATCGGAGACGGCAAGGTTCACCATCGCCGCAGGCTCCGAACTGCGCCTGCAACAGCTGCTGGCAGAGCTCGGCTATCTGCCGGTGCGCTTCGTGGCGAGTGCACCAACCGAGAGCGCCGCCAGGCTCACGAGCGACCTGAAGCCGACGTCCGCTCACCGCCCCACGACAGGGACAACCACCACGACGACGACCACCTCGGCGACGTCCTCCACAACCACCACCACGACCTCACCCGCGACGACGACGACCACGACGCGTCCGGTGACGACCACGACGAAGCCGTCGAAGCCGAAGCCGAAGCCGACGACGACCACCTCGACGACCACCACGACGCAGGTGCCCGTCACGACGTTGCCCGCTCCGCCACCGCAGGTGAAGGCACCGCCGCCGGAGAAGACGATCGTGTCGGAGCCCACTTTGGCGAGCGACATCCCCCTTGCCCCGCTGAGCGGAAGGTTCACCTGGCGCTTTCGCCACACACCGGCGTCGCTGGCGGCGCTCTGGGTGGCCGGACAGCCCAACGTGATCACGACCGCCGCCGTCATGCAGTTCGAAGAGGCTCACGGTCTCGCCACCGACGGCGACGCCGGGACGCAAGTCTGGGCGGCCCTTCTCCGGGCGGTCGCCCATCGGCAGGTGAACACGGCCCCGTACGGCTACGTGTACGTCACCACCTCGTATCCGGAGACGGTGAACCTGTGGGTCGACGGCAGCGTGATCTTCACCACTCCGTGCAACACCGGCATCCCGCAGGCACCCACCGAGCTCGGCACCTGGCCGGTGTATGCCCGCTATGTCACCACGACCATGACCGGGAAGAACCCGAACGGCAGCCACTACGCCGATCCGGGCATCCCCTGGGTGAGCTACTTCCACGGTGGTGACGCCCTTCACGGGTTCCTCCGCTCGCAGTACGGCTTCCCGCAGAGCCTCGGATGCGTCGAGATGCCCTACGCGGCCGCCGGAACCGTCTTTCCCTGGACCCCCATCGGAACGCTCGTCACGATCATGTGAGCAACTGGCTGGCGGCGCGACGTGGTCACTCCGATTCAGCGGGCTGAGCGGATTCCGAAACGTCCCGACCAGGGCCGCCCGGCAGCCAGGCTGATGACCGATTGTCCGCTTCTCAGGGCGTTCGGCGGGCACGTCATCGGTTCGAGAGCGACGCCTCGTCGGCGATCGTCTCCCGACAGCGTGTCTCCCGTGTAGCACATGACGTACGGCCAGGCGGAGTCCGCCCAGAACATGTTGCAACGCCCGTCACCTTGGGTCAGCGTCACCTGCCAGGCAGCGTCTTCTGGCGGGTGATCGTCAATTGTCGGTTGCAGATCCGTGAAGCAGTCGTCGAGACGGACACCCGAGAGAGAACGGCCCGACCTGAAGTCGTAGGCGCTCCCGTCCACCGGGAAGGACCCGTGGGGAAGACCTCGCTCGTCAAGTTGCAGACGGCGGTTGGCGGGCAGGCGCAGCGTGCACCCGTCGGCACCGAGCCGGCCGGCGTCGAGATAGGCGTGAGCCCCCATCCCGAAGGGCGCAGGCGTCGCCGACCGATTTTCCGCTCGTGCTCTTGTCCGGAGCTCACCGGCGTGCACCTCATAGTTCATCTCGAGGGCGAGGCGCCAGGGGTAGGCCGGCTGGGGAGCCAGTTCACAGCGGAGAGTCACCCGGTTCGCAACATGCTCGGCTACCTCCCAGAGGAGCCACCGCACGAGGCCGTGGATGGCGTTGTGGCGGGTGGGCTCGTCGAGCGGGACGTGCGCCGTCACACCGCCGAACGAGTATGTGCCGTCCTCGATCCGGTTGGGCCACGGGGCGAGAACCTGTCCGCGCCCGCCGCTTGCCATTTCGTTGACCCCATAGCCCCAGACAACGGGCTCGCCGCCGATGGTGAGCTCACGCAGGCTCGCACCGACCTCGGTGACGATCGCTTCGGTGTCGCCGTCGCCGATGGCGAACTGCCGCCCGGACGGAGCCGTGGCGGCGACCCTGCCCTCCGGGACGTCGTGCATGCCTCGGTATCGTAGGGGGGACGCCCGCCACCGACCCGGGCATCACGACGAGGAGGAATCGGTGCGGGTCCTTGTGACGAACGACGACGGTGTCAGGGCGCCCGGTCTCGCTCATCTTGCCCTCGCCCTTCGCGACTGCGGGCACGACCTCACCATCGCCGCGCCGCTGCTTGAGGCGAGTGGAGCTGGAGCCGGCGTGGGCCCCATCCACACGATGGGCGACGGCATCGTCGTGGAGCGGCTGCAGCTGCCGGGTCTCGAGGACGTCAGCACCTTTGGCGTCGACGCCCTGCCCGCTCTCATCGTCATGGCCAGCTGCCTCGGCGCCTTTGGCGCCGCCCCCGACCTTGTCGTGAGCGGGATCAACCCGGGCCGCAACGTCGGTAGGGCGGCGCTGCACTCCGGCACGGTCGGAGCCGCCCTCACGTCGGTCCACTTCAACAAGCGAGCTCTGGCGATGAGCATCCAGTCTGGCCCCTTCTCCGTCTTCGAGTCGGCCGGAGACAGCCACATCCACTTCGAGACGGCCGCCTCTGTCGCCGTGAGCCTGCTGCCTCAGATCGCTGCCGCGCCCGTCCGCACCGTCGTCAACTGCAATGTTCCCAACCTGCCGGCGGTCGAGCTCCGAGGGATCCGTTGGGCGCGTCTCGCCCGGTCGGGTCTTGTCCGGTCGGCGGTGGTGGACGAGCCCGCAGGGACGCGCATGCAGCTAGAGCTCGGATTCGCCAGGCCGCAGCACGATGACGAGAGCGACGAAGCCCTCAGCACCCTCGGTTACGTCACGATCACGCCGCTCGCGAGCGTCACCGAGGATCTTCGTTCGGACGTGCGCGACATGATCAACCGCGCCGTCGCCACGACCGCAGCCAGCTTCGGGATCGCCGATCTCGCCCCCACAGGCGAGGCCGACGGTCCGGCGGCGTGAGGCCGCTGACGAGACACAGTGGGCACCGCGGTGCTTGGACAGTCACACTTCCCTCCGAATTGGCCCTGTATCAGCGAAAGTCGCCGTTGCATCTGAGGTTTATGTGGCAAATGTTGCTGTTGTGGCTAGAGTTCAAGGAAATATTTGCGGCCCATCGGTCCAGCTCAGGCAAGCTACCGTTGACAAATTCGTGAAGATTCTCCGCCGACTGTTGCCTTTCGGCGACGGGCGTCGCTAGGGTCTTGAGTCACACCAACTGTCAAAGACGGACGGTGCCTGCGTCTGGGAGACAGAGCCCGGAGCAACGGGCTAGGTATATGCCGCCCTCGTAATGGCACGTGTTCGTGCCTGGCTGTGTGTGCGACAGCACACCAACCGGTACCGCCGTCTCAAGCCCCTGCCCTCAAGGCCGAGAAGGAGCCGCGCACAGCACTCATCCCAGGGCCGTCCCCGTCTGCACCTCGTAAAGGAGGCCACTTGACCTCCGGATTCGACCGCCCTTCCGGCGCCGGGTCACGAGTCGCATGCAACGAAGACGGGATGCCCGCATCAAAGCACCCACCTGGAGCCCAACGGGTTTCCGATCTCCATAGGAGGAGCACAGATGCGCAAGCACCCCCTGATCGCGCTGACCGCGTTCACTGCGCTCACCGCGAGCGCAATCGCCGGTGCCAGCACCGGCACATTTGAATCCAGTTCCGTTTTGACGAGCGCCCGGACACATCATGAGCCGAGCAGCTCAGCAGCACTTCACACCCCGGGAGCCGCCTACGGCGCCGACTTGGCGTTCAACGTGGCTCTCGTCGGACCAGATATGTCGCTGGTTCACGACCCGAGCCGTCCGTCGGGGCTGCACATGAGCTCCATCACCGGACTGCCGGTGACGACGCGACACGCACACCATGGCGGACCGACAGTCGTCGAGGCAGTGAGCGACCTTCCGGTCGCACCGGTGCCCGCTCCTGTCGTCACGACTACGACGTCAGCGCCAGCGGCATCGACGTCGCCGGTGACATCACCGTCGACATCGCCGGCGGGCGGGGTGTGGTACGAGCTCCGCTTGTGTGAGTCGGGCGACAACTACGGCGCGGACACCGGAAACGGCTATTACGGCGCCTACCAGTTCTCGCTCGCCACTTGGTACGGCCTCGGCTTCTCGGGACTCCCGAGTGACGCTCCGCCGGCGACGCAGGACTTGGCCGCCCAAGAGCTCGAGGCTGAAGCCGGCTGGGGACAGTGGCCCGGCTGCGCAGCCGAGCTGGGTCTCTAGGTCCCTGACGGCCAAGGGTGGCCGTGGCGGGTCAGGTGTCTCGCCGGTTGTTCTTGTGACCCGCCACTAGGCAAGCCGTCATGGCCTACTGAAGGCAACGCCACCCGCGGACTTATTGTGACAGCCGGGTGCCATCTATGGCATCCGGCTGTTGCGCGTCCTCAGCTCGTCGCTCCGGATCGTGAAGTGCCGGCGTGCTACAGGGAGTCGCTCGCCCGGCCGCCAGGCGTGCGCCAGGTTCACGAGAACGATGCCACCCCAGGCAACTACAAGGCCGGCGAGGTGAGCCTTGTCCCCGGCGAGGGCGGTGATGGGAATGCCAAGCGCCAGCGAGTACACCGCCAAGGAAGTCGCACCTCGTCGGCGCGCCGGTGCCCGCCGCGCCAGGCGGGCGTCGATCCGCTCGTCGACCTCGGCGGAGACCTGCTCGACGACGCGCTCGACGAACGCCCGGTCGTACTCGTCGCCAAGCTCCTTGCGGGCAGCGAGGATGGCCGACCAATCCTCGTAGCCCGGATCGCCACTTGCCATGGAACGAGAATCGCGCCGCCAGGCAGCGACGTCAAGCAGCCGTCAGCGGGGGTGGCCGAGCGAGAGGCGCCCGAGCGGCACCGAGGGCGAGATGCCCTCGGCCAGGTCGGCGAGCACCTCGGCCCAGAGGGGACCGAACTTGAATCCGTGACCGGAGGTCCCTCCGCCGATGACGACGCGGCCCACGCGATCGATGACGAAGTCGCCGTTGGGTGTGTTGTCGTAGAAGCACCGCTCCGTGCGAACGGGCTCCGCACGAAAGCCTGGGAGCAACCGCTCGGCTGCGGCCACGAGGAGCTCGAGGGCTACAGGGTCGTCGTCGAGGGCCACGGCCGCCGGCGTGACGGTCTCGCCGGGATCATGAATGCCGATCTTGTAGTGACCCTCCGCCAGTGCCGGCAACCCGTAGTAGGTGACCGGGCCGCGCTCGACAAAGGCAGGCACGCCCCCTAGGAGCCGAGTCTTCGGCTGCAGATACGCCACTTGTTGCAAGCTCGGCCGGAAGATCCCGCCGGCATCAAGACCGGCGGCGGTGGCGAGCTCGCCAGACCAGGCGCCCCCGCACAGTAGGACGACGTCGCACTCCCGCCGCCCCTCGGGCAGCTCGAGGCGCACGCCGTCGTCGTCGACATCGAGGGCGCTCACACGGGCGCCCTCGAGGATCTCGGCACCGAAGCCGCCCGCTGAGCGCGCCAGCACCGAGAGGATCTCGTCGGCGTGCAGCACTCCGGCCGTCGCCTCGAACACTGCCCGGCCGGGCACGCTGACAGCTGGAAAGCGCTCGGCGAGCTCCTCCCCCACTACGAACTCAGAGGTCGCTCCGCCGTCAGCCATGGCGGTCACGAGCTCGTCGAGGCCGTAGCCGAGGGACAACAACCCCGTCGGCTCGAGCAGGCGCAGGCCTGATTCCTCGCTCAGTCGGCTCCAGCCGATCAGCGACCTCATTGCCAGCCGGACGTAGAACGGGTCCGTATAGCCGTAACGGAAGAGCCTCGTCGTCCCCTTCGAACCGGCCCGCTCGTGACCGATGGTCGCCTGCTCGACACAGAGGACGTCGCGTCCGCGGCGGGCAAGCTCCCGCGTCACAAAAAGACCGAGGAGCCCCGCCCCGATAACGATGAACTGCTTCCGCTCGGTCATCGAGTCAGGCTAATGGGCAGCGTGGCGTCGCCCTGGGCAACAGGTGCCACCGGTGCCTTAGACTTTCGTCATGGCCTGTTGCCTGCGTCGATTTTCCTGCCCCCCGGCCCCATGCGGGTCTGCCGGGGGGCCCACGGCCGACACCGTCGGCTGATCCGGCGCCTCCTTCCGGCGGACCAGGGTCCGGGGGGCTCACGCCCCGCCCACCCCTACACCGAGAAGGAGCATCAACGTGCAACGAACCATCTCCGCGGGCGAGCTCGCCCGCGATCTCGAGCTGAGAGATCTCACGGACCCGCACACCGGCCCGCACGCCCTTCAGCTCCTCGTCGCGAGCGCAACGGACGCCCTCGCCGCCCGCTGGTCGTGCGAGGTCCGCCTACGGCGCGGCAAGCGACTCGTGACCGTGGCCGAGAACTACGACCGATTGGGCTTCGGGAGCGATGTCGTCACGCGAGATGCCCGCTACACGAGGTACATCGACGAAAGCCACATGCTGCGGAGCCATTCGTCTGCCATCGTGCCTGGTGCCCTCGTTGAGCTGGCCGACGACGAAAACAAGGCGAGGGCGCCCCACGACGTTCTCCTCGCCTGCGTCGGCGTCTGCTACCGCCGCGACTCGATCGACTGGCAGCACACGGGGACACCCCACCAGCTCGACCTCTGGCGGATCGCCCGACGGCCGCTTTCAGACAGCGACCTCGACGACATGATCGAGTCCCTCTGCGGCGCTCTTGTCCCGACGCGGCCGTACCGATGCGAGCCCCGCGTGCACCCCTACACCCTCGGGGGGCGCCAGATCGACGTCGAGTGGGACGGAACCTGGGTCGAGATCGCCGAGTGTGGACTCGCCCACCCCGAGCTGCTGCAACGGTGCGGACTCGGCCCTGGCTGGTCAGGGCTGGCCCTCGGAATGGGTCTGGACCGGCTGCTCATGCTCGTCAAGGGCATACCGGACATCCGCCTGCTCCGTTCCACCGACGCCCGCGTCCGCCAACAGATGACGACGCTCGACCCCTACCGGCCCGTCTCGACGATGCCGGCGATCGAACGCCACCTCTCCATCGCGGTCGATGCTGAGGACGAAGTGGAGGATCTGGGCGACCGCGTGCGCCAGGCTCTCGGCGAGGAGGCCGACCTCGTCGAAGAGGTGGCGATCCTCACCCGTACCGCCGCAGGGGCCTTACCGCCGGCTGCCCGCCACCGCCTCGGGATGGAGGCTGGCCAGGCGAACCTCCTCGTGCGGGTCAGGCTGCGGGCCCTCGACCGCACCTTGAGCGACGCCGAGGCCAACGCGGTACGAGATCGCGTCTACGCGGCGCTGCATCGCGGGAGCGTGCACACCTGGGCACACGGCCCCGGGTGACGGACAGCCCGGCCTTTCAGTGACCTTCTGGCGGTCCGGCGGCGACTCGCTCGAAGACCGAGGAGGCCGCTTCGCCGGGCTCCACCGTCTCGAACCACCATGTCGCCCCGGCGTTCTCGAGAGCGCGCAGGTGATCGACGGACTGCTCTGACCACCGCGGACCGAGAACCCCCCGTAGCGCCAGGTCGTGGTGCGCGGGTGCATCGAGTCTGCGGAGCTCCTCCCGGATCGCGCGCACGTCCTTCGTGTCCGGCGGTACCCGGGCGTCCAGATTCTCGGTGAAGACCGGGAGTATGCCGTCGAGGCGAGCGGCTCTGCGCAATGGGGTGCGCCGCGGCCACTCGGCCGTCACCCACACGGGCACGCGGGGTCGCTGCAGCGGGGTGGGAAGGAACGGAGGCGAATCCACCTGCATCCACCTGCCCTCGTGGCGCACGGGATCGCCGGACCAGCAGAGCAGCAGGACGGCCAGTGACTCCTCGAACAGGGAGGTGCGGGCGTCCTCCTCGCCGCCGCGAGCTGCGCTCTCGGGAACGGTCAGACCCTCGTACCAGCTGGCGTGGCCCACGCCAGTCCCGAAGATCAGCCTCCCCTGGCTCAGATGGTCGATCACGGCCGACTGGCGCGCCAGCACCCACGGCCGGCGGCGGTCCGCTGCTGGTGTCACGAGGCCGAGCTGCATCCTCGTGGTGACCGAGGTGATGGCAGCGAGGGTGATGAAGGCGTCCGACTCCGTCGCGCCCCCCTCGCGGGACTCGACGAGGTCCGAGACGAACAGCCCGTCCCAGCCGGCGCCCTCGGCCTCTCGTGCGACGTTGACGGCACGAGACGGTTCAGCCAGCTCGCCGACAAGAGGGAGAAAGACGCCGTACTTCATGCCTAGACGATAGATGGTGCGAGGCCGCCTCTGACGATCTCGGGATTGACGCCCGGCGCCGCTGACATTCCCGGCAGCTGGCGCCTCCGAGCCGAGGCCCTTTCGGCTGCGCGGCAGCCCGACCGCCGCGTGGCGGACGCCTGGGCGACCTAACGTCGCAAGGTGCTGCGAGCCCGCCTGACCCGCGCCGACAGGTGGGCGCTTGCAGTCCTCGTGCTCGTGCCCATCATCGTCAACGTGCCCTGGGCGCTCGCCGGTCACCCCGTTCTCGACGGGGACAACCTCACCCAGAACTACCCGCTTCGCGTCCTTGTCGGTCAGCTGATCGCCCATGGCCGCCTGCCGCTTTGGGACGCCGGCATCTGGAGCGGAGTGCCCCTGTTGGCTGGCTGGAACGCCGGGGCGATGTTCCCTGGGACATGGCTGTTCGCCGCCTTGCCGTCGGTGGCCGCCTACGAGGTGAACGTCGTCGTCACCGGCATCGCCTGTGGCGTCGGCTTCCACCTCTTCCTGCGGCGTTCCGGCTGCTCGCCGCTTGCCTCGTTGTTGGGGGCGCTCACGTGGAGCGAGATGGGTTTCGTGAGCGGGCAGAGCGTCCATCTCGGCCTCGTGCAGGGCACGGCCATGGCGCCCTGGATCCTGTTGGCGATCGACGGGGTGTTTCGAGCCGCCCGGGCGGGGGTCGGCTCTTGGCACTGGATCGCCCTCCTCGGTGCCGGCGGCGGTCTCGTCGTGCTCGCCGGCGACCCTCGAGCCGTCTCCAATGACGCCATCATCGCCGTCATCTACCTGGCGGCGCGGTGCTGGCGGGAGCGAAACCTCTGTCTGCGAGCCCTTGCCAGCCTCGCCGCCGGCGCTGCCCTTGCGGTCGCTGCCAGTGCGGTCCAATGGCTGCCCGGCCTCGGTTATCTGCACTCCTCACAGCGATCGGTGAGCACACTGGCGCTCTTCGGCTACTACTCGCTCGGCTGGAGCAACCTGCCGCTGCTCGCCGTGCCGTACCTGATCGGCGGCAACGGCAACTTCGCCATGCCGGTCTATGCCGGCTCGCTCAACATGCCCGAAGTCACCTACGCCGTCGGCATCCTCCCCCTCGTCGCCCTCTTCGCCCTCCTCCCGAAGCTCCTTCGGCGGCGGAGGGGGGCGAGGGCGGGCGAAGACCGCCAGGGCCTTGGCGTCTGGTACGTCATGTTCCTCGTCGGCCTCGTGCTGACGACAGGGACGACGACACCCCTTGGCCACCTCCTTGTGCACATTCCCCTCTACGGCGGCCAGCGGGACCAGAACCGAAACGCCGCCATCGCCGACTTCGCCCTGGCGGCCCTAGTGGCCATCTTCGTCGACGGCTTGCGAGCGAACGCCGCTGACCAGGAGGTCGTGGCGCCGGCGCCGTCGGAGCGACTCCAGCGCTGGCTCGGCGCCGTCCCGATCGCTGCCGTCGTCGGTCTGGTGCTGGCGATGTTCATCTGGACGCGGCCGATGGAGCGGTGGCTCGGCATGGCAACCCTGCAGCCACGGCTGCCTCTCGAGATGACCGGGTACTACGCCGCCGCCGTTGTCATCGCCCTCGCCGCCCTGTTCGTGCTCGTCCGCAGGAGCTGGAGATCGACGGCCAGCCGCCGACGAGCCGCCGCCATCGTCGTGATCGCCGACGCCCTCCTCTTCATCGTGATGGCCTCCTACCAAGCGGTCCCGCTTTCGGCTCTCGCTGTCAGCAGCCCCGCCCTGAGCGCCCTCATGTCCCACCTGCCGCCGGCCAGCCGGATCGCCATCGACGACCCAGACCAGCTGGCGCTCGACGATCCTCCGTATCTCACCGACAAGCTCGGCGTCAACGACCTCGTGCTCCTGCATGCCGTTACCTCCGTGCAGGGCTACGGCTCCGCCGTCCCGGCGGCCTACGACACTGCCACCGGTACCCATGACGTCGAGAACCTCCTCCCAACCGCCTTGCTCGGCTCCACCTACGACGATCTCGACCTCGGGCTTGCGATCGTCGTGCCAGAGCAATTCGGGAGGGTCCTGTCAACCGGTGAGCCCATTCCGATTCCGCCCGGCCCACCTCTGGCGATCGGCACGAGCGCCGCCGACCGCCAACCCGGCGGCGTCGCCCGCGCCCCCTACCCGCCCGCCGGCCCCTGGCGTCTCGGGCCCACCGCCACCAGCTGGCAACTGCCCGCCCCCACGGTGATCACCTCGGTCACCCTCGCCTTCGACCGCCGTTACGGACCGCTGCCCGCCGGTCCGGTGAGCGTTGGCGTGCGCCTCGCCGACGGCCGCAGCCTCCAGGTGAGCGGGACCCTGCACGCAGGCTTCGATCTGACGTTGCCACTCCCGGCGGCTGCCGTGCGGGCCGGAGGCGGGGCGCTCGCCGTCCTCGCCCAGGCTGCCGGCGGCGCCGGAGGCGCTCCCGTCGTCGGCGCCGCCGTCGTCACCGCCGAGGCCGCAACGGCCCCGTTGGCCCTGCACCAGCCATCCTCCGGCACCGTTCGCTACGCCCTCAACGGGCTGCTGCAAGGCCTGCTCGAGCCGCCACATTGGGCCTACGACGGGCACATCGGCCCTCTCGTGCTCTACCGGGACGCACGAGCGCGCGGCGGCGCCTGGCTGGAGGCACCGGCAGCGGCCCTGCCGACGGCGCCACCGGTGGCGGGATCCGTGAGCATCCCGCCGGTCGCCGCCTGGGAGGACCCCGTCACGGTCGTCGAGTCACCTCGTCCTGCCTTGCTCGTGCGGAGCGAGCAGTACTCACCTGGGTGGTCAGTCACGCTGCAGCCGGTCAGCCCCTCCGGCACCTTGGGGCCGCCGAGCTCCCGCCCGGTCGAACAGGTCGGCCTCCTGCAAGGTGTGGAGATGCCTGCCGGGCGTTACCGCCTCACGTGGCACTACCACTCGGCCCGAGTCGAGGTCGGTCTCGTCCTTGCTGCAGCCGGTTGGATGGCATGCGCCGCTCTCGCCGTCGTCGGGCTGAGTGGCAGGCGGCGGCGTCTCCGCCTGACGGAGGTCGGCCGGTAGGCTCGCCCGCCGTGCGCTTTGTGATCTGGATCGGTACCGAGCATCCTTGGCCCGATGTCGCCGAGACGGCGCGGGCGGCCGATGCGGCCGGCTGGGACTCCATCTACCTCGCCGACCACTTCATGCCCAACGAGGAGCCGCCCGGTCTCGGCCCTCGCCTCGAGGCATGGACGGCGATCGGGGCGCTGGCGGCGATCACCGAGCGGGCACGTCTCGGCGTTCTCGTGAGCGGCAACACCTACCGCCACCCCGCCATCTTGGCGAACATGGCGGCGACGACCGATCGCATCAGCCAGGGCCGCCTTGTCCTCGGCCTCGGCGCCGGCTGGCAGGTCAACGAGCACGCGGCCTACGGCATCGACCTCTACGAGATCCCCGAGCGGTTGGCGCGTCTCGAGGAGGCATGCGATGTCGTCCGGCTGCTCCTGCGAGAGGAGCGCTCCAACTTCGAGGGTCGCTACTACCGTCTCGCCGACGCTCCCTGCGAGCCGAAGCCGCTGCAAGCTCGTCTCCCCCTTCTCCTTGGCACCTCCGGTGAGCGCGTGGGCATGAAGATCGCCGCTCGTCACGCTGACATCTGGAACTGTTGGGGGACCCCGGAGACCATGGCGCACAAGCTCTCCGTGCTCGACGCCCACTGCGAGGCGATCTCGCGCGATCCCGCCACGCTGCAGCGCTCAACTCAGGCGCTCCTTCGCATCACCGAGGATCGGTCCGAGCTGAGCGAATGGAGGACCCGCCCCCATGCCATGGCGACCCTCGTGGGCACGCCTTCGGAGGTGGGCGAGCAGCTGGCCGCCTACGACAGCCTCGGGATCGACGAGTTCGTCGTCGTCGAGCGCGCCCTCGGGAGCGAACACAGCGCCCGCCTCGAGAACATGGCGGCGTTTCTCGAAGGCCCCGCCGCCCCGTTTCGTGCCTGACGCTCCGGCCGCTCTATGAGCGCTACGAGCCGTCGGGCTGAGTCGGGCTCGGTCACCTCTGCGAGAGCAGATGGCGCCCGCGCCGGCTGCAGCGCCGGCAGCACGTGGCAGACTTTCGCATGGCACACCCGTTTTGGCCGTTGTTCGACCTCGTCGTGCGGACGCCCCGCCTCGAGCTTCGCCCGCCGACCGACGAGATGTGCGTCGAGCTGGCACGAGTAGCGAAGCCCGACATGTTCCCCGATGGCGAGAACTACTTCAAGGCCGACTGGCTGTCGGAGCCGAGCCCGCTGCGCGAGCGCCACTCCATGCAGTTCTGGTGGCGCCAGCGGTCCGACTTCTCGCCCGAGAGCTGGCAGCTCGCCATGGCCGTCCTCGTGGACGGCAACGTGGTGGGCAGCCAAGGCGTCGGCGCTCAAGGATTCCCGCTGCGGCGCTCGGTCTCGACCGGCTCGTGGCTGGCGGCCTCCGCCCAAGGGCGCGGGCTTGGAAAGGAGATGCGGGCGGCCGTGCTCCACCTCGCCTTCGCAGGACTAGGGGCGAACGAGGCACACAGCGAGGCCTTCGACGGCAACGTGCGGTCGATGGGGGTCTCTCGCGCCGTCGGGTACGAGGACAACGGCCAGCGCATCGAGGTACGTGCGGGAGGGCGGGCTGCCGTGTCCCGCAAGTTCCGCATCTCGCGGGAACGCTTCGAGCAGCTCCGGCGCGACGACATCGTCATCGACAACCTGCAGCCGTGCCTGCCGCTGTTCGGACTCGGTCCCGACCTCACTCCGCTGCTTGCGGCGCAGGTACCGGAAGCCGCTGAGGAGGCCACAAGACCTCGCCTCGACACAGGAACGTCGGAAGACGCCGGTCGCTCTGCCGACCGCTGAGACGAAGCCGGCCGTGCCTGTTCTCCTTGCCGCGCCCGACAAGTTCAAGGGCACGGCCACGGCATCCCACCTGGCGGCGGCCATGGCCGCCGGAGCGCTCGCCAGCGGCTGGGAAAGCGCCCAGCGTCCCATGTCCGACGGTGGCGAAGGGCTCCTTGGGGTCGTGGGTGGCCCCAACCGCGAGACTGTCGTCACCGGGCCTCTCGGGAACAAGGTGGCGGCATCATGGCGTTTTGACGAAACGCCGCTCGACAGCAGCGGGGTTCCTACCGCAGTCATCGAGATGTCGCAGGCGGCTGGTCTGGTGCTGGCGGGGGGCCGGGAGCGCAACGACGCCGTCGCCGCCACCACGCGAGGCGTGGGGGAGCTCATGGTGGCGGCCGTCAGGGCTGGCGGGCGACGCCTCGTCGTCGGATGCGGCGGCTCGGCCACGACCGACGGCGGGGCGGGCGCACTCGAGGTGCTGGGGGACAGGGCGCAACTGGCGGGCGTGGAGATCGTCGTCGCCTGCGATGTGCGGGTGAGGTTTCTCGAAGCCGCCGGCCGGTTCGGCCCGCAGAAGGGCGCCTCCCCGGCGCAGGTGAGGGTCCTCGAACGTCGGCTGCGTGCCCTGGCCGATCGCTACGCGGCCGAATTCGGCCTCGACGTGCGCTCCGTCGAAGGCTCAGGAGCCGCCGGCGGCCTGGCCGGCGGGTTGGCGGCGATCGGCGGCAAGCTCGTGTCCGGTTTCGAGCTGGTCGCCTCCCTCGTCCGGCTCGACGACAGCCTGAGCGCTGCCGACGCCATCGTGACCGGCGAGGGGTGCCTCGACGAGCAGTCATTCCTGGGCAAGGTCGTCGGCGAAGTGCTCACTCGCGCCGGCGGGCGCCCGACCCTGTGCGTTGCCGGGCGGGTGAGCCCCCCCGGGGCGCGGGCGGCCGCCGAGCGCGGCCTCGCTGTCGTGAGCCTGAGCGAGCGTTTCGACGAGCCCAGCGCCATCGCCAGTCCGCTCGCCCTCGTGGGCGACGTCGTGGCGGAGTGGCTGAGCGGACTTGCGTCCGTGCCGACGAGCACGTCGTGAGTGAGCTCGTCCCTTGGCTGACGGCCGAGAGGAGCGGTAGCGTCGCGGAGACGCGGGCGTGCGACCGAAGGGGGACCTCGGGTGGCTGATCGGCTTCGCTTCGGCATCTTCATGGCGCCCTTCCATCCGGCCGGGGAGAACCCCACGCTCGCCCTCGAGCGGGACCTCGGCCTGATCGGGCATCTGGACCGGCTCGGCTGGGACGAGGCATGGATCGGCGAGCACCACTCGGCCGGCAGCGAGATCATCGCTTCCCCAGAGATCTTCATCGCGGCGGCCGCCCAACGCACCCGCCACATCCAGCTTGGCACCGGCGTCGTGAGCGTCAGCTACCACAACCCGCTCTGGGTCGCCGAGCGCGCCGTACTGCTCGACCACCTGACGCGCGGCCGCTTCATGCTCGGCCTCGGCCCGGGCTCCCTACCGACCGACGCCGCCATGATCGGGCTCGACCAGGGCCAGACGCGCGAGCTGCTCTCCGACGGAGTCGACGTCATCATGCATTTGCTGAGGAGCGAGGAGCCGCTCACGTTCCGTAATGAGCGCTGGGATCTGCGCGATGCCCGCCTCCACCTTCGGCCCTACTCCAATCCGCTCTTCGACGTGTCCGTCGCCGCCGTCGCCTCCCCCGCCGGCCCCCAGATCGCCGGCAAGCACGGCATCGGGCTGCTCTCGATCGGTGCCACCCAGGCGGTCGGCTTCGACGCCCTGGCGCTGCACTGGGATGTCGTCGAAGAGCGTGCCGCCCACTTCGGGACCACCGTCGACCGGGCGAATTGGCGCCTCGTCGGCCTCATGCACATCGCTGAGACCCGTGAACAGGCCTACCGCGACGTCGAGTACGGCATCGAGCAGTGGTTCGAGTACTTCCAAGCCGTCGCCGCCTTCCCCCAGATGGCTGTGGGCGGCGGCAACGTCCGCGAGATGATCGACTTCGTCAACGACACCGGGCTGGGGTCGATCGGGACAGTGGAGGACGCCGCCGCTCAGGTCGAGCGGCTGATGAAGCAGTCCAACGGCGGATTCGGCTGCTACATGCTGCTGGCGCACGAATGGGCGAACCCGCCGGCCACACATCGCAGCTACGAGCTGATCAGCCAGCACGTCTTCCCGCGGTTCCAGGGTCAGAGCCGGAGCACGACGCAGGCAAGGGCGCGGGCAAAAGCATCTCGTCCGGAGATGGCCGCCCAGCACCTGAAGGCGATCGAGGAGGTCACGGCCAAATATCACGCCGCGGTGAGCACCGTTTCCGCCACGCCACCGAGGAGTGACTGATGGCCACCGAGGTCGACGTCTGGGTGTGGCCGCAGCTGATGCTGGCGCGAGGCGCCGAAGTTACCTTTCGGCACTGGGTCACTGGAGCTGACGGCATCTCGAAGATCGACCCGGACCACTGGTACTGGATGAGCGCCGTGCCCGACTACGACCCCGACCAGCTGCCCGATGGCCCGGCCTCTGCCACCGGTATTCAGATCGTCGAACAGTACGCCTACCGTCCCTATGAGGACCCGGCGGGTGGGAACAACGCCGTCTGGATGGCGACGTGGCGGACGCCGACAGGTTTGGAGGAGGGCGACACCTGGTTCCGGCCGCGCATGATCGTCGCCCCGGGCTCATGACGGTCCCACGCGACGTCCACGTCATCTACGACGACAGCGGCCGCATCCTCGCCGTCGCGGACGCCAGCGAGGCCGTCGGCCCCGGCGGGCTGCTCCTCGGCTATACGCCCGTCGAACGCCCTGGCCAACGCTCCGTGCGCCTCACCCTCGGCGACGAGCACATCGCCGGTGGCCCGTCGAGCCTGCTCCGCGACTTCGAGATCGACCACGCCGCCTTCCCGCCCGCGCTGCGCCGTCGCCCCAGCTGACGGCGCCTCCGCGCCGGACGCAACGGGAGCAGCCGGACGCTACGTCGTCGGTCGGAGGCACATGCCGAGCTCGGCGGCGTCCCTCCAGTAGGCGGGGTAGGTCTTGCGCACGCAGCCCGGATCTCGGATAACGACACCGGGAACGGCGGCCGCCAGCGAGGACAAGGCCATGGCCATGCGGTGATCGTCGTAGGTCTCGACGACGGCGCCTCTCAGCGGGCGGCCACCGTGCACGACGAGTGCGTCGCCTGGCTCCTCGACGCCGGCTCCGAGCTTGCGTAGCTCCCGGGCGATGGCGCTCACGCGGTCGGTCTCGTGGCCGCGGGCGACCGACACCCTCACAAGGCGCGTCGTGCCCTCCGCCAAAGCTCCGAGGGCGGCGAGCGTCGGCACCTGGTCAGGCACGGCAGAGACATCCACCTCGACTCCGCCCATCCTCCCCCGGCGGCTGACGGTGACTCCGCCGTCAGCCGCCGGCTCGACGCGAGCGCCCATTGCAGCGAACACCTCCGTCAGCCCGCCATCGGGTTGGAGCGTGGCGACAACGTTCCGCACGGTGATGCTGCCGCCTGTCGCCATCGCCAAGGCGAAGAGGTGGCCGGCAGCGCTGGCGTCGTATTCGACCACCTCGTGGCGTCCTTGGTAGTGACGGCCAGCCGACACGACGTAGAAACCGGCGTCGCTGCGGCCCACGCTCGCTCCCCATCGCGACATCGCCTCGAGGGTGAGCTCCACATAGCCGGCAGCCCCGAGGTTGGCGACCTCGAGCTCCACGTCGGCGTCTGCATACGGCGACACGAGGAGCAAGCTCGTCGCGAATTGAGAGCTCTCGGCCGCGTCGACGCGGACGTGCCCGCCGCCCAGCCCCTTCGAGGTGATGCGGAGCGGTGGCTGTCCCCCGTTGCTCTCGATCTCGGCCCCGAGGGCGGCGAGCGCCTGCAGCAAAGGGCGGATCGGTCGTCGCCTCAAGGGCGGCTCGCCGTCGAGGACGACAGTGCCGCCTACGAGGAGGGCGGCGGCAGCCAACCAGCGCAGCGTCGTGCCCGAGAGGCCGGCAGTGAGGACGCCGCTCGGCTCGAGCAGGTGGCCATCCGTGCCCGCCACCTCGATGGCGCTCCCGCCCCCGTCCACCACCCCGGCACCGAGGGAGCGCAAGGCGGTCATCATCACGGCCGTGTCGTCGCTGCGCAGCACGTCGACGAGTCGGCTCCTCCCGTTCGCCAGAGCCGCCATGAGCAGCAGCCGGTTCGTGACGCTCTTGCTCGTGGGAGCCCGGCAAATGCCGACGAGGGGGCCGGCGGGCACCACCTCTACTTCGCTGAGCTGGAGGGGATCCATCGGTGCCGGCTCGGCATCGCCTCCCATCAGAGGCCACCGCGAGGTCCGGGCTGTGGCCCGGGCGGCTCCTCCGAGCGACCGTCGGGCGAGAGCGTCGGCGATGGCGCTGGCGCCGGTTCGGGCGGAGGCGGTCCAGCGGATTCCGGCCGCGCGGCTGCGCGTGACGGACCGGGGCCGGCCCGGAGCTTCTTCAGCGTGGGGGCGAGGTCGGCGCCGCGCCGGTAGCCGGTCTCGTCCTTGGTGCTGCCGTCGGGCGACCGGTGCGGGGGCCGCACGGGCATCTGGAGCGACTCCGAGAGGTGCCGCCGCTCTCCCGACCACGGCCCCCTCGGGGCGACGACACGATCCGCCAGCCGGTAGGCGATCGCCTCATAGTTGACCCGCCAGCCCTGAAAGTGCGGCCAGGCCTCCAGCGGCGTCCGTTCCATCGGGAAGCCGGTCGTGGCCAAGACCTCGACGGCGTACTCGAACTCCTCGAAGCTCAACTGCAAGGGGGCGCCCGGCAAGGGGTCGGGGTCGAATGACCAGCGCAACGAAGACGCGATGCGCCGCAGGCACGTGAAGCCCATCCGCAGGCACATCCTCGCCTCGCTGGGGGCAGCTGAGGGCATGAGGGCGAGCTGCATGGCGCACGCGTCGAGCACGGCCAGCAGGGAGAGCACCCAGGAGTACCACGGGGCCGGGGAGCGGAAGAGGAGCAGGACCGGATAGCTCGTATGGCTCTCGGATACCTCCGCCGCCCACTGCTCCCAGGAGCTGTACAACTTTGGGAGAGCGTCGAGGGTCTGGATCAGCTGGTGGCGTGCGAGCAGCTCCGGACCCCACGCCGGTAGCCCCGCGCGGGCCTCCAACAAGGTCACCAACGACTCGCGTCGGTTGAAAGCCTGGTAGATGGCCGGCAGGTAGCCGATCTGAAGGGCGATGGCGACGGCCCCCGTGGCCGCCGCCAGGATGACGAGGACGTCGTTGCTGTGCGCGGACACGTGTGCAAGGCCCACCGTGAACATGGAAGAGCCCGCCTGGCGGACAGCCACGGCCCATAGACCGACGTAGGGCCACTGCGCCAGCGAGTAGCCGAGCAGGAACAGGGAGAGAAACGTCACCAGTTGCGCCAGCAACGCCAGCGGCCCCATGGTGGCAAGGATCGTGTCTTTGACCTCGAAGTCCTCGAAGAGCCGAGAGAAGGCGACGACGACCAGACGCGTGGTGCGGGTGGCGATCCGCCCGATCAGCTGAAACGGCGAGTCGCCCCGTGGCGTGACGAGGGTCGACACCATGCTCGCCAACGTCACTGCCACGAGAAGGAGCCCGAGGGCAATGCGCACCGATCCCACGCCCGCCAGCTTGGCATGGTGGCGGGTCCGTCCGGCGACCCCGGCGCTCGGATCTAGATTGGCGGCGTGGGGGATGCGGCCGCGAGTTCGCCTGGCGGTGCCGCGCCTGTTGAGGGTGGCGCCGCACGCTCGGCCGAGCAGGAGTACCTCGACGCCGCCTACGCCCTGCTTGCCCAGATGGAGGCCCGCTCCGCCCTGGCGGTGGCCGACGCCGCCGAACGCGCCCCGGGCGACTGGGACGCCACGATCGCCCATCGCTTCCTCCGCCAGCGTGCCGCATCGATGTCTGCCAGCCTCGGCCCGCTCTGTTTCGGGCGCATCGACGAGGAGGGCGGTGAGAGCTGGCACATCGGCCGTCGTCACGTGGAGGATGCGCTCGGCGACCCCGTCGTGGTGGACTGGCGGGCGCCGGTCTCGATCCCCTTCTATCGAGCCACCTTCCGAGACCCCTTCGGCCTCAGGCTGCGCCGCCGCTTCATCCTCGAGGAGCGGCAGCTCGCCGACATCGTCGACGAGGACTTCCACGACCCTCAGGCGAAGTCGGTCGCCTCCGCCAGCGGTCTGCCCGACCCGCTGCTCGCTGAGCTCGGCCGTGCACGCACCGGAGCGACGCGCGACATCGTCGCCACCATCGCCGCCGAGCAGGACGCCATCATCAGGGCACCCCTCGACGTGCCCGTCATCGTGCAGGGCGGCCCCGGCACCGGCAAGACCGCAGTCGGGCTCCACCGGGCCGCCTGGTTGCTCTACGAGCACCGCGAGCACCTCGAGCGCCACGGGGCGCTCGTGCTGGGACCCAACCGGGTGTTTCTCGCCTACATCGGCGAGGTGCTGCCGTCGCTGGGAGAAGTGGCAGTGGCACAGACAACGTTGGCGGGCTTGTGCAGCGACTGGCGGGTGAAGGCCGAGGAAGCAGCTGATGTGGCCGCCCTGAAGGGCGACCTCCGCATGGCGGAGGTCATCGCCCGGGCCGCCGAAGCGGCCGTGCGCCCTCCGACATCGAACCTGGGAGCCTCGACTCGCTGGGGAATCGTGAGCATCGACGCGGTTGCCATCGCCGAGCTCGCTCGGCAGTCGCTCGAGTCCGGTGGAGCGCTCGGCGAGCGGCGGGGACGCTTCCGACGGGCCATAGGGCGCGCGGTAATGGGCCGGCTCGCCCGCACGCGCCCCGAGCTGGAAGGCGATCTTGAGGAGGTGCTGGTGGAGCTCGGCAAGGACAGGCCCTTCCAGGCGATCCTCAACCGCGTCTGGCCTGCACAGAGCCCTGTCGCCTTGGTCAGGTCTCTGTACGCCAAGCCGGCGCTGCTGCGGGCGGCCAGCCACGGGCTGCTCTCCCCCGACGAGCAAGCGCTGCTCCGGCGGCCTCTCGCCCCGGTGGTCGCCGACGAGCCCTGGACCTCGGCCGATCTGGCGCTGCTCGACGAAGCACGTGCCTACCTCGGCGGGAGTCCCCGTCGCTACGGCCACGTCGTGGTGGACGAGGCGCAGGATCTCTCACCCATGGCGCTGCGCATGGTCGCCCGTCGCTCCCTCGACGGCCGCTCGTTCACGATCCTCGGCGACCTCGCCCAGGCCACGGCGCCGGCCGCCCCCGTCGACTGGGAGGTGACGCTGGCCGCTCTCGGCAATCCGGCGGGCAGCCGGGTCGAGGAGCTCTCCGTCGGCTACCGGGTGCCCGATGAGATCATGCACGTGGCCAACCACGTCCTGCGGGCGACGTCGCCCGGCCTGCGCCCGACGACGTCGGTGCGCTCCTCCGGCCGGGAGCCCGCCTGGCTGCGCTGCGACACGGGCGAGCTCGGCCTCTCTGTCGCCTCGGTCGTCGGCAGCCTCGTGGACGAGCATCACTCCGTCGCAGTCATCGCCTCCGCTTCCTTGCACGGCGAGATCGCCGACGGCCTGGCGGCCGGCGCCCTCCCGCTCGTGCCCTACGGGCATGCCAGCCTCGCCGGCCACGTCGCCCTCGTCCGGCCGGAGCTGGCCAAGGGTCTCGAATTCGACGCCGTCGTCGTGACCGAGCCGCGGCTCATCCTCGACGAGCCGGGCGGTGCAGGCCTGCTCTACATCGCCCTCACAAGGGCTGTGCAGTTCCTCGTCGTGCTCTACAGCGGCGAGCTACCGGCGGTGCTGGGCGCCGCCGCCTGAAGACCGCCTCCGGGGCGCACGAGGCGTCGGCTACGGCGAGGTTGCCGAGCTCGGACCCTGCAGAACGAACCAGGCGACATTGGTCACAGCGGGGCTGGCGGGCGCGTTGGCGCTGAGGGTGATCGTGAAGGAGGGCGGCGCTCCGCCCCCAACGCTCGCACCGAGAACGGCACTCGCCACCGCGATCGGGACGCCGCCCGACGTGGCGTCGCTCTGCAGCGTGGCGAGGATCATGGACGACTCCGTCAGGCCGGCCACGGTAACCGTGACGCTTTCCTCGCCGGCTGCAACGGTCACAAGACCGCTCGTCGAGAACTGCACGGGGCCGTCGACCTCGAGGGCATTGCCGCTCCCGGTCGTGGAGGCCTCGATGGCAGGCCCGGCACCAGCCGTGGAGGCGAAGATCGCAGCGAGCAAATTGTCGGGGTTCAGGAGCGACACCGAAACCCCGTATCCGAGGCCGTAGTTGATCGCCTGCACAGCGTCGCCAGTGCCCTTCTTGTTGCTGAGCTGCGTGACGACCCCGGCCCCCGTCCCGGTTGTGTTCGCCTGCACGGCGGCAGAGGGGTTCTCATTGGTGAGCTCGACGAGGACTCCGGGCCCCGTACCGGTGCCGTAGGTGCTCGAGTCGCTCGCGAAGACGGCGGCCTCCGGCCCTGATGAGAGGGCGATGATGGCGGGGCTTCCGTACTTCACCTGAGCCTGAATGGCCGCTCCCCCACCTGTGTTCTCGGCCATGATGGCCGCACTGGTGTTGCCGGTCCCGTCGCCTTTGCCACGCACTTCGGCGACAATGGCGTTCTTGCCCACTCGCCCGTCGAACTCGCGCCCGCCGTTGTCGTAGGCGTAGAGGGCGATGGCATTGTCGGTATTGACGATGCAAGCCGTGCTGGCGGCGAGGGTGGGAAACGGATCCTTGTGGTTCGACGACACGAGGTCGGTCTCATGGGCGCCGGCCGAGTTCGACTTGCCGAGGATCAGGTCGCCGCCCGGCGCCGCCTCCGCCGGCGACGCCGCCACCAACGTGCCCGCTGCTGCCACCGCGAGGCCGGCGGCCCCACCGAGCAAGAGCGCTCTCCGTGATCTCTGGATCGCCTGCCCAGAGGAGTCGTGTAGAGCTACGTCCTGTTCCATCATCTCTCCTTTTGCTCGAGCGCGGATGGAGGTCGTCGGCGTTCGCTGTCGGGTAGCACTGTGACGGTACGGTGGCGCCGCCTCGCCCCGCATCGGGGCATGCCCCCATCTTTCGAGGCGGCCACCCCTAGGTTTTGCCTCCTGCTCCGAAGCCGCCGTGGTCGATCGCGGTGCGCACTCATGTCCGATCACCCGAGGCGCTGCCGCAGCGTACGGACGTGAACCTGGCAGGATCGAGCCATGACGAGCGCACTCGTGGCAAGCCCGTCGAGAGGCGGGAGCGGGTCAACGGTGCATTCAAGGTGATGCCGCCGTCGGGCTGGTACCCGGACCCGTGGCGGGTGGCATCGTGGCGCTGGTGGGACGGTCGGCAGTGGTCTGCCCACACGGCCGCCGCCGCATCGGCCAGCTACTTCGGTCCTCCCCGCCCGGACCCGGCGGTTGCCCTCGCGAGCGAGCTCCGAATGTGGCGCTGGGCGCGGGGCGCCGTCTGGACGTGGTTGACAGTCGAGCTCGTGCAACTCGCCGCCGCGTCAGCCGTCTATCACCGGGTCTTCTCGGCCTTCCGAAAGGCCATTGACACAGCCCGCAGCAACCCGAACGCGGCGCCGCCAGTCTTCCCATTTTCCGGCGGGGTTGGTGCCGCCGCCATCGCCCTCAACCTGCTCTCCCTGCTGACGCTGGCGGCTGCGATCGCGTTTCTCATCTGGCAGTACAGTGCCGCCCAGACCGCCCTAGATCTCGGTTATCCAGCCCGGCGCTCGCCAGCCCTCGGCGTGGTCTCATGGTTCATCCCCATCATCAACCTGTGGTTTCCCTATCAGGCGATGCGTGATCTGCTGCCGCCACACCACCCGGGGCGCCCCGCGGTGTTGCACGCATGGCTCGCCTACCTCGCCAGCGAGGCATTCGCCTCGATCGCCGTCGTCACGGCGCTCTTCTTCGGCCTCTACACCCTCGTGCCGCTCGCCCTCGCACTTGGCAGCGCTGCAACGGCTGCGATCATCGGGACCCGCTTGCTCAAGCTGACCACCGACGACCACCGTCGGGCGGTAGCGCTCAGATGAGCTTCCTGAGCGCCGACATCACCCGCAGGCGGACGTCATCGCGCTCCAGCTCCTCGCCCTCGAGGCTCCACAACAGTGAGAGGACGCACTTGACGTAGCCCCAGGCCGCCACGAGGTCGGCGTCGATGCCGACCATGCCCGACATGAGGTCGAGCCGACGCCGCACGAGCGGCTCGACGTCGGGGACGCGGGCGATGTAGTCGAAGGGGTTGTAGAGCATGGCGCCGGTGTCGTAGCCGGCGTCACCGGCGAAGCCCTTCGGATCCACCACAAGCCAACCCCGCGCCTCGTCCGAAAGGACGTTGTCGTGATGGAGGTCGCCGTGAACCACGGACGTCGGCGCCCGGTTGGCCAGCAGCTCCTGCAGGACGCGGCGGGCCGTCACGACGGCCGCGCGCAGGTCGCGAAGGCCGCTGTCGATCTCGGCGAGGGTCTCGGCGAGGTCTTTCCCGCGAAAGCTTGCACCGTGTCGGCCACGATCGAACCGCTCGAAGGTGTCCTCCAGCCTGCTCAAGGGTGGGAGGCCGCAGTCGGCTTGCGCCGGTGCCCAAAAGCCTGTCATGGCGGAGGCGAGGATCTCCGTGGCGCGGTCGTCGTCACCGTCGCAGACATCGGCCAGCGGTCCGCCCGTCGCCCGTTCGAGGAGCAACGCCCCGCTCTCGGCGTCCTCTTCGAAGAGGCGAACGGCCGACGGTCCGGCGAGACGCAACGTCAGCGCCTCGCGGGCGGCGCCCTCGCCGTCGTCATCGACGGGGAGCTCGATCTTGAGCACGCAGGCGTCGCCCGACTGGCGCGTGGCGGTCACGATATAGCTCCACGAGAGAGGGAGAAGCTCGCCCAACCGGAGCTCCCAGCGCTCGGCGAGTGTGGCCACGACGTCAGGCAGGTCGCGCAGCCAGCGCGCCCGCTCGCCTCGTTCGCCCGCGCCCGAGGTGAGGATGCGCGCACGGAAGGACTCGGGCAGGTCCAGTTCGGTGACCACGGTCGCACGCTACTGAACGCCCCCACCGCCCGCTCCGGCCCGAGGACGACCGTTAGTGTCGCGGCGATGGAGCGCCTCACCCTCATGGCCGTGCACGCCCACCCCGACGACGAGGCGTCGTCGACGGGCGGCATCCTCGCCAAGTACGTCGACGAAGGCGTGCAGACGGTCCTCGTGACGTGCACGAACGGAGAGTTGGGTAACGCCCCGGACGGCTCTGTGCCGGGTGATCCCGGCCATGACGAGGAGCTCGTGAAGGCGCACCGCCGCGGCGAGCTCGACGAGAGCCGCCGACTGCTCGGGATCAGCGACCTCGAGCTGCTCGGCTACCACGACTCCGGCATGATGGGCTGGCCGCAGAACGACGAGCCGGGCGTCTTTTGGCAGACCCCTGTCGCCGAGGCCGCCGGTCGCCTAGCGACGCTGATGGAGAAGTACCAGCCCGATGTCGTGGTGACCTACGACGAGAACGGCTTCTACGGGCACCCCGACCACATCCAGGCACACCGCATCACCGTGGCGGCCGTAGCTTCCACCGGCATACCGAAGAAGCTGTACTACCCGGTGATCCCGCTGTCGGCCATGGAGGGTTTCGTGAGCGTGTTGCGCGGCGCCGGCGTGGAGCCACCGCAGGAAGCCAGCGATGCCGTCGACTTCGGCACGCCCGACGAACTCATCGCCGCCTACATCGACTGCGCCGCCTTCGCCGAGACGAAGTTCCGGGCGCTCGAAGCCCACGCCAGCCAGACCGACAACTCCTTCTTCCTCGACCTTGGATTGGACCTGTTCAAGCAGGTCTTCTCGATCGAGGCGTACGTGCGGGCGCACGACACGACCGGCCACCCGACGCCGGAGGACGACCTCTTCGCCGGGCTGCGCTGAGAGGCCGGTGCGATTGCCATGCGCGTCTTCCTCTCGAGCGACATGGAGGGTACGGCCGGGATCGTCGACTGGTCGCAATGCCGTCCCCCCGGGGCCGACTACGAGGTGGGCCGGCGCCTGCTCTTGGACGAGGTGAACGCCGCCATCGACGGGGCGATCGACGGGGGTGCCACCGAGGTCCTCGTGAACGACTCGCACGGCGCCATGGCGAACCTGCCACCAGGCGAGCTGCGCGCCGGGGTCCGCTATCTCTCCGGGCGACACAAGCCGCTCTACATGATGCAAGGCCTCGACGACTCCTTCGCGGCCGCCTTCTTCGTCTCCTATCACGGTTCGATGGGTTCGCACGGCGTGCTCTCTCACACCTACAACCCGCGAGCGGTCGCCGAGGCTCGCCTGAACGGTGCAGTCGTGGGCGAGGCCGGCATCAACGCCCTCGTCGCCCTCGCCCGCTCGGTGCCTGTGGCGCTCGTGACGGGAGACCAGGTCACCATCCACGAAACGGCGGTCGTGCTGCCGGCCGCCGTCGGGGTCGTCGTGAAGGAGGCGATCACGCGTTTCTCCGCCTCCAGCTTGCATCCGGCGGACGCCTGTGGCGCCATCCGAGCCGGCGCCAGGGCCGCCCTCGAACGCACGAGCCGGGGCGAGGTGCCTCTCCCGACCATCGACCTTCCCGCTCGCCTCGAGGTCGACTGGCTGACGGCCGACATGGCGGAGTTGACGACCTCGATCGGTGGCATCGAGCGGACGGCGCCCCGCACGGTAGAGATCTGTGGGGAGGATCCGCTCGGGATCTTCCGGCGTTTCGTGGCCGCCGTGGCCATCACCCGGTCGATCGTCGAAGCCTGAGCGGTGTTCGAGGTCAGCGAAGACCGCTTCGGCGAGATGATCGAAGACGCTCTCGCCTCCATCCCGGCGCAGCTGGCCGACCGCATGGACAACGTGGCGATCTTCGTCGAGGACGAGGCGAAAGGGCGCCGCCTGTTCGGCCTCTACGAAGGCATTCCCCTCACGAAGCGGTCAGGCGGCTACGGCGTCGGCGGCGTTATGCCCGACAAGATCACGCTCTACCGCAAGGCGATCTGCTCGTCCTGCTCAACGGAGGCAGAGGTGGCCGAGCGGGTGCGGACGACGCTCGTGCACGAAGTGGCACACCATTTCGGCATCAGCGACCCCCGCCTCGAGGAGCTCGGCTGGTAGCCGCAGGCCGTCGTGGCGGCGGCTGCGAATCAGCTCGCCCCAGTTGCGCCCACGGTGACGCTCGGGTTCGGCTCGAAGGTCTGCACGTCGCGAAGAAGGGCGCCTGGAGCCGACTCGCCACCGACGAGCCAGGCTTGTGAGCCGAGCACGGTGAGGCCGGCGTAGGCAGCGGCCGCCTCGAGATGCCCGGCCACGACGGCGCGTCGGCTGCTCGCCAGCCACGCCCAGACGGTCTTGACGGCCGTCGGTGTGGCGGCGGCGCTCGCCGCCGCTTCGCCACCGGCCACGTAGATGACGCCGGCGAGCGTGGCGGCCGCCGCTCCCGTCACGGGCGCCGGCAGGGACCCGACAACCGTGGCGCTGTGCGCCGAAGGGTCGATCATCTGCACCGTGTCAACGGGATGCCCGGCGTGGGCGCCGTTGGCGGCGTCGCCCCCGAAGACATAGATGCGGCCGTCGAGGACCGCAACGGCGGCGTCGCGGACCGGCACCGGCAACTTCGCCACCGTGGCGAAGTGGATCCCGTCCGAGGTGGCGAGCACGGCGGGGTCGGCCGCCGTGGCGGCCATGCCGCCGATGAGGTATGCCGTGCCTCCGATGGCAACGGCGGAGGCGCCGGTCCGAGGCTGTGGCAGCACTCCCACCGATGTCGCCGGCGTCGTGCTCACCGCCGTCCCGCCGAGGCTCGGCAGGACTTGCACGGTCGTGAGCGGGGTAGCCGTCCCCCCACCGAATACGTAGCCCTTTCCACCGAGGACGACTCCGGCGGCATCATGCAGCGGCTCCAGCAGGTTCCCCACCTGCGTGGCCGTGCCGGAAGAGGCCTCCACGTCGTAGACGCCCAGGTCGGAGGCCCCGGCAGGCTCGAGCCCGCCAGCCACGATGAGCGACTGGGCGCCGGCCGCTGGTAGCACGACACTTCGGCTGAGGGGCGAATTCAACTGCCACGAGAGCAGGTGGGTGGTGACCCCCGCCACCCCCTTCCCGCCCGAGGTGCCCGACGGGATGGAGCTCGACGTGGTCGTGGTCCCGGCCCGTCTGCTCCCCGCCGGGGATGATCCGCTCGACAGGGCCACGATGATGCCGATCAGGAGAGCGAGCACAGCCACGAGGACGCCGAGGCGGATGTGCCCGGCGCGCCGGGCCGCACGTCGGCGAGCCTCGTAGCTCGGCCGGAACTGAGGTGGGCGGTACGCCACGGGCACGACGATAGGCGGCGCAGATAAGCCATGCCGAAGGTGCAACAATCCGGGAGTGACGGCCGACGACCACGACCCAGGCATCACCGTGTACGGCACGCAGTGGTGCGGCGACTGCAAACGGGCGAAACAGTTCTTCGGGGAGCAGCGCGTCCACTACCGCTTCGTCGACGTGGACGTCGATGGCGAGGGCCTCGCCTACGTCGAGCACGTGAACGGAGGCAAGCGGGTCATACCCGTCATCACCTTCCCGGACAGCTCGACGCTCGTCGAACCCTCCAACGCCGAGCTGGCCGAGAAGCTGGGCATCGTCACGACCGCCTCTCGATCGTTCTACGACCTCATCGTGGTCGGGAGCGGGCCTGCCGGGCTCACGGCCGCCCTCTATGCCGCCCGCGAGGGCATCGAGACACTCGTCGTCGAGCGGGGCGGCGTCGGCGGCCAGGCAGCCATCACCGAGCGGCTCGACAACTTCCCCGGGTTTCCCGAAGGGGTGAGCGGGGAGGAGTTCGCCGAGCGCCTACGCAGGCAGGCGGAGCGCTTCGGCGTCGAGATCCTCGCCGCCACGGAGATAACAGGGCTCTCGAAGGACGGCAGCTACCGGTGCGTGGCGACCGCCACCGGCGCCTCCTACGGCAGCTACGCCATCCTGCTCGCCCTCGGCTCGACCTATCGCCGGCTCGGCATCCCCGGCGAGGAGGACTTCATCGGCGCCGGCGTTCACTTCTGCGCCACCTGTGACGGCGCTTTCTACCGCGGACAGGACGTCCTCGTGATCGGCGGCGGCAATTCCGCCGGGGAAGAAGGCCTCTTCCTCACGAAGTTCGCCCGCCACGTCACCATCGCCACTCGGGACGCCGAGCTGACGGCGTCGAAGATCGTCGTGGAGAAGATCGCCGAGCACCCTGAGGTCGACGTCTTATGCAACATCGAGGCGGTCGAGCTGCGCGGCGAAGGGCATCTCGAGACGGTCGTCATGCGTGACACCCGCACCGGTTCGACGCAGGAGCTTCACCCCGGTGGCGTCTTCGTGTTCATCGGCCTCTCGCCGAACACCGAGCTCGTTCGCCAGCTCGTGGCGCTCGACGCCCGCGGCTTCGTCGACACCGATGCCGGCTTGCAGACGAGCGTGCCCGGGCTGTTCGCCGCCGGCGACTGCCGCGCCGGCAGCACCAAGCAGGCAGCCTCCGCTGCCGGAGAAGGCGCCGCCGCCGCCATCGCCATCCGCCGCTACCTCGAGCCCTTCGCCGGCTGCATGCCCGAGGTCGAAACGACCGGTGCCGCCATGACGATGATTTGAGGGCCGCATGACGATCGCCGGTGTCCGCAAGCGGGTCGTCATCGGCGGCCGCGTGCAGGGTGTGTGGTATCGCGAGTCCTGCCGCAAGGAGGCCGTCGCCCGCTCGGTGGGCGGTTGGGTGCGCAACTGCGACGACGGCACGGTGGAGGCGGTCTTCGAGGGCTCGGCGGCCGCCGTCGAGGCGATGATCGCCTGGTGTCGCCTCGGGCCGCCTCACGCCTCGGTGACGTCGGTCACGAGCACGGTGGAGGCCCCCGTCGGCGAGACGGCCTTTCGCGTCCGCTGAGCTGCTCGCCGGGGCGCGGACCTCCAAGCAGCCAGCACCCCGATGGCGGCCGCCAGCAGACACGCGGTCGCTCCGACGGCGAGGCCGACTCGCCCGTTCGTTTCGGCGATGATCCACCCGAGCAGTGGCCCACCGATCGGCGTGGTGCCGAGGAAGGCCACCGCCCACAGCGACATCACGCGCCCGCGCATCGACGGTTCCGCCTCGAGCTGCAGCGTCGTGTTGCCCGTCGCCAGGAAGGACACGCTGGCGTAGCCGACGAGGCCGAGCGCCACCAGCTCGAGGGCGAGCACCGGAGAGAAGGCCGCCACCGCCAAGGCGAGCCCGAGCGCCGCCGCCGCGATCGTGAACGGGCGAAGGCCCGTCTTGCCGCGAGCGGCCGTGACGAGCCCGCCGAGAACGGCCCCGATCCCCATCGCCGCCGTCATGAACCCGTAGGCCTCTGCACCGCCGTGGAACGTCCCTTTGGCCACCACGGGGAGCACCACCTGGAACTCGTAGGCGAGCGTGCCCACGATCGCCATCATGACGAGGGGAACGAGCAGGCGGGGCGTGTGCGCCACGTACCGGAAGCCCTCCCTCACCTGTCCGTTCGCCCTTCCGGCCGGCGGGCTCGGCTGCAGGAGCGACCGGTCCATCGTCACGAGCGAGAACACGACGGCGATGAAGCTGGCGGCGTTCAGGAGGAAGCAGATGCCCACTCCGACGGTGGCGATGAGGATGCCGGCGACGGCCGGGCCGACCGCCCGGGCAGCGTTGAAGAGGGTGGAGTTGAGGCTGACGGCGTTGCGAACCTCGTTCGGGCCGACCATCTCGAGGACAAAGGCCTGACGGGCGGGGTTCTCAAAGGTGTTGTTCAGCCCGAGAATGACGGCGAGCACGAGGATCTCCCAGAAGCGCACCACCCCCAGCACCGTGAGGAGCCCGAGGACGAGGGCTTGTACGCCCATGGCGGACTGCAGCACCACCATGAGCCGGCGCTTGTCGACGCGGTCGGCGATGACACCGCCATACGGCCCGAGGACGAGCACAGGGAGCGTCTGCAGCGCCACGGCCAGCCCGAGGTCGGTGGCGGAGTGGGTGAGGACGTAGACAAGCCACGACTGCGCCACCGACTGCATCCAGGTGCCGACGAGGGAGACGGCTTGACCCGCGTAATAGCGGCGGAAGTTGGGGACGTTGAGGGCCGAGAAGGTGCGCCGCCCGATGGCGAAGAGGCGGCTCACCGACCGCTCGGCTCCTGTGCGCTCACCCCAGGTCGCTCGAGCAGCCGCTCGGCCAGCTGCTCGAGGGCCGGCAGGGCCGCCAGGACGGCGTTGCGATCGGCTGCTGGCAGCCGATCGAGCTCGTTCGTGAGCACGTCGGTCCGCTCGCTCCGCACTCGGTCGCGCAGCTCGCTTCCGGCCTCGGTGACCTCCACGCGGCAGACCCTTCCATCGCTGGCGTCGCCGAGACGCCGCAACAGACCTTGCTCCTCGAGCCTCGCGACGACCCGCGAGAGCATCGTCGGGTTGAGACCCGCCTGGTCGGCGAGCATCGAGAGCTTCACAGGCCCAACCCGCGCCACGGTCTGCAGAACGTCGACTTCCGTGGTCGTGAGGGCGCCGGCGGCCGCCGTCGGCTTCAGGCGCTTCGAGAGGCGGGCGACGGCCATGCGCAGTCGGGCAGGCGCCTCTGCCTGCAGATCGCCCTCGTTTGTCGTCGTCATGGCGGTGCCTCGTGGCGTACGTATGCCGGGGAACTACTTGCTTGCTAGCAAGCATATTAACGACCTGCTTCGGCCGTCGAGCCGCTCTCGGCCGGGCCTGGCACCCATTCGGCGTCTCTGGGCGCCAAAGTGAGGGCGGGTGCAACCTTTTGGGTGCTCCCGGGGTGTGGAGGGTTAGACGAGGGAGAGGCCGCAGTGGCCACAACTGATGAGTTTGGAGAACTGTACGAGCAGAGCCGCGAGCGGCTCGCCGGTCAGCTCTACGCACTCACCGGTGACGAGCACGGCGCCGTCGACTTCGTGCAGGAAGCGTTCGCCCGGACCTGGGCGAAGTGGGATCGGATCGCCACCTACGACGATCCGGAGGCATTTGTCCGCCGTGTCGCTTTCAACCTGGCGAAGAACCAGTGGCGCCGGGTCAAGCGGACGCTGCTGCGTGCGTCGCCTCCGGACCGCGCAGAGGCGACCGCCGACCCCGCCGAGCACCAGGACCTCGTGGCCGCCCTGCTGACCCTGTCCATCCACGAGAGGGAAGCCATCGTGCTGCACTACCTCGCTGGCCAGTCCATCGATGAGATCGCCAAGGACTTGAGCGTCCCCACCGGCACGGTCAAGTCGTGGCTGGCCCGCGGGCGGGTTCACCTGGCGCAACGCCTCTCCGTGGAGGATCCCGAGGAGATGACCCGTCGTGGATGAGCACAACGACCCGCTGGAATCCGCCCTTCTGCCCTTGAGGAGCCCAGCCCAGCCTCACACCTGGGCCTCCACCGAGGAGGTGAAACGGCGCGCCACCGCCCGACGGCGGCGGCGCCTTGCCGCCCTCTCCGGTGGCACGACCGTCCTGCTCGCCACCGTTCTCGTCGTCGCTCTCGTGTCCGCGGGCGGCGGGAGGGGTCCCGTTCTGCCGAGCGACTCCGGTGCCATCCAGCGCCTTGCTGGACCGGTCGGCTCCTATCAGCTGGTCGCCGACGTGAAGCTCAACGAGATGCTCGGCACGAGGGACACACAGGCCGAGGTCGCCCTCGCCGAGCAGAGTTTTGCGTTGCGTCTCACGCAGCTCGAGCTGGCCGGCTCCTCCGGCGGCAACGTGCTGCTCTCCCCGATGAGCGCCCACGTCGATCTTTCGATGTTGGAATTGGGTACCGCCGGAGCGACGGCGCACGAAGTCGCCGCCGCACTGCAAAGCTCCGGTTTGTCGCCGGCCGGGCAGGCCGCAGCCTGGAACGGCCTCGTGCAGGGCCTCCTCGCCGGTGAGTCAGCGGGCGAGCTCCACTTGGCGAACTCCATCTGGTTGCGCCAGGGCCTTTTCGTCGAGCCGAGGTTCCTCCGCCGGGAAGCCGAAACCTTCGGCAATGACACCTACCAGGTCAACTTCGATGCGAGCTCGGCCGAACAGGCGATCAACGCCTGGGTCTCGCAGCAGACGGCCGGGCGCATCAAGGAGCTGTATGCCCCTCACCAGCTGAGCACCTTCACCGAGGTCGTGCTCGCCAACGCCCTACACTTTCACGCCGCATGGCAAAAGGGCCTCCTCGCCGAGGCCGCCATCGACAATGAGCCCTTCTACCTCGCGTCGGGTGGCAGCGTCTCCGTGCCCATGATCGTGGACTCGGGCGCAGTGCTCCCCGTCGAAGAGACGTCCACGTACGACGCCGTGCAGCTGCCGTACACAAATGGCCGCTACGCCGCCCTCTTGCTCGAGCCGACCCAAGGCTCGGTCGCCTCACTCTTGGCTGAGCTGACTGCGGGACGCCTCGCGAGCATCACCGGCGCGTTGCGCAGCGACGTCGTCAACTTCGCGATGCCGAAGCTGGCGCTGTCGGTCAACCACAGCCTCGAGGCACCACTGTCGGCCATGGGCATGGCCGAGACGTTCTACTCCGCAGACTTCTCACCCATGCTGGGCGCTGTCGGTGCGGTCAACCAAGCCGTCGGCGGTGTGCAGCAAGCGGCGACCCTCGACGTGAACCAGTGGGGAACCGACGCCGCCGCCGCCACGGGGGTCTCGGTCATTCCTACTCTCGCCCGCCAGTCGACGACGATCGCCTTCAACCACCCGTACGTCTTTCTTCTCCGGGACACGAAGACCGGCGTGATTCTCTTCTCGAGCGTGGTGAACAACCCCGCCAACGCCTGAGGTCGCGAAGGGCGCTCGCTCGTCCACCGATGAACACGAGCGAGCGCGGCGACGCGATTTTCCCTAGGGTCAAGAGCCAACTGACGTACAGTTGCGAGAGGACTGGGGGAAGCGAGAGGCGTGGGGTTACGTCGAGTGGCATGCGCCGCAGTCAAGCTGGGCGCGTCGAGTTCTGAGCGCACGGGCAGCCGCCGGTGAAGCGTTTCCGGCGTGGCGCCGCATCGGGCGTGAAAGAACGCGGGCCTGCCGCCCCGGAGCAGGAGTCGGCAGCAGAGCCCGCAGAGCTCGCAGCTGCGGAGTCCGCCGAAGACGCCCAGTCCGCCGAGGCACCCGCATCCGGACAGGCGACGGAGACAACGAAGGCACCCGAGGCGGCTGAGGCGGCCGAGCCAACCGCCGCGACGGAGTCCCCCCGGGCGGTCGGGCCCGGCGCGCCGGGCGGGGCAGCCCAGGTACTGGAGTCCCCCGAGGCTGCCGAGCCCGAAGCCGCTGAGCCCGAGGCCGCTGGGGAGCCCGGGGTGGCTCAGCCCGAGGCCGCTGGGGAGACGGGGGTGCCTCAGCCCGAGGCCGCTGAGTCCGGGGAGGCTCAGCCCGAGGCCAACGAGTCCGGGGAAGTCGTCGAAGAGTTGGAGGCGATGGCGGCCGAGGCAGCCCACGCGGCGACAGAGGCCGAGCGGGCCCTCCCGGACAGGGAGCGGCCGGCGGTGGAACCGGCGCCCCCTGCGCGGGCACCGGCCCCGGAAGTCGCCGCCGCAGCAGCCGAGACGACGGCCAAGCCGCCTTCACCGGCTGCGCGCCCCGTCGAGCCGGCGCCGAAAGCACCCAGAGCCGCCCCCCTGGTGCACAACCTGCCCCCGCGACCGCCCAGCGCGGCGCCTGATGACACCAGCGGCCGGGTCCGAACCCGATGGCTCGCCTCCGATGGCGCCTGGGAGACGACGCTGCGCGGCCGCCAGGTCATGAGCGACCCGCGCCTGTTCCGCGGCGTCGCCTTCACCGAGGAGGAGCGGCGCCAGCTGGGACTCGTCGGCCTACTCCCGCCCCAGGTCATCTCCCTGCACGAGCAGCTCACGCGGGCATTGGGCCAGTACCACGCCCAACCGAGCGACCTGGCGAAGAACGTCTACCTCTCACTCCTGCAGGACCGAAACGAAGTCCTGTTCTTCCGTCTCCTCTCCGAACACCTCCCCGAGATGCTCCCGGTCGTCTACACGCCCACCATCGGCGAGGCGATCCAGCATTTCAGCCAGGAGTACCGGCGGCCGCGTGGGGTGTTCCTCTCCGTCGATCATCCCGCTGACATCGAGCTCTCGCTCAGCGCCACCGGCTTCGGGCCCGAGGACGTCGACCTCATCGTCGCCACCGACGGAGAGGCGATCCTCGGCATCGGGGACTGGGGCGTGGGCGGCATCGCCATCTCGCTCGGCAAGCTCGCCCTCTACACGGCCGCCGGAGGCATCGACCCGGGGCGGACCATCGCCGTCGTGCTCGACGTGGGCACGAACCGTGACTCTCTGCTGACGGACCCGCTCTACCTGGGCAACCGGCACCCGCGGGTGAACGAAGAGACCTACGACGCCTTCATCGACACCTTCGTCGAGATCGCCACCAGGCTCTTCCCGAACGCCCTCCTCCACTGGGAGGATCTGGCCGCCCGCAACGCCCGCCGAACCCTGCAGCGCTGGCGCACCAGTACCTTCACGTTCAACGATGACGTCCAGGGCACCGGCGCCGTGGCGCTGGCTGCCGTCCTCTCCGGCCTCAAGCGATCGAAGGGTCGACTGGCCGACCAGCGCGTCGTCATCTTCGGGCCGGGTACGGCCGGCGTGGGAATCGCCGAGCAGCTGCGCGACGCCATGGTGGCCGACGGCTTGGACGCGGAGGAGGCGCGTCGGCGTTTCTGGCTGATCGGCAGGCACGGCCTCCTTCTCGAGTCACTGGACTCGCTCGGGGCCGTCATGTACGACTTCCAACGGCCTTGGGCTCGTGGCGACGAGGACGTGGCCGACTGGGTCCCTGACGAGGACGGCCGCATCGGCCTCAACGAGGTCATCCGCAATGTCGCCGCCACGGTTCTCATCGGCACTTCGGGTCAGCCCGGAGCCTTCACCGAGAACACCATTCGGAACATGGCGCTCTCCTGCCAGCACCCGATCATCCTCCCGCTCTCGAACCCGACCGAGCTCGTCGAAGCCGAGCCGTGGGACATCTTGCAATGGACAGGTGGGCGCGCCCTCGTCGCCACCGGCAGTGCCTTCGACCCCGTCACCTACGCCTGGTCGACGCACTACATCGGCCAGGCGAACAACGCCTTCGTGTTCCCAGGGCTGGGGCTCGGGGCCATCCTCGTCGGGGCGACCCGGGTGACGGACCACATGCTGTCGGCCGCCGCCGAAGCCATCTCGGCACAGGTCGACATGTCCCAAGAGGGTGCGGCTCTGCTCCCCGAGATCGAGACCTTGCACACGACCTCGGCTGCCGTGGCGCTCGCCGTGGTCCGGGCGGCCATCGAAGACGGTGTCGCCCGCTGGGCTCCTCCCGATCCGCTCGAGGAGGGGATCGAAGCTGCCATGTGGAAGCCCGAGTACCGCCCGGTCCGGGCTGTCTAGAGGGCGAGACCGCCGCAGGGCGACGGCGGCAGCAATCAGATCAGCGGCGCCAGCCCGTAAGCCGCCCGGGCGTACTCCCGTGCCATGCGATCGGTGCTGAAGAAGGAGCCGTTCAAGGCGATGGCCGATCGCCGGATGCGCAGATAGCTCTCCGGTGCACCGAAGTAGGCGGGGGCGACGGTGCCGTCGAGCTTGTCGTAGAGGGCGGCGGCGTCACGTGCAGCTGTCGGATCGGCGGCGATGCTCTCGTCACTGCTGACTGTCTCTCTGTTGACTCTCTCGTCGTCGCTCGACTCGTCACCGACCGCCCAGCCGGTGACACCTTCAACCCAGCCCTCGATCCACCAGCCGTCGAGGATGCTCAGGCTTGGGACGCCGTTGATGGCCGCCTTCATGCCGCTCGTGCCAGAGGCCTCGAGGGGACGCTGCGGGGTGTTCAGCCAGAGATCGGATCCGGCGCAGAGGACCCCCGCCAGCGCCAGGTCGTAGTTCTCGAGAAACACCACCTTCACCGAGCTCCCGAGTCGCCGGCCCACCGTCATGAGGGTGGCGATCGTCTCCTTGCCCACCTCGTCGCGCGGGTGGGCTTTCCCACTGCAGACGATCTGCAGGCGGCCGTGCCGCTCGGCGATCGCCCGGAGCCGATCGAGATCGGCGAACAACAGGAGGGTGCGTTTGTAGGGCGTCACACGGCGAGCGAGACCGACCGTGAGAGCGCCGGCGTCGAGGTCCACGCCGGCATGTCGCCGCACGACCTCGAGCAGTACCTCCTTCGAGGTGGCGTGAGCCGCCTCGATCGACGCGAGCGGGATGTCGCTGGCGTAGCGGAGCATCGAGCTGTCTCGCCGCCAGCCAGGCAGGTGATCGTCGAACAGCGACCGCATCGGCGGTGACGCCCAGTACACGTGGTGGACACCGTTTGTGATGGAGTTGACTTCGACATCGGGCAGCATCACCTTCGTCACTTCGGCGTGCCGACGAGACACGGCATTCACGTAGCCCGAGAGCGCCGTTCCCAGCGACGTCATGTTCAGCACATCCCCCCTCAATAGGCCGAGCGAGGCAAGCACTCTCGTGCGCCCGTCGCCGAGGACCGACCGCACGAGGCCGGCAGCGAAACGGTCGTGGCCTGCAGGCACCGGCGTGTGGGTCGTGAAGGCGCAGCGGGCGCGAACAGCCTCGACTTGTGCGGCCGTGGGAACGCTCCCGCTCCCGCTCATCTCGGTCTCCAGCAGCCGCAATGTCAGCAGGGAAGCGTGCCCTTCGTTCATGTGAAACCTCGTCAGGTCGGCGTAGCCGAGCTCGCGCAGCATCGATACGCCGCCGATTCCGAGCACCGCCTCCTGTCGGAGGCGGTGCTCACGGTCACCGCCGTACAGCTGGTCGGTGATCACACGGTCCTCGGGGGTGTTCTCGGGGACATCGGTGTCCAAGAACAGGAGGGCGACCGTTCCCCCGCTCTCACCCCCCAGCAGCAGCTGCCACGCCGCGATCACGACCTGCCGGCCGCTGACCTCGATCTCGACGGTCGGCTCCAGCCGCTGCAGAAGGTCAGCAGGCTCCCAGCTGACGGGCAGTTCGACCTGCTGGCCGTCGGCGTCGATCTTCTGGCAGAAGTAGCCGTGCCCGTAGGCGAGCGTGACGGCCACGAGGGGCAGCCGCAGGTCCGCCGCCGACCGGAGGAAGTCGCCGGCGAGCACGCCCAACCCACCGCTGTAGATGGGCAGCCGCGGATCGAGAGCGACCTCCATGCTGAAGTACGCCACCCGAACGTCGGCTGGGTGCGGCGTCCCGGGCGTGGCTACCTGAGTCGAGGACGTCGTGGGTGTCGAGAGCACCGAGGCATACTACGGGGCCGTCTCGGGCCGGCTACCTCGCTGGGGACTGCCCGCCGCCGATCAGGGGCGGGCTGTGCGGCTCGCCTCGCCCGCGATCACGTCGACGAGGTTCTCGAGCGAGGCGAGAGAGTGGCCGTCCACGAAGTCGTCGACGAACGGCAGAGCGGCCGCCATGCCGCGCACGATGGGTGCATAGCCGGGCGACGCCTTCAGCGGGTTCACCCACACGAGGCGGTGAGCGACGCGACGCAGCCGCCGCATCTCCGACGACAGCGACTCCGGGTCACCCCGATCCCACCCGTCGGAGAGGATCACGACGACGGCGCCTCGCGCCATCCCGCGGACGCCCCAGCCGTCGTTGAACGCCTTCAGCCCATCGCCGAGACGCGTGCCGCCATACCAGTCCGCCACCGACCGACCTGCCTCCGCCATGGCGACGTCCGGGTCCCGCCAGGACAGCTGCCGTGTGATCCGCGTGAGGCGGGTGCCGAGCACGAACACCTCGACGAGGCCGACACCGCGGGCGGAGATGGCTGCGTGCGCAAAACGAAGAAACCCCCTCGCGTACTCCTCCATCGACCCCGAGATGTCGACGAGGAGCACGACGCGCCGGGGGCGGAGCGACGGTGAGCGCCAGGCACGATCGAAGGGTTCGCCGTCGGTGCTGAGGGCTCGCCGAAGCGTCCGGCCGATGTCGGGTTCGCCGCGGTTGCGCTTCGTGGGGGCGAGGCGCCGCGAGCGCCGACGCGAGGTGATCGGGCGCAGGCGAGAGAGAAGACGGCGCGCTTCCGCCCAGTCGGCCTCCGAGTAGGTGGCGAAGTCCCGCTGCCGCAGCAGCTCGACGGCGCTGTAGGGAACGATCCGGCTGCTTGCCACGTCGTCGCCGGTGTCGTCCGCCGCTTGCTGCGGTTCCTCGGTGTCGGCCGCAAAATCGGTCAAGACTGCGAGCGGCACGATGGCTTGCAGAGACGGCAGATCCGCCCGTCGATCGAAGAACACACCGAACGCCCAGTCGTACGCGCCCGCTTCCTCGGGACGTTGCACCAGGGTCGCCCGTCCCGCCCAGTAGACCTCGTCCCGCCGGCCGAGCCCCACGGCTCCGAGCGCTTGGGCGAATTCGACGACGCTGCTCACGGGCACTTCCACGCCCGCCCTCCGCAACACCGAGGCAAACCCCACCGCCACCCTCGCCCCGACGTCACCCGTCTCAGCGACGTTGGCGGCTCTCATCTCGGCCTCGTCTTCGCGCGCACCCTCGGCATCGCCGTCGGTCGCCGCCCGTGGGACGGGAGTGGTGCCTAGGGCGGGGGGTTCGCCGCCCTGGGCGCCACTCCCGTCCACGCCGCGCGGGACCTCAGGCCCCACGCGCCGCTGCCGCCTCGATCAGACGACTGAGCCCGCCAGCGCGCACGCGATGCTGATCTTCCTGGTACTTGAGAACGGCCCCGAGCGTGACGTCCACCGTGTGCTCGTCGATCTCGGACGAACCGAGCGCCGCCACGGCCGCCGCCCAGTCGATCGTCTCCGCCACGCCCGGTGGCTTGTAGAGATCCATCGAGCGCAGCGCCTCGACAGCTGCGGCGATCTGGCGAGCGAGCGACGGCACCGCCTCCGGGGCCCGCAGCAGCACGATCTGCACCTCGCGTTCGAAGCTCGGATGCTCGATCCAGTGGTAGAGGCATCGGCGTTTGAGGGCGTCGTGGACGTCGCGTGTCCGGTTCGACGTGAGCACGACGACGGGCGGCACCTCGGCCCGGACGGTTCCCAGCTCGGGCACGGTGACGGCATACTCCGAGAGGATCTCGAGAAGGAAGGCCTCGAACTCGTCGTCGGCCCTGTCGATCTCGTCCACGAGCAGCACGGGCGCCGGACCGATCGTCGGCTCGAGCGCGCGGAGGAGGGGTCGGCGCACGAGGAAGCGCTCGTCGTAGAGCTCGTCCTCGGCGGCTCGGGCGGACTCACCACTCGCCTCCACCGCCCGCAGGTGCAAGAGCTGGCGGGCGTAGTCCCATTCGTAGGCGGCCTGGGAGAGATCGATGCCCTCGTAACACTGCAGGCGGAGCAGCTCGCCGCCTGTCCAGCGGGACAGGACCTTGGCGACCTCGGTCTTGCCGACGCCGGCCTCGCCTTCGAGAAGGAGCGGTCGGCGCAGTGTCAGAGCGAGGAAGATCGCCGTGGCGAGGCCTTCGTCGGCCAGGTAGTCGTGGGCGGCGAGCGCCGCTACCACGTCGCTGACGCTCGTCGGGCGCGATGCGGGGAAGTCCACCAAGCGCACACTAGAGCGGTGACGCCTCGGGCCTAGCCTCCGGGCGGCCGGCGGTTTCGGCGTTGCCTGCCCGCCCAGCCCCAACCAGTTGCCCAAAGTGACCAAACCGGGCGGGTTTCCTCACCCCAGGCACGCAATTCTCTTCTGTGTTGCCCTTCGGCGTTGCCTTCGGCCGCCCGCCCGCCCTCAGGCGCCCCGGCTCTCGGCGAGGTTGATCTCGGCCATCGTGGCCGCCGCCGCCGCCGCCGCCTCGGCGATGAGCACAGCGGTGAGGGCGTCACCGAGGAGGTTGGGGTTGCCCTCGGAGGCCACCTTGGTGGCGAGCCGGCCGACCTCGCCGCCGATCTCGGCGATCTCCAGCGGCACGGCAACGGCATTCGCCGTGGCGGCGGCGATCGCCTCCTCGCGCGTTCCCCGGTCTGCTTCTACCGGTTGTACCGGCAGGCGCCGGGCCGCCAGGAGTGCCGAATAGGCGCGGGTGTCCTCGTCGGCGAGCTCGAGGGCGCGGAAGCGCAGACGGTCAGCCGTCGCCGCCAGCTCGTCTGCGCCCTCGAACGACCGCTCGGAGAAGCGGGCCGCCATGGCGCACAACGCCGCCGCCAGAGCGACGACCACACCGGCAGCTGACCCGCTGGCAGGAGCCGACGTGCGCGCTGCCAGCGCATCGAGCAGCTGTGCCAGCGTCAGCTCGCCGAGGGAGTCGGCGCCGGCAGGCAGGGCCGTGCTGCTCATGAGGGATCGCCGATGTCGTCGAGCGCCTCGCGCATGGCACGAGGTTGCCACAGCGCCGGTGCCGGCGCGGGCGATACCATCCGCCCCGCGACGCAAGGAGACGCAGTTGGCGAGCGGGCAGTACGACTTCATCATCGTGGGAGGTGGATCGGCGGGCAGTGCTCTCGCCAACCGCCTGTCGGCGAGCGGCTCGAGCCGTGTCCTCGTGCTCGAGGCCGGGCGGCCCGACTACGCCTTCGACGTCTTCATTCACATGCCGGCGGCGTTGACCTTCCCGATCGGCAGCCGTTTCTACGACTGGAAGTACGAGTCGGAGCCCGAGCCGCACATGGACGGCCGGCGCATCTACCACGCCCGCGGCAAGGTGCTGGGCGGCTCCAGCAGCATCAACGGGATGATCTTCCAGCGCGGCAACCCGCTCGACTTCGAGCGCTGGGCCGCCGATGCCGGCATGGAGGACTGGGACTACGCCCACTGCCTGCCGTACTTCAAGAAAATGGAGACCTGCCTGGCGGGCGCGGACGAGTACCGGGGTGCGGGCGGTCCTCTCGTCCTCGAGCGCGGGCCGGCGACCAACCCGCTCTTCGCGGCGTTCTTCGAAGCCGTCCAGCAAGCCGGCTATCCCCTCACGTCGGATGTGAACGGCTATCAGCAGGAGGGCTTCGCCGCCTTTGACCGCAACATCAACCGCGGTCGCAGGCTGTCTGCCGCCAGGGCATACCTGCACCCGGTCATGCGGCGGCCGAACCTCGAGGTCGAATGCCGGGCGTTCGTCACCCGCCTCGTCTTCGAGGGCAAGCGAGCCGTCGGAGTCGAGTACCGCAAAGGCAAGGGGCCCCTGCAGGAGGTGCGAGCGGGCGAGATCATCGTCTGCGGCGGCGCCATCAACTCCCCTCAGCTGCTGCAGCTGTCAGGGGTCGGGGCGGCCTCCCATCTCGAGAAGTTCGGAATCGACGTCGTCGCCGACGTGCCCGGCGTCGGTGAGAACTTGCAGGACCACCTCGAGGTCTACATCCAGCACGCTTGCAAGCAACCGGTGTCGATGGCGCCGGCGCTCAAGATGTGGCGGCGACCCTTCATCGGCCTCAACTGGATGTTGCTCCGTCGCGGACCGGGGGCGACGAACCACTTCGAGGGCGGGGGTTTCGTGCGCAGCAACGAGGACGTCGCCTACCCCAACCTCATGTTCCACTTCCTGCCCATCGCCATCCGTTACGACGGGTCGGCGCCGTCCGGCGGGCACGGCTACCAGGTGCACATCGGGCCGATGTACTCGGACGCCCGCGGTTCGGTGAAGATCGTCTCGCGGGATCCGGCCGTCCATCCGGCGCTGCGGTTCAACTACGTCTCGACCGAGCAGGACCGCCGCGAGTGGGTGGAGGCGATCCGAATCGCCCGCCACATCTTGGACCAGCCCGCCATGGACGACTTCAACGCCGGCGAGATCTCGCCCGGCAGCGGCGTCTCGAGTGACAACGAGATCCTCGAATGGGTCGCCCGCGACGGCGAAACCGCCCTCCACCCCTCCTGCACCTGTCGAATGGGCACCGACGAACTCTCCGTCGTCGACCCGTTCTCCATGCGGGTGCACGGGCTCGACGGGCTGCGGATCGTGGATGCCTCCGTCATGCGCTACGTCACAAATGGCAACATCTACGCTCCCGTGATGATGATCGCTGAGAAGTCGGCCGACGTCATCCTCGGCAATAGCCCGCTGGCGCCGGAGAAGGTCGAGTTCTACCGGCATGAACCCCGCCCGATCGGCGGGCAAGGGGCGCCAGCCGATGCCTGAGCCGGCTCGGGGCGCCTACATCGGCGGCGAGTGGGTAACAGGCGCCGCCGGCGAGATGCCCGCTGTCAGCCCGTCCTCGGGCGAGACCTTCACGACCGTTGGCGTCGCCGATGCCGCCCAGGCCGCCATGGCGGTCGAGGCGGCTGCCGCCGCCTGGCCGCGGTGGTCGGCGAGGTCCGCCTTCGAGAGGGCCGAGGTCCTAGCGTGCCTCGCCGAGGCCGTCGTGCGCCGTCGCGACGACCTCGCCCGCGTCCTTACCGAGGACCAGGGCAAGCCGCTCGTGCTGGAGGCCTACGACGAGGTGGACGAACTCGTCGGGTACCTGAACATGGCGGCGGAGGAAGCCAAGCGACTGGAGGGGTCGATCCCGTCCTCGCTCTCCGGTTCACGGCGGGTTCTCACGTTGCGGGTACCGCTCGGCGTCGTCGGCGTCGTCTCACCGTGGAACTGGCCTTACACGATGGGTGCCGAGGTCTTCGCCCCCGCCCTCGCCGCCGGCAACGCCGTCGTGTGGGTGCCCGCCCCGACCACAACCGCGTGCTCGGGGCTGCTCGTCGAGGTGCTGGGCGACGCCCTCGCCGCTGTGGGCGCACCCGCAGGCGTCTTCAACTTCGTGCCCGGTCCTGGCGCCGTCGTGGGCGATGCCGTCGTGGGGCACCCGTCGGTCGCCGCTGTGGGTTTTGTCGGGTCCGTCGCGACCGGTGCGCTCGTCGCCACCCGTGCGGCCGGCAAGACGCAGCTGCTCGAGCTCGGCGGCAACGGCCCGATGGTCATCCTGGATGACGCCGACCTCGGGCTCGCAACGGCAGCGGCGCTCGAGGCGGCCTACATGTGCGCCGGCCAGAGCTGCACCGCCGGGGAGCGCTTCCTCGTGCACGCAGCCGTGCGCGAAGAGTTCGTGGAACGCGTGGTAGAGGCGACCAAGGCGAGCGTGCGCCTCGGGGACCCCTTCGATACCGACACGACGATGGGACCGGTCAACAACGAGCCGACGGCGGCGAAGTTCGACCGCCACGTCGCCGACGCCGTCGCCCGAGGCGCCCGCGTGTGCGCAGGCGGACAGCGGGCGCCCGGTATGCCCACCCAGCTGTTCGCCCAGCCGACGGTGCTCGACGAGGTCACGCCCGACATGGCGATCGCCCGGGAGGAGACCTTCGGCCCCGTCGTGCCAGTCGTCGAGGTGGCCTCCATGACAGAGGCGCTCGCGCTCACGAACTCGTCGCCCTTCGGCCTCACCGCCGCCGTGTTCACCGGCGACCTCGAGCGTGGCCTCGCCTTCGCCGAGGCGGCCCGGGCCGGCTGGGTGAACATCAACGCTTCCACGAACCACTGGGAGACCCACCTCCCCTTCGGAGGCCGGGCCGGATCGGTGAGCGGGCGGGGACGTGTCGGTGGTCGTTTCGTGCTGGAGGCCTTCACCGAGCCGAAAGTGGTCCTCTACCCGGCGCCGAGGTCACACAGCTAACGGCCGAACGGATGGCTAGCGGCCGAACGGCTGCCTAGCGGCCGGCGCCGGCGTCGCCGGCGCCGGCGCCCCGGGGGTTCATCGAGATCGCCCTCCCGGCGTCGGCCGGCCAATCCAGGTCCGAGTGCGCTGCCACCATCGCCTGGGCGAGGGCGAAACTCTCGGCCGGCATGGGGCCGACGCGGCCCAGCGCCAAGTCGACGTGCAGCAGCATGAGCTCGTTCGTCGCCAGGACCTCGCCGGTGGCCGCCCTCAGCATGGTGTGGAACATGCGGAGGCGCTTCTCGTCGGCGCCGAGGAGGAGGGTCTCGTACTCCAGGTCGTCGCCGAGGCGGGCCTCCCGCAAGAAGTTGATGTGACCCTCGACTGTGTGGACGCTGCAGCCGGTGCGCGCCCGGTAGGCGGGGCCGAAGCCGAGCAGCTCGAGGCAGGCGTCGGTGGCGTCCGTGAAGGCGACGAGGTAGTACCCGTCCATGACGTGCTCGTTGTAGTCGATCCATTCGGGCAGGACGCCACCGCTGCGCCGCAATGGCTCAGCCACGCTCATGACGGGCCGCGGTCGTTGGGCACCGGCTCACCGGCAGCGGGCAAGCCTTGCGTCCGCCCTCTCAGCGCCGTGCTCAGGGTCGGTCCGGCGCCAGGCCCATAGCGCTCGGTGTTGCGACGGACGAGGTCGAGCAGCTCCACGAGGAAGTCGTCTCGCTGGCGCTCGAGCTCCCCGATCGAGCGCCCTCCGGCCTCCGCCAGGCAACCGTCGACCATGCGGGTCCGCAGCTCGGAGGTGAGCGGCGGGGCCTCCAGCCGGGTCCAGGGCTCGAGCAGCGCCGCCCCGAAGTGGTCGAGCATGTGACCCATGCCGCCCGGCCCACCGGCGAGATGGAACGTCAGGCAGGGGCCCATGAGCGCCCACCGCAGGCCAGGCCCCTGGGCGACGGAGGCATCGATCTCTTCGACCGTCGCCTCGTCGGCGGCCACCATGTGGAGCGCCTCCCGCCAGAGTGCCTCCTGCAGCCGGTTGGCGACGAAACCCGGCAGCTCCCGCTGCAACCGCATGGCGTACTTGCCGAGGTGCTCGTAGACGGCGACCGCCCAGTCGACGGCCTCGGGGGCGGTTCTCTCGCCCCCGACGACCTCGACGAGGGGGATGATGTACGGGGGATTGAAGGGGTGCCCGATGACCGTCCGTTCCGGGTTGCGACAGTGCTTCTGCAACATCGTCATCGAGAAGCCCGAGGTGCTGGAAGAGATCACCACCTCTGCGGGCGTCAGACGGTCGAGCTCGGTGAACACCTCCGTCTTGCCGGAGCCCTCCTCGGGCGTGTTCTCCTGAACGAAGTCCGCACCCTCGAGGGCGGCAGCGAGGTCGTCGGTGAACCGCACGCGCTCGGGGCTGGCACCGGTGGCGAGCCCGAGCCGCTCGAGCGTCGGCCACGCCTCCTCGATCGCTCTCCTCAGTCTCTCTTCCGCACCGGGCTGAGGGTCATAGGCGCTGACGTCGAGCCCCATCCTGAGAAAGTGAGCGGCCCAGCCTCCGCCGATGACGCCGGCGCCGATGACCGCGACGTTGCGCACGGAGGCTGGCTCGACAAAGGCGGCAGGCGTCTTGGCGCTGCTCGTTTCGCGTTCGGTCACGCTCGCATCTCCCCCTAATGGTCTGTGACAGCGTGCTTCAGAAGGCGACCTTGTCGCCACCCTTGAGCTGGAGGATCCCGCGCGCTTCTGCCGGCGTGGCGATCTCGAGGGAGAGGGCTTCGAGGATCGATCGGATCCTCGTCACCTGCTCGGCGTTCGACTCGGCGAGCCGGCCCTTGGCGAGATAGAGGTTGTCCTCGAGACCGACGCGGACATGGGCGCCCATGATGGCGGCGGCCGTGACGATGCCGAACTGGAAGCGACCGGCGCCGAGAGCTGACCACTCCCAGGCATCGCCCAGCAGGCGATCGGCTGTCCGTTTCATGTGGACGATGTGATCGACATCAGGCCCGATGCCGCCCATTGTCCCGAAGATCGTCTGCACGAAGATGGGAGCATTGATCATGCCCCGGTCGAGAAAATGGGCGAGGGTGTAGAGGTGCGAGATGTCGTACGCCTCGCACTCGAAGCGGGCACCGGTTTCCGGGCCGACCACGTTGAGCATGTACTCGATGTCGGCATAGGTGCTGACGAAGGGCTCGTGGCGGGTGCTCTCGAGGTAGGGCTCCTCCCAGTCGAAGCGCCACGAACCGCCGTGCTTGTCGATCATGGGATAGCTGCCGTAGTTCATCGTGCCGAGGTTGAGCGTGCACAGCTCAGGTTGCAGCTTCCTCACGCCCTCGAGGCGCTCCTGGATCGACATGCCCGTGCCGCCTCCGGACGAGATGCTGAGAACGACGTCGCTGCGTTCCTTGATGCGTCGGCCGTACTCCATGAAGAGCCCGGGGTCAGACGTCGGTCGGCCGTTCTCGGGATCCCGGGCGTGCAGGTGGAGGACGGCAGCGCCCGCCTCGGCAGCGCCAACGGCTTGTTCGACCACGTCCTCGACCGAGTAGGGGAGGTGCGGGGACATCGTCGGCGTGTGGCCCGAACCGGTGAGGGCGCAGGTGATGATGACCTTGCCGGATGCGCTCATGGACGGCCCTTTCTCGTTGCGGTGCTTGGCCGAGAATTCCTGCTTGTCACGTTACTCATCGCCGTCTCGGCCACACCGGGTGGGCGACGGGAGCTCGCCAGGAAATCGGCTCAGCCACGCCCCCTCCGATCGGTCGGCGGAGACTGGGAGAGGGCGGCGTAGGCGAGCTGTTCGACGAACAGTCCGACGTCCCTCGACGACTCGGCAGCAGCGTCGATGGCGCGGCGTGCGAGTGTCGCCGCCAGCGGCGGAAGCTCCGCCAGCTCCTCCGCCAGTGCGAGAGCTCGCGAGAGCGCCCCACCGGCGGCCACGACCTCGGTCACGATCCCGAGATCGAGCGCCTCGGCGGCCGACAGACGAGGGCGGGCGAGCACGAGCTCGCGGGCTCTCGCCGTGCCCAGCATGCGGACGAGGCGATGAATGCCGCCGGAGCTCGGGATGATCCCGATCGAGACCTCGGGCAAACCGAAGACGGCCGAATCGTCGGCGATGCGGAAGTCGGTGGCGAGGGCCAGCTCGAGACCGCCGCCGAGACAGTATCCACTGATGGCGCTCACACTCGGCTGCGGCATCGAAGCCACCGCCTCGTAGACACCCCCGCTCGCCCGGTAGTAGGCGAAGACCGACTCCGCGCTGAGATCGCTCATCTCGGAGAGATCGGCTCCCGCCGAGAACACCTCTGGGCCGCCCGTCACGACGAACGCCCGGCTGCTCGTCACCTCCGGGCTCGCCAGGGTGGCGGCGAGTGCCTCCTCCATCGCACTCGAGAGGGCGTTCAGCTTCCGTTGCCGCTCCAAGGTGATGAGCGCCACCGGCCCGCGAGTCTCGACCTTGACGCGACCGTCGCCTGCCTGGCGGCCCCGGGCATCTCCATCGGTGCCGTCGCGGGCGTCATCGCCTTCAGGGTTCACGGCTTCGCCCAGGGCGTGAGCAGCGGAGCGACCTCCCGTTTCGAGATCTCGTTGGCGATGACGAGACGCTGTATCTCCGAGGTCCCCTCCCAGATGCGGTCGACTCGGATGTCCCGATAGAGCCGCTCGACCGGGTACTCGCGCATGTAGCCCCGTCCTCCGAAGATCTGCACAGCCCGGTCGATCACCCGGCCGGCCGCCTCGGAGGCGGAGAGCTTCACCATCGATGCCTTGGCGTGCACGAGCTTTCTCGGCATGCCGGCGTCGGTCTCGGAGGCAACCTGATACGTGAAAGCTCGATTCGTGGCGATCTCGACGGCGCTGTCGGCCAACATCGCTTGGATCATCTGGTTCTCGATGAGGCGACGGCCGAACTGCTCACGGCTCTTTGCCCAGGCGGTCGCTTCGTTGAGGGCCCGCTCGGCCGCCCCGAGGGCGCGAGCAGCGATCATGATCCGCTCCTCGACGAACCACTCGCGAGTCAGGTCGTCACCCCGGCCAATTCCCCCGAGCACGCAGTCCTCGCCGACGAGAGCTCCCTCGAAGGTGTAGATCGGGTGCTTGTACACGAAGGTGTGCATGTATCGGGGCGTCCGTTGGATGCTGACCCCGGGCGTGTCGCGGTCCACGAGGAAGAGCGTCGGGCTGCGCTCAGGGAGCGCCAAGGCCATCACGATGAGGAAGTCGGCGGCGTCGCCGACGGTGACGAACCACTTCTCGCCGTCGAGGCGATACCCGCCCTCCGTCGGAGTCGCCGTCGTCTCGATCGAGGTGTAGTCGGAGCCGGCGCCCGACTCGGTGACGGCGTAGCAGTCTCTGCGCTCGCCCTGGATCGCCGGCAGGAGGAAGCGCTCCCGCTGCTCGGGCGTGCACGCCTTCAAGGCGTTCGCCGGTCGCCAGACTGCGTCCCAGAGGGCGTTCGTCAGCTGCCCCAGCTCTTCTTGCACGAGCACCTGGTCGAGCACCGACAGGCCGGCGCCACCCCACTGCGATGGCATGTTGACGGCGTTCAAACCCGCCGCCAAGGTGCTCTTGTGAATGAGGTCGAGCGCCTCGTCGGGCAGACCGTCCTCCGCCTCACACTGATCCTCGAAGGTCATGATCTCCTCGGCGAGCGCTCTCGCCCTCGCTTTGAGCTCGAGCTGAGACTCCGTGTACGTCCAGTCCATCAACTGTCCTCCTTGCTCGTCGAGCGCGGCATCGGCACGGAGCCTCGCCGTCGCATGGAACTTCCCCTCCGACTCATCTCACCGCTGGCGCGGGCCGGGGGGCGTTCGGTCGCACCGCGGCTGGTGGTGGCGGCGGGCCAGCCCGCCTCGAGGGTCCGCAGGTGCCCCTCGACGATCTCGGGCAACTTCCGATCGGAGAAACGCTCCGACTCGAACACCGCCTGGACACCGACGCCGTCGATGACGGCCGCCAGACGCACCGCTTCGGCGGCGGCATCGAGGTCTGGTCGCACCTCACCCAGCCGTTGCGCCTCGAGGAGGCGCTGTCTCAACAGTGCCCGCCACGTGCCGTAGTAACGGCGTTGCTCGGCAATGAGCCGCTCGTCGCCGATGGCGTGACCCCAGAAGCAGAGCCATACCGCCATCTCGAGCTTGCGCTCCTCCCCGCTCGGGAGCACCTCAGCCACCGTTGCCCGCAGGGCCGCCATGCCGGCGAGACCGGCGGTGCGAGCGGCGATCCGATCGGCCTCGCGCCGCCACACGCGAAGCAGAGCAGAGCGGACTACATCGTCCTTGTTCTTGAAGTAATGGGCGATCACGCCCGTCGAATAGCCGCCCTCGGCGGCGATCTCGCGGATACTCACGCCCTCGAGCCCCTCGCGAGCCATGACCCGCCACGTCGCCTCGAGCACTTCCTCTCGTCGCCCCTCGACATCAACGATCTTCGGCACAGATGACGTCCTTCCGGCCGGGCACGAGGTTCCCGCCGCAGCCGTTCGCTGCAGCCGCCGCATTTTAGCATAACGGACGTGTGATAAAACTGGCAGCCACTCGGGAGCGGTAGCCCCAACCGGTATCGTCTCAAAGCCGTGGGGCACTCAGCGCTCGCGCCTGACGCCAATCAGGGTCAAGTCGCCGTGATCTCCGGCGGCGGCACCGGCATCGGTCGCGCCACCGCCATTGCACTGGCGGGCACAGGAGCGAGCGTCGTCATCTGCGGGCGGCGGGCCGAGCCGCTCGAGACGACATGCCGAGAGATGGCGTCCCTCGGGACTGACTGCCTGGCCGTGCCGGCCGACATATGCCAGCCCGACGACGTGACGCGGGTGATCGACGGCGCCCTCGAGCGCTTCGGCCAGGTCGACATCGTCGTCAACAACGCCGGCGGCCAGTTCACCGCCGCGGCGGAGGACATCTCGGTCAACGGGTGGCGAGCGGTGCACCGCCTCTCGGTCGAGGCCGCTTGGAGCCTGACGAGGGAAGCGGCTGTCCGTTCGATGATCCCGCGCCGTCGAGGGGTCGTCGTCTTCGTCGGCTTCAGCCCGCGTCGCGGTCTGCCCGGCATGGTGCATGCGGCCGCCGCCCGTGCGGCCGTGGAGAACCTCGCCGGGGGTCTTGCCTGCGAGTGGAGCCGGTATGGGATCCGAGCCGTGTGCGTCGCACCCGGCAACATCGCTACCGAGGGCCTCGACCAGTACGGCGCCGAGCAGGTGGCAGCCTGGGAGCGTGCCGTCCCGTTGGGACGGCTCGGGACGGCGGCCGAGGTGGGCGACGTCATCGGGTGGCTCGTGTCGCCCGCCGCCAGCTACATCACCGGCACGACGATCGTCGTCGACGGCGGTGTCGACGCCTGGGGACAGGCAGAGCCCCCCCCGCCTCCGGATCAGCCGCCGGCATCGGGCTGAGGCGTCTCGAGCACCATGCGGGCATCGAGACCGAAGGCTCCCTGTGGGCACACGAGGAGCGGATTGACTTCGATCTCCCCCACATCGGGCCGGCTGGCGGCCAGGTACGACACGGCCGCGACCGCTCGCGAGGCCGCCTCGAGGTCGAGTCGGGGCCTCCCCCGCCCGCCGAGCAGCAGCGGGGCTCCTCGAAGCGACGAGATCATGCGGGCCGCCTGGTCCGCCCGCACCGGAGCCAGACCTGTGGCGACGTCGTCCATCACTTCGGTGTGGATCCCACCGAGACCGACCGCGACCACGGGCCCGAAGCGAGCGTCGCGAACGACGCCCACGAGCAGCTCGACGCCGGAGGCCACGTCCAACATCGCCTCCACGGACAAGGGCCCGCGGCCGAAGCGCTCCCACATCGCCCTGGCGGCAGCCTCGAGCGACTTGTCGTCGTCGAGGCCGAGAACGACGCCGCCTGCGTCCGACTTGTGCTCGAGCACAGGCGCCTTCAGCGCCACGGGATAGCCGATGGCCCTGGCGGCGGCGACGGCTTCGTCGAGATCCTGCACGCGTCGGGCGGGGGCGAACACGACACCGGCCTCCTCGAGCAAAGCGCGGGCGCCGAAATACCCTTCGATGTCCGGCCGTGGCTGCGCCGGCAACAGCTCCGGCAACCCCTCCGGCGTGGCGGCCATGCGCCGGTGCAGGCGGGCGAGGATGGAGGCGGCAGCCTCCACGCGGTTGACGACGGGCACTCGGCCGGCCTGCAGTCGCACGAGCGCCGCCGAGAAGTCGGCGCCATCGTGCATCGTGTGGACGACGACCGGCCTGCCCGATCCATGTGTGAGGGCGACGAGAGCACTGGCGACTTCGTGCTCGGCCTTCCTGAGCTCCTCTGAGTACTGCCCGTAGCCGCCGAAGTAGCCCGTGAGCAGCACCGAATCGACCTCGGCGGAGAGGAGGATCGCCTCTAACACCCGCGCGAACGACCAGACGTCCTGCTCGCCGGCGCCGGCGAGGTCGACCGGGTTGGCCGTCGCCCCGGACGTCCCCGTGATGAGGGCGAGGCGAGCAGCAAGGGCGGTCGAGAAGGCCGGCACCGTGAGTCCGGCGGCGCTGACGACGTCGGCAGCGATCGCCCCGTGGCCTCCGCCATCGGTCACGACGGCCACTCGGTCTGCAGCCGGCGAGGTCCCGAGGAGGAAGCCGGCGAGGGCGTCGATGAGCTCCTGCGGCGTCGAGACCCGCTCGATGCCGGCCGCCCGGCAGGCGGCGTCAATCGACCGCTCGCCTGACACGAGCGCACCGGTGTGCGAGTGCGCTGCCCTGACCCCGGCCGCACTGGACCCGACCGAGAGCAACACGACGGGCTTGCCGAGGCGAGTGGCCTCTTCGGCCGCCTCGAGAAACCGCCGCCCATCGCGAAAGTCCTCGCAGTACACGGCGATCGCCTGGATGTGCTCGGCGGCGGCGAAGTCGACGACGAGATCGGACACGTCGAGATCCGCCTGATTGCCGAGCGAGGCGAAGCGGCCGAAGCCGAGGCCGGCTCGATCTGCCTTGACGCCCAGCTCGAGCGCCAAGTTGCCGCTCTGCGAGATCAGCCCGACCGACCCGGCCGGGAGATCGTTGGAGGTGAGGTACAGCTCCCCTGGATGATCGAGCACGCCGAGGCAGTTCGGGCCGAGCAGGACGGCTCCGGCCTGGCGGACGCGAGCTGCGACCGACTGCTCGAGGCGTCTTCCCTCTCGTCCAGTCTCACCAAGACCGGCGCTGATTCCGATGACAGCGCGGGCGCCGCATGCGAGGGCTTCGAGCACGGCGGCCTCGAACTGGTCGGACGGGGTGCAGACGACGGCGAGCTCGGCACCGCCGGGCACCTCGGAGATCGAAGTGTGAGCCGCGTGCCCGAGCACCTCGCCGCCACGACGGTTGACGAGGTGGACGCGCCGGCGATGCTCGCCACGCAGCGCCCCCCGTGCGAGCCAGTTGCCCCACTTGCGCTCCTCGTTCGACGCCCCCACCACCACGACGGAGGCGGGGTCGAACAGGGCGCTCAAGACTCGCCTGCCGTCAGGCCTCGCCACTGGCTGGGAGCTCTTCAGCGGCCGCCGGCCGAGCGACGGCGTCCGGCCGGGCCGGCCGCGACGGGCATCTTGCTCCCATGGACGCCGCCCGGCTGCGGGCGGGCCGGGGCGGTGGGTCCGTCCAGCGCCGGGTAGCGATAGGACACTTTGTACATCTTGAGTTCGGTGAACGTCTCGGTCCGGACGATCCCCCCGACGGCGGGGATGCGCTCGGCCAGCAGTTCGTACAGATGATCATGATCTCGGCAGACGACCTGGATGTAGACATCGAAGCGCCCGGTGCAGGCACTCACATAGGTCACCTCGGGGAAGCCGACAAGGGCGTCGATCACCTTCTCGTTCGCCCCGGGCTCGACGGCCACGAGCACGAAGGCGAGCACCCGGTACCCGAGGTGAAACGGATCGGCGATGGCGACCACGCGCAGCGCCTCCGCCTCGGTGAGGCGGCGCACTCGCGAGCGGATGGTGCCCTCGGACACGCCGAGCTCGCGCCCGATCTCTCGATACGGACGCCGGCCGTCTTCTTGCAGGTGCCGGATGATGCCGTGATCGAGGGGGTCGAGCTCGAGGCCGACAGCACCCCCCGGCGACACCGACGGGAGGGCGCCGCCCTCAACCGTTGCACGTCGCACAGGTCAGGCCCTGCCCGACCGGTGACCGGGCGCCAGCTCTGGCGAGTACCAGAACCCTGCACGCTGGCCGCCGTCGACGTCGATGGTGGCGCCGTTCACGAACGACGCCTCCTTCGAGGCGAGAAAGACGATGACACTCGCCTGCTCATCAGGCGCCGACAAGCGCTGCATCGGAATCTGCTCTCGGTACGCCCGCTCGAAATCGTCGGTGAGATCCCTCTCGGTCATCTCGGTCACGGTCATGCCCGGGCAGACGGCATTGCATCGAACGCCAAGGTGTCCCAGCTCGAAGGCGAGGCAGCGTGTGAGCATCACGAGCCCGGCTTTCGAGGCGCAGTAGGCGCCGAAGGGCGACTCGGCGACGAAGGCGTCGATGGAGGCGACGTTGATGATGGCGCCTCCGCTCCCGGCCACCATGTGGCGGGCGGCCTCCTGACTGGCCGCGAAGGCTGCCCCCAGGTTCGTCTCGAGGGTGTCATCCCAGTGCTCGTCGCTCACCTCGAGCAGCCCTTCGCGATGGGCGACACCGGCGTTGTTGACGAGGACGTCGAGGCCCCCGCCCTCGGCGAACCCGGCGATGGTGGAGCGGAGGTCGGAACGGTTGCGCACGTCGACGGTGGCCGTCTCGATGCGGCCGTCGGCGGTTTCCCGTGCTGCCTCATCGGCGAGCTCCGCCAACCGGTCGGAGCGGCGGGCGATCGCCATCACCGTCGCCCCCTCTCGCGCGAAGGCGAGCGCAGTCGCCCGACCGATGCCGCTCGAGGCACCCGTGACGACGACGCGACCGCCCTCGAAGCGCCCGCCGCCCGGCGAGGTCGACCTCACGGGGGGACCGAGCCGATCGTCGGAGGGCAACCTCCTCGCCCGGACTGTCGAGTCACGCCGTCAAGGCACGGTGCACGAGCCGCTGGAAGTGCTGGATGAGGTGCTCGGAGTCGAGGAGGAGACGGCCTCTCGGGATCCGACCGGAGCGCATGCCCCGCTGCACCGACTCGACGAGTCGCTGGTCCTCGGCACCCACGAGCAGGTTGAACTCCATCATGTCGTGAATGGTCTCCGGGGAGGCGTCCTCGCCGAAGAGGTACTCCGAGATGACGACCGTGTGCTCGGGGCCCTTCGGGACGAAGTACAAGGCCATGAGGTTGCTTGGGCCCGGGTTCTGCACGAGGGTGAAATTCGGCCAGAAGAAGGCAAACTGGGCGGACGACACCAAGCCGGCCGGGTCATAGGGAAGTGCCGGACGGCGGCCCTCGGGCCAGGGGCGTAGCGGGGTGGTCGCCCGCGACCACCACTCGCCCGACTCGAGGCGGTAGCTGTCGGGACCGACCTCCATGACCCGGCTGAAGCTCGGGTGCGCGACGGCGCAGTGGTAGCACTCGTCGAAGTTCTCGACGACGATCTTCCAGTTGGCGGCCACTTCCCACTCGGAGCGCTCGCGCAGGCGGACGGAGCCGAAGTCGACGCCCTCGCCAGCCATGAGTGCCGGCAGCGGTCCGAGCTGGTCGGCGAGTGACGGTCCCTCGGCCGAGACGTTGGCGAAGACGAGAGACCCCCATGACTCGACCCGGACCTTCTCGAGGCAGAAGTCACTCGGATCAAAGTCCGCTTCTCGCTCGGAACGCGGCGCCGACACGAGCTGTCCGTCCAAGTCGTAGGTCCAGGCGTGGTAGTGGCATTGCAGAACATTGCGATGGCCCGAACCCAGCACGACCTCGGCGCAACGATGTCGGCAGACGTTGACGAATGCGGCCAGCTCGGCCGCCTGGTTGCGCACGACGACAATGGGTATCCGCCCGATCTCGGCCGTGACGAAGTCGCCGGGTTGCTCGAGCGAGGCGGCGTTGCAGACGTACTGCCAACTGCGTTCGAAGATGCGCTCGCGTTCGAGCGCGAAGATGTCGTCGTCGACGTACCAGTTGGCCGGGAGCGTCCAGCCCGCCTCGATCGCGTCGCTGAGCTCGTCGGTGTGCGCCATGGATCACCTCAGGTCTGGCCGGAATCAGATGCTGATTGCGTAATCGTACAGGCGAATGCCTACGCAATGCGCGTCCCGCACGGGCCGAGGCTGCTGACTCGCGGAGGGGAGTGTTGTTGACAATCTCGTTGCAAGGACCTACCGTCAGCCAACCAGGCTTCCAGGGGGTGAAGATGGACCGAGAGGCGTCATCGTCAGGGCACGGAATCACGTCCATCCGGGAGTTTTCCCGTCGCGACTTCCTGCGCTACAGCGGAGGAGCCGTGTTGCTGGGCGCAGCCGGTGGGTCGCTGGGTGCCTGCGGCTCCTCCTCGTCGTCGTCCACGACGAGTAGCGGCCCGGCGGGGGCGGCCGGCAAGCCGAAGCGCGGTGGCACGCTCACCGCGGGGCTCACCGGCGGCGACTCGTCCGACACCATCGACGGGCAGCAGGGAGTCAACAACGTCGACTTCGCCCGCATCGTGAGCCTGTACGACGCCCTGGTCATCTGGGACCTGAACTGCCAGCCGCAGCTCTCCCTCGCCGAGTCGATCGAGCCGAACGCCGACTTCAAGCTCTGGACCATCAAGCTGCGGCCGGACATCGTCTTCCACAACGGCAAGCCGCTCACCGCCGACGACGTCATCTTCAGCTTCCAGCGCGTCGTCGCCGGCAACTACGGCGGAGCCTCCTCGGTCGCCCCGTGCGATATCAAGAACATGAAGAAGGTCAACAACCTCACGGTGCAGATCCCGTGCTTCACGCCGTTCGCCACGTTCGTCGAGTCGATCCTCGGCTACTACTACTACCTGAGCATCTTCCCGGTTGGCTGGACCAAGACGAACCCTGTCGGCACGGGGCCGTTCAAGTACGAGAAATTCGAACCTGGCGTGTCGAGCACGTTCACGGCGAACAAGAACTACTGGCAGAACGGCACCGATGGCAAGCCGCTGCCGTACGTCGACGCCGTCGTCATCGAGGACTACCCGAGCGAGACGACGCAGGTGAGCGCCCTCCAGTCGGGTGAGGTCCACCTCGTCAACCTGCTCTCGTCCACGTCGATCCCCACCGTCGAGGGCTTCGCGAACGTCTTGATCGCCGAAGCCGGCGGCATGACCCCCTTCACCATGCGGGTCGACCAGGCACCCTTCAACGACCAGAACGTCCGTCTCGGCTTGCGCTGGGCCGTGAACCGCCAGGAGATGATCAATACGGTGTTCTCGGGCCACGGCCGGCTCGGCAACGACATCTTCTCGCCTTTCGACCCGGAGATCGACAAGTCGATCCCACAGCGGGAACAGGATCTCGACAAGGCGAAGTTCTACCTGAAGAAGGCCGACGTCCTCGGGTCGAACCTCACCATGCAGACGGCCGACATCGCCCAGGGAACGCTCAAGGTCGCGCAGGTGATGCAGGAGCAGCTCGCACAGAGCGGCCTGCTCAACATCTCCCTCGACCAGGTGACAGTCACGTCGTTCTACGGCAAGGAGTACCTGCAGTGGACCTTCGCACAGGACTACTGGTACTACGCCGCCTACCTGCCGCAGGTGTCCGAGGCCACGCTGCCGATCTCGCCGTTCAACGAGACCCACTTCGCCAGTCCGGCGTCCAACCCGCTGCCACCGGTCGTCGGCAAGCAGTACATCGACTACTACAACCAGGCCGTTTCGACGAGTGACGTGAACGTGCGCACGGAGATCGCTCACGAGATGCAGATGATCGACTACAACTGGGGTGGCTACATCATCCCCTACTTCCCCCCAGTCATCGACGGGTACGCCAAGAACATCGGCGGTGTCACGCCCAGCCTGACTGGTTTGTCACTCTCGAACTACGGCTTCCAGCGGTTCTGGTTCACCTGAGCCTGCGTGCCGAACATCCGCCCGCGCCGGATGCGGCTGTGGGCGCTTCGGTGCGGGGGCGAGCGCGTCCCCGCCTCGCTGCTTGACCCGCGGGCGGGCGCTCGAGGCCGGCCTGTCTTCCTCCCCTACTTCCTCTACGTCATCGACTCGCCGGCGGGGATCGTCCTCTTCGACTGTGGGGCGCATGCTGACTTCGCCCTGCCGGGGTCTGCCCGCCACGAAACCACTGGATCGTCACAGATCATCGTCGGTGCGACGGACGGTCTCGGAAGCGTCCTTGCCCGCATCGACCTTTCGCCGGCCGCCGTCGATGTCGTCGTCCTCTCGCATCTCCATTACGACCACTGCGGCGGGCTCGCGCAGCTTCCGTCGGCCGAGGTGTACGTAGGCAGAGGGGAGCTCGAGTTCGCCACTGCTCCGACCGCCGACCAGCGCGACGCCTATTCGACCGCCGACTTTGGCTCCGTGGCACCCGAGAGATGGAAGCTGGCTGACGAGGAGCACGATCTCTTCGGGGACGGCTCCCTCGTCATCGTCCCGACGCCCGGCCACACACCTGGGCACATCGCCCTCCTCGTCCGGCTGCCGCACCAGACGCTGCTGCTGGCGGGGGACGCCGCCTACGAGCGCGAGGCGATCCGCCGGCGCCGCTTGCCTGGCTTTCTCTTCGATGCCGCCTCGGTCGTCTCGAGCTGGCAGAAGCTCGAGGAGCTCGAGCGCTCAGAGGGCGCCGAGATCATCCTCACCCACGAGGTGCAGCCGGACGCGAAACTCGGGCCGGCCGAGTACTACGACTGAACGAGAGAGGCAAGCTTCATGAAGGCCATGCGGCTCGTCGAGTTCGGTGATCCGCCGGCATTCGAGCTGCACGAAGTGGCCGACGAACCCCCGGGCCGCGGCGAGGTAACGATCGCGCTGCGGGCTGCGTCCCTCAACCGCCGAGACCCATGGGTGTGGCGGACTCCCGGCTACTGCCCGCTGCCGGTGACCCTCGGCTCCGACGGGGCCGGAACCGTCCTCGAGGTGGGCGCGGAGGTGGCTCGACCCGTTGTCGGGGACGAGGTCGTCATCTACCCGACACTCGGCTGGGAGGACGGGGCTACGACGCCCGGTGACGACTTTGACATCCTCGGTGCACCGACTGATGGGACCTTTGCCGAGCGCATTCGCGTGGCGGCGACGAGTACCTATCCGCGACCGCAACGGCTCTCCTGGCAGGAGTCTGCGGCGCTGCCGCTGGCGGGTCTGACAGCGTTCCGGGCGATGTTCACCTGCGGCGGCGTCGAGCCTGGAACGAAGGTGCTCGTGACCGGTGCCGGCAGCGGTGTGGCGACGTTTCTCGTCCAGCTCGCCGTCGCAGCGGGCGCCGAGGTGGCGGTCACGACCGGCAGCGCCGAGAAAGCCGCACGATGTCGGGATCTGGGCGCGGCTGCCGCTGTGCTCTACGGCGACGAGCGTTGGCCGGAGGAGCTTGCGAAGGCCGTCGGCCCGCTCGACGTTGTCGTCGACAGCTTCGGAGCGGACTCGTTCTCCCGCGCCCTGCCGCTGCTGCGTCGCGGAGGCACGTTCGTGTCCTTCGGGGACACGGGCGGGGCATCGGCGGCCTTGCCCGTGGCGGAGGTGTACTGGGAGTGGCGGACGATCGTGGGCACGTCCATGGGAAGCCCGGGAGAGTTCCGGGAGCTGCTCGCCCACGTCGAGGCGGCGTCGTGGCACCCGGTCATCGACAGCGCCTTCTCACTCGAGCAGCTGCCGCTGGCCGCCGAGCGCCTCTTCTCACCTGATCGCTTCGGCAAGGTGGTGCTCGACATCTCGCGCCCGGTCGACGGGTAGTCGGACGATCAGCTCGCTGCCGCCTGCAATCTCTGTGTCTGGTCAGGCCTCTCAGGCAAGCAAGGCGGCGGCTCCCGCCGGCTGTGGGGCGGCTTCCCAGGCGACGCCGGCACGGGCGAGCTTGGGGACGTCCTCCATGAGGCGCATCGTGTAGGCCTCTTTGGGATGCTCGAGGACGTCGTCGACCGTCCCGGACTCGACCAGGCGGCCCTCGCACAGCACGACGGCGTCCTGGGCGATGCTGCGGACGAGAGCAAGGTTGTGAGTGATGAAGATCATCGCCAGGTGGTGCTCACTCTGCAGGCGCCGGAGCAGCTCGACGATGATGGCTTGCACCGAGACGTCGAGGGCGGAGGTGACCTCGTCGCAGACGAGCAGATCAGGCTCGACGACCAAGGCGCGGGCGATGGCGACGCGCTGGCGCTCGCCGCCGGAGAGCTGGTCGGGGTAGCGGTTGAAGAAGTCGGCTCCGAGCGAGACGTCCTCCAGCACCCGCTGCACTTTCTGAGACCGCTCTGCGAGCGAGAGATCGAAGAAGTGCTCGAGCGGCTGGGAGACGATCTGCCCGACCGTCTTGCGAGGGTTGAGCGACGTGTAGGGGTTCTGAAAGATGTACTGCACCCGTTGCAGGAGCTCCTTCGGGCGGCGGCGGGCACCCGCGGCCAAGCGGGTGCCCTCGAAGCTCATGTCGCCGGTCCAGTTCTGGTGCAGCCCGACGATGCAGCGAGCGAGCGTCGTCTTGCCGGAGCCGGACTCGCCCACAACCGCAAGGCAGGACTCGGGCATCACGTCGAGGTTGATACCGGACAGCACAGGGGCGGAGCCGTATCGGACCAACACGTCGCGCAGCGTCAGCACGGGCGCGCGAAGGCTCGCGTCCGCAACCGGGTGAGTCACGATCGCAGTCCGCGCCGCCTCTTTCTCCTCGATCTCGGAGGCGCGCAAACACCGCACGGCTCGGCCGGCCGCCATCACCGGCTCAGGCGTCGTCGATCGGCAGGCGTCAATGACGAACGAGCAGCGGGGGGCGAACGAGCATCCCGGCGGACGCCGTCCTGGACGGGGCGGCTGCCCGTCGATCCCCGTCAGCATCTCGGCCCGATCCGGCGAGGGCACCGCCGCCAGCAGACCTCGCGAGTACGGATGCACCGGGGACCCGAAGACCTGTGCGGTCGTGCCGAGCTCGATCACCCGGCCGGCGTACATGACCGCCACGTCCGCCACGAGACCGCCGACGACGGCCAGGTCGTGGCTCACATAGACGGCGGCGACGCCATAGGTTCGACAGAGCGTGCGGACGGTGTCGAGCACATGACGCTGCGTCGTCACGTCGAGCCCGGTCGTCGGCTCGTCGAGCACGATCAGCGACGGCCTGCACGAGAAGGCCATGGCGATGGCGACACGCTGCTGCTGACCGCCGGAGAGCTGATGGGGGTAACGGCGGAGCATCGCCGGGCTGGCATCGATATGCGCCTCCGCCATAACCTGAGCGACACGCTCGTCAACATCCTCGCTCGCCTCCGGGTGAACCTGGAGGGCCTCTTTCAACTGGGATCCGATGCGCAGCGTCGGGTTGAGCGAAGCCGAGGGATCCTGCGGCACGTAGGCGACCTTGGCTCCCCGGAGGGCTTCGAGGTGCTTGCGGTCGAGCGAGAGGACGTCGGCCCCGTCGAGCAGGACGGAGCCGTTGCTGATGACGAGACCGCGTCGAGCGTGACCGAGCAGCGCCAGGGCGACGGTCGTCTTGCCGGAGCCTGACTCCCCGACGAGCCCGAGCACCTGTCCGGCGCGCACCGAGAAGGACACCTCGCTCACCACATCGGGACCGCTCTCCCCGAGGCATATCCGAAGGTCCTTCACCTCGAGGCGGGCGTGGCCGCGGCCGTCGTTAGGTGTAGGCGGCTCCACCGGAGCCGCCGCGCTGTCGTCGCTCATGGTGGTCATGCCGTCTGCAACCCGATGTTGTCGATCAAGACGGCTTCCTCGGGCTTGCGATCGACCCCGATGGCCACTCGTGCGATGGCATCGGTGAAGGTGTTCGTGCCGATCGTGAGGAGGGCGATGAGCGTGGCCGGGACGACGACGGACCAGAGGTTTGCAGCGGGAGCGAGCCCGAGCTGGTTCAGACCGATATCCGTCCCCCAGTTCGCCAGCGGAGGCGGCGGCCCGAAGGTCAAATACGACAGCCCGGCCATGATCACGATCGAGTACGTGAGACGCAAACCCGCCTCGACCATGATGGGCGAGATGAGGTTCGGCAGTATCTCCTTCCTCATGACCGTCGATGACCGCATTCCCTGCAGCTCCACGGCCTTCACGAAGTCGCGCTCGGAGACATCGAGCGTCGCCGAGCGCAGCACGCGGGCGACGGCAGGGGCATGCGAGAAGCCAACGGCCAGGACGATCAGCCACAGCTTCGGCCCGAGGATGCTTACAAGCAGGAGTGCGAAGACCAGCTGAGGAAACGCCAGGATGACGTCGACGGTCCGCATGATGAGACCGTCGGAGCGCCCGCGCAGGTAGGCGGCCGAGATGCCCGCTGACGCCCCGACGAGGAGACCGAAGACGGTGGCGGCGAGCGCCATGACGAGCAGCTCCCAGCCGCCGTCGAGCGTGCGGGACAGGACGTCACGCCCGAGGTAGTCCGTGCCGAGCAGGAACTGCCCGGACGGCTTGGCAAAAGGAGCGCCCACGAAGTAGTCCGGGTTGTAGGGCGCCACCGACGGGCCGATGGCCGCCAAGAGCACGATGAGGGTGCTGAGGGTCAGCCCGATGGCGCCCCGCGGCGTACGAATCGCCTGGCCGATGATGCTCAGCCACTGATGCCGCCGGAGCTTGGTCGCCGGCGTGCTCGAGGGCGACGGCACGGTGGGGGTGAGGGTGGCCATGGCTAGCGGGCGATCCGACGACGCGGCGTGGCCAGCAAGGCGATCACGTCGGAGAGGATGTTCATGAACACGTAGAAGGCGGCGAGGATGAGCACGATGAGCTGTATCTCGGGGATGTCACGGTTCTGCACGGCGAAGTAGAGCCCCTGGCCGATACCGGGATAGCCGAACACGACCTCCACGATGACGATGCCGCCGGCGAGATAGAGGAAATTCAGCCCGACGACCTGGATCGTCGGGGCGATGGCGTTCGGGAGGGCGTGCTTGATCACGAGACGCCGGGCACCGACCCCTTTCAGCCGCGCCATCTCGACGTACTCCGACTCGAGGGCCTCGACCATGGCCGCTCGCATCATCCGGTAGATGTACGGGATGATCACGATGATGAGCGTGGCGATCGGCAGGATGAGCAGCTTGGGGGAGTTCCAGAAGTACGTGCCGGCCGGCAGGAAGGAGACGGCCGGCAAGAGGTGGAAGACGTCGGTCGAGAAGAGGATGACGAGCCCGATGCCCACGACGAACTCCGGCAGGGACGTGACGGCGAGCGCCACGACCGAGGAGAGGTGATCGAACCAGCCGTCCTTGCGAAGTGCAGCCGTCGCCCCGAAGAGGATGCCGAGGACGGTTCCGATGAAGCCGGCGATGAACACGAGCGCCGAGGAGTCGACGAGTCTCGGCTCGATCTGGCCCCAGACCGGCAGGCCGTTGGCGAGCGAGTTACCGAGCCGGCCCGTGAGGAGACCGGACAACCAGACCCAGTACTGGTCGATCGCCGAGCGGTTGAGGTGCAGCTGCTGCTCGAGGGCGTGGAGGCGGGCCGGTGTGGCCGAACGACCCAGCACGGAATAGGCAGCATTGCCAGGCAGCGTCTGGGTGGCGACGAAGATGACGATGGAGACGACGAACAGCGTGACGATGCCGGCAAGCCCACGCCGGGCGACGAGGTTCAAGATGGGATGGGCGACCCGCCAGGGCGTAGCGGCCGGCGGCTCGGCCGGGGCGGCGGGCGCAGCCGGAGGTGGCGGGGCGGTGATTACAGCCATGCCGGGCCGAGCGTCCGTGAGTCGGTGCTTCGGGTGCCTCTCACCTCATCGCCTCCCCCCTCCCCCGACCCCGTCACGGGACTGCTGGTGCTACATCGAAGCCGGTCACAGGCGACCGCTTGCCGCAGCATTGTAGATCGCCCGCCGCCAAAGTTCACCGTCGGTGGACGGCGTTGCCTGAGTGTGAAGCCAGCGGGTGCCCCTGAAGCCGACAGAGGCGATCGCTTGGCAGGCCGGGCTGCCCGTTGCAGACCAGAAAGTGACCACCTAGAGTCAACATCGTTCACTGACAAGGGACATTGGGGGGCCGCCCGGACAGGACGAGGTGCGAGCGAGCTCGAGGTAGCCCCAGCCCGAGCGATTACCTGACCCCACAAGATCCAGGAGGAATCCGTGGCGCGTGACCCCAAGTACGACGTTCTCTTCGAGCCAGTCAAGATCGGGCCGAAGACCCTGCGGAACCGCTTCTACCAGGTGCCCCACTGCATCGGGGCCGGTTCGGAGAAGCCGGGCATGCAGGCGTACCACCGCGGCATCAAGGCCGAAGGCGGCTGGGCCGCCTGCTGTACGGAGTACTGCTCGATCAGTCCCGAATCGGACGACACCATGCGCGTCTCGGCGCGCATCTGGGACGACGGCGACATCCAGAACCTGAGCGCCATGTGCGACCGGCTCCACCAGTACGGAGCGCTCGCCGGCATCGAGCTGTGGTACGGCGGGCCGCACGCCCCCTGCCACGAGTCCCGCGACACGCCCCGCGGGCCTTCCCAGATCGCCTCCGAGTTCGAGTCGAACATCTACCCGCGTTATGCCGACAAGGATGACATCCAGCTGCTGCAGAAGTACTACGTGGATGCGGCCATCCGGGCGCGGGAGGCGGGTTTCGACATCATCTATGTGTACGGGGCGCACAGCTACCTGCCCCTCCAGTTCCTCTCACCCTGGTCCAACAAGCGGACCGACGAGTACGGGGGCTCGTTCGAGAACCGCGCCCGCTTCTGGAAGGAGAGCCTCGAGAAGGTCCGCGAGGCGGTCGGGGACACGTGTGCGATCGCGTCGCGCTTTGCCGTCGACTCCCTCTACGGCTCGGCCGGGGTCGAGCTCGAGAAGGACGGCATCCGCTTTGTCGAGTACGTCGACGATCTCGTCGACCTGTGGGACCTCACCGTCGGCGACATCGCCGAATGGGGCCAGAACGCCGGACCGTCCCGCTTCTTCGAGGAGAACCACGAGAAGCCCTTCACGGGCACGATCAAGCCGGGCAACCACACCAACAAGCCCGTCGTCGGCGTCGGCCGCATCGTCAGCCCCGACACGATGGTGGCCATCATCAACTCGGGCCAGTTCGACATCATCGGCGCCGCTCGCCCCTCGATCTCGGACCCCTTCCTGCCCCGCAAGATCGAGGAGGGTCGGCTCGACGACATCCGCGAGTGCATCGGCTGCAACCAGTGCATCTCCCGCTGGGAGATCGGCGGCCCGCCCATGGTCTGCACCCAGAACGCCACGGCCGGTGAGGAGTACCGCCGGGGCTGGCACCCGGAGAAGTTCCACAAGGCGGCCAACGCCGACAAGGGGGTGCTCGTCGTCGGCGCCGGACCTGCGGGCATGGAGTGCGCCATGATCCTCGGCAAGCGTGAGATGTCCGCCGTGCACCTCGTCGAGGCCGAGCCCGAGATCGGGGGCCACGTCAACTGGGTCTCGTCCATGGGGTTCTCGGACGGGAACGCCAACATCTTCCGCGGCACGGCGCGTGGCCTCGGCGACTGGAAGCGGGTCGTCAACTACCGCCAGATTCAGCTCGACAAGCTGAAGAACGTGGAGGTGCACACCTCGAGCCGCCTGGACGCCCGGCAGGTGCGCGAGTACGGCGCCGAGATCGTGGTCGTCGCCGCCGGCTGTCACTGGGCGACGAACGGGCTGAACTCAGCGACGCACGACACCATCCCCGGTGCCGACACGCTCTCAGAAGCCTGGCAGCTCACGCCCGAAGACGTCGCCCTCGGTCGCAAGGAGATCGGGCACCGGGTGCTCATCTTGGACAACGAGGCGTACTTCATGGGCGTCACGCTGGCTCAGAAGCTCGCCGGCGAGGGCCACGAAGTCTGGCTCCTCACCCAGCGCGGTGACATCGCCAAGTACATGGACTTCACCCTCGAGGCCCCGATGATGCACCGCGAGCTGCATCGCCTCAGAGTGCACATCCACACCGAGACGATGATCGAAGAGCTCAACGAAGGCAAGGTCGACGCCTACAACATCTGGGACCCCTCCCACAAGGAGCACTTCGAGGTGGACTCGGTCGTGCTCTGCACGGCTCGGCTGTCGAACGACGAGCTCTACCACGAGTTGAAGGCGGACCAGGCCGCCCTCGACGAGAACGGAGTGGAGGCCGTCTACCTCATCGGCGACGCCGCCGCCCCGCGCATGATCGTCGACTGCATCTTCGACGGCCACCGTCTCGCCCGCGAGATCGACAGCCCCAACCCCGCCCTGCCCCTCCCCTTCATTCGAGAGCGGCGGTTGTGGGGCAGCGTGGACAACAAGTCCTACGAGACCCAGCTGCTCGCCAACTCCGACATGGAGCCCATGATCGGGTAGTGCCCATAACGGACGCTGACCCGTACGGGTCCGGTCCCGCCGCCCTTGCGGAGGAGCCCGGCCTCCAGGTCAGCGGCCTGCAGGCTGCGGCGTCCCGGTGCCGGCGGCCTCGTCCAGCGCGAGCGACTCGAGCACGAGCTCAGTGATCTCGCGAAGCTCGATCTCGCCCTCGTGGCCCGATGTCTTGATGGCGTCGGAGTACATCGTCACGTCCTTCGGGCAGGCCACGACGAAGTAGTCGAGCTGCCCGAGCGCCGTCGCCTCGTCGATGCGCTGCTCGCTCGTCCGTCGCGAGCCCTCCGGCCGCACCTCCTTCATCCAGATGCGCCCACCGCCCGCACCGCAACAGAGGGAGTTGTCGCGATTACGGGGCATCTCGAGGAGCTCGGTCCCGAGCGCCTCGAGGATCCGCCGCGGGGCGTCATAGACGCCGTTGTATCGCCCGAGCATGCATGGGTCGTGGTAGGTGATGCGGTAGCCGAGCCGGCGGGCCGGGACGAGCCGGCCGGACTCGATCAGCTCGAGGAGCAGCTCGGTGTGATGGAGCACGCTCCAGCTGCCACCGAAGGCGGGGTACTCGTTCTTCAACGTGTGATAGCTGTGGGGGTCCGAGGACACGATCCGCTCGAATTCGCAGGCGGAGATTGCCGCGACGTTCTGTTCGGCGAGTGTGGCGTACAGCCCTTCCTCGCCCGCCCGGCGAACATCGCAGCCGGCCGTCCGCTCGGCGTCGTAGAGGAGGCCGAAGTCAACGCCGACGTGCCGGAGGATGCGCGCAAGAGCGCGGGACACGGTCTGGCTCCTCGGATCGAAAGAGGCGTAGTCACCGACGAACCAGAGAAGCTCCGTGGCCTCCTTGCGGGCGTCTTTCACCTCGAAGCCCAGGGCGTCGGTCCACTTCGCCCGTTTCCGCTTCGGCTCGCCGAAGGAGTTGCCTGCCTTGTGAACGGTTTCGAAGGTCGTCTGCAGGAGGGGATCCATCTCGCCTTGCTCGACGAGCTGGCGGCGGAACTGGTTGATGATGGGGACATGCTCGATGCCGACCGGGCAGATCTCCACACACGCCATGCACTGCGTGCACGCCCATATGGAAGCCGGTCGGATCGGATCTCCGAGGACGATGCGACCGCCGCCGGGTGCGGGCCGAAGGGCCGTGGCCGCTCCGAGGGCGGCATGCGCCCCGAGTGAGACCTCGGCCGCTTCGCGCAGGTCCAAGACGAGGTCGCGGGGCGAGAGCGGATGGCCGGCGGCGGCCGCCGGGCAGGCGGCCGTGCATTTGCCGCACTTGGTGCAGGCGTCGAGCGACACGAGGTGTTGCCAGCTCAGATCCGTCACGGCGGCGTACCCGACCTCCTCGGGGGCGGCGTCGGCCGGAAGCTCCAGCAGCCGCTTACCGGCAGACGGGTCGCGCACGGCGACGTTGGCTGGGCTCGCCAGCATGTGCACGGCTTTCGTGAAGGGGATGGAGGCGACAAAGCTGAGGGCGACGAGGCCGTGG
>Ga0187879_10000075_pt1 | contig 78329 bp, 69 predicted proteins | sample June2016WEW_19_1_FD_132423 | JGI IMG/M metagenome (GOLD analysis project Ga0187879, IMG submission 132423) | Peatland microbial communities from SPRUCE experiment site at the Marcell Experimental Forest, Minnesota, USA - June2016WEW_19_10 | ecosystem: Environmental > Terrestrial > Soil >... | reverse complement strand
GGGAGCGATCAGGTATTTATGCAACTGCGCGCGGCCGCGCACCATCGCCGCCAGCATCGGCACTTGGACCGTCGCGTAGGCAGCGACCAGACCCGACCAACCGTGCGTCAGCGCGTCACCGACCATCAACGCGCCTCCATGCTGTCGGGAGCGCGCCGCTTGCGCTCCGGGTCGTACCAGATCTCCTTGATATAGCGCGCGTGGTGTTCGACGCCGAACTGAATCACGACATCGATGAGCAGGTACAAGAGATTCTTGATATCGCGGCGCGCGAGCTCGCGGCCGCCTTGATTCTGTTTGACCAGCAGCACAAGCTGCTCGAACGCCAGTTCGGCGCTCGCGGCATGTACGCTCGTGATGGATCCCGGGTGCCCCGAGTTGACGTTGCGCAGGTAATCGAATGCCTCCTCGGCGCGCAGCTCAGCGAGCAGGATGCGGTCCGGCTTCATGCGTAGACAGGACTCGAGCAATTGCTTGGGCGTGACCCGCGCGAGACCTTGATCGTCTTTGGAATAGAACAGCCGCACGTGATTGGGATGCCGATCGAGCACGAGTTCCTTGGCATCTTCGATCGTGACGAGACGCTCGTCCGCGGGAATCTCGCGAATCAAGGCCTTGGTCCATGTCGTCTTTCCCGATCCCGTGGGGCCGGAGACGAGAATATTCTTGCGGCTTCGCACGGCGAGCCGCATGAATGCCTCGTATTCTCGAGCCGCCAACAAGCCGAGCAATTCGTGCTCCGTGCCGTCCAACGCAGTGTGGGAACGGGAGGTCTTGCGGAAGATCCCGCGCGACGCCAGCTCTTCGATGGACCATACTTGCTCCGACGGCCTGCGAATCGTGATCGCGACACAACCGGCGGTAGTGGCCGGCGGAATCACGATCTGTACGCGCTCCCCGCTCGGCAGGCTCGCGGACAGCAGCGGCGAGGACTCGTCGATGCGTTGCTGGGTCGAGTTTGCGACGAGTTTCGCGAGGCGCTTGCACCAGTCGAAGTCAGCGAAGCCGAGTGGTTCGCGACGCCATCCCTTGGAGGTTTCGAGAAACGCCTCGCCAGGTCGATTGATGCAAAGCTCCATGACCTCGGGATCGGCGAGCAGCGGGCGCAGCGCTCGCAACGTCAGCGCGAGCGCGGATGGTGCGCCGTGCGGACTAACGGCCGACGGGGGCGGATCGCAACTCATAGACCGACCGGAAATCGAGATCGCGCGCGACCAGCACCTGGATACGATCGCCCTGTTGTTTGGTGATGGTCGGCGGAATATTGATCGTGCCTTTCAACACCTCGGTCATGACCTCCTGCGCGCCCGAGGGGTTGTAGATCACCGTGCCTCCCCCCCTATTGGAAGATTGCACCGCCGCTTGCACGGCGCCGTCGATGATCGAAACCAGCATCGCTGCGCCAAAGCGCTCCCAGAAATGCCGGTTTACGTCCCCGGACAAACCTGCACGCCCCAATTCATCGGCACCCGGCGATGCGAGCGGTACGACGACGCCGGTTGGAGTGCGCGCCTCGCTCCAGAGCACGAAAATACGCGCGGCACCCTGGTCCACTTGTCCACGCACCTCACCGACGAGCTTGGTGCCGCGCTCCAACAAGACGACCTTGCCGTCGACACCGAAGGTATCCGTCGCCGTGATGCAGGTCGTCATGCCCGGCAGCGTGGAGTCGATCGCCGTTTCCAACGTGCAGTCGATGAACGCGCCTTTGGGCAGCAGCAGGCGCATCGTCGGCAATACTTGGGCACGCACGCTCGCTGTGACGCTCGGTCGCAACAGCGGCGCCAAGGCGCGCACGTCCGCGCCAGTCGCTTCGGCAGCGCGCGCTGCCGCTGCCCCGGGTTCGAGTATCGCGTTCATGCCGGCAAACTGACCGGCTTGTTCCGCGATCGCCGGCCCAGGCGATACCGGCGCCGAGTTTTCGCTCGCATAGGCCGCTCCCGACAAGCGGCGCTCCAGATCGAGTTGGGCCGGCGTCTTCACGGGCGGCGCCCCGTAGCCGCTCGCACCCTGGCCATAGCCGTAGCCGTTTGGGGCGAGCGTATATAAGGGCGGCGCCTCGCTCAGGGAAAGAGGCATTGCCGCGCTGGGCATCGTCGATGCCGTAGTGAAGTCGGCGGGTGCGCCCGCGGACGGATTCACCGCGATCGGCATAGGCGCCTCGATTCTGCCGAGCGGGGGCAAGGGCAAATCGCCTTGTGCACGATGTTTCGAAGACGCTTGCGCGCTTTGCTTCGCATCGGTCCGGCGCTGCAACGTGTTTGCGTAATACCACGTGAGCGCGCCGAGGCCGAGTGCCGACATGAGTCCTAGCGCCAGCACGTTGCTCATGCGGGATTGCACCGACCGCGCTCGGTGCACGAGCGTCGCGTTACGCTCGCCATGCACGGTTTCGTCGATTGGATCGCGGTCGCTCATGGCACAGGCCCCTCAGTCGCGCGCTCCACTTGCGGCGCGATCGTGCCGGAATCCAAGCGCGCGCCGGCGCCGGAAAACCCTTGATTCACGATGCAACCTGTGAGCTTGCCGCGCCGAATGATGAATCGGCGCGCGACTCGGTGCACGATGACGTCGCCGGCATCGACATGGAAGTTAAGCAGCGACTCGCTGCCATCGTCATTGCGCACGAAGATTGCAGGCAATTCCGACTGCGCCGCAAAGCGCAGACGCGTGTGGACGCCATCGTCGGAAGCCGCGATCGGCTTGATCGCCGGACTGCCGCAATACCAATAATCGATGTTGTTCGGCCGCTCTTTAGCCGCATCGCGCAGCCGCGATTCGAGGTCCGCGGCCGCGGCGCGCGCCGCATCGCGCGCCGCATCGGGAGCATAGATGAACCTCAGCGCATAAATGACATCGGGATCATCTGCGCCGGGTGCAATGGGCCGCGAGCTATAGTCGAATTGGTACTGCCGCCGATTCGTCAGCACGGTGAGGTTAGTCGCGATCCTGCTGGCTTTCGGCTTTAGGAATAGATGATTGCCCTGCGCGGCGAATGACAGCCCTTCGATGTCGCCGGCGCCGAGGCCCACGAAATTCTCGCCGGGCTCGAACTCCAGATCGATTTGGTAGCCGACGTAACCGTGCAGGCGATAGACCTCGTCGGCTTGATAAGGCGCAACGCGCACACGCGCGTCGACGTGACCCTTTGGCGGCACGGTCTCGCCGTGCGCAAGTGCGCAACACAAGATCCAGCACAGCCATGCGCTCGGTCGACTGCCGCCGCCGCGCAATCCGCTCTTCATGGCTTGTTCTCCTTGACCGGCACGGATGCGCCAGTGCCCGCGCCGATCGATTCCGTGAGCACCTCGGGTTCGGACCGAAACTCGAGAATCTTGAAGCCGAGCGGATTCCAGCGCCGGGTCTTGGGATCCGCAGCGGGATTCGCATAGGCGTACTGGATCGTGGCGATCCAATGCGTGATTTGCTCTTCGGCTCCGCCTGCTTGGCGGCCGGCCTTCAAATAGCGCACTTGCGCCAGGTCCGACATACCGGTCGAGCGCGTGAAGAAGCTTACCGACTCGACTTGCGCGCGCACGCTGCTGCCGTCTTTGTGCACGTTGAGCGGTGAAAGGGGGTTCGTCGTGACCCATGCGGCGAACCACGCTTGATTTCGCTCGGCGGCGTGAAACGCGCCGCACTCTTCATAATCACTCTCGGCGGTGGCGAAGTTGAAGCGTTCGCAGACCGTCACGTAGTGGGTCAGAAAGTACCGTGTGACCGCCTGCTCCGGAGTCGCCGAACCGGCATAGACGGGCACCACGTCGACGACGCCCGTGCTGTTGTCGACGCGTACGACGAATGGCTCGACGCGCTTCAAGGGCATCAGCAACATGATTGCGATGCTGCTGGCCAGCGCGCAGCACCAGCCGGCGCCGGCCACCCACCAAGCGGTGCGCGCGACGCGGCGCAACTGACGAGTGCGGTCGGCATCCCAGGAATCCGCCTCGCGAAAGTACTCGAGTAGCGCCACATCGCCGCTCATGGCCCGCTCCGCACCGGAGCCGCGAGCGTGGAAGCCTTCGCCTTGGGAAGATTGATCGGCTGCAGCCGGCCGTCGCAGCGCAGCTCGTGAGATGCGCAGGCGGTCAAACATAGTAACAACAGCGCTATCCAGCGGTTCTTCATGCACCCTCCTTGGTGTTTTGTGCTTCGGGCTCAGCCTTGCGAGTTCCGGTCGCGCGACGATAAATATCAATCGGGGTATGTACGGTGGCGATGCGCCCGCCGTTGCCCCATATACGCCCGGACTCGCCCGCGGTTTTAGTGCGCAAGCCCCACGCGATCGATCGACTGATGAGCCCCATTGAATTCAGGGCGACGCCGCCGGCGAGTCCGGCCGCTATCGGCATGATCTGCCGCAGCACGAGAAACACGAGTGCGGCGATCAACACCATATTCAAGGCGTCGACCGTGAAAATTGCCGAGCCGCGCGCGGCCGTCTGCGCCGCATATGAATTTACGATCTGCAGCAGCAGCGCGGCGAGCATGACCGTCAAAATCGTGATCAGCGCGTAATTGGCCAGCTGCGCGATCCAGGCAGCAAAGAATCTCTTGGTCGGTTCGAATAGCAGCAGCGCGATGAAGATCGGCCCGAGCGCGAGCAGCACAGCCAACGCGATGTTCGACAGGGCGATCAGAAACATCGCGTAGACGCACAGTATTCCTATCAACAGCCAGACCGCGGCGCCTGCGATCGTAAAGTCGAAGCCGGACCAGCCTGACCAGCCGATGCCCTTGTCCCAGAGATTTTCCGCGACGGTGCCGCCGCCTTGCCAGATCGCGTCGATCGTTGCGACCGGATCCGTCGCGCCGACGATGGCTGCGGCCAGCTGAGCGGGTGCGCTATAGAACGTGTCGACGATCAGCGAGTTGTATAGCCATAGCCGCAAGCTCACGCCTAATACGACCGCTAGCACGACGAGCCGCTTGATTCCCGCGATCACGGGCTCTTCGAGCTTGCCGGTCAATAGCAAATATCCCCACCCCATGACATAGATCGTCGCGAGGCTCACGATCGCGGGCTCGAGCACGCCCGCCAAGCGCGCGGTGTTGTTCCCAATGTACGTGCCCAGCTGAGAATTGAGCCATGACCAAAATGTCGCGAAAAATCCCATGAAGCACCTGTATTGGCGGTTACCGGAACTTTCCGGTTTAAGCCATCTACGGAACGGGCTGGAACCGGCTTGCAAAGTTTCCCTGGCCCGCAATGGCTTGTTCGCGTTGCTGCTCACCGGCCGCGGCTTCTTGCGCCTGAAATGCCTGCGACAGCGCTAGAAGTTTTGCCTGCTCGTTTTGCAGCATGCCGAGCTCGGCGTTGATGCGGGCCTGCAGGTCCAGTATTCCCTTCTGATCGGTCGCGCTCGACATCGCGTTGATCAAACTTTGAATGGCGGCGAACCGGTTGCTCGCATTGACGAGCGCGCTCTCGGAAATCGCGAGGCGCGTTGCGCTCGATCGCCGCGCCGCAAGGATCTGCTGCTGATCGGCCGGCGAGAGCGTGGCCAAGCGCTGCGGCGATAGCACGGCATTACTGCCGATGATGCTCTGTACGTTGACCGACAGCGATCCATAGGGTCCGCCGGAGTTTTGCGACAGCGCCATCAATTGGTTCCAGGTCGTCGGCAGATAATTGCGGTTGACGCCGCTCAGCAGCTGCTGCATTCCGCGAGCGCCGCTCATCGACTGTAGGACTTGCTGCGCCTGCTGTAGTTGGGACCTGAGCGTCAGCAGCTGTTGCCGCGCAGTCAGAACCTCTTGGACGAGCTGCACCGTCGCCGGGATGTCGACGACGGCCCATTGCGCCTGCGCGGACGCGGCCGCGAGGCACAGGCAGGTGCAAGCTAACAACAATCGGCGTTTTCCTAGGTACATGTCAGCCTCCATTGCTTACGGGGCGGGGCGCGACGCGCCGCCATGGCGATCGGCCTCGGATTTCATGAACATCGGCAACCAAGCGGCCGGATCCTCACCGGCGCTCGCCATGACTCGCCGCATCCGTTCGATTTCGCTCGAGCGGCCCGAAATCACGGCGAGTTCCTCATCGAAGCCCTTCAGATCGAGCTGACAGACGACGCTGTGATGACCCTGCTTGACGAGAAACATGCGCGAACCAGGCTCGAGTTGTTCCTTGATCAACCTGAATTCACGCTCCGTCAGTCCCAACCCTCGCGTGTATTCGTCGAGATCGGCGTCGCCGTTGGGGAAGAAGATCTTGGTCGGCGTCTGTTCGACCAACGTCCTGCTGATCGGACTATCCAACACATCGCTAGCGCTTTGTGTCGCGAGACTCATGACGCCGTTCAATTTCCGCCAGGTCTTCGGACCATCCTTCGCGAAGTTCTCGAACGCGGCGTCGGCCAACAAACGCCAAAACTCGTCCATCCAACAAACCAGTCGTCGCCCGTCCAACAATTGGCGCACGAGATGAAACAGGTACAGAGTCACGGGAGAGCGCGTGAGCTCATGATTCAGGAATTCCGTGACGTCGAATCCGATGACGGGGTGCGCGGTCAATCGCGGTACGACACCATCGGTCGCGTTGTCGAAGACCCACGCATACTCCCCCTGGGCGCTCTCGCACCAGCGCGCTAGGCGCGCATGCACTCCTTCGGGGTCGGTCGGGTCGAGAAATTCGAGGAGCCGCGAGAGCCGTCGAGCCGGCGCCTCCAAACTCAGCGTGCCGCGCAGCGCCTGATCGAGATCCGCTTGCTCGCGCACCGGTTGGCGCGACGATTCCTGGCGCGCGTCTCGCGTGCGGCCGAGTTCCCGCAGCCAGGCCTTCAGAAACTCCACATTGGCCGGCGTGATCGGCAGCTGCAGCGGATTGAAACCCGTCGACACTCCGCTCTTCAGCGGCAAGTACTCGCCACCGAGAGCGCGCACCAGAATTTCGAGTCCGCGATCTTTGTCGAAGATCACTTGGGTCGCCCCTTGCCGGCAGAGCATCGCGATCAAAAACCCGATGAACACGGTCTTGCCGGAACCCGTCGGGCCGCAGATCAGCGTATGACCGGTATCCTTGCGACTGCCTCCGTCCGGGTCATTGGGATCGCTTGCGTGCAGCGAAAAATGATACGGAGACCGTGCACTGGTCACGAGCAGCGTCAGCGCATCGCCCCAATGGTTACCGACCGCCCGTCCGCTCGGGTAATTGTGAAACGGCGCCATTGCCACGAAATTTCGGGACGTGATCGGCGCCTTGCGCGGTCGCAGCGGAAAATTGCCGGGCAGCTGCGCCCAGAAACCGGCCTCGAGCGCCAGATCCTCGCGCGCGACCAGCATGCCGGTATCCGCGAGCAGACTGCGCGCCGACGCGACATGATCGCCGAGCATCCGCATCCGGTTGCCGTCGAGGGCCGCTAAGTGCGATGCGGCATCGTCGACCAGAATCTGCAGCGAAAAATGATGATCTCCCATGACGAATTCATTGCTCGTGAGCGCATCCAGGGCATCGTTGAGCGCTGCGGCTTGCGACACCGCAAAATCCCCGGCGTTGGCCATGCGATTGCGTTGGCGCTGCAACAACGATTGACCGGCGCCCTTCGTCAGAAACGAAAAAGACTGCGTCAGCACGAACGCGAACGGCGCCGACAGCAGCGGGCTGTACATCCCGACGACGCTGGGCGTGGGATATTCCTTGATGCCGAGCATCGCCCCGAGGCGCGTATGGCTCGGCATACGGTACTCGATTGCCTCATTGCCGAAGAACAGGCGCGTGCTCGCCAGCGCCGCGTTCAGCGGCCCGCGCGGCAGCGGCATGCGCTGCCATTCGCCGTTAATGAGCAGACCGAGATATTCCAGCAGCGACGAACACCATGTCGTTCCATACCGGTAGACCCCGAGGATCTCCGGTTCATAGCGCGCAAGCGAGGCGCGCAGGATCTGCGCCAGCTTGTCGCAGGCGTCGAGCGCGTCGGCCAATTCGAGGCCGGAGCCGTCGCGCTCCGCGCGCGCTAAGCACTTCGACAGGAATCCGCCCGCAAGTCCCGTGCTCGGACGATGCAGGACCGCGAGATAGATCTCGTTGAGCATGAGTTTCTCGCCGGCTAGTCGCGATCGATACTTGGCCTCGAGTGCCGTCGCGAATGCCGGCAGCTCGTTCGCGTCCGGCCGCTCCGGCGCTCGCGTCACCGCGGCGCTATACCGCCGGCGGATCGTTTGCGTCCAGACCGCAACATTCGGACTTGCGATGTTGCGCCACAAGACATTGAGCCGCTCATGCCAGGTGTTGAGCTGCACGTCGTCGCTGCACTCGAAGCTCGCTCCGCCGAGGCGAAATACCTGGAGGTAATCCCCGTATCGGGTTTTAACGACGTTCGCGGCCACATGCGCGGAATACGGAATGTGCTCGGTCGCCGTGAATTCACGTCGAAGTGCAATGTCGCGTCGCCTCGTCAACATGGCGCCGACCGTTCGTGCAATCCGTGTGGGACGATGGCGATTGCCGCGCCGTCTCGGCCGCGGAGCCGCGCGCGCGGCGGCAGGTCAAGCATGAGTGGGCTGTAGCTGCTCGATTTCCAGTACTGCCAGTTCGCGAATAGCGCGGGCAAGCGCGTGCGCGCCGATAACAGTAACAAGTCGAAGAAACGGGCGTCCCGCGAGCAGAGCAATAGAGACAGACCGTGAATCGGCGCGCACAGCAACAGCGTGAGCAGGTTCTTCGTCAGCAAGAACGCTTCCAGCGTGAACACCATGTTGAAGAGCAGTGCCGAGTAGGTGACGCCCCAACGCATTGGCGGCCGCGTCGCGCCCACGAACAGCGGATCCATCGTCAGTCCTGGGTTGCGGTCACTCACAGAACGCCCTTAAACGCCGAACATCCCGCGTACCCAGGTCACGATCTGCGGCGCACCGAACGCGATCGCGATGCCGAGAATCGCGCCAAGGCACCAACCCCAGGAAATCCGATTCGCCATCGCCATGCCCCCCAGCACCATGACGAGAATGATGGCTACCGGTGTCAGCCAGGCGAGGATGTTGGTTTGCAACGAGGTCGCGCCGGTCATGAACGGCGAGGCTTGGGCCCAGACGAAGCCGGGAACGCCGAGGAGCAATGCGGCTTTGAGGCCGTGACGAATGACTGGGCACCGGCTGCGGCGCGTGACAGCGAGCGATGAGAGCATGGTGGAAATCCTTTTCCGGGTTGATTGGGACGAAATGGGCGCTGCGGCTCGCGCCGTTAGATTTCGGTTTCCAGCGTTCCCACCTCGTGTTCGCTGCGACGCGCCGCGAGCTCTTCGCGCTTAGCCTTACCGGGAGCCCCGAACCTGAAGCTCTGCACGACGTACGAATAGTCGTACTGCTTCTCGCCGTCGCTATCGGTCCAATTATTGGCGCGGATCTGCGCCTGCACGATCAGCTGGTCGCCTTTGCGCGCGTTCTTCGCGATCGCATCGCCCAAAGCTTCGAAGGCGACGAACCAGAGGCTGGTCGCCACCTCGCGCGGATTACCCTCCTCGTCTTTCCCGGCGTAATCATTGCCGACCAAACAGATGCGTGTATAAGTCGTATCGCCTTTGGTGTGGAATTCGGGATTCTTTGCGAGATTGCCGATCGCCGTGACCGTAAAACTGTTCATGGGTGTTCTCCTTGCAGATTGTTGAGAGGCTCGTGCACACGCTGATTGCGTGGAAGCCAGTCTGCAAAAACCCGCTGCAAACAGAAACCGAATTATGTGCCGCGTTCGACGAGAAATGCGCAGCGCTGAGCACGGCGTGGTGCGCCGCGCTGAGCGCGGCGCGAGGCCGAGGATTTGCCGGCGGAACATCGCGGGTGCATTTTCGCTACACTGACGAATCAAACACTCGAGGCGACCTCTGCGATGAATCCGCCGGCATCCGTCGACCGTACCAACGCAATGGCGTTGCGCGTCGTCAATTTGAGAAAAGAGTACGCGAACTTGACGGCGGTTGCGGACGTGTCATTCGAGGTCCGGCGCGGCGAGATCGTGGGCCTGCTCGGCCCCAACGGCGCCGGCAAGACGACCACGATCAATATGGTGCTGGGCGTTCTCCAGGCAACCTCAGGACACATTCAAATCGACGATATCGACATCGACAAGCGCCGTGCGCTCGCGCTCGCACGCACGAATTTCGCGGCCGTGTATGCGGCGTTGCCCGGCAATCTGACGGTAGCGCAAAATTTGCGCTGCTTCGGATTGCTCTATAGTGTCGCCTCCTTGACAGCACGTATCGAGGAGTTGCTGAGCGAGTTCGACCTTCAGCACTTGCGCAATACGAAATGCGGCTTGCTGTCATCCGGCGAGCAAACGCGATCAGCGCTGGCGAAGGCCTTGCTCAATCGCCCGCAACTGCTGCTGCTCGACGAACCGACCGCGTCCTTGGATCCATCGACGGCGCAGATCATCCGCACCAAGATCAAGAGCCTCGCGACGACCGGTCGCTGCGGCATATTGTGGACTTCCCACAATATGAATGAGGTCGAGGCCGTCTGCGACCGGGTACTGTTCCTGTCACGCGGCAAGATTCTGCTGGAGGGCGATCCGAAGATGTTGCCGCGTGAGCATGGCTCTGCGACGCTCGAGGACTTGTTCATTCGCGTCGCCCGCGAGCCTTTGGCGCCGGCCACGGAGAGCGGCCGGTGAAGCTGCGTCCGATCGCCGCGATCGTGCTGCGGCAGTTTTATTTGCTGCGCGGCAGCCCGGTAAGGCTGTTCCCGATGATCACCTGGGTCGCCATCGACATCGTGTTATGGGGCTTCATCACGCGCTATCTGAACTCCGTCAGCGGCTCGGGCGTGAACTTTGTGCCGACCCTGCTCGGAGCCGTGCTGCTATGGGACTTTTGCACACGCATCATGCAGGGCGTGACGACGGCGTTCCTCGAAGACGTCTGGTCGCGCAATTTTCTCAATTTGTTTGCATCCCCGCTGTCGATCACGGAGTACGTGTCCGGCCTCGTGCTGACGAGCGTCATGACCAGCAGCGTCGGGCTCGCGGTCATGTTAGGTTTGGCCACGACGATTTTCGGTTTGCATTTCTTTAGCCTGGGCGCGTCGCTCGTTGCATTCCTGTTGCTATTGTTCGTATTCGGCATTTCGCTCGGCATATTCGGCAGCGCGATGGTGCTGCGCTTTGGGCCGGCGTCCGAATGGTTGATTTGGCCGCTGCCCGCGGTGCTCGCGCCCTTCGCCGCGGTGTTCTACCCGCTCGCGACGCTGCCCACATGGATGCAATGGATCGCGCAATGCTTGCCGCCGAGCTACGTTTTCGAAGGCCTGCGAGCGCTGTTGGCGGGACAGACGTTTCCGATCGGGTTGTTGGTGCGCGGCGGCGCATTGGCGGGGCTGGAGTTGTTGTTGGCCGGCTATTTCTACTCGCGCGTCTATCGCCATGCGGTGCGCACGGGCCTGCTGGCGCGCTATAGCGCGGAGGGCGCGAGCTGAGAGCGCGGTTCGCGCTCGCGGTCATATTGCGGATATCTGCCGCACACAACAGTGTAATCATTGATTGCTAACCTGCCCCGGTCCTCACCACTCGGGGAACGGCTTGATCGGAAAGGGATCAAACAAGAAGCACTCGGCGGCACCGCGCCGCGGCACGCGCAAACTCGGCCCATGCCTCCTCGCAATGGGAATCGCACTCGGCGCTTGGCTGCTCGGACCCGCAAGCGCACAGACCAGCGCCGCACGTGCGCAGATTAGCGCGCCCATCGATGATACCCAGCTGATCCGCTTGGCGGGGAATACGCGTCCCGAGGCGAACCCGGCAAACGATCGTGGGCGCGTATCCGATACGCTCGCGATGGAGCACATGCAGCTGCTGCTCAAACGCCCCGCCGAGCGCGAGGCAGCATTGCAGAAGACCATCGAGGATCTGCACGACCGTGTCTCGCCAAATTTCCACCATTGGCTCAATGTCGAGCAGATCCGTCAGCGCTACGGTCTCGCACAGGCGGATCTCGACGCGATCAGTGACTGGTTGCGGCGGCAGGGTTTCGCCGTCAACGCGGTAAGCCCGAGTACGATGATCATCGATTTCTCGGGTACGGCCGGCCAAGTGCGCGGTGCGTTTCATACGGAGATTCACACCCTCGAGGTCGCCGGCAAACGCCACATCGCGAACATCAGCGACCCGCAGGTCCCGGCGGCGCTCGCGCCCGCGGTCAGCGGAGTCGTCTCGCTGCATGACTTCCGGCCGCACACGAACTTCAAGCCGCGAACGAACGCGCCGCTGAAACCAGCGTATACGACCCCCGCAGGCGCGTTGCTGGTGGTCCCGGCGGACCTCGCGACGATATACAATCTGAACCCGCTGTTCACCGACCTCGACTCCGGCCAGGGGCAGACGATCGTCGTGGCCGAGGACACTGATGTCTACAGTACTGCGGACTGGACGGCATTCCGTTCGACGTTCGGACTGTCGAGCTATACGGCGGGCTCCTTGACGCAAGTACATCCGTCAGGCGCGGCCACGTGTATCGACCCCGGCGTCGTCGATGGTGACGAGTTCGAAGCCGAACTCGATGCGGAATGGGCCAGCGCCGCGGCGCCGAGCGCCGCCATCGTAGTCGCCTCGTGCGCAGGCACCGACGGCGTGCTGATCGCGGTCGAGAACCTCGTCAACGAATCGAGCCCGCCGGCGATCATCAGCATCAGCTACGGCGAATGCGAGGCGGAAAACGGCGCAACCGCCAATGGGGCTTACAACACGATCTACCAACAGGCGGCCGGCGAGGGAATCTCGGTATTCGTCGCCGCGGGTGACGAGGGCGCCGCCGGTTGCGATGCGGACGTGAAGATCGCGACTCACGGCGTCGGCGTCAACGCGTATGCCTCGACGCCCTATAACGTCGCGGTCGGCGGCACGGACTTCGGCGACACCTACGCAGGGACCACCAGCAGCTACTGGAGTTCGACCAACAGCTCGACCTACGGCTCGGCGCTCTCCTATATTCCGGAGATTCCGTGGAACGACTCCTGCGCCGGCGCGCTGCTCGCAAGCTACGAACACGATAGCCCCTCGTACGGGGCGAGCGGCTTTTGCAATAACGCGCCGGGAAATACGAACTTTCAAACGACGGCGAGCGGCAGCGGCGGCCCGAGCGGCTGCGCGACGGGCACCGCGACGGGAGGCGTCGTCGGCGGCACTTGCAAGGGATACTCGAAGCCGACCTGGCAGTCCTTGGCGCCCGGTAACCCGAGCGACGGCGTTCGCGATCTGCCGGACGTATCGCTGTTCGCGGCCAATGGCCTCTGGGGACACTATTACGTGGTCTGCGACTCGGACACGGCGGACACGACGATCAACGCCACAGCTTGTACCAACGCGCCGAGCACTTGGCCCGGCGCCGGCGGCACCTCATTCGCGGCACCGATCATGGCCGGCATCCAAGCGCTCGTTAATCAGAGTACGGGGTCCAAGCAGGGCAATCCGAACCCGAGCTACTACGCGCTCGCGGCCGCCCAGTATGGTGCCGGCGGCAACAGCGGCTGCAACTCGAGTTCAGGCAACGCGACTTCCGCCGGCTGCGTGTTCTACGATGTCACGCTGGGCGACATGGACGTGGACTGCACAGGGACCAACAATTGCTATCGACCCTCGGGCACGATCGGCGTACTGTCGGTGACCGACACTCCTTTTTCTAAAGCATACGGAACAACGGCCGGTTGGGACTTCGCGACCGGCATCGGCACGATCAATGCCGAGAACCTCGTGAAGGGTTGGAATGCCTCCGATCTGTCGCTGACCGGCGGCGGCAGCGTGACCTCCGCGGGGCAGTTGTCGTATGCGTGGACCGTCGGCAACACCGGGCCGCGGATCGCCGCCGGGGTCGTGGTCAGCACGACGCTGCCCGCGGGATTTACGCTCGTGTCCGGCTCCAGCAGCTCCGGCTGCGCGGTAGCGGGCCAAGTCGTGAGTTGCACGATCGCGGGTATCGCGGTTGGCGGCACCACGCCGTTGACCATCGTGGTCCAACCGAGCGGCACGCAGACCGCGAATCTCACGTTCACGGTAACATCGACCAATGGTGTGCTATTTCCGGCGAATGATTCGGTCGCGATCTCCTTGAATCTGCCGGACGGCGACAGCGGTGGCGGTAGCGACGGGCCGCTACCGTTATGGGCCGACGTCGCACTGGGCTTGCTGCTATTGGGCGCTGCGCGGCGCGCACAGCGACCGAGCAGTCGCCTCAACGATTGAGCGCACCCATGCTGGCGGCCGGATACCGGTCGCCGGCGGCCGCGTTCGGCGGAAACACCGCATTCAGCGCCGCCAATTTCTCCGGCGTGAGGCGTATGTCGAGCGCGGCGATGTTTTCCTCGAGATAATTGCGCCGCTTGGTCCCGGGGATGGGCACGATGTCATCGCCCTGCGCGAGTACCCAGGCGAGAGCAATTTGCGCGGGCGTGCAGCCGATCTCGGCGGCAAGCACTCGGACTTGCTCCACCAGCGCAATGTTCTTCGCGAAATTCTCCGCCTGAAACCGTGGACTCGTATGGCGATAGTCATCGGCGGCCAGATCCTCCGGCCGCCGGAACCGACCGGTCAAGAATCCTCGCCCCAAGGGACTGTAAGGAACGAACCCGATTCCGAGCCGGCGGCACGCGGCCAGCGCGCCGCCTTCCGGCTCGCGTGACCACAAGGAATACTCGCTTTGAAGTGCGGTGATGGGATGCACTTTATGCGCGCGCTGCAGCGTGACTGCGGACGCCTCGGACAATCCGATGTAGCGGACCTTGCCGGCGCGCACGAGAGCGGCGAGCGCACCGACGGTATCCTCGATCGGCACCGTCGCATCCATGCGATGTTGGTAGTAGAGGTCGATCGCATCGACGCCGAGTCGTTTCAAGCTGCCTTCGATCGAGCTGCGCACGTAATCGGGACTGCCGCTGATGCCGCGCACGCGCGAATCCACCGCATCGCGCACGATGCCGAATTTCGTCGCGAGAAAAACTTCCGCGCGGCGGCCCTTGATCGCGCGACCGACGAGTTGCTCATTGGTGTAAGGACCATAGATATCCGCGGTATCGAGAAAATTGACGCCGAGGTCCAAAGCGCGGTGGATGGTCGGAATCGATTCCGCTTCGTCGCGGCCCGCATAGAATTCGCTCATTCCCATGCAACCGAGGCCCAGAGCCGATACCCGCGGACCATTGCGGCCCAGTTGTCTCGTCCGCATCGAGCTCTCCTCTTACGACCGTTGCGATCTCAAAAAAGTCCGTTCGCCGCCGCTGCTGCTCAAGGATACAGCGGCGCAAGTCCGTCGCCACGACCGCCGCCTGATCGTGCTCGGAGTGGCGGTAAATCTGTCAAGGCCTGGAGCAGGCCCGTACCGTCCCAATCCGCGCCCGCAAAACAGGCGCGATCGAGTTCTGCGAGCTTCGGCGTAACCGCGGCGTCCGCGAGGCGTTTGGCGAGCGCATCCAATCCTGGTATCGGTTCGTCGGGCCACGCGGCTGCGACCCAAGCCAGCAGGCAGTGGCGTGCCGCATGCGCATCGTTGCGCCGGCAGGCCTCTCGGAATTGCGCACGCGCCTGCGCGCCGCCAACTGGTGCCCGCGGTTGCGGCGGCTTCGCGGCATCCAACGGCCGCGGCGCGCGCTGCCGCGACCGCCACCATGCCAGCATCGTCACGCACCATAACAGCGCGAAGCCCACACTGATCCCCATCCACAACCGCTTACCGCCGGGGCCCAAGGCTGCTTGCGCGGTCGCCGGCGTGCCCAGCGAATCGGCGCTTGGCTGCGCGGGCGTCGGCGCGGTCGCTTGTGCTGCCGGCGACGGCGCATTGCTCAGGCCAAGCGACGGCAGGATTGTCAGCGTTCGCGCCGGCAAACTGACTTCCCGGGTTTCATTGACCTTGGTGTCGAACCATGACAGGTGCAGCGCGGGCACGACATAGTCCCCGGGCTGATCGGCAATTAATGCGATGCTTTGGTCGTGGCTGCCGATGACGGTGTCGCCGCGTACCGAATTATTGAGCTTGGCTTGATCGGGGTATGCCTTGAGCCCATTCGGCAAGTCGAGCAGCGACGACAAATCCGGCAATTGTGTCGCGGTCAAGCCTTCGGCTTGCAAGTGCAAGTCGACCGTAATCGGATCGCCGACATGCGCCTGCAACTTGTCCGGATGCCATTCGCTCGTGAGCGCGAGATCGCGCGCCGGCAACCACGGACCCGCGCCGGAGGTCGCCGGTCTGGGTCGCACGTTCAGCACGATGGCATCCGCCTGCATGCGAATGGGTTTGGTTCCGGCCATCATGCCTCCGGACGCGCCGAATAAGTCAGCGAACGGATCATTGTTGAACTGATCGTTGCGGATCCGGATTGCGACCTGGCCTTCGAGCACCGGACCCGGCAGACTCAAGGAACCGCTGCGCTGCGGAAACAGCAGGTAATGCCGTTCGACGAGATCGTATTGCTGTCCATTCCTTTCGACGACGCGATGCTCGTCGGATTGGATCTGCTCGATCAAGGCGTCGTTCGTGGCCGGGAAGTCGAGGCCTGCCTTGAATACGGTCTCTGCCCTATAAATGCGGACCGTGACGTGCACGGCCTGCTGCACGAAAGGATCCGAATCATCGACGCTGGTTTCTAGAAATACCTTTTTCGCCGGCGGCGCGCCGCCCGGCGCGCCGCCGGCGGAATTGGACGCTCCCGCGCCCGCCGCCGTCACGGTCAACGAAAACGGAGCGCTGCGCTGACCCGCCCATTCAATCGCGGGAATCGTCAACTGGCCCGCATGCTTGGGTGACAGCGTGATGATCGTCTGAACGTGGGAAATCATGCTGCCGTTCATGATCTGGATGCTGCTGCTGCGATTTGTCCTAAGCACATCGAAGTCCTGTTGCAGCGGCGACAGATCCGGCTGGTCGCTCGACTGGCCTTCGTGTTCGAGCGTCAGTTGCACCGTATCGCCCTCTGCGATCGTCGTGCTGTCCAAGGATGCGCGCATGCTCGCGTGCGCGATCACCGATACCAGCAATAGAAACACGGCCGCGCCGCTGAAGAGGAATCTCATGGCTGTGCCTCGCGCTGCTTCATCATGTGTTCGATGATGAATTTGCGTCGTAGCAGGCCCGCGGGATCATCGGGTATCCAACGCAGCCATTGCTCGAGCGCCAGCGCCTGTTCCGATTCCGGCTTGGCATCCGCGGCAGCGGCGGCCTTCTGCTTGGCGTCGGAGTTTTGCGTATCTTGCGCCGCGCGCGCGAGCGCTTGAGTCTGATTCTGCGTGCGGGCCTGATCCTGCGCGGACTGCATCGCCGCGCGTGCATCGGCCTGTGCGGCCGCCGCCGAATCCTGGCCCGCGCGACTATCCTGACCGGCGGGCTTGTTCGCGGAATTGGCGCCGGCCGCATCTTTGGGTGGGGATTGCGCCTGCGCCTGCCGCTGGTCCTGATCCTGCGCCGCTTGCCCCGGTGATGCCTGGCCCTTCGATGCCTGGTCCTTCGATGCCTGGCCCTTCGATGCCTGGTCCTTCGATGCCTGGTCCTTCGCGGATTGCTCGCTACCCGGCTGCTGCTGCGCCTGCGCATGATCCCCGCGCTTCTCCCGGCCCTGGTCCTTGTCTTGGCCCTGGTCCTTGTCTTGGCCCTGGTCCTCGTCCTTGTCCTGCCCCTTGCCCTGCTGCCCCCCGGTTTGCGGTTGCGACTTCAATTGCTTCGCGACCAGGTCGCGATTGTGTAGAGCATCGCGATAGAGCGCCGAATTGCGTGGCGCCTGCTTGAGGGCGGCCTCGTAGGCCTCCAGTCCGGCCTTCAAATCTCCGGACTTCGTCAATGCGTTGCCGCGATTATACAGCGACTCCGGATCCTGCAGCGGCTGCAGCTGCTTGGCCGCCTCGGCGTATTGCTGCGCCTTGATTTCGGCATATGCGCGCCGGCGCGGATCGTCGAATAGCGGCGCGGCCGCGGCCGCCTGGCCCGCGTCGAGCAAAGCCTGCGCGCGCTGATCGGGCCGTGACCACAGATCCGACCAGGACGCGCCTTGAGCAGCGGCGCCGCAAAGCCAAGCGGCCAGCACGAGAAGGCCGCGCTTCACAGCCAACCTCGACGCGCGCACAGCGCAGCAGCGAGCAATAACGGCGGCAGCAACCAGATGCCCTCATTGCGCCATGTGCCGACTTGCAACCTGGTTGCGACGGGGTTTTCCTCGAGCGGACTGGCCGACTCGGCCTGCAGCGAAGCGAGCATCGCATCGACCTTGCTGAGCGCCCAGTAGCGGCCGCCGCCGGCAGCCGCGACATGCCGCAGCTCGTCGACCGGCAACTTCGACAAGACGCTGGCGCCCTGCGCATCGTGCACGAAGGCGCCGCTCGCATCGATCTGCGGCGCTCCCTCGGCCGTGCCGACGCCGATCACTTGCAACTGCGCACCTTGCTGCTTCAGGGTCTGCGCGACTTGCAGCGCCTGCGCGGGGTCGGCGAAGCCATCGGATAGCACGATGACTTTGCCGTTGCGGCTCCCGGCCTGCTGCAACAAGCGCGCGGCATCGCTGAGCGCCGGCGCAATGTTGTCTCCCGACTCCGGCATGATCCCGGGGGCGAGCGGCTGCAACAATGCGCGCACCGTCGCGACATCCGATGTCAAGGGCACGACCGTGTGCGCTTCGCCGGCGAATACGATCAAGCCGACGCGCGCATCGTGTGCGGCGCTCAAGATATCGTTGATCGCATAACGCGCGCGCGTCGTGCGATCGGGCGCGACATCGCGGCCCGCCATCGACGGCGACAAATCGAGCACCACGACCCAAGCGCCGGGCGCACTAAACGCCGGACTCGGCGCTTGTCGCCACGCGGGTCCGGCGAGCGCGAGCGAAGCCAAGAACCAGGCGCAGCCGATCGGCAGCCATGGCGTGCCGGTGCGCTCACCAATCTGCAGCCGCAGCGCCGGCAGCAGATCGGCATCGACGACTTGCGACCAGCCGCCGGTTCGGCGCTGACGCAACGCAAGCCAAACCGCCAGACCCGCGAGCGGCACGATCCCGATCAGCCAGGCCGGATACAAGAAATGAAACGCGGCGAATCGGCTCAAGTCCATGCGCGCGCTCCGAACCAGGCCGCTGGCACGCTGAGCAGCAGCGCCACCGCAAGCGGATAGGGGAACCACTCATCCGCTGGACGCAGCCACTGTTCATGACCGGCGACAGGCTCCAAACGGTCGATCTCGGCGTAGACGGCCTGCAGCGCGCGCGCATCGGTCGCGCGAAAATATTTTCCGCCGGTGGCGGCGGCGATCGCCTTGAGCGTTCCTTCATCGAGATCGTTGTTGCCGGCAAGACCAAAGAATCCGCCCGTCGCCGCAGCGCCCACGCCGATCGTGTAGATGTGCAGCCCCGCCTGCGCCGCGAAGCGTGCCGCCTGCAGCGGTTGAATCGTGCCGGCATTGCTCTCGCCGTCGGTCAACAGAATGAGCACCGTGCGACCGGCGTCGTTCTTGGCACCCGCATCGACACCCACGCCGCCCGCAGCGGCCGCCGCGGCCTCGGCGCGCAGCCGCTTGATCGCCATGCCGATTGCATCGCCGATCGCAGTCTCCGTGCCGGCAAACCCGACCTGCGCTTCATCCAAAAAGCGGTGCACCGTCGAGAGGTCCGGCGTCAGCGGCGCTTGCACGTAAGGCTGCGTACCGAACAATATCAAGCCAATTTGATCGCCCTGACGCCCATCGATGAATTCACCGGCCACCTGTTGCACGACTTGCAAGCGGCTCGCATTGTTGGCCATGTCCCGAGTATTCATCGAGCCGGAGACATCGACGGCCAAGATGATGCGCCGGCCGGTCGTCGGCGCGGGCAGTGGATCGCCGAGCCATTGCGGGCGCATCGCGGCGACGACCAGCAATAGCCATAGCGCCGCGAACAGCCAGCCGCGCAGCCGGCGCGCGGTCCAGCTGGCTCCCGGTGTCGTCGCCAGCGTTTCCGCAAACGGCAAGTAAAGCGCCATGCCGCGCGGTTGCGCCATGCGCCGCCAGCGATAGTGCAGCCATGGCAGCGGCGCCGCGGCGGCCATCCACGGCCATGCGATCTGAATCATGGCTTGCGGCCTCGCGCAAAGGGTTGCGCCGTGCGCCGTACAAAGCGCTCGGCCGCCGCAAACCAGCCGTCGCGATTCATCTCGCCGCCCACAGCCGGCCGGCCACCGTATGCCGCCGACAGCAGCGACTCACCGGCGCCGCCGCCGAAGGAATCAGCGCCGCGCTCGGCGAGGAAACCCAGCCAACGCGTGCCGCTCAAGCGCGCGACCGTGTCTTTGTCGAACCGCGCGAGCGCATAGCGGCGCAGCAAATTCTGAATGGCCTGCGCAGTGCGCACCGGATCGGTGTCGGCACCGCGTATGCGCTGCAATTCCCGCAAAGTCGCACGCTTCAAACGGCGCCGCGGATTGCGCCACCAGGCGATCGCCATCGCGGCCAGCAAAATGAGCATCGCGCAGAGGCCCCACCAACCCGGCGCCGGCGGCCACCATCCCGGCGCGGCGGGCGCATGTTCAGGAGCCAGGTCGGCGAGCCAATCGGTGTTCATGCGGCGAATTGCAACGCGAGCTCGGCGGCGGTATCGAGCTGAGTAACCTGCATCCGCAACCGCTCGGCAAGGGAGTTCAGGCGCGCTTCGCGCTGCTGCCAGGCCGCCACCCAGCGTGCGCGAGTGCTCGCGCCATCGAGCGACCGCAATCGGCCCGGGACGCCGCCGCGAAACGTCCCGCTCGGCAGGCCGTGCCGCTCGAGCGCATCGGTAATCCAAAACAAGCGGCATTCGACATGCGCCGCCAGGCTCGACCAGAGGATCTCGCCGGCCTCGCTCACCTCGGCAAAATCGCTGAACGCGAGCACCAAGCTGCCGGGATGCACCATCGGGACGAGCATGCGCAGCGCCGTCTCCAGCGTCTGCGGCACAGGCGTCGCCGGCGCGCGCGGCTGCAGCGTCAGCAGCGAATTGACGATCCTCAACACGCCGGCCTCGCGCGCTCGCGGCGGTAACCAGACGGTATCGGCGCCGTTAGCAATGACGGCGCCGACGCGATCGCCGCCGAGCACCGTGATCCACGCGAACAATGCCGCGGCGCGCACCGCCAACACCGATTTCAACTGCATGCGGCTCGCAAAAAACATGCCTGGCTGTAAATCGACGAGCAGCCAAACCGGGCGCTCGCGCTCCTCGCGAAACAATTTGGTATGCAGTCGACCGCGGCGTGCGCTGACCCGCCAATCGATGCTGCGCGCGTCGTCGCCCGTCACATAGGGGCGCACTTCTTCGAACTCCAGGCCGCGGCCGCGCTGTACGCCGCGATGCGCGCCCATCAGGCGTGCGCGCGCGGGATGCAGGCTGCGCAACCCGGCGCTGCGGGCCACCGCCTGCAATGCGAGCAGGTCAGCGAGATCCGGCAATTTCATGGCGCAGGCACGCGACGCAGCAGTTCGTCGATGCAGGTTTGCGCGGTGATGCCGCGCGCCTGCGCGCCATAGGCGAGCAGCAAGCGGTGACGCAAGGCATCCGGTGCGATCGTCTGCACGTCCTCGGGACTCACGAAGTCGCGGCCGCTCAACCAGGCGATCGCACGCGCACCGCGCTCGATCGAGATCGCCGCACGCGGGCTCACGCCCCATCGCAGCCAGTCGCGCAGTTGCGCGCTGTACGGCTCGGGGCGCCGCGTCGCCTCGACCAACGCCGCGATATATTCCGCGACCGGATCGGTGAAAGTCAGGCTCAAGACTTCCCGGCGCGCCGCGAATATCACCTCCTGGCTGAGACGCTGCGCGGGCGGCGGCAATTCGCGCTGCGTAATCGCCTCATTGCGCGCCAGGCCCATGATCTTCAGCGTCGTGGCTCGGTCCGGGTAGTCGACCTCGACGTGCAGCATGAAGCGGTCGATCTGCGCCTCGGGCAATGGATACGTGCCCTCCTGCTCGATCGGATTTTGCGTCGCCATGACGAAGAACAGCTGCGGCAATGGATAGGTCGCCTGCCCAACGCTGATTTGGCGCTCCGCCATCGCCTCGAGCAGCGCCGATTGAACCTTCGCCGGCGCGCGATTGATCTCGTCGGCGAGAATCAAATGATGAAACAAGGGGCCGCGTTGAAACCGGAAGCTGCCCTCCTCGGGCCGGTAGATTTCGGACCCGGTGAGATCCGCCGGCAACATGTCCGGGGTGAATTGGATGCGCTGAAAATCGCCCTCGACCGCATGCGCGAGCGCTTTGACCGCACGCGTCTTGGCGAGTCCCGGAGGACCTTCCACCAACATGTGGCCATCGGCCAGCAGCGCAACGAGCAGGCGCTCCACCAGGACCTCCTGGCCGATGATCTGGCTCGATAGGTACTGCCGCAAACGCAGGAAACCCGCACGCGCGCCGCTCTTGATACTGACATCGTTCATCGAGTCCTCCCGGTTGTAACCCGAAATCCCGTCGTCGACACCCGCATGATGATTCACGCGCCGCGGATCGGATCATGCGCCTTCGGCGCGGCAACCGTTCATTTTGCCAGCGCCGCGGCGCGCGCGAAATACCTCGAGCGTCGGCGCTGTGATAGCGCGCCAACGGGACGGCGATTTGGACCCTCGAGTGAGCGCCGAAGTTCCGTCGTGACAGTGCGATACACTAGGCCCACTCGACATAACGATTGGGGGGATCCGGCGTGGCAGTAAAATTCGGGCGCGTCGCAGCGCTTTTCTCAGGCGTCATTTTATCTTGCGCGGCGGCGGGTGGATCCCGGGCCGATACGGTCGTCGTCACGGCCGACCGCATGATCGACGTCATCACGGGAAAAGTCGTCGAACATCCCCAAATCACGGTCACCGACGGACGCATCGCGGCGATCGCCGCGCGCGGGGCCGCGGTGCCGCCGAGCGCGCGGCGCGTCGATCTGCCGGGCATTACCTTGTTGCCGGGCCTCATCGACATGCACACCCACATTACCAGCGATCCCCGCTATGGCGGTTATCGCGGCCTCGAGTTCACGGATAACTTTTGGACCGTGGTCGGCGTCTCGAATGCCAAGAAGACGCTCGAAGCCGGCTTCACGACGATCCGCAACGTCGGCTCCGACAACTTCGACGACGTCGCGATCAAGCAGGGCATCGAAGGCGGCTACGTGCCGGGCCCGCGCATCGTGCCGGCGACCTACGCGATCGGAGCTACCGGCGGGCATTGCGATACGACCGAGTTCCCGCCGTCGATCAGCGTGCCATCGCCGCAGATCGCGAACGGACCGGTCGAGATCCGTGCGACCGTGCGCAAGCTGCGCAAATACGGCGCCGAGGTCATCAAGTTCTGCGGCACCGGCGGCGTGTTCTCGAAAACCGATTCAGTCGGCGCCCAGCAATACGATCTTGTCGAGATGAAGGCGCTCGTCGACGAAGCCCATATGCTCGGTCTCAAAGTCGCCGTGCACGCGCATGGTACCGCGGGCATCAAGGATGCGATCCGGGCGGGCGTCGACACCATCGAACACGCGAGCCTCGCCGACGACGAGGCCATTGCGCTCGCCAAGCAGCACGGCACCTGGTTCGACATGGACATCTACAATGACGACTACATCTTGGCCGAAGGCGCGAAGAACGGCATGTTTCAGGAATCGCTCGACAAGGAGCGCAAGATCGGATTGCAACAGCGGCAGACCTTCCGCGCAGCCGTCAAGGCCGGCGTCAAGATGATCTTCGGCACGGACGCCGGCGTCTATCCGAACGGCTATAACGCGCGGCAGTTCGCGACGATGGTGCAGTGGGGCATGACGCCGCTGCAAGCAATACAGGCCGCGACGGTCAGTGCGGCCGAGGCGCTCGGCCGCACGGGGGATGTCGGCGCGATCGAGGTCGGGCGCTACGGCGACCTGATCGGAGTCGCCGGCGATCCGCTCGCCGACGTCAAAATCCTGCAAACCGTGTCCTTCGTCATGAAGGGAGGCACGGTTTACAAATCGCCGGCGCCGTAGCACCGAACGATCCGCGCACCACTTCGCGCTCACCCGACGATCGGCGAGGTAGTGCTCGACCAAGGTTCCTCGGATCGGCGGGGCATCGGCGCGCACAAAAGAATCCGCGGCCTAAACGTTTCTCGGGCGTCGCCGCTCTAAGCTGCATGAACGTGGGTCTATTCCAACCGTCGCAACCGGTGAGCCATGGAAATACCGCGATGATTACTCGGCGGGATGCGGCCCGGGGCAGCGTCAGGGGTTTCGAAGCGCTCTACCGGGAACACGTCGGCGCAGTCTATGGATTGTGCTTCCGGCTCACGGGCCAACGGGAAACGGCCGAGGATTGCACGCAGGAGACATTCGTCGCCGCCTGGCGCGCCTTGCCGCAGTTCGAGGCGCGCAGCGCGTTGGCGACCTGGCTGCATCGAATCGCGGTCAACAAGGTGATTGCGCGCCACGCCGGGCTCGCGGCAAGATTCGAGATCGCTGCGGCGAACATCCCTGACGAACGCCTGCCGGAGGCCGCCGGCGCCGACGCCACGCCGCCGCTCGATCTGGAACGCGCGATCGCAGCGCTGCCCGATGGATCGCGGCACGTCTTGGTGCTCGTCGGCATCTATGGGTACAGCCATACGGAAGCCGCAGAACTACTGGGTATCGCGGCCGGTACTTGCCGCGCGCATCTGCACCGCGCGCGCCAGCTACTTGGGCAGCGCATGGGCCTGGACGAGGAAACCTCATGAGCGAGAAGCCGAGTCTGTCCTTGGACGCGCGCCTTGCGCAGCTGCCGCGCGACATGGCGCCGGAGCGCGATCTGTGGCCCGAAATCGAGGTGCGCTTGACGCACGGCGCGCGCAACCAGCGCCGGCGCCATTTTGCGCTGGGTCTCGCCGCGGGACTCGCCGCGATGGCCTTGGCGCTGCTCGCCGCATTTCATCCTCGTGCCGTCCTCGCGCCTCGCGCCGTCTCGGCGCGCATCGCGCAGACGCCTGAATCCGCAGGACCGCGCGACGCGGCCTTCGTGCGGACCCAGGCGGCGCTCGAGCGGTCCTTCAAGACCGATTTGCAACGGTTGCCGCCGCAGACTCAAACGCGGGTCTTGCAGGACCTCGAGATCATACGCAACGCGCGCGCCGACATCCGCAGCGCGCTCGACGCGAATCCGCAAGACCCTCTGCTGCACGAGCTGCTCGCGGACACTTGGCAGCAAGAAATGGATTTTTACGCGAATGTCTCTTCAACGACCGACTCGGCCCGCATGCGCTGGCCATTGTGAGCAATGCCATGAACAAAACCCAAACCCGATGGCTCGTGCTGACTGCGGCCGCGCTGCTCTGCGCAACCGCGGCGCAAGCCGCGTCGCGCAGCGTCGATATGCGCAAACCCGCGGATCTCGAGGGTCAAGTCGAAATCGATGCGGTCGCCGGAAGCGTATCCGTCGCGGGCTGGGACCGGCCGGAAATCGAAGTGACCGGCACGATCGGCGATCGCGTCGAGCGCGTCGATCTGTCCACGACGAATGATCACGCGACCGTGCGCGTCGTGCTGCCGGCGGCCTCCGTATGGGGCGGCGACACATCCGCCGACTTGGTCGTTCACATTCCTCGCAAGAGCGTGCTGACGAGTTCGGTGGTCAGCGCCGATCTGACGACGCACGATCTGTCCGGCGAGCAGCGCCTGCGCACGGTCAGCGGCAAAATCGATGCCATGGTCGCGCGCGATGCGCACCTCAGCACGATCAGCGGCAATCTGCACGTAGTCGCTCAACCCGGAGCCGGGTCCGTGGAACTCGAATCGATCAGCGGCGCCATTACGATGGAGGGACCCGTCGAGGAAATCCGCTCGCAGACCGTGAGCGGCAATACGATACTCAAATTGACATCGATCAAGAATGCGCGGCTGAAGACCATCTCGGGAGACGTAAGATTCAGCGGCAGCCTGCCGGCCGGCGGTCGAATCGAGGCCGGGTCCGTCAGCGGCGATTTGCGCATCGGCTTCAATGCGACGCAGGGTGCCGATTATGACATCGACACCCACACCGGCACGATCGTCAACTGTTTCGGCCCGGCACCGCAGACGCCCACCTACGGCCCCGGCTCGCAGTTGGTATTTCGCGACGGCGACGGCTCCGGCCGCGTACACTTGCATAGCATGAGCGGCAACATAGAGCTGTGCAATCACCTCTGATCGGCTGCATGGAACCTTCCGCGACGCCTGCCACTCTTAGCATGCGGGCGCGGCACCGCCGCGCTCAGGCCCGAATAACAACCCTCGTGGCGGTGGATGAAACAGCGAACATCGGTCATTGCGCTCGTCGTGGTGCTGCATCTGGCCGCGGTTTGGCTGCTGATATGGACGACGCTGCGGTTCAGAACGAGCGCGGCTAGCACGAGTCTGGAGCTGCTCGTGCTCGCAACTCCGAGCGCGGCCCCTCCGGAGGCTGCGCCGAGCCCCCGCGACGAGGCCGTTCGTGCCGAGCGCGCCCGGCCGCAGCCGGCACCGGCCGAGCCGAGCGCGGCCAACCCTGAAGCTGCGCAAGAGAACAACGCCATTCATCCGCCGATCGACTGGGACGGCGAATTGGATCGCGCCGCCAGGGACGCGGCATCGGTTGCCAACTCGCCGCAGCCCCGCGAATTCGGCTTTCCGCAAGCCGCTTCGCCGGCTCCGAAGGCCCCGGAATTCGCCTGGTCGCGCACGCACACGCATCGCGTCGACATCCTTCCGGATGGGGGCATGCTCGTCAACATCTCCAGCCACTGCGCCATCATCATCAATCCGTTCCCATTTCCGATCTGTGGTCTCGGCAAGACGCCGGCGAACGGCGATCTGTTCGAGCACATGCGCGATCCCGCCCAGGCCGGCGATTGGGATGACCCGCATTGATCGAGGGCGTGCGTCGCGCCACAATCCGGTTGGTAAGAATTATGCTTGGCCCTTCGACTTTTCAAGCTGAGGTCACACGATGAGTCCGGCATCCCGACCCCCAATGATGCCGCGGTCCAGGGGACTCGCGGCGTTTCGCGGCCTCGTCGCGCTCGGTCTAGCCTGCGCGGTCGCGGCCCATGCGCAGACGATCCACCCGACGTCCTCGCAGGCCGCCGCTGCCGTGATATGGCCAACGCACGAGGGCGTCTTCGACATCCGCAATTTTCATTTCAAGGACGGCGAAACGCTCGATGATCTGCACCTTCACTATTTGACTCTCGGCACGCCGCACCGCGACGCCGCGGGTCATACGGATAATGCAATCCTTCTGCTGCACGGAACCGGGGGCAGTGCGCACTCGCTGCTCGCACCGCAATTCTCCACGGTGCTGTTCGGCCCCGGACAGCCGCTCGACATCGAGAAATATTTGCTGATCCTCCCCGACGATATCGGCCACGGTCAGTCGAGCAAGCCGTCCGACGGCCTGCACATGCATTTCCCGGCCTACGACTACGACGACATGGTCGCGAGCCAGCACACGATGCTGCTCGAGGCATTGCAGGTCGATCATTTGCGCCTCATTCTCGGCACCTCGATGGGCTGCATGCAGACCTTCGTTTGGGGCGAGACGTTTCCGGGATTTGCCGACGCGCTCGCGCCGTTCGCCTGCCTGCCCGTGGAAATCGCCGGCCGTAACCGCATGATGCGTTATATGGCGATCGAGGCGATCAAACAGGATCCGGAGTGGAAAGACGGGGAGTACACGCAGGAGCCCCGACTCGGACTGCGCACCGCCAACGAAATGGTGCTGATCATGGGTTCCGCCCCTTTGCAAATGCAGAAGAATTTCCCGACGCGGCTCGCGGCCGAACAGCGCGTCGACGCCGATCTCGCGCAGCGCGTCGCACAGACCGATGCCAACGATCTCATCTATTATTTCAACGCGAGCCGCAACTACAACCCGGCACCGAATCTCTCGAGCATCACGGCGCCGGTACTGTGGATCAATTCGGCCGACGACTACATCAACCCGCCCGAACTCGGCATCGCCGAACAGCTGGTGGGCCGGATGCCGCACGCCAAGTTCATCCTCATTCCGATTTCCGATGCAACACGCGGCCACGGCACCCACACCCAAGCTGCCGTTTGGAAGGATTACCTGGTCGAGTTTCTCGACCAAACCGATCCGCGCCGCAAGCATCCGCCGCGGTGACCGGCGCAGCGGTAGCCGCCGCTCGGCGCTGGCTCACGCCGCTCGCCTACATCGCCTGGCCCGCCGCGCAGATACCGGCGAGATCCTGGGTGAGCGCCGCGGCCCTCGGACAGCTGTGCACCGGGATCGCCTATCTGCTCTATTACCGCATAATGGGTCGAATTGGCGCCCCGAGGACCGCCAACGTGACTTATCTGATTCCCTTATTCGGCGTGCTTTGGGCCTGGCTGCTGCTCGGCGAACTGTCGAGCATACGAGTCGCGATAGCAGGCCCATTGATTTTGGGCGGCGTAGCATTGAGTCAGCGCCAATGAGAGCCAATTTCTTTCGCACCGCGCTGATCCTGGGCTTGGTTTCCGCGATCGGGCCGTTTGCGGTCGACATGTACTTGCCGGCGCTGCCCTCGATCGGCAACAGCTTGGGAGCGAGTTTGCACGCCGTGCAACTGAGCCTCATGAGCTTCATCCTCATGATGAGCCTCACGCAGCTGCTCTACGGGCCGCTCTCGGATATCGTCGGCCGCAAGCCGCCGCTTTATTTCGGCATGACGCTGTTCGGACTCGCGAGCATCGGCTGCGCGCTCGCGCCGAACATAGCCGTGCTGATCGGCTTGCGCGCCTTGCAGGGCGTAGGAGCCGGAGCCGGCGTCGTCATTCCTCGCGCCGTCGTACGCGATCTGCATACCGGCGCCGACGCAGTGCGGCTCATGTCGCTGCTGATGCTGGTGTTCAGCGTGTCGCCGATATTGGCGCCGGTCTCGGGCAGCCTCGTCGTGCTGGTCGCCGGCTGGCGCGGCATTTTCTGTGTCATCGCCGCGGCGGCTGCGCTCGGCTTGTTGCTCACCGCATCGCAACTGAAGGAGACCCGGCCGGCGTCGGAGCGGCTCCAGAGTTCCTGGTCGAGCGCGCTGTCGGCCTATGGGCGCCTGCTCGCCGACCGCAACTTCATCGGCCTGGTCCTGATCGGTGCTTTCGGCATGTCCGGATTCTTCATTTATCTCGCGAATTCGTCGTTCGTGATCATCAATCACTACGGTCTGTCGCCGACGCTCTATAGTTTCTTCTTCGCCTCCAATGCCGCGGCGTTCATCGGTGCCGCTCAATTCAACCACTGGCTCACGGGCCGGTTCGGCTTGCACGCCGTCATTCGCGTTGCCGTCGCGGGCTTCGCACTGGCGATGCTGACGCTGTTCGCGGTCATGATACTGGGCGTGGACCGCCTCTCGGTGATGGCGATATTCTTGTTCATCGGATACTGCTTCTTGGGCCTGATCGTACCGAATGCCACGGTGTTGTCGTTGGAACGCCATGGCCGGATCGCCGGCACGGCGTCGGCTTTGTTGGGAACTTTGCAAATGACCGTTGCAACCGTCGTGACGGCGATCGCGGCGATCTTCGCGAACGGCACTCCGCTGCCGATGGTCGGCGGCATAGCCGCCTGCGCGCTGCTTGCGTTCGGCATGGCGCAGTTGATCTTGCGCCGAAGTTCGAACGGTGGTCCCGGGCAAAAAGCGGCGTCTGCCTGAGCGGCACCCGTCACTATTGGAAAAAAGAAGTGCCGTTTCGGCGCCAAGCATGTTACCAATGGCTCTTCGACCCAAGGAACCATAGGATGAACGCCACGTCCGTCGCTGGCACGAACACGGCACCGGCAACCAAGCTGCGCTTGGGTGCGCTGAATCTCATCGAAATGATCGGCCAATCGTTGGCCGTCATCGCCCCGACACTGACGCCGGCATTGAACATCAGCGTCGTTGCGAGTCTCGCCGGAATCGGTTGCTGGTTGTCATTCCTGATCGGCACCGTGGGTGTCGTGATCGTGGCCGCAAGCGTCGGCACACTGGCGGCGCGGCACCCCCAGGCCGGATCCTATTTTGTCTACATCGGGCGCGGCTTCGGCCCGTTCGCCGGCGCTCTCGCCGGCTGGGCGATGATCAGCGCGTATCTGTGCACCGGGATCGCCGTGGCGTTGTCGTTCCCGATTTTTCTGGGAAATTTTCTCGGTACGTTCGGCGTGCATCTCACGACCCCTTCGAAGTGCGTCTTTATGCTGGCATTCGTCGCGGTCGTCACCTACTCGGGCTACCGGGACGTCCAATTGTCGTCGCGCGTCGGCGTGATTCTCGAAGCCATCTCGGTCTGCATCATCATCGGCATCACTGTGTTGATCGTGCGGATGCAGGGTACCGTCGTCGATCCGGCGCAATTGAATATTTCGACGTTCAAAATGGGCGGCGTATTCTCCGCGCTGCCGTTCGTCATTTTCTGTTTCGTCGGGTTCGAGAGCGCCGCGACCCTCGCGAAGGAATCGGACAACCCGCGTCGCAACGTTCCGATTGCGGTGATCGGCTGTGCCGCCTTCGCGGGCCTCTTCTTCACCTTGATGGCCTACTTCATCGTGTTCGGCAACGGCAACGATGCCGCCGCGCTGGGCAGGAGTTCGGCGCCGTTCGGCGACGTCGCGATCAAGGCGGGCCTCGGTTGGACGTCGGCGATCGTGTACTTCGCCGCGATCATCTGCGTGTTCGCCTGTGCCCTAGCGTGTGTGAATGCCGCCTCGCGGCTGATGTTCTCGATGGGCAAGTACCAGTTCCTGCATGGTTCGCTGGGTCTCGTGCACGACACGCATCAGACGCCGCATCGGGCGATTCTGCTGTGCGGGGGATTGTTGGCGGTCTTGAGCATCGCGATGGTGCCACTCGGGTTCCTGGATGCCTTCGGTTATATCGGCACGATCGCGAGCTACGGCTTCGTCGTCGTCTACCTGGCGCTGTGCATCGTCGCGCCGGTGGACTTGAAGAAGAGCGGCGAGATGATGCCGCGGCACGTGCTCGTCGGCGTGCTCGGGGCTGCGCTGATGTCGTTCGTGATCTTCGGCAGCGTCTATCCGCAGCCGGAATTTCCTTACAACATTTTGCCGTATCCGTTCCTTGCGTACATGATCGTCGGCGCCATCTGGTTTGCGATCCTGAAGGCCAAGTCGCCGCAGACTCTGATTTCCATTCAGCACGACCTCGAAGGCTGAGTCCTCCAGTGACCGAGACCCCGCGCGGCAATCCCGACGAACTGCTGGCCAACGTCCAGCGGGAGGATGCGCGCGCGCGGCGCGGACGGCTGCGAATTTTCTTCGGCGCGTCGGCCGGCGTGGGCAAGACCTACTCGATGCTGGAAGCGGCCCGCGCGGCACGCGCCGGCGGCGCCGATATCGTCGTCGCCTATGTCGAACCCCATGGGCGCATCGAAACCGAGCGCTTGCTCGAGGGTCTCGAGCAGCTTCCGTTTCTCCATGTCCGCTACCGCGGCATTACTCGGCGCGAGCTCGATCTCGATGCCGCCCTGCGGCGCAAGCCTGCGATCGTGCTCGTCGACGAGCTCGCACACTCGAACATTGCCGAGGGCGAGCCGCTGCCACGGCATGCCAAGCGCTGGCAGGACGTCGAGGAGCTATTGGACGCCGGCATCAGCGTCTGGAGTACGCTCAACGTTCAGCATCTCGAGAGTTTGAACGACGTCGTCGCCGGCATCACGGGTATTCGCCAGCAGGAGACCTTGCCGGATCGGATATTCGACGAAGCCGATGAAGTCGAGCTGATCGACCTGCCGCCGGACGACCTGCTGGCCCGGTTGAAGGCGGGCAAGGTATACACGCCCGACCGGGTGGGCACTGCGACCGAAAAATTCTTCCGGAAATCCAACCTCCTGGCGCTGCGCGAACTCGCGCTGCGCCGCACCGCAGATCGAGTGGATGCCGCGGCGTTGGAGTTTGCGGGTCAGACATCCACCTCGCGCCCATGGCTGGCGCGCGACCGGTTCCTGATCGCCGTCACGTTGGACGGCCAGGCGGAACAGCTGGTGCGCATCGGCAAGCGCTTTGCCGATGCGCTCGACGCCGAGTGGCTCGTGGTGTCGGTCGAGACGCCGCAGCTTCTGAAGCTGTCCGAAAGCGAACGTAACCGGCGCATCGATATCCTGCGGCTTGCCGAATCGCTGGGCGCCGAAACCGTGACTCTCGACGGCTCGTCGGCCATCGATGCGCTGCTCGAATATGCACGCCTGCGCAACGTGACCCGAATCGTGATCGGCGAAGCGAAGCGTGTCGGTTGGCGCGCGTGGTTGCGCCGCTCCACGACGACCGAATTCGTGCGCCGCGGCCGCGGCTTCGACATCTCGGTCATCGCGCGCCGCGAGACCCATTCGCCGACGCGAAAAGAGGTGCCCGACACCGCTGCGGCCGAGATAAGGTGGGAACGTTATTGGGCGGCGCTCTTGATCTCGGCGTGCTGCACCGGAGCAGCGGCGCTGATGTATCCGTACTTCGACTTGACCAACCTCATCATGGTGTACCTGCTGGGGACCACGGTCGCCGCCTTGCGGCTAGGGCGCGGCCCGGCCAGCTTCGCGGCGGTCGCAAGCGTCACGGCATTCGATTTCTGCTTCGTGCCGCCGCGATTCAGCTTCGCCGTGAGAAACATTCAATACCTCGTGACATTTGGTGTGATGCTGGTGATGGCGCTGGTCATCGCCAGCCTCGTCGCGAACGTGCGCGCCCAGACGCGCGTCGCCGGCGCTCGCGAGCGCCGGACCTCGTTGCTCTATGCGATGAGCCGCGAACTGGCCGCGACGCGCAGCTTCAACAATCTGGCGCGGGTTGCGATCAAACATGTCGCCGAGACCTTTGCGAGCCGCGCGACCGTGTTGTTGCCGGATGCGGACGGGCATCTGCAAGCTCTGCAAGGCGTGGAGCTGGCGGAATCACTCGACGGCGCCGATCTGTCGGTTGCGCAATGGGTTTTCGATCACGGCCGGCCAGCCGGCCTTGGTACCGACACGCTTCCCGCCGCGGCTGCGCAGTATGTGCCGCTCACGGGCACGCACCAAACGCTGGGCGTGCTCGCCGTTCAACCCACCCAACGCCGCCGCTTGATGCTGCCGGAACAGAGCCACCTGCTCGAGACGTTCGCCGGCCAGATTGCGTTGGCGATCGACCGATCGAAACGGGCTGAAGAGGCGGAGGCCGCACGCGTCGCCGTGGAAACCGAAAGTCTGCGCAACAGCTTGCTCGCGTCGATCTCGTACGACCTGCGTGCGCCCCTCGAGACGATCACCGAGGCGAGTCGCGCGCTCAATGACCCGAGTTTCAAGCCCGACTCGAGAGCGGACGGCGCGACCCGTCCCCAACTCGCCCGCTCGATCGAGGTCAAAGCGCGCGAGATGTCCGAAATCATCGCAAACGTGCTCGATCTGATGAGTTTCGAGGTCGGCAAAGTGCACCTGCGCCGCGACTGGAACGGCATCGACGATCTCGTCGCCTCGGCGGTCGAACGACTCGACGGGCATTTCGCCGAGCATCCGATCGACGTGGCCCTTCCGGCCGAGTTGCCGCCGGTATACGTCGACGCAACGCTGGTCGCGCGAGTCTTGGTCAATCTCCTGGATAACGCCATCAAGCACACGCCGCCCGGCACCCGGATCACGGTCTCGGCGGGACTCGAGGGCGATGCGGTGCGCGTCGTCGTAGACGATAACGGGCCGGGCCTGCCGCCGAACCCGGAACGCTTATTCGCCAAGTTCCAGCGGGGTCGCGATGATTCGAGCGCCGGAGGCGCCGGCTTGGGGCTCGCGCTTTGCAGGGCAATCGTCAGCGCGCACGGCGGTCAAATCTCTGCGATGCAGCGCCCGGGAGGCGGAGCAAGGTTCGTGTTCATGGTTCCTACGACGGCGAGCGCGCCATAGAGCATCTTGCCGCAATCGCGGGCTAGTGCGAGCTCGCCGGCTGATACTTCCCGTCTGCATCGGGACTATTCGAATCCAGCAGCGCGTCGGCGCCGCCGAGGCGTGAAATGTAGTCGGCCAGTGCATCCTTTTCCTGGGGGCGCATGCCCCGCAGTGCGCTGGTCATCTCGGGAGGTGCGAGGTCCTTGTGCAAGGCTGCGGCGGCCTCTATTTGTCGTCGCAAATAGGGATAATGTTGGCCTGCTATGCGGGGCACTCGATTGCCCGACTCCCCTAGACCGTCGACACCGTGACAAGCCGCGCAAATATGCGCAAATATTTCCTGCCCGACCCGCAAGTGTTCTCCCGAGCCCTTAACCGGATCGGGATTCGCAGCCAGGCCCGCAAGATAGGCCGCTACCGCGACGATGTTATGTTGGTCGCCGAACGTCGCATGCGCCGTCACGACTTGCATTGCGGTATCTTGACGCGCCCCCGATCGGAACACGGCCAGCTGCTTCTCCAGATAACGCCTTTGCTGGCCGGCAAGGCTCGGGATGGCGCCATCCGGCGAGCCCCAGGCGCTCGGTTGATGGCAGACGACACAAGGCGCGTAGAGACGGCTCCCGCTGGCTGCCGGCGGTGAAGCGTGCGCTACGCCAGCAATAGCCACGAACACCATGACCCGCCAAAACCCGCATTGAATTCGCCGAGATGCGTTTTCCATTGGCACAGCATAAACGCTTCCGCGGTTCCCGGAGTCAGGGAAATTACTTACATCGAGGAATCGGTTCCCATTGCACCGGGTATCGGGCGCGGTACGCCCGTTGGAGGTCCCGCAAACCGCGAAAGACGCTGCCTGGGCGCGGCTATTCCGGCAGACCAAAACCGAGCGTGCCCGTGAACTCCAAATAAGCGCAGAGCGGCAGCAGGACGACGAGCGATAGGACGGCCGAAATTCGCACGAAGCGCGCGAGCGATTTCGATTGGCAGTTCGCGGCGCATTGATAGGTCGCAACCGTCACGAAGAGGTCGAAAAGGACCCCGACGATGCCGTAGACCCGAATGAGCAGCGCGTTTTCTGGATTGATCAGCAGGCCCAACGCGCTATAAACCAAAGAGCCCAGGATTCCATATGCCCAAAACACCCTGCTCAGCGAGGTCTTGCCCTGCAGCGACTCGCGTACCGCGGTCACGACACTCATGGATACACGGGCGCTAATATCGCGATCGTTGACATTGATATTACGGCTCCTTGGTAACTCGAAGGCGCGAAGGGCTGCACTAGGCCCCGTGCGATGCCTGGGTACGCCTTTTATGCTAAACCTCGTGAATTTCAAATAATGTTATTACAATCAACATTCTAATAAATCTTTCCGGGAACCGAAGGCCTAGGGCCTGCGTAACGTGCGTACGGAGGCGGTATGCTGGCGGGGCCGGCCGCAACGATGGCTGCGCGCAGCGAAAAGGCGCGTTTTGCCGAGGATGAATCAGCATGTCTTTTGCACCGATGGACTTTGGCTTGGGCGCGACCGCCGATGCGATCCGTGAAGCGACGGCGAGATTCGCGACGGAAAAAATCAAACCCATCGCCGCCCGCATCGACGCGACCAATACGTTCCCGCGCGAGCTTTGGCCGCTCATGGGCGAGCTCGGATTGCACGGGATCACGGTGGAGGAGGAATGGGGTGGTTTGGGCCTGGGCTATCTCGAACACGTCGTCGCCATGGAAGAAATCTCGCGCGCGTCGGCGTCGGTCGGTCTTGCATACGGCGCCCACTCCAATCTTTGCATCAATCAGATCCGTCGTTGGGCGAGCCCCGCGCAGAAAACGCGCTACCTGCCCAAGCTCATCAGCGGTGAACACGTGGGAGCACTCGCAATGAGCGAGGCGGGATCGGGCTCGGACGTGGTGTCGATGCAGCTGCGCGCGGAACGGCGCGGCGATCACTTCGTGCTCAACGGCACGAAGTTTTGGATCAGCAACGCGCCGCAAGCGGACACGCTCGTCGTCTACGCACGCACGGGCGCCGGTACCGGTGGGATTAGCGCATTCTTCATCGAGAAAACGATGGTCGGCTTTCGGGTCTCCAAAGCGCTGGAAAAGATGGGGATGCGCGGTTCGGACACCGCCGAGCTGGTATTCGAGGATTGCGAAGTCCCCGCCGAGAATGTCATGGGGCCTCTGAACGGCGGCATCGCGGTGCTGATGAGCGGATTGGACTTTGAGCGCCTCGTGCTATCGGCCGGACCACTCGGCCTCATGCAGGCTTGCCTCGACGTGGTACTGCCGTACGTCCGCGACCGCAAACAATTTGGCCGCGCGATCGGCTCCTTTCAGCTGATGCAGGGCAAAATCGCGGATATGCATGTTGCGCTCAATTCGGCTCGCGCTTACGTCTACGCGGTCGCTCGCTCGTGCGACGCCGGCAAGACCAATCGCATCGATGCGGCCGGCGCAATCCTGTTGGCCTCCGAGAATGCGGTCAGGACCTGCTTGGAAGCCATACAAGCCTTGGGAGGCGCCGGCTATACCAAGGAATGGCCGGTCGAGCGCTTCCTGCGAGACGCGAAGCTGTACGACATCGGCGCCGGCACCAATGAAATTCGCCGCTTTCTGATCGGCCGGGAGCTGGTCGGCGAATGAGCGGGCCGCCGGCCAAAGCGGGTAGCGACAACGGCCGCATCAATGCGCGCCTCGCCGCGGAGCTGCACCGACGCGTCGCCGCTGCGGCGCTCGGCGGTCCCGAAGCGGTGCGTGCAAGGCACAAGGCGCGCGGCAAATTGCTGCCGCGCGAACGCGTGGACCGGCTGCTCGACCCGGGCTCGCCGTTTCTTGAAGTTTGCCAGCTGGCGGCATTTGGGTTGTATGACGATGAGGCGCCGGGAGCCGGCATCATCGCCGGCATAGGCCGCGTCGCGGGCCGCGAGGTCATGGTCGTCGCGAACGATTCGACCGTCAAAGGAGGTGCGTATTTTCCGATCACCGTGAAGAAGCATCTGCGCGCGCAGAAGATCGCCGCGGAAAACCGCCTGCCCTGCATATACCTCGTCGATTCGGGCGGCGCGAACTTGCCGTACCAAGCCGAGGTGTTCCCGGACGTCGAGCACTTTGGCCGCATTTTCTTCAATCAGGCGCAGATGTCGGCCTCAGGCGTAGCACAAATCGCTTGCGTCATGCGCAGCTGCACGGCCGGCGGCGCCTACGTTCCGGCGATGTCGGACGAGAGCGTGATCGTGCGCGGACAGGGCACCATTTATCTTGCCGGTCCGCCGCTCGTCAAGGCCGCGACCGGAGAGATCATCTCGGCGGAGGAATTGGGCGGCGCCGATACCCACGCGCGTCGCTCGGGCGTCGTCGATCACGTCGCCGAAAACGACGAACACGCGTTGTTGATCGTTCGAGACATCGTCGGCAGGCTCAATACGCAGAAGCGCGTCGATATCGAACTGCAGCCGCCGCGGCCGCCGGCGCTCGATCCATTGGGGCTCTACGACATCATCCCGAGTGATGTGCGGGCACCCTACGACGTGCGCGAAGTCATCAAGCGTATCGTCGATGATTCGGCGCTGCACGAGTTCAAGTCCCTCTATGGCACGACCTTGGTCTGCGGATTTGCGCATATCTGGGGGATTCCGGTCGCGATCCTGGCCAACAACGGCGTGCTGTTCTCCGAGAGCGCCTTGAAGGGCACGCATTTCATCGAACTGGCGTGCCAGCGGCGCATACCGCTGCTGTTTCTTCAGAATATCTCCGGCTTCATGGTCGGCGGCAAATACGAAGCAGGCGGCATCGCCAAGGATGGCGCCAAACTGGTCACGGCGGTCGCCACGGCGTCGGTCCCCAAAATCACCGTGCTCATCGGCGGCAGCTTCGGCGCGGGCAACTATGGAATGGCGGGACGCGCCTATTCGCCGCGCTTTCTGTTCACTTGGCCCAACAGCCGCATCAGCGTCATGGGCGGCGAACAGGCCGCATCGGTCTTGGCAACGATCAAGCGCGACGCGATGGAGGCGCGCGGCGAAACCTGGAGCGCGGCAGAGGAAGCCGCGTTCAAAGCGCCGGTGCTCGCGCGCTACGAGTCCGAGGGCGACCCCTACTATGCCAGCGCGCGGCTTTGGGATGACGGCATCATCGATCCCGCGCAGACGCGCGACGTGCTCGGGCTGGCCTACGCGGCGACCTTGAACGCGCCGATACCTGAACGCGCCCAATTCGGCTTGTTCCGAATGTAGGCCCCTTGATCGAATCCGTCCTCATTGCCAATCGCGGCGAAATCGCTCGCCGGATCATCCGCACGGCGCGGCGCTTGGGCGTGCGCACGATCGCGGTCTATTCGACGGCGGACGCCGAGGCGCCGTTCGTCCGAGAAGCCGACGCAGCGATTGCGATCGGCGCGGCGGCGGCGCAGGACAGTTATCTTTCCGCCGCGAAGATTCTCGACGCCGCACGACAATCGCATGCGGCGGCGATCCATCCCGGTTATGGTTTCCTCTCGGAGAATGCCGCGTTCGCCGACGCGGTACTGGCCGCAGGGCTCATCTGGGTCGGCGCGCCGCCCGCCGCTATCCTTGCAATGGGCCGTAAGGACGCGGCCAAGGCGCTGATGATACGGGCCGGCGTCCCCGTGACACCCGGTTATCTCGGAGAGAGTCAGTCGAACGAGCGGCTGCGAGCCGAGGCGCGCGCCATCGGTTACCCGGTGCTCATCAAGGCCGTTGCGGGCGGCGGCGGCAAGGGAATGCGTCGCGTCGATGACCCGACGCTGTTCGAGGAAGCGCTCGGCGCCTGTCGTCGCGAGGCGGCATCGGCCTTCGGCGACGATCGCGTGCTGCTGGAGAAGTACATACTCGCACCGCGGCACATCGAGGTTCAGGTTTTCGGCGACACCCACGGTCGCATCGTGCATCTGTTCGAGCGCGACTGCTCGCTGCAGCGGCGTCATCAGAAAGTCATCGAGGAAGCACCGGCACCCGGCATGGATCCGGCCACCCGCGAGACGATCTGCTCGGTGGCGGTGCAAGCCGCGCAAGCCGTCGGCTACGTCGGCGCGGGCACCGTCGAATTCATTGCCGATGCCAGCGCCGGGCTGCGCGCCGATCGCATCTGGTTCATGGAGATGAACACGCGCTTGCAGGTCGAACATGGCGTCACGGAAGCGATCACCGGAGAGGATCTGGTCGAATGGCAGTTGCGCGTCGCGAGCGGCGAGCCGCTGCCGCGAGGACAAGACGAACTCAGGATCGACGGTTGCGCCATGGAAGCGCGCCTCTACGCAGAGAACCCCGCGACCGGGTTTCTACCCTGCACGGGGCCGCTGCGACACGTGCGCCTGCCCACCGATATTCGCGTCGACAGCGGCATCGAGCAAGGCGGCGAAGTCAGCGGCTTTTACGATCCGATGATCGCGAAGCTCATTGTCCACGCCGCCAACCGCCGCGCCGCGGCACGCGCCTTGGGCGCCGCCTGCGCCAGCGTCGAAATCTGGCCGGTGCGCACCAACGCGGCGTTCTTGTGGCGCGTCGCCGTCGATCCAGCGTTCATCGCCGGCGAGATCGACACCGGTTTCATCGAGCGTCGCGCCGCATTCCTGATTCCGGCCGGCGAGCCCAGCGATGAGCTGGTGCGAGCGGCGGCGAGCGCGCTGCTGCCGGAGGACACGACGGATCCATGGACCGGTCTCGGTGGATTTCGCGCCAACGCGAGTCCGTATAGGCAAGTGGAGGTGGCGCTCGGCGGACGTAACTATATGACGCACATTGATCCTGCGCCGCATGCCGCGCCGCATGCCGCATCGCTCGGCGCGCGGGTGCGCCGCATCGATGGCGCGCCGGTATTGTTCCAGCATGGCGAAGCTTGGGAGTTCGGCCTGCCGACGAGCACTCGGACAATTGCCGGTAGCGCGATATCGGACGGCGCACTGCGCTCGCCGATGCCGGGGCGTATCGTCAGCGTGGCGGTGGAGCTGGGACAGAGGGTAGCGAAGGGTGCAACCGTAATCGCGCTCGAGGCCATGAAGATGGAACATGCGCTGATCGCGCCGTTCGACGGCATCGTCGTCGAGCTGTCGGTCGCGGCCGGAGATCAGGTTCCAGAGGGTATGGCATTGGCGCGAATTGACGGAGAAACATGATGGCTGGGCGCTTTTACGAGGAGTGGACCGTGGGTGAACGGATCGAGCATGCGATCCGCCGCACGGTCACCGAGACCGACAATTTGCTCATCACGACGTTGACCCACAATGTGCAGCCGCTGCACCTCGATGCCGAGGCCGCAGCGGCGAGCGAATTCGGCCGTATTCTCGTCAACGGCGTCTTCACGTTTGGTCTCATGGTCGGCGTGTCGGTCACGGACACCACGCTCGGTGTGCTGATCGCGAACCTCGGCTACGATCAGTTGCTGATGCCAAAGCCGGTCTTCGTCGGCGACACCTTGCGTGGCGACACGACGGTCGCGGAAAAGCGAGAAAGCCGGTCTCGGCCGCAAGCCGGAATCGTCATCTTTGCGCATCGCATGCTCAATCAGCGCGACGAGATCGTCTGCACCTGCTTACGCACCGCGCTGATACGCAAGAAGCCCGCATGAAACTGCGCTCGCTATTGTTCGTACCCGGCGATCGGCCGGACCAGATGGAGAAGGCACGCAGCGCCAACGCGGATGCGCTGATACTCGATTTGGAGGACGCGGTCGCGCCGGCGCACAAGGCGCAGGCGCGCGACCACGTAGCCAAATTCCTGGGTAGCGCGGCCCGCCCCGCGCAGGTGTTCGTGCGCATCAACCCCTTGAGTCTGAGCTTGGCCGATCAAGATCTCGCCGCATTGACCGGCTCGGCGCCCGATGGCTTCGTGCTGCCGAAGGCCGAAGGCGCGGCGTCGATTCTCGATCTGGAGCGGCGCCTCGGCGCGCTTGGCCTGCCGTTTCGTCCGTTCCTGCCGATCGCCACGGAGACTCCGCTGGCGGTGTTCAAACTGGCGGAATATGCGCCGCTTGCCGAGCGGCTCTGTGGCCTGACCTGGGGCGCGGAGGATCTGCCGGCGGCGATCGGGGCGTCGCAGGCACGGCTCTCCGACGGCAATTTCACGGCGCCCTATGAAATCGCTCGAGCCTTGGCCTTGTTCGCAGCCCATGCGGCCGGCGTGCCGGCCATCGAAACCGTCTACCCCGCGTTTCGAGACAACGACGGCTTGACACGGTATGCGGCGCGCGCCGCACGCGACGGCTTCACGGGCATGTTGGCGATCCACCCTAGCCAAGTCGGCGTCATCAATGCCGCGTTTACACCCACGCCCGAGGCGATTGCGCGTGCGCAGCGCATCGTGGAGGCGTTCGCGCAGAACCCGGATCGAGGCGTCATCGACCTTGACGGTGCGATGCTCGATGCGCCGCACCTCAAGCAGGCGCGGCGCCTGTTGGCGCGCGCCTCAACCGGCTGAATTCCGTCGAAATTCACCGGCCGACGCGCGGGTCCACTTTCTCAGTGCGCGGTGAAATGCGCTGCGATCCGCGAATCCCGGCTGCAGCGCGATGTCGAGCACGGTCTGCCGCGAGTCCTTGATCCGGCGGCGCCGCGCGCCGGCGGCCGGTGCCGGCGGCAGCCGGTGTAGGATGGGTGCAACATGAAGATTACATTCATCGGCTTGGGTAACATGGGCGCGCCGATGGCGCGCAATTTACTGAAGGCCGGTCACGGCCTCGTCGTCTACGACCTCGTGCCGGCGGCCGTCGCCGCGCTCGTGGGCGCCGGGGCGAGCGCTGCGAAATCGATCAAGGAGGCGGCGCGGGGCGCCGAACTGCTGATCACGATGCTGCCCTCATCGCCGCACGTCAAGTCCGCTTACCTTGGCGCGGACGGTGTGCTCGCCGGCATCGCGCCGGGCGTCGGCTTGGTCGACTCCAGCACCATCGATCCGCAGACCGCGCGCGAAGTGGCCTCCGCGGCCGCGGCACGCGGCAATCCGATGGCCGATGCGCCGGTGTCGGGCGGCACGGGCGGAGCGGCTGCGGGCACCTTGACCTTCATGGTGGGCGCGGCGCCCGAGCTCTTCGAGCGAATCGAACCGGTGTTGGCGCTGATGGGCAAGAACATCGTCCATTGCGGCGCCTCCGGCAACGGACAGGTCGCGAAGATCTGCAACAACCTGCTGCTCGCGATCTCGATGATCGGGGTCTCGGAGGCCATGAACCTAGGCGCATCGCTCGGCATCGATCCCAAGGTCTTGGCGGGAATCATCAATACCTCGAGCGGTCGGTGCTGGAGTTCGGACACCTACAACCCCTACCCCGGCGTCATGGATTCGGTGCCAGCGGCGCGCGGGTACACGGGCGGATTTGGCGCCGATCTCATGCTCAAGGATCTCGGGCTCGCACTGGATGCGGCGAAGCACGCCAGACAGCCGGTCGTGCTCGGCGCCGTCGCGCAACAGCTCTACCAGATGTTCAGCGCGAAGCAATCCGGCGCAGAGGATTTCTCGGCGATCATCAAGCTCTATATGCAAAGGAAATTCCAATGAACGAAGCTGCCAACGCCGATCGGGTTCGGCCATGATCGACTGCCAGATCGAGGGATCGATCGCCCTGATCACGATCAACAATCCGTCCGCCAACACCTTCACGGCGCCCGGCCTGCTGCAATTGAGCGAATTGATCGACTCGCTGAATCGCAACCGCGAGATCTACGCCGTGGTCGTCACCGGCCACGGCGAAAAATTCTTCAGCGCCGGCGCGGACCTCAAGAATTTCGCGGACGGCGACAAGGTCCAGGCAAGACTGATGGCGCAGCGCTTCGGCGCGGCGTTCGAAGCGCTGCAGTGCGCACGCGCGGTGACGGTTGCCGCGATCAACGGCTACGCGATGGGCGGGGGACTGGAGTGCGCGCTCGCGTGCGACTTGCGCATCGCCGAGGAGCACGCGCAGATGGCGCTGCCGGAAACGTCGGTCGGCCTATTGCCTTGCGGCACCGGGACGCAGACCTTGCCGTGGCTGGTCGGCGAAGGATGGGCAAAGCGCATGATCCTCACGAATGAGCGCGTCGACGCTGGAACCGCGCTGCGCATCGGGCTCGTCGAGCAAGTCGTCGGGCGCGGCCAAGCATGCCAGGCGGCCCTCGGCATCGCACAGCGCACCTGCGGCTTGAGTCCACGCGCCGTCGAATACAGCAAGCAGCTGATCCAGCTTGCGCGTCAAGGCACACCGCGCACGGCGGCACTCGCCTTGGAGCGCGAGCGCTTCATCGATTTGTTCGACGGAGCGGACCAGCGCGAAGGCTCGAGCGCGTTCCTCGAAAAGCGCAAGCCGGTCTGGAAAAACGCGTGAGCGCGGGCCTCGCCCCCCGCCCGGGTCCGTCGCGGTGAGCAGCGCCGCGCAAATCGACCGCGAAGCGCAAATCCTCTACACGGTGCGGAGCGGAATCGCGTTCATCACGCTCAATCGCCCGGCGTCCCTCAATGCGCTGTCGTTTGAAATGGTGCAGGAATTGTATCAACGGCTGCGCGATTTCGCGCGCGACGGCGGTGTGCGGGCGGTGCTGCTGCGTGGTTCGGGCGGCAGGGCATTTTGCGCCGGCGGAGATCTGCACGCGTTGTACAACAGCCGCAAGGAATCCGGATCTTTGCACGAGGCATTCTTCGTCGCGGAATATCGGCTCGATTACTTGCTGCACCTCTACCCGAAGCCGGTCGTCGCGCTCGCCGACGGCATCACGATGGGCGGCGGAATGGGTCTCGTGCAGGGGTCGCGCCTGCGCATCGTCGGCGAGGGCACGCGCATGGCGATGCCGGAAGTCGGAATCGGACTGTTTCCGGACGTCGGCGGCAGCTATTTCCTCTCGCGCCTGCCCGGGGCTCTCGGGACCTACCTCGCCTTGACGGGCGCGCAGATTCGCGCCGCCGATGCCTTGTACACCAGACTGGCAGATGCCTATCTGACGGCCGCGGCAATCGCCGGACTCGACGCGGCCATTGCCGATCTTGCCTGGAGCGACGATGCCGCCGGCATGCTTGCCGATGCGATCGGGACTCTGGCGGGCGCCGACGCGCCGCCCGGCTTGCAGCCGAGAACGGAGGCCGCGCCGCTGGCGGCGCTGCGCCCCGCGATCGACCTGCATTTCGCGCGAGAATCGGTAACCGAGATTCTCGATTCCTTGCGGCGTGAGACGCGTGCCGCGTACGCCGAGTGGGCCAAACAGACGCTCAAATCATTGCAAAGCCGCTCGCCCACGATGCTCAGCGTAACTTTGCGGCAGCTGCAACGCGGCAGCGCCTTATCGCTCGCCGATTGCTTCCGCATGGAACTCGGCATGGTGAGGCAATGCTTCGTCCAAGGGGATTTCATGGAGGGGGTGCGGGCCTTGATCATCGACAAGGACGGCGCGCCGCGTTGGCAACCGGACCGCATCGAGGCCGTGGACCCGGCCGACGTCGAGGCTTTTTTTCAGGATCACTGGGCCGGCGCGACGCATCCCCTCGCGAACTTGGAGAATCTCGCGAATCTCGCGTGAACGCTCAGCGGCTGCGTTCCAGGATGCTGACGTAGTTCGCGACGGCGGCACCGCCCATATTGAAAACCCCGCCGATCTTCGCATCGCGCACTTGCATGCCCTCGGGCGCCTCTTGGCACAATTGCATCGCGGTGAGCACGTGCATCGACACGCCGGTCGCGCCGATCGGATGACCCTTGGCTTTGAGTCCGCCGGAAGGGTTGATCGGCAGTTTGCCGTCCATCGTCGTCCAGCCGTTCTTGATCGCGTCTGCGCCGCGGCCCGGCGCCGCCAAGCCCATCGCCTCGTACTCCATGAGTTCCGCGATCGTGAAACAATCGTGCGTCTCGGCGAACGAAAGATCCGACAGCTCGAGGCGCGCGGCGGCGAGCGCCTTCGCCCACGCGCGTGCGCAGCCTTCGAAGCGCAGAATGTCGCGCTTCGCCAACGGCAGAAAATCCTGCACATGGGCGGTGCCGCGAATCGCGACCGCGCGCGGCATGGATTTCGCGACATCGGCGTCGGCCAATACGAGCGCGGCAGCGCCATCGGAGACCGGAGAACAATCGGTGCGCTTCAACCTGCCGGCCACCACGGGGTTGCGATCGCTCAATTCGCGGCAGAACTCGAAACCGAGATCCTTGCGCATCTGCGCGTAAGGGTTGTTGACGCCGTTTTTGTGATTCTTTGCGGCGATTAGCGCGAGGGCATCGGATTGGTCGCCATACCGGCTCATATAGGCGTCGGCAATTCTGGCGAATACGCCCGCGAACCCGAGTCTGTTGTCACGCTCCTCCGGCAAATAAGAGGCGCGCAGCAGATTGCGGCCGATTTCCTCGGCGGAGCACGCCGTCATGTGCTCGACGCCGACGACCAGCACGAGTCGCGCATGCTTGGCCTCGATGGCCCTGATGCCTTGATGCACCGCCGCTGAGCCGGTTGCGCAGGCATTCTCCACGCGCGTCGCCGGCTTGAATCGCAAGGCCGGGTCGGCCTGCAACACCAGCGAAGCCGTGAAATCTTGCGCCGAGAATCCGGCATTGAAATGGCCGATGAAGATCTCGTCGATCTCGCCGGCGGCAACGCCCGCATGGCGCAACGCCGCGTTCGCGGCGCCGATGACGAGACTCTCGACGGTCTCCTCGGGTTGTTTACCGAAGCGCGAGTGGGACCAGCCCACGATTGCCGCCATTATGCTTCTCCTCGTGATGACGAGTCCGGTATGAAAATCGTCGCCGGATGTTCGAGGTATTCCTTCAATGTCTGGATCATCGCCGCGGCGTCATAACCATCCACGAAACGATGATCGAACGAGGATGACAGGTTCATGATCCGGCGCACGACGATCGCGCCGCCTTGGACCACGGGCCGTTCGACCGCCTTGTTGAGCCCGATGATCGCGACTTCCGGCATGTTGATGACGGGCGTCGAGGCGATGCCGCCGAGTTTGCCGAGGCTCGTCACCGTGATCGTCGAGCCTGTCAGCTCCTCGCGAGTCGATTGATTGAGGCGTGCGCGTTCGGACAGACGACGAATCTCGGCCGCGAGGCCCCACAGCGTCAAGCGCTCCGCGTGACGCACGACGGGAACCTTGAGCCCGTCGGGCGTCTGGGTCGCGATGCCCGCGTGTACGGCGGCATGACGCACGAGCATGCCGCGCTGCGCATCATAGAGTGCGTTGCACTGGGGAAAGGTTTTGAGCGTCCGCGTGAGCGCCAGCAGCACGAGCGGCAGATAGGTCAGCCCGGCGCCGTCCGTCTTGCGCGTGTCGTTGAGGTGCCGGCGCAGGGATTCGAGTTCGGTAACGTCGACTTCTTCCACATACGCAAAGTGGGGAATCGTGCGCTTCGCCTCGCTCATGCGCTCCGCGATCAAGCGGCGCAGGCCGATGACTTTGATCTCGGTCGTCGGACTCGGCGCGACGCCGGGCGAAGGCCGAGGAGCAGCCGGCAGCGCCGCCGACGCGCGGCCGGCGCGCGTGCTCGCCGCAAGGATGTCGCTCTGCAAAATTCGGCCTCGTGGCCCCGAGCCCACGACGTTGCTCAACTCGAGACCGGCCTCGCGCGCGCGGCGCCGATTGGCGGGCGAGGCCATGACCCGTGTGTGCGCCGGCGCCGCGGTGTTCGCCGACTTCGCGGTGTTCGCGGGCCCCGGGGCGTCCGTCGGCTTCGCGATGTTTTCAGCCGCAGGAGCATGGCCGGGCGCAACCGGGCCGGCGGCGAGCGCGGCGATTTCGAAAATGATCAGCGGCGAACCCACCGCGACCTTGTCGCCGGGCGTGCCGGTCACGGCGAGAACCCGGCCGCCGACCGGCGCCGGGACCTCGACCGAGGCCTTGTCGGTCATGACTTCGACGATCGCCTGATCCTCGCTAACGACATCGCCGGGCTGGACATACCAGCGCACGATTTCGGCTTCGACCGTACCTTCACCCAGATCCGGCATCTTGAACGTGTATTGACCGGAGCTGCTCACGCGGGCTCCATCACGGCCCGGATCGCAGCTTGGACGCGTGCAGGCCCCGGAAAATATTGCCACTCGAACGCGTGCGGATACGGCGTGTCCCAGCCGGCGACGCGCTGGATCGGCGCTTCGAGCTCCCAAAAGCATTCTTCCTGGATGACCGAGAGGATCTCGGCGCCGAACCCCGAAAACCGCGTCGCCTCGTGCGCCACGACACAGCGCCCGGTCTTCTTGACCGACGTGCAGATCGTGTCGACGTCGAGCGGCACGAGCGAGCGTAGATCGATGATCTCCGCATCCACGCCCGCGTTTGCGGCCGCCAGCGCCGCGACGAACACCATCGTGCCGTAGGTGACGATCGTCAGCTCGCTGCCGGAGCGAACGACATCGGCTTTGCCGAAAGGCACGCCGTAATGGCCCTCGGGCACTTCGCCCTTGGGATGGGTGCTCCAGGGCACGGCGGCCTTGGTCGGATCGCCGTCGAACGGTCCGTTGTAGAGCCGCTTCGGTTCGAAGAAGACGACCGGATCATCGTCCTCGATCGCGGTGATCAGCAGCCCTTTGGCATCGTACGGGTTCGACGGCATGATGATCTTGATGCCGCTGACGTGCGTAAAGATCCCCTCGGGGCTTTGCGAATGCGTCTGGCCGCCGCGGATACCACCGCCGCACGGCGTACGAATCGTGACCGGCGCGAAGAATTCACCGGCACTTCGATAGCGCAATCGCGCCAATTCGCTGACGATTTGATCGAAGCCGGGATAGATGTAGTCCGCGAATTGAATCTCGGCGACGGGCCGCAAGCCGTTGACGGCCATGCCGATCGCGGCGCCGATGATCGCGCCCTCGGCGATCGGCGTATCGAGTACGCGATGTTCGCCGTATTTGCGCTGCAGCCCGTCGGTCGTGCGGAATACGCCGCCGAAATAGCCGATGTCCTCGCCCATGAGGATCACGGACGGATCGCGGCCGAGCATGACGTCCATGCCTGAATTCAGCGCCTGAACCATGTTCATTTGAGCCATGCGCTTCAGCCCTTTTCGCTTCGCATGAGCGCGCGCTGCTTGAGCAAGTTCTGCGGCATTTCCTTGAATACGTCTTCGAACATCAGATCCGGATCGAGCCGCGGGCCTTCGTTGAGCGTGCCGAAGGTCACGGCCTCCTTCCAGCTCGTGGCGACCACCATGTCGAGCTCCGCACTCAAGGCTTGATGGCGCTCCTCGGACCAGGCGCCGAGCTTGATCAAATGCCGCTTGAGGCGATCGATCGGATCGCCGAGCGGCCAGTGCTCGGGTTCGTCCTTGGCGCGGTAACGCGTCGGGTCGTCGCTGGTCGAATGCGGGCCTGCGCGGTAGGTCACGAGTTCGATCAGGCTCGGTCCCACGCCCTTGCGCGCGCGCTCCGCCGCCCAATGCGTGACCGCATAGACCGCCAGGAAATCGTTGCCGTCGACGCGGATGCCCGCGATGCCGTAGCCCGGGCCTCTCGCCGCGAATGAGCGTTGCTCGCCGCCGGCATAGCCCTGAAACGTCGAAATGGCCCATTGATTGTTTACGATGTTGAGTATCACCGGCGCCTGGTAAACGGAAGCGAACAGCAGCGCGTGGTGAAAATCCGCCTCGGCGCTGCCGCCCTCGCCGATCCAGGTCGATGCAATGTGATCCTCCCCCTTGATGGCCGCCGCCATGGCCCAGCCGACCGCCTGCGGCAGCTGCGTCGCCAAATTGCCGGAGATCGAAAAAATATTGCCGGCCCGCGAGTGGTACATGACCGGCAATTGCCGTCCCTTGCACATATCCCGTGTATTGGACAGCAGCTGGCACATCAGATCGACGAGCGGAATGCCGCGCGTGATGTGCAAGCCTTGATTGCGATAGCCCGGAAACAGCATGTCCCCCGGACGCAGCGCCATGCACTGCGCAACCGATACCGCCTCCTCGCCGAGCGAGCGCATATAAAAGGAGATCTTGCCCGCGCGCTGCGTGCGCTGCATGCGATCATCATAGATGCGCGTCAGCAGCATATGCCGCAATCCCACCTGCAGATCCGATGCATCGAGATGCGGATTCCAGGGTCCGACCGCATCGTGCGCGTCGTCCAGGACACGCACGAGTTCGAGTGCCAGTGGGCCGATGTCACGCACTTTGGCGGTGACCTCCGGTCGCGCGACCGCACCGGCCGGCGACAAGTCCACGTAGCTGAAATCCGGGGCTTCGCCGGGGCGGGCCGGGGTCCTTGGCACATGCAGGCGGGATAGATTTCGCATTTTCTCGATCTTACGTCGCTGCGCCGCGCATTGGTGATTTCATTGGTCTGCACCCCGCGAAATAAGTACGTTTATACCGAAAATTGTCACATAATGGAATATATGTATCGTCCCGCTCTCGATGCGATTGATTTGAAGATTTTGGACATTCTGCAACAAGACGGCGCGCTATCGGTTGCGGACGTCGCCGCGCGTGCACGCCAATCGACGACGACGTGCTGGCGGCGGATTCAGCACCTGGAAAAAACCGGCGTGATCAAGAAGCGCGTGGCCTTGCTCGACCGGGCCGCGCTCGGCCTCGACGTCACGATACTTGCGCACGTAAAGCTATCGACGACCGGGCGCGACGCGATCGCAACGTTCGAGGCCGCGATCCGCGATCGCAGCGAAGTGCTCGAGTGCTATACCTTGACCGGAGAATGGGATTTCTTGCTCAAGATCGTGACCAAGAACATCAAGGCATTCGAAGCATTTTATCTCGACCATCTGTCGCGCATTCCCTGCGTTCAGTCGGTCAACTCGTCCGTTGCGGTGACGGTCATCAAGGAATCGACCGCACTGCCGCTCGGCGCCTGATGAGTCGCGACGATTCGATCGCGCCGGGCGCGCAGCCGCGGCCGATCAGCGCAAAGGCGAGAAGCCGTAGGCTTTGAACACCAGATCGCCCGCCGGGCTGCGAATGTAGGCGAGGAATCGCGCCGCATCGGCCTTGGGCTTGGTGGTCAACGCAATCGGATAGACGATCGGCGGATGCGAATTCGCGGGAAACACATCGACGACCCGCACATTCTTGTCGATCAGCGCATCGGTTTCGTACACGATTCCGAGCGGTACTTCGCCCCGATCGACGAAGCTCATTGCCGCGCGCACGCTGTCGGCCCGCACCAAGCGAGCCTCGATGCCGCTCCAGACGCCGAGGTTCGTCAACGCGGCCTTTGCATAACGGCCGACCGGCACCGCATCCGGATCACCCGTCGCCAGGCGACCTTTGCCGAGGGCTGCCGCGAGCGGGAAATTGGGCGCAATGGTCAGCTGGATCAGGCTGGCGGCGGGCGCGACCAGTACGAGTCGGTTACCGACCACGTCATGGCGAGTTTGGCGGTCGATCAAATTGCGCGTTTGCAGATAGTCCATCCATTCGATATCCGCGGAAAAAAACATGTCGGCCGGCGCTCCATTCTCGATCTGGCGCGCCAGCGCCGAGCTCGCCGCGAACGAAAATTTGACGGGAATGTTGGTCTCCCGCGTGAATCCATCGCCCAATTCTTGCAGCACGTTGGTCAGCGACGCCGCGGCGAATACGACGATCGCGGGCTCATCGCCCGCAGCGGGCGCGGCGGCAGCAGGCGCGGCGGCGGCGGCCGGCGGACCGAACAACAGTGGCCAACTCATCAGCAGCGATCCAAACAGTGTTCGCGTTTTAGTCATCGTAAGGTCACCGCTGCTGGCGCAGTCTTTATTCATCGATCACACTAGACCCACTTGCGCGCACTATAGACACACCCACATCAACCTGCGAGTCCGCTTTATCATGCCGCCCATCCAATTGATTCGCGTCGCGCCACTGCGTGAATCCGAGTATGTGCCTTGGACCCAATTATGGTCCGCGTATAAGCGCTTCTATGGCGTCGATCTGCCCGCGGAGGTGACTGCGGCGACCTGGCGACGCCTGCAGGACGGGCGCGTGCATGGCCTGGGGGCGCGCAATGCGGCCGGTGAACTGCTCGGGATCGTGCACTTTTTATTTCACGAGGACACCTGGTCGACTCGGTCCGCGTGTTACCTGCAGGATCTTTACGTCGAGCCCACGGTGCGCGGCACGGGTTGCGGTCGACAGCTCATCGAGGCTGTCGTCGAAGCCGCCAAAGCCGCCGGTGCCAACAGCCCCTATTGGCTCACGCACGAAACGAACAGCGTCGCTCGGCGGCTCTACGATCGGCTCGCCGTCAATCAGGGTTTTATCCAATATACCTACGCTCCGCCCGCGGGCAGCGTGCGCTGAATTGCGGGCGCAAAGGCTGATCGCGCCTACAACAGGAACGACTCATGACGGCGATCGTTGATGCAAATTCCACAATGGCCGCGATCGAGCTGCCGCCACCCGCCAGCGACTGCGATACCACGGTGTTCACCGCTCTGCAGCGCCGACAGACGATACGCCGAATCGGCACTGCGCCGCTGCCGATGCAACTGCTCTCGAATCTGTTGTGGGCCGCATACGGAGTCAATCGCAACAGCGGTCCGTTTGGACTCCTCGGCAGGACCGCGGCGTCGGCCAGCAACTCGCAGGAGATCGATCTCTATGTTGCGCTCCACGAAGGCACCTATTTATATGACGCTCCGAGCAACCGCTTGGCCCCCGTCGTCGCGGGTGATCTGCGCGTCGCTGCATTGACCCCAGGTCAGGGTGGCGTCGAAGCCACCGCGCCGCTGCAACTGATTTACGTCGTGGACCTGCAGCGACTCGTCAATACGGCCGGATTTCAGGAGCCAGGGTTGCACGATCCCGAGATTCAAAAGTCCTATTATTATGTGGACACCGGTCTGATCGCGGGCAACGTTTACCTGTTCGCCGCTGCCGAGGGACTGGCCGCGTGGTTCCACAATTGCGATAAGACCGCGCTGGCGCGGCAGCTCGGATTGCGAGCCGACCAGCGCGTGCTGTTCGCGCAGTCGATCGGCTACCCCGAACCGTAGCGCCTACAGCAGCCCGAAAACCGCTACGTAGTTCTGTCCGGGGGGACTCGTGCTGTTGTCGGCCTGCGTGCCGACGAATACCTTGCCGTTCGCCACGGTCGGCGGCGTGAACTTGGATCCGGGACCGAACTGATCGCGAGTCCCGGCCTGCGCACTGTTGTAGATCTCCGTCGCGAGATTCGCCGCGTCATAGGCATGCAATACCGCCTGAGACGATGAGTTCTCCACGGCCCAGAGGATGCCGTTTGTCGAACCGTTGGCTGACACCGCGAGGGCCGGGCCGGGATAGCAGAAAATTTCACTGGTTTGCGTCGTGACCTGCGCAGTCGTGCCCTGCGCCGGAAGCTTTGCGGCAGCGATTTTGTAACCCCTGATCGCATCGCCCGTGGCCTCGGTGTACACCATGCCGTTGAAGTAAACCGGCGCTCCATAGACGCCGGGCCCACATCCCGAACTAGGGAACGCGGCAGCAAGAAACTGGTAAGCGTTCAAGTTGTCGGCTGAGTTGAACTTCCCGAGGTCATCTCGATCGACCACATAGAGATTCGTGTCCTTGCCCGCGCCCACTGCGAGATGACGCGTGTTACCCGAGGCATCGATCTGGTCGGGCAGCAACAACAATCCTCCAGACCCCAAATCGTCGTCGACGGCACTTTCGGCATCCGCGTTAAACATCGTGAAGTAATCGAGCACCGCCATCGTAGTTCCGCTCGGCGCTGCGAGCCTCACGATGGAATTGCCGTAATCGTTACCCGCCGGGAATCCGGCCGAATTCAGTGTCGTATCAAAGTCGCCGTTGGCGGTCATCGCATAAATGTTGCCATTGGCGTCCGCAGACGGCCCCGAGTTCGAATTCCAGAAGGCAGCCTCGCCTTGGCCGCCGCCGACCGTACCACTCGGTTCGGTGTTGAAAACGGCCGCCTGCTGCAGGTTCGCTTCCATGTAGCCGATGATCCATCCGGTGTAGTTTTCGATGTCGCAATGCGAGGCCCACGAGGTATAAATCACGCCCTGCGACAGCAGCAGCGCCGCACGCTCCTTGTATTGACCAGGATCGAAGACGATTTGCCCATTCTGCGTCGCCGGCGCCCCTGTACCCGGGATCGAGGCGGCAATCGTCACGGGGCTCTGCGCGGCTTCCGCGCCCGTCCTCAGGTTCAACGCGTGTAGGCGCTGATAGTAGGCACCCGTGCTGTCCTTCGACATCGCCACGACGAAGATGGTGCCGGCGGCGCGGTCGATAACGGGCGTCGCGGTGACGCCGATTTCCGGAATGACTTGCGCGCAGTTCCGCGCATCGCTCGGTAACTCTGCGCTCTCGAGTAGCGACCGCTGCCATAGCTTGGCTCCCGAGTTCGCATCGAACGCGTAGAGGCTATCGTGTTCGGTCGCTACATAGAGGACGTCATGGACAGCGTTGTCGCTCATCGTAATCGCGTGCAGCACCAACGGCTGCGCATCCACCTTGCCGTCGACCGGCAGCATGAGCAGCAAGCCGAAGGTCGCCCGCGCCACATTGAGCGGCGTCAGCGTCTGCTCGTCGAGGTTCTGGCCGGTGCGGAGATTATCGTTGTGATAAGTAATGACGTCGACGCCGCTCGAGGAGGCCGGCGGCAGCGGCATGCTCGAGGGACCTTTGTCGCCTCCGCCACAGCCATGCACAGCGATGATGCAGAGCGCCAGCCCTGGCGCTCTCGATTTGCGGATCTGTCCCATCAATGCGTCGTCAACCCTGGCCGGGATGTATCGCCGACCCTACACGGCGCCGCCGATGCTCGCAAACCAAGAAATCGTGACGACACGCATGAATAAAGTACTCTGTCTTGTAGAGTACTTGACACGACACGGCTGCTGGCGGTAGCGTCAAAGAGTGCCCAAGCTCGAGAAGCAAACGATGCAGTCCGCCGATACGGTCCAGATCGAAACGCATGCGGCGGCCTCGCTGCGCTATATCCGAAACTCCATGGAATCCGCGACCTCATTCGCGGTGCCCGGGTCGGCGGGCGTCGCGATGGGCGCCGTCGGTTTGCTGGCGGCGGCGCTGTCGTCCGCGCCGAGCATGCAGCGGCATTGGTTCCTCATTTGGTTGATCGCCGCGGTCATCGCCGGCGGCCTTGGCGGCTCGCTCGTGATACGGCCCTCGTCGCTGCGCGGACTGGCGCTATCGGGTACCCCGATCCGCAAATTTGCGTTCTGCCTGCTGCCTTCCATGTTCGGCGGGGCCGTCATGACCGCCGTGCTTTGGTCCTACGGCAACTTGAACGCGATCCCCGGTACCTGGTTATTGCTGTACGGCTGCGCCTTGATCGCCGCGAGCGTACCGACGACGCGCACGATCGGCATCATGGGTGGATTATTCGTCGGCTTAGGTTTGCTCGCATTCGTGCTGCCGGACCGGCTGCAGATTTTGTTGCTCGGCATCGGCTTCGGCGGCCTGCATGTGCTGTTCGGCTTCCTCATCGGGCGCATGGGTCATGGCAGCGAAGTCTAATGTCCGCGCGAGCGAAGAGTCCGCGGCGCGCAAGCGTCCAAAGCTAGCCACGGTGCCAGGCATGCGCCCCGAGACTGACGACAGTCAATTCGATCGTTTGGTCTACGAGCGCGTGCGTCTCGGAATCATGAGTACGCTGGCGGTACGCGAACAACTCTCTTTCTCCGAACTCAAATCGCTGTTCAATGTCAGCGACGGCAATTTGAGCGCGCATGCCCGCAAACTCGAGGAAGCGCAATATCTGACCTGCACGAAATCTTTCGAAGATCGCCGTCCCAAATCGGTCTACAAGCTGACCGCGCTCGGCAGAAGCGCCTTGAATCGGTATCTCGATCACGTCGAAGCCGTCATCAAGGCCACGCGCCGGCCCTGACATTTTTTTGCCCATTCGCTCCGCAATATAGAGTACTTCGCAATGCACATCGCAATGATCATGGACGGCAACGGCCGCTGGGCGTCGCGCCGCCACCTGCCGCGCAGCGCCGGACATCGCGCCGGCGCGAAAGCCGTCAACGCCATCGTCGAAGCGGCCGCGCGCCATCGAGTCGACACGCTCAGCTTGTATGCCTTTTCCGCCGCCAATTGGGAGCGGCCAAGAGCGGAGGTCGGCGCGCTGTTCACGCTGTTGCGCCACCATCTATTGACGCAGACGCAGCGCTGCCTCGAACAATCCATACGCATCAACATCATCGGTCGGCGCGATCGCCTCAATGCCGGATTGCTCGAACTCATCGAACACAGCGAACAAGCCACCGCACACTGTACGCGAATGCTGCTGCGCATCGCCGTGGATTACTCTGCGCAGCACAGCCTCGTAGAGGCCTGCCGGCGCATGAAATCGGATCACGACATCGATCGGTCACGGTTCCTCGAGCATCTCGCCGTCATTGATCACTCGGCGGAGGCAGCACCCGAGGTCGATTTACTGATACGCACCGGCGGCGAGAAGCGCTTGAGCGACTTTCTATTATGGGAATGCGCGTACGCCGAACTGCTGTTCTTGGACTGCTTGTGGCCGGATTTCGACAGCCAAGCTTTCGAGCAGGCGCTCGCGGAGTACGCGCGCCGGGAGCGGCGTTTTGGTCAGATCACCGCACCGGCGACGGCGCGCGTGAGCCACGGCTGATTGAGCTCGGCTGATTCGGCTCACTTGGGAGATCTGACGACCAAAACATCGCATTTGAGGCTATCGAGCACGTGCTCGGCGGTATTGCCGATGAAGATCCGCTTCAATCCGGAGCGGGACGTCGCTCCCATGACCACCAGCCCGGCGCGCATCGAGCGCGCTAGAGCGGGTATCTCGGTGGCGGGATCACCGCAAACCAGGTGGGTCTTTCCCTTGGCAATTGCATAGGAACCGACGGCTTCGACAAATCGTCGACGGACCGCGGTCTTATAGGCTTTCTCCTGCGCCGCAATCGGATCGTTCAACACCGGGCCGATCGGTACCCCGAGCAATGACAGGTCGAGCGGCCGGTAGACATGCACGGCATGCACGGATCCCCGAACCACGTCGGCCATGGCACGCGCGGCATCGACGATTTCAGCATCCAGCGCGCTCGACTTGTCGTTGCTATGAAACGGATCCAGCGCCGCCAAGATGCGCGGGCTGCGCCAAGCCGCGCGTCCCTTCACGATCAAGAGCGGCACCGGGCAGCCCCGTATCAGCTCAAAATCCGTTTGCGTGAGCAGCAAGCGCGCGAAGACATTGTGCTTGCGTGCCTCGATGATCACGAGTTCCGCTTTCGCGAGCCGAACTTGACGCAGGATGGCTTCATGGATGGGATAGCCCGTCTGCACGTAGGTATTGACGATGAGTTCTTCGCGTCGCAAGCGGTTCGCGGTCCGTTCGAGCCGGCGGCGGCTCTCCTGCGCTTCCATACGTGTAAAGTGCTCCGCGTCGGCATGCGCCATTCCGGCGGAAACGATCGACGGTATCGCATGGAACAATTCGATACTGGCCCCCGTCTTATGCGCGAGAGCGCTGGCGCGCCGAATCGCATTGGTGATACCGCCCCAAGGATTCGCGATCGCAACGAAGATCCGAGTCAATTTGAAGTCCGACATGCTCTGCTTTCCTAAAATGGAGGCTCGCCTGCGCCGCAGGCTGCGAGAAGCATCCGCCAATTCGGCCTATTGCGGTATCGCGGATTTGCCCGTCTCGTTAGGTACCATCCACGTTGCTGCGCAGCCTGCATTTGCGCATGCAGCGCCCGACCCCCGGGGCGCCGCGCGAAAGACAATTCAGGACTGGGCGTAGCGCGCGAGCGGCTATGGGCGTTGCGCGAGCAGCTACTAGCGCTTGTAGGCCGCCAGCTTGCTATGCGTGCGTATCGCATCGGCTTGCGTAAATTCCCGTCGATTCGCCTTGTCGCTGCGCATGAGTGCTTCGAAAGCCGGCGCCGGTAGCGGCCGGCTGAAGTGATAGCCCTGATATTGGTCGCAGCCGAGGGTCCTGAGAAATTCGAGTTGCGCCGCCGTTTCGACGCCCTCGGCGACCACTTTGAGCCGCAGGCTGTGCGCGAGCGAGACGATCGCCTGCACGATGCACGCGTCATCGGCGCGCGCCGTGATTTCCTTGATGAAACTCCGATCGATTTTCAGCTTGTCGATCGGCAATCGCCGCAGATAACTCATGCTCGAATAGCCCGTACCGAAGTCATCGACCGAGATCAGAATACCCATCTCGCTCAACTGCTCGAGAATCTTGATCGATTCCGCCGGATCGCTCATGACCGCGCTTTCCGTGAGTTCCACTTCCAGGAAGCGCGCCTCAAATTCGCCATCGTCAAGCGCACGGCGGATGGTCTCGACGACGCCGCCCGCGCGAAACTGCGCCGCCGACAAATTTACGGCGATTCGCAGCGACGGCAGACCGCCGGTCTGCCAGGCCCGTCCCTGACGACAGGCTTCGCGCACGACCCACTCGCCGATCGGGCCGATCAGCCCGCACTCTTCCGCGAGCGGTATGAAATCCGCAGGGGGCACGAGGCCGCGCTCGGGATGACGCCAACGAACCAGGGCTTCTGCGCTGTACACGGAACCGCTCAGCGTGTCGACCTTGGGCTGGTAGTGCAGCTCCAATTGATGCCGTGCAAGGGCCTCGTACAATTCGCTCTCGATGCGTACCTTGTCGGGCGCTCCCATGTTCATTCCGGCCACGTAGCATTGCACGCCATTGCGGCCGCGCTGCTTCGCCGCATACCCGGCCGCGTCGGCGCGCGCGAGCAGCACCTCGAGCGAGTCCCCATCGGCCGGGTACAGCGCAATACCGATGCTCGGGCTTGCATGAATGCTGATTCCGGCGATTTCGACCGGCGCCTGCATGGCGTCGATGACCTGCCGCGCAACCGCTTCGGCCTCCGCTCGATCGGCGACCGGGTTCAAGACGATCACGAACTCATCGCCGCCCATGCGCGCAACGGTGTCGATGTCGCGGACCACGGCGCCGAGCCGTTCCGCGACGACCTGCAACAGCTGATCGCCCGCGCCATGGCCCAGGGAATCGTTGATCTGTTTGAAGCGGTCAAGATCGCACAACAGCACGGCGAAGCACTGTCCGTCACGATGCGCGTGAACTACAGCGTGAGCGAGACGATCCTCGAGCAGCACGCGGTTCGGCAAGCCGGTCAAGGCATCGTGCGTCGCAAGATGCCGCAGTTGCCGGTTGGCCGCTTCGAGTCCCTGGGTACGGACCGAAACGACCTGCTCGAGGGTGGCGACCTGGCCGCGCATGGTGCGCTCGTTCAGCCATTTTCGGCTCAATGCCGTAGCGGACTGAAGCACCTCGATCGGCTCAAATGGCTTGCGCAGCACCAGTAGTTGGTCGGAGTTGCCGAGCCGGCGCACGACGTCGATCCAGTCATAGTCAGAGTGTGCGGAACAAATCACGACTTGCACGTGAGGATCCACGGCCCACAAGTGCTCGATTGTCTCGAGGCCGTCCCAGCCGGGCGGCATCCGCATATCCACGAAGGCCATGCCGTAGGGGCGCCCTGCGATCAGTGCCTGTTGCACCATCGCGACCCCGTCGCGGCCCTGTTGCGCGAAGTCGACCTCGAAGCTCGGCCGTTCCATGTCCGGCGGCACCTCGCCGAGAAGAATCGCTTCTGCAGCGAGGAATATCGCGTCTGCCTCGGTTTTCGGATCGACGCTCAGCACCTTGCGAAAATCCGCATGGATCGCGAGATTGTCGTCGATGACGAGAACGCGTCGCATGCCGGACTTCGTACTCAAGGCAGCCGCGGCTCGCGCGGCAGCTCGAGCGTGAACGTCGCACCGCATCCTGGGCCGTCACTGCATGCGGTCAGCGATCCGCCGAGCTCGCGCGCGGTCAGCGCTCCGCTGTGCAGACCAAACCCATGCCCCGAGGCGCGCGTCGTAAAACCGTGCGTGAAGAGCCGCGACATGTTTTCGGCTCGGATGCCGATGCCGTTGTCGGCGACGCTGATTCGCACCCGCTCCTCATCGCCTTCGACTCGGATCGTCATGGTTTTGTCGGAACGACCGGACTCGTCGCAGGCGTACTTCGCGTTGCGCACGAGATTGACGAGGATTTGCAGCACTTTGTGCTTATCGATGGTGATCGGCGGCACTTCGGCAATTTCCCGCCGCAGCGTGATGCCGTGGCGAGCGAGCGCGCCGGCGTTCATGCGCAGGCCGTCCTCGACGAGCGCCGCCACCGCGACCGTCTCGGTGACACCGCACAGCTTCGCATAGCTCTGCTGCATGTTCACCGTATCCTTGATGTGCTCGATGTTTTCGCGCAAGGATGCAAGTTCCTCGAGCGCGACCCGCTTGTCGGTCTGCAGCTGGTCGGCAAGCTGGGCCAGATAGGCCGGCAGGTAGCGGCCACGCTCATCGTTCGAGATGAACGCGCCGAGATCCGCGGTGTGATCCTCGAGCAGCGATGCAACCCGCGCGAGACCCGAGGATTTCGGATTGTTGATGCGCTCGACGAGCAGACTTGCCGAGACATTGACGCTGTTGAGCACATTGCCGACGTTGTGCAGCACATTGGTGGCGATTTCCGCCATGCCCGCTTGACGCGAGGCGGCCAACAGCTGCTTGTGAACCCGCTCGAGCTCGAGATCGGCAAGCTTGCGTTCCGTGACGTCTTGGACGATCAAGACGGCGCCTAGGGTCTGGCCGTCCGGGCCGGCCAAGCGCCGCGCGTTCGATAGCGTCGTGCGGGCTGTGGCGCCCTGCGGGACGATCACGAGTTCGAGATCGCGGATCACCTCGCCGCCGAGAGCGCGCGCAAGCGGGTGTTCCGCCGGACTCAATGGCGTCGCCCCGTCGGCACGATAGACCTTCGCCGCCGGCAGGTAGTGCTCGGGCGTTTCGAGGCCGGACCGAGCCGTTCCCGGAATGCTGAATAGTTCGGCGGCGGCATTGTTATGGCGCGTGATGAGGCCCGCCGCATCGCAGGCCAATAGCGCGACCGGCAAATTGGCAATGATCGCTTCGACGAGTGTGCGGCTCTGAACCAAGTCGCTGCGGGCCGCGACGAGGTCGGTGAAATCGCTGATCGTGCCGACGAAGCCCCCGACGCCGTCCGCGGCAACCACTTGCTCGGCGAGGAAGCGCACGGCGCCCCCACTGGGCACGGTACGGTAGTCGAATCGCATCGGCCGCGGCCGCCGGCAAAATTCGGCCCAGGAGCTGCGCATGCGCACCACATCCTCGGGGTGCACGCCCATCGACCAGTCGTCGATGCTCTGATCCGGTCTCAGACCGAAGACGCGGCGGTACTCGGGGTTCGCATACGTGATGTTGCCGTGCATATCGCTGTGATAGAACGCCACCGGCGCACTCGCCGCGATCGCACGCGCCAAGATCAGCTCTTTACTCATCGCAAATTGCGTCGCCGCCTGCCTGGCGAGCGCCAGCAGCGCCGCGCTTTGATACGGCTTCAATTGGCGGGGGATGGAGTCGATCACCGCGAGCAAGCCGAACGATTGGCCGTCTGCCGCAACCAGCGGTGCGCCGGCGTAGCACCCCACCGCAGGCGGGGCGCTCGCCGCGCGCTGGCCCTTGAATCGTTCGTCGAGCGCGACATTCGGGACTTCGAACAAGTCAGCGCCGCGAACCGCGAGCTCATCGAACGCGCGGTGATCCGGCACCGCGGCGGCATCGATGCGCCCCGCGAGCCGGCTCCAAGCGATATGGACGCCGGGAATCGTCAGTGTCGCGAACGGAGCTTCACAGATCACCGCAGCGAGTCCGACCAGGTCGGCCATGGCCTGTTCGATGAGTCGGATCGAAGGGTCGATGCGCGCGACCGGCGGCTCGGCCTGCAGTTCCGGTGATGTAGGCACGGCGCTCATCAGATTCCTCGCTCCCGGTTGGCGACGCGGTTTTGTCGGGCCACACCTGCCGGGATACCCCCATTGGCGTCTGCCCAAGAGCCGCGTATGCCTCAAGACTTCGGCGTTCCGGCATGGAACTTTAACCGGGCCGGAAGGCCCCGGCCTTGACGCAACACACATCGCGCATCGCTCATCGCTGGCGATAGTGCAGCGCAGCAATTCGCCGTTCGCCGCGTATTGCCCTTGGGAAATGATTCGATAGAGTGATCCAATGCACATGCAAGTGTTTTATCTGCTCGAGCATTACTGCGTGCCCATCGTATTTGTCGCGGTTTTGATCGACCAATTGGGCGTTCCGATTCCCGCCGTTCCGGTGCTCATCGTTGCCGGCAGTTTGGCGGCCAATGGGCGAGTGAGTGCCGCCGCGCTATTTATCGCGGCCGTCGTCGCGACGCTGATCGCGGACGCGGTCTGGTTCTTGATCGGAAGAACTTACGGGATGCGCGTCTTGAAGACACTATGCCGTATCTCGCTCGAGCCCGATTCCTGTGTCAGCCAAACCCAGGATCGATTCGAACGCTGGGGCGTGAACTCGATCGTCATTGCGAAATTCATACCCGGCCTCGCCACGATCGCTCCGCCTCTGGCCGGTGCGTTGCGGGTCAGTTGGCTGCGCTTCATGGGCTTGAGCTTTATCGCGAGTTCGCTGTGGACGGCGGTCGGGCTCGGCGCAGGGTTGGTATTCAAGGGACCGATTGCAGAGCTCGAACGTATTGGAGGAATGGCGGCGGCCGGATTGGGCGTCGCGTTGATCATTTACATCGCCTACAAGTGGCGCGAGCGCCGCCGCTTTCTTGCATCGCTGCGGATGGCGAGAATCAGCGTCGATGACTTGTACGCGCTCCTGACGGCTAAACAGGACCCGCTGATATTGGATGTACGCACGCACACGGCTCGCAGCCTGGAACCGCGTTGGATTCCATCGGCGATCCATGCGCCGGTTGAGGAACTCGAACACTGGCTCAAGGACTATTCTCGCGAACGCGAGATCATCGTCTACTGTACGTGCCCCAATGAAGCCTCCGCGGCACAGGTTGCCAAGCGGCTGATGAACCACGGCTTCAAGCGTGTGCGCCCCTTACATGGCGGACTCGACGCGTGGATCGATGCGGGCTACCCCGTCGAAACACACCCGGCGGAAGAGGCATCATGAAAACAAAGAAACGAATCGGCCGGGCGCGAATGCGTGCTTTGTTCCATGCCTCGCTGAGCTGCGGACTGCTGATGTTGGCGCCGGCCGCCGGCGGCGCCGGTGAAGCGCCGCAGCGGCTCGTGCATCGGTTCCTGGAAATCGAACTCTCTTCCGACGCCACATTCGTAGCCTCGGTCGAAGGCGATGCACCTGCGAATGGATTCCTGCCGCCGGTGCGGGATCTCATGATCCGGCATCTGCGGGACAATGTCGCGACCCGGATCGAGCTGCCCTGCGGCCGCGTGCCGGAATGTTGGCCGGCGGCGCTGGCCTGGGCTCCGGACGGCAGCCACCTCAGCTTCGCGTTGCGCATGCCGGGCGGTCACGCACGCGCTCTCTATACGGTGGCCGCGGACGGCAGCGGGCTCACGAAGCTGCTGGATTTCAATGGAACGATCGGGGAGATGCGCTATGGCCCCGATGGCCGGCTCGCGATGTTGGCGACCGAGAACGCGCGCAAGGAGGTCGGCGCCACGGAAGCGGGCACGCCGATATCGGGGGACCTCGATGCCCCCGTGACCCTGCAGCGCATCGCCGTGCTCGAGAACGATGCGCTGCGCTGGGTCTCGCCACCGGATCTGTATGTCTATGAATATGATTGGAGACCGGCCGGAGGAGGTTTCATCGGCACCGCGGCGCCCGGCAACGGCGACGACAACTGGTGGACAGCCAAGTTGTACGGTTTTTCCGAGAGCGATTCAGGGCCCCAAGTCCTCTACAGCCCGGCGAACGCGCGGCAACAGATTGCGAAGCCGAGCGTGTCGCGAGATGGCCGGAGCGTCGCGTTCATTGCAGGAATCATGAGCGACTTCGGCTCCACGGGTGGGGACGTCTACACGCTCGCGCTCGATGGCGGCCCAGCCGTCAATCTGACCGCAAGCCTGCGCGCCTCCGCGACCGCACTTGGCTGGGACTGTAACGGACATCTCCAAGCACAGTTGCTCAAGGGTGACCAGACCGAGTTCGTGGATCTGGGCGGCGGCCGGCGGCCGGCGCCCCTCCTCGTCCTCTGGAGCGGCGCGGAGTCCGTGGGGCCTCGCGCCGGCGTGTCACTCGCCTGCCCCTCGGGGATGAGCGCTGCCGAACATGAGTCTTTCATGGAACCACCGGAGCTCGAAGCCGGCGCAATCGGACATTGGCACAATTTGACGACGGCCAACGCCGGTATGGGTACGCCCGCACACGTGCAAAGTTTATGGTGGAAGAGCGACGGCTTCGACGTGCAGGGTTGGCTGCTGCTGCCCGAACACGCGAGTGCAAAGATGTCGATGATCACGATGATTCATGGCGGTCCCGCGGCCGCCGCCACGCCGGTCTTCAGCGGTCCGGGACTCAGCGAGACACTGTTGGAACGCGGCTATGCATTGTTTCGGCCAAACCCTCGCGGCAGCTACGGCCAGGGCGAGCGATTTACGTTGGCGAACGTACGCGACTTCGGCCATGGGGATTTGCGCGATGTGCTCGCCGGTATCGATACCGCGTTGAAGAGCGCGCCGATCGATGCGTCGCGGCTCGGAATCACCGGCGGCAGCTACGGAGGCTTCCTGACGATGTAGGCGGTGACCCAGACCACGCGCTTCAAGGCCGCGGTCGCGGCTGCCGGCGTCAGCGACTGGCTCTCGTACTACGGCGAAAACGGCATCGATGCCTGGTTGATGCCGTACTTCGGCGCCTCGGTGTACGACGACCCGGCGGTTTATGCCCGGTCCTCGCCGATCAATTTCATCCGCAACGCCCGCACCCCGACGTTCGCCTACGTCGGCGAGCGCGACATCGAGTGCCCCGCTCCGCAAACTCAGGAGTTTTGGCATGCGCTCAAAGCGCTCGGCGTGCCGACTGCCGTCATGATCTATCCCGGTGAAGGACATGGGCTGCGCGACCCGGAACATGTCGCCGATGCATCGCAGCGTACGCTCGCGTGGTTCGACCGGTTCCTGAAATGAGCGCTCAGCGACGCTTGCCGTAGCCCGCGAGTTCGCCGACGATGCCGCGCCGGAACGCGAGCACGCAGGCGACGAAGATCGCCCCAATGATGACCGTCACCCAGCCGCCGACGACGTCGGACAGATACTCCTGAAGCGTGACGACGATTGCGGCGCCGAGGACCGGCCCGAAGAACGTGCCGATACCGCCGAGCAGCGTCATCAAGATCACCTCGCCGGACGCGGATTGCGACACATCCGACAAGGTCACGAAACCGAGCACCAGCGTCTTTAGCGATCCGCCGAGACCTGAAAGCGACGCCGACAGCACGAACGCCGCGAGCTTGTATCGGTTGATCTCGTAGCCCAAAGAGATCGCGCGCTGTTCATTCTCACGGATCGCCTTGAGTACCTGACCGAACGGCGAGTGCACGACGCGCCGTACGAACAGGAATACCGCGACGAATGCCGCTAGCACCAGATAATACATCGCGACGTCCGACTTCAAGGGCAGGATGCCGAACAGCGTGCCGCGCCCGACGCCCTGCAGTCCATTTTCGCCGCCCGTGAAAGGCGCCTCGAGGCAAACGAAGTAGACGAGTTGCGCGAGCGCGAGCGTCACCATCGCGAAATAGATGCCATGGCGCCGGATCGCGAGCAGTCCGATGACGAGGCCGAGCAGCGCTGCGGCAAGCACCCCGCCGGCGATCGACACGCCTACACCGCAGCGCTGCGCGGTCATGAGCCAGCCGGTCGCGTAGGCGGCGGAACCGAAGAAGGCCGCATGACCGAAGGACAGCATGCCGCTGAAGCCGAGCAGCAGATTGTAGGCACACGCGAATATCGCGAGGCACAGAAGTTTCATCATGAACACGGGATAGACACCCGTGAGCGGAACACAAATCGCCGACGCGGCGGCGATCGCATAGAAGGCCCGGCGCGCGCGCATGCCGCTAGTCCTTGCCGAACAGGCCCGCGGGCCTCAGGATCAGTACGAGCGCCATGATGACGTAAACGACGATATTCGACGCCTCCGGGTAGATGACCTTGGTGAAGCCCTCGATGACCCCTAAGCCCAGTCCGCTGACGATCGCGCCCAGGATCGACCCCATGCCGCCGATGACCACGACCGCAAACACGACCGTGACCAAGGATGAGCCCATTTGCGGGGTCACGAGAATCACCGGTGCAGCGAGCACCCCGGCAAGTGCCGCGAGCGCAATGCCCCCGCCATAGGTCAAGGTCATCAGCAACGGCACGTTGACGCCGAAAGCCTGCAGCAGCGGCCCGTTCTCCCGCGCCGCCCGCAGCGTCGCGCCGAGACGGGTTCTCTCGATCAGGAACCAAGTGCTGAAACAGACCGTGATGGAGGCGACGATGACCCAGGCGCGGTACTTCGGCAATATCATGAATCCCAGATTCACGGCGCCGGCAAGTTGCGCGGGCACGGGGTAGGACTGCCCCGAGGATCCGAAGAATTCCTGCAGGCAACCCTCGACGATCAACGCGACGCCGAAAGTCAGCAGCAGCCCATACAAGGCATTGATCTTGTAGAGGTGTCTGAGCAGCAGGCGCTCCACGGCGATGCCGAGGAGCCCGACCGCGAGCGGTGCGAGCACGAGTCCCATCCAGTAATTGACGCCGAGAAACTGCAGGCCCAGCAGCGCGGCGAACGATCCCAGCGCATAAAACGCGCCGTGCGCGAAATTGACGACACCCATCAATCCGAAGATCACCGCGAGCCCCAGGCTCAGCATCGCATAAAAGGCACCGTTGACGAGGCCGAGCATCAACTGGCCCAGTATCACGGCCACCGGAACGCCGAAGATTTCAGTCATGTTGCATCCGCAGTTCAGCCCTCGACGATCTGTGCGGGCCGCCCGGCATCCGGCCGGGCGGCCGCAAGCGCCTGGTCGCCAACGCCTATTTCGGCGCGATCGCGCAGAGGCCGGTGATCGGTCCGAACGCTTCCTCGCCGTTCATGATCTTCACCACTTTGTAGTAATCCCATGGATACTTGGATTCCTGCGGCGTCTTGACCTGCATGACGTACATGTCGTGCACCATGACTCCGTCCGCACGGATATATCCCCCGGTCGCGAACATATCATTGATCTTGGCCTTCTTGAGTTCCGCCATGACCTTGTCCGAGTCGGTCGTGCCGGCGGCCTTGACGGCGTTCAGGTAGGTCATCGTCGCCGAGTAGGCGCCGGCCTGGTCCATGCTAGGTTCCGCGTTCATTTTCGCGAAGTAGCGTTTTGCGAATGCGCGCGTCTTGTCGTTGAGATCCCAGTACCACCCGGTCGTCAGATAAAGACCCTGCGCCGTCTCGAGCCCGAGGCTGTGAATGTTGTTGATGAACGCGAGCAGCGCCGCGGGTTTCATGGTCTTCGTGATGCCGAATTCGATCGCGGACTTCAGTGAGTTGCTGAAATCGCCGCCGGCGTTCGCGAGCCCTAGAACGTTTGCGCCGGATCCCTGAGCCTGCAGCAGAAACGACGAAAAGTCCGACGCCCCGAGCGGTACACGCACCGCACCGATATTCTTGCCGCCGTTCGCTTCGACGACCTTGGACGCGGCGTTCTGCAGCTGCGTGCCGAACGCATAGTCGGCGGTCAGATAAAACCAGGTCTTGCCGCCATTCTTGACCATCGTCGCAGCCGTGCCGTTGGCGAGCGAGGTCGTGTCGTAAACATAGTGAACCGTATAAGCCGTGCAGTCCTCGTTCGTGAGCGACGATCCGGCGGCGCCGATCACGATAAGCGGTATCTTTTTCGCGGCGGCCACCTTCGCCATCGCGATGTTGACGCCCGAATTGGATCCGCCGATCAGCATGTCGAGGCCGTTTTGGTCGGCCCATTCGCGGAACTTCGATGCTCCGATATCGGGTTTGTTCTGATGATCCGTGACGAGCAGGGAAATTTTTCTTCCCAACACGGTGCCGCCGAAGTCGGCGATCGCCATTTTGATGGATTCCTGACCGCCGGCTCCCATGACGTCGGCATAGGTGCCGGATAGATCGTCGATATCGCCGATCACGACGTCGCTATCGGCGGCGAGCACGGCCTGCGGTCCAGCCATAGTCGCGCATAGCATCGCTACCCCTAGCGCGGTCTTGCTGATATTCATTGTTATCTCCATTGTTGTTTGCTTATCTATCAGATTCCGAGCCTTTCATTGAGCATCGCCGTCTTCGCCTGCAGCTCCGAGGCTGCGAACTCGTCGACGATCTGGCCGTGCTCCATCAAATAGAACCGGTCCGCGAGCGGCAGCGCGAAACGAAAATTCTGTTCCACCATGACCATCGTATAGCCCTTGTCCCGCAAGGTGTGAATTAGCCGCGACAGGGCCAGCACGATGACCGGCGCGAGCCCTTCGGATATCTCGTCGAGCAGCAACAATCGCGCGCCGGTGCGCAGGATCCTGGCCACGGCGAGCATCTGCTGTTCGCCGCCCGAGAGGCGCGAGCCCTGGGCTTTGCGCCGTTCGTGCAGATTCGGAAACAATGCGTAGATTTCCGCGAGCGGCATGCCCCCCGATCCGACCGTGGGCGGCAGCACGAGATTCTCCTCGGTCGACAGGCTCGAATAGATACCGCGCTCCTCGGGACAGTAGCCGACGCCGAGACGCGCAATGCGGTGTGCCGGCATGTCGATCGCTTCCCGGCCGTTGATCATCACCGAACCCGACCGGCTGCCGACGAGCCCCATGAGCGCCTTCAGAGTGGTCGTACGGCCCGCGCCGTTGCGCCCCAGGAGCGTCACGACCTCGCCCTGGTTCACGTGGAAATCCGCACCATGGAGGATGTGCGACTCGCCGTAGAAGGCGTGCAAGTCGGTCACGCGCAGGTATTCGGCCGCCATCAGTGCGCACCCCCCAAAGCGGTTTCGGCCGATCCCGTGTACGCAGCCATCACGAGTGGATTTCGCGAGACCTGCGCGTAAGTCCCGCTGTCGATGATTTGTCCGTGTTGCAGCACCGTGATCGTGTCGGCGATCGTGGAGACAACCTTCATGTTGTGTTCGACCATGAGCGTCGTGCGCCTCGCCGACACTTTCTTGATCAGAGCCGTCACGCGGTCGACGTCCTCGTGACCCATGCCCTGTGTCGGTTCGTCGAGCAACATGAGCTGCGGGTCCATTGCCAATGTCGTCGCAATTTCGAGTGCGCGTTTGCGTCCGTAGGGCAGTTCGACCGCGACCACCTGGGCCAAGGAGCCGAGGTCCACCGACTCGAGCAGATCCATGGCACGCGCATCGAGAACCGCGAGGCTCGCTTCCGGCCTCCAGAAGTGGAACGAGGTCCCGAGCTGGCGTTGCAGGCCAAGGCGCACATTCTCGAGAACCGTCATGTGCGGGAATACCGCCGACATCTGGAAGGAGCGGACGATGCCGCCGCGCGCGAGTTCCGCGGGGCTCCTGGCCGTTATGTCCACCGTGTTGTAGATGATCGTGCCGCGTGTCGGTGTCAGGAACTTCGTCAGCAAATTGAAGAACGTGGTTTTCCCGGCGCCGTTGGGGCCGATCAGAGCGTGAATTTCGCCTCGCCGCACGCTCAGATTGCAGTTGTTCACGGCCACGAAGCCCTTGAACTCCTTGGTCAGATCGCGTGTCTCGATGATCACGTCTTGACCCATACGCCCCTCGTCGCCGTCAGCTCGACAGTGCCGAATCTCCCCGCCGGTCATGATGCGTCAGCCCTACCGTTTTCGCAGCATGTTTTTTTCTCGCCGGCCCCGCTTCGCGGCCGCCGCCGTGATTGCGGCATTGTCTGCGTCTCGGGTATGAACTATTCTAAGCATCCGGCTTGCTTCTTGGCGAAACTCAACGGATTGAGGAAGTAACAGCATGAAAGCAGCACAATTCTCGTTCTTGCTGATCCTCCTGTCGGCGTTGACGTGTGGGTGTAGCAGCCCGAAGGACATCGATGTTGACGTCCAGGCGCCGCCGGTCGTCAAAAGCGGGGATGAGTTCGTCATCACGGCGACCATCGACAATCATGCCACCGTCGCGCAGAAGCTGGTCAGCCTGGATATCGGCGATGAATATCTCAAGGGCATTGCCATCGTTTCGATGGAGCCCAATTATAAGGACACGATGCACGTCCCCATCGACGATACGCGCAGCTTCGTATTCGACTTGCCCGTCGAGCCCGGCAAGCAGCTTCGGATTCTGCTGCATGCCAAAGCGATCGGGACCGGGGACCACAATTCCCAAATCGATTTCTGCATCAACTCGAACGCCAGCTACCTTTCCAGGACTTTGCGCACGGCGGTCGAATAGGTGAAAGCGACCTCGATCGTACAAGTCCATAACGAGCGGGTGATCGTCACCGAATGGCGCTTCGCTCCCGGCGCCGAGACCGGACACCACGTGCACGCGCACGACTACGTCGTCGTGCCGTTGACGAACGGCAGTTTACGGTTGGAGGAGCCGACCGGTGCGAGGGAGGTGCGTCTCGAGGCCGGCGCCTCTTATGCGCGCAAATCCGGCGTCGCGCACAATGTCGTCAACGTGAACCCCCACGAATTTCGTTTCGTGGAGATCGAGCTGATTTGAACAACGTCGTGCTCTCCCGTCGGATCGCGCTCACCGACCGAAGTGGTACTCGATTTCGGCCGAGTACAACAAGACCGTGCACCGACCGTCGATATCGAAACAGTCGAGTCCCGCGCCGATATACAGGCTGCGCGTCGGACGCAGCAGTACGGCAAAGCCCGCATCGATTCCTGCGCCTTCGCGATCGTGAGAGTAGGTGCCAACGGGGGTATACACCTCTTGCGTCGACTGGTAGCCCATAAGCCCGACTCGCGGTTCGAACGCCAACCAGCCGTTGATGTCGAGCGGAGCCGCCAGATTCAAAGTCAGCGCCCGTCCGGCCGGCGACAGCTTACGAACGACGGTTTGCGCGAGCTGCGCAATATTGGCGCTCGTCGTCGAGATCCCGACGGGGTACATGCCGAGGTCCGCGACACCGAGTTCCAAGGACAGCAACTTGTAAAACGGTACGCCCGCGTATACGACGCCGCTCGTCCGGTGCTGATCGATCGATGTCGTCGTGCCGGTCTGGCCGTCCGCGACGAGGTCCGCATCGAGTTGCCGCGAGGATTCCCAGTAGGTGCCGCTGCCGGCCCGGATCCCCACGTAAGTCTGGTCCCACCGGAATTGCGCGTCCGGTGATGCTTGCTGCGCGGATACCGGCGCGGCCGCCGCCAGTAACGCGACCGCCGCGAGAACCGCGAGCGTGCCGAGAAGCGCCGGCCTCCGCAGGCGGCGCATGCGGTAGGCCACGAGCAGGCCCAAACTCAGCAGGCTCCAGAGGTCCATGCCGCCGCCTCCGGCTTTCCCGGATAGAATCGTGACCGTCGCAACTTCTGCGCTCGCGGCAACGTTCACGACACTCGTGGCGTGCACGGTGCCGCCGGCTCCGGTGCAGGTCAGCGTATAGGTGCTGGCTCCGCTTTGCGCCGGCGTCTCGGTCAGCGTGCCGCTCGTCGCTTGCGCACCGCTCCAGGCACCGCTCGCGGTACAGGACGCCGCATTCGTCGCGTCCCACGTCAGCATGGTGCTCTGTCCGACCGTGATCGTCACGGGGGCGGCCGAGATCGTGACCGTCGGCGCCGCGGCCGCGGCGTTGACCGTCACCACGGCCGATGCGTGCGCACTGCCGCCGGCTCCGGTGCAGGTCAGCGTATAGGTGCTGGCTCCGCTTTGCGCGGGGGTTTCGCTCAGCGTGCCGCTCGTCGCTTGCGTGCCGCTCCAGGCACCACTCGCGGTACAGGACGTCGCATTCGTCGCGCCCCAGGTCAGCATAGTGCTCTGCCCGACCGTAATCGTCGTGGGAGCGACCGAGATCGTGACCGTCGGCGCCGGGGGTGGGGCGGCGCCCGCTGGAAATTTCGCCACAAAAGCGTTTTCGGTGCCGCTGAGGGCCGGCTGGAACACGTTCGCGGTCGTCGGGAAGTCGGCCGACATCGTCCAACCTGTCACGTAGGCGTTATCAGACGTGTCCACGGCGACGGCCATGGCCCGGTCACCGGAATTGCCCCCCAGGTACGTGGAATAGACCAAGGCAGAACCGGTCGCATTGAGGTTCGCCACAAACCCGGTGTCTATTCCCACTCCCCCTAGGTTTGTCGCCTGCACGGGGTTCACGGTGGGGAAGTCGATCGTATTGGTGTTCCCCACGACGTAGGCCATGCCGGTGGCATCGACGGCGATGCCGCGGCCGAAGTCGTCTGAATTGCCGCTGCCGCCCAGGTAGGTGGAGTAGACCAAGGCCGAGCCGGCGGGATTGAACTTCGTTATGAACACATTGCTGGAGCCACGGTTGGTCGCTTGCAGCGGGTTCACGGTCGGAAAATCGGTCGACGTCGTCGTTCCCGTCACGTAAGCGTCGCCGGAAGCGTCCAGCGCAATGGCTTCGGCAATCGTCGTGTCGCTGCCAGCCAGGAAGGTCGAGTAGACGAGCGCCGAGCCGGCCGGATTGATCTTCGAGACGAAGGCGTTGAAGATTGCCGGGCAATCATGGCATGCGGCTTGGAACGCATTGGCTGTCGGGAAGTCGGCGGACTCCGTTTGACCCGCGACGTAAGCGTTACCGCCGGAATCGGCGGCGATGCCGTTGACGAGGTCCTCGACACTGCCGCCCAGGTAGGTCGAATAGATCAGTGCGGACCCGGCAGCGTTGTACTTCGCGACAAAGCCGGTGCCGGTACTCGGAGGACTCGTCTTATTCGTCGTCTGCAGCGCATTGACGGTCGGAAAGTCGCTGGCCGCCGTTAGTCCCGCCACGTAGGCGTTGCCCGAGGTATCGATCGCGATGGCATTGCCGGATGCGCCCCCGGTGGCGCCGCCGAGATAAGTGGAGTAGACGAGAGCCGAACCCGTGGGATTCAGCTTCGAAACAAATGCATTTGCGTTGTTGAAGGTCGGGTTCGTGGGCTGGACGGGGTTCACGGTCGGGAAGTTGGACGACTGCGTTGTGCCGGTCACGTAGGCGTTGCCGGCGGCATCGACGGCGATGGCTGTGCCCCAGTCAGCCAGAGAGCCGCCCAGATATGTGGAGTAAATCAACGCCGAACCGGCGGGATTGAACTTCGTCACGAATGCGTCGCCAGAACCGCCCGGATTCGGCTGCAGCGCATTCGCGACGGGAAAGGCAATCGTGTCCGCGATGCCCGTGACGTAGGCGTCGCCGGCGGCATCGACGGCGATGCCGAGGCCCTCGACCGTGCCCGCGCCACCGAGGTAGGTCGAATACGTGAGCACGGGGTCGATAACCAGCGCTTTGCTGTGATCATAAGGGCCGAGCGCAAAGCGGACCTCGTTTGACGCCTGCAGCACGAAGTGGCCTTGCGAAAGCCGGCGGTGTCCCGCGGGTGTGCGCAAATCTTTGCCCTGGCTGGCGGCTATGCCATCCGCGACGTCCTGGTACACGAGCGGTTTGTGGAACCGAATCTCGCCGCCGCCGACCTTGACCACCAAATCCCCGTCGGCGGCGATCCGCATCGGCGTGCGCCGCGCGCCTTTGGCGCCGTCGTCGCTGTTTGCCGCAATTTCGAACCGGATGGCGCTCGTGTCCGCACCCGGTGCTACGACGAAATCATATTCGAGCTGCCCGCTCTGATTGCCGTAGTAAACTAGGTCGACACCGGGGTAAACGCCGGCGTATTTGACCTCAGCGTAATTCGGCAGATTCGTGCGCCATTGCTGCGGATCGTTACCGATGAAGTAGTTGCTTCTGCCCGCGAGTTTCCCCGCGCCCGTCACGGCTGCGTTGACATTCGCGCCCATGAGCTGCATACGCAGGAACGTGCTCGGCCTCGGCAAGTCGGTCGCTTTCGGCAACGTCAGCACCGCCGAATTGCCGGTCAGAAACAGGGCATATCCCCGGCCCCGCGCGAGGAACTTGACCCGCGCATCCGCCTGACCGTCGTTGGCTTCAAAGGCGAGCGGCAGCTTGCCGTAATCCGCAATCAGCGCAGGGGGCTTGTCCGGGTTCACCGCAATCGCCGAACCGGCACCAAGAATGGTCAGCATCAAACCCGATGCCATGGCGACAAAGTGTTCACGTTTCATTGTGGCTCTTCCCTGAGTTTTGCTGCGGAAATCCCGCTGCTCATGGGGAATTGTGCAAAACGGGGATCAAACCCTTCATCGATCACAAAAAATATTTCGGCCGGGCTCGACTTCCGAATCGCTAACCCTGCGAGCGTTGCTCGGTACGGCGTGCCGCGGCGCGGACTCTCGCGCTCACGCCCACGGGCCGAATCGTCAGAAGAACATTTCTTTCGATGGAAATATTTTGCGTGATTGTCTTGTGTTCGAGGTCGAAGCGTTCGAAGAATGTCTTCAGAATCAAAATGGTCTCGGTAATCGCCATCGCGCGCCCTGGACAGCTTTGTGGCCCCAGGCCAAACGTGTGATGGCTCTTCTTCTGTTCCGCGGTCAGCGGCCGACCGAAGCGGTCGGGATCGAACCGATGCGGGTGCTCCCAAATGCTTCGGCGCATATTGCCCTGTACGGGCAAATATCGCAGCACGGACCCGCGCTTGATCTTGACGGTCTCGCCGAATTCGACGGTCTCGCCGGAATCATCGCCGGCCCTCTTTCCGATGATCTGTTGGTCGCTCTCGGCCTCGCGCAGCATCGTCGGGACGATCGTATGCCGGCGCAAGGTCTCGCGCAGCACGTGGTAAATGTATGGATATCGAAGCGTCAAGGCTTCGCCGTCGAATTCGGCCTCTGCCTCCCGCCGCGCTTCCTTGATGACCTCATCGCACACCGAGGCATTGTTGGCGATTTCGGCGATCGCGAACGTCAGCGCAGCCGCCGTCGTTTCAATGCCGGCGACGAACATCATCGAATATTCGGCCACGATACAGCGCCTCTGCGCCGCCGGCCCGCGATCGGCGAATCGGGATTTCAAACTCTCGAGCAGCGGTACCGTCGCGCCGGCAAGCTCTGCCGCATCGATTTTGGCACCGATCCAGCCCAGGAGATGCCTGACGGCCTTGCGCTGCTCCCTGGGAAATAGGAAGGGCTGATGCTCCGAACAATTGAACAGATGCAATGCGGCCGCGATGACGGTGTTGATCAGACTCGGTATATTGCCGCGGACCATCTGAGTCGCTTTGCTCAAGGTTTTATCGAGGTATTCCGCCTCGCTCAGGGATAGAACCTCGCCGAACAGCACATATCCCATGACGGCCGAGATCACGACGCGCATCAGGGATTCGACGTCGATGTCGATCAGTGCCGGCGCTGCGGCCGCGCCGGCCGAGCGTTCGACCAAATTGTCGAAGATTGTCTCCGCGGCGGTCTTGATGACCGGCGCGTATTCTCGCGCGATCGGCACCGCTGCCAAATGCGGCGTGATCGCGTCGCGAGTCCGCCTCCACTCCTCGCCGTCGGCGACGATCATCACGCGGTGTTTGACTGCGCTGCGCACCAGCGCGGCCAATGGCCGGTAGCGCAGTTGGGTTTGCTTCAAGAACAGCGCTCTCGCCGTACCGATGGAGTTGACGTTGACTTCACAACCGAGTGGACTCCGGTGGACCGAGAATTCCGTGTAGCGACAATTGGACTTCGTCATGCGGTTCATTTCAATTCGCCGCCCGCTTGCGCCGCACGTACAGGAGTTTGTTGACTTGGGTGATCGGCTTGCCCTGCGGATCGGTGATCGTTACCGAGAATGCCGGTAGATACTTCTTGCCGCCTTCGGTCGCCGCACGAATTTCATCCAGCATCTCGGCCGACAATTGCAAGCTCGCGAGCGCTACGCTGCGGCCCGGAGCCATGAACTCGATGGCGGCGGACTTGACCCAGACCGTGTACCCGGGACCAAGATTATGTTGCAGCATCAATGGATAAAATGGATCGATCATCGCGAACAGGCTGCCGCCGAACATCGTTCCGACCGCATTCCGGTTCCACCACCTCAGGCGCAATGCGACCTCGATGTGGCGCCAATCCGGCGCAATACTCTTGACCCGGATGCCGGAGAACAAGAACGGCGGCCACCAATTGATGAGCCGTCTGATGAGATTGGTCGACACATTCCCCTCCGCTCCGGCGGCGCGCGCTCCGAAATCCGTTTGTACGAGGAGAGATGTGCAAAGCGGGGGTCAAACCCCTCATCGGGCAGGAAATTTTTTCAGCCGGCGAGAATGGGCCCAAGCGGCGCGCTTGGCGGCCTCGAGTGGAACCAGGCGTCAATCCGCTGCAATGATGCCGGCGTGCCGCGCACGAGCTTTGTCGAGCATTGCGCCGTACGCATCCGCCACCTGCTGCATCATGCCCTGCTGCGCGAGTACGCGGGCGAGTGAAGCACGCCGATAGCGCCACTGCTTCCAGGCATCCTCGGGCCAAGCCTCCTCGCGAGCCACCTCGGCCGCCGCCGCGTAGAGCCTGAAGGCTTGCAGTAGTCGCGCATTGCGCGATTTGGTGTCGGTCTGCACAAGCGCACTGTTTTCCTCGCGCTCTGCGATGCGCGCCAGTGCGTTCGGCTCCCCGGCATCCGCGCCTTTCTGATACCACTGCCATGCTTTTGGCTCGTCTCGGGCAACGGCGGTGCTCGCGAGTCCGACGTCTGCCGCCACCCCGTGTTCGTAGAGATGGCCCAGATTGAAGGCCGCGATCGGCACGCCCTCCTGCCAGGCCTGCTCATAGAGCGACACCGCGCGGCCGGGATCGAGCTTCCCCGCCGACGCGTTCACGAGCAGGTCGGCCAGATCGATTCGTGCCGCCCGATACGCCTTCGCCACGGCGGTCTCGAACTGTTGTCGCGCACCGCTCGCATCGCCGGCGGCGAACAGGGTGCGCCCCATCTGATAGTCCAAACGCGCGTCGTGTTGCGGTTTGCTGACCTCCGCCGTACAGGCCGGCTTGGCGATGTCTACCGCGATATTCTCGAGCAACGCACCGGATGTCAGACGGTCCGGATCGTAGGGCGCTGCGGCCTGACCACAGGCTGGTTCCGGCGTCGGCCAAACTCGAACGCGCGGATCAAGCGGTATACCCAATTGTGTTCGATCCGCGTCGGCCAGCAGATCCGTTTGTGCTGCGGCGGCCCACAGAATTTGCGCAGAAACTCCAGTGGGAACGCGCGCATCCCAGATGCGCGCAGTCTTGTCGAGCGAGGCGGTCAGGATCTGCGAGCCATCAGGCGAATAGACTGCGGAATAGACGGCGTCACGGTGCCCTATGAGCGCCGCAAGCTGTGCACCCGTGGCTGCATCCCAGATGCGCGCCGTGCCATCTTGCGACGCCGTCACGATTCTCGCGCCGTCGGGCGAGTACGCGGCGAACCTGACGCGGTCGCCATGGCCGGACAGCGCGACAATCTGAACGCTCGTGCGCGCATCCCAGATGCGCGCACTCTTGTCGCCGGAAGCGGTGACGATGCGCGTGCCGTCGGGCGAGTACGCGGCACAATACACGGTACCGCTGTGGCCCGAAAGCATTGCGAGCTGGGTGCCCGTGCGCGCGTCCCAGATGCGTGCGGTTCTATCCTGGGACGCGGAGACGATTGTGTCGCCGTCCGACGAATACGTTGCGGAAGCAACCACATCTCGATGACCGGAGAGCAGCGCGAGCTGCTTCCCTAAGTGCGCATCCCAGATCCGTACGCTCTTATCGTTTGAGGCGGTGACAATATGAGCCCCGTCGGGCGAATAGGCCGCGGCTCTTACAAAATCACCATGGCCCGCGAGCACCCTGAGAGGCTCACCGGTGCGCGCATCCCAGATCCGCGCTGTCTTGTCCATTGATGCGGTGACGATATGCGCACCGTCGGGCGAATAGTTGGCGGCGACGACGTTATCGCCGTGGCCGGAAAGTACGGTGAGCTGTTTGCCCGAGTGCGCATCCCAAATGCGCGCGGTATTGTCGGTCGACGCGGTAACGATCCGCGCACCGTCGGGGGAATACGCACCCGAAAAAATGAAACCACTATGGCCCGATAGTTCCGCGAACGTTGCGCCAGGATGCGTGTCCCAGATCCGCGCGGTCCTGTCGTCCGACGCGGTCACGATGCGTGAGCCGTCGCGCGAGTAGGCAGCGGAATCTACTATACCGCCGTGCCCCAGCAATACCGCGAGTGGCGCCCCCGTTTGCGCATCCCAGATTCGCGCCGTCCTATCACCGGATGCGGTCACGATTTGTGCACCATCAGGCGAGTAGGCGGCGGAGTTGACATACTTGCCGTGGCCGGAGAGCACGGCGAGCGGTGCTCCCGTTTGCGCGTCCCAGATACGCGCGGTCTTATCACCCGAAGCGGTGACTATGCGAGTGCCATCCGGCGAATACGCGGCACTGGAGAGAGCATCGTCATGCCCGGCAAGCACGGCGAGCAGCGCCCAGGTCCGTGCATTCCAGATCCGCGCAGTCTTATCCGACGACGCGGTGACGATGCGTGCGCCGTCGGGAGAGAAGGCCGCGGACTGAACCACGTCTGCGTGACCTGCGAGCACGCGCAGCAGCACGCCGGTGCGCGCATCCCAGATGCGCGCGGTTTTGTCGCCCGACGCCGTGGCGATACGTGCGCCGTCGGGCGAATAAGCGGCGGAACAAAGCAAACGACTATGTCCCGCGAGCACAGCCAGCTGCTTCCCTGAGCGCGCATCCCAAATTCGTGCCGTCTGGTCATCCGATGCGGTGACGATGCGAGTCCCATCGGGCGAATAGGCGGCGCTATAGATAACGCCGGTATGGCCGGAGAGCACGGCCTGCGCTGCGCCCGTGCGGCCGTCCCAGATCCGCGCCGTCTTGTCTCCGGATGCCGTGAGGATCTGCGAACCGTCGGGCGAATAGGCGGCCATGTATACGATTGCGCCATGTCCGAACAGCACGGCGCGCTGTGCGTCGGCCGCGCGGACATCCTGAAAAACGCTGATGGCCGCCGGCGTATATGCTTGGGTGAATGCGGGGTTCGTCAGTACTTCGAGGATGATGCCCTGCGCGCCAGAAATGTCGGCATCTTTGAGCCGCTGCGCGGCGGCCATCGTCAGCAGCCGCGCCTGGGCCTGCAGCGCCTGCGCCGCTTGGTATTTCGCCTCGTGGTTTTGTCGAACCGCGATCAATCCGGCGCCCGAGGTTGCGATCGCGAGAGCCGTCACGATTGCTGCGACGATCGCCGCGAGGCGATGGCGCCGCGCGAACTTGCCGAGCTGATAGGCGACGCTCGCGGGGCGGGCCACGATCGGCTCGTGATTCAAATAGCGGCGCAGGTCGGCCGCTAGCTCCGAGGGTGCGCCGTAGCGGCGCTCCCGATCGCGCTCGAGCGCCTTCATCGTGATCCAATCGAGATCCCCGCGCAGCTGGCTTACCAATTGTCTCGCCTCGGTACCGCGCACGGCAGCGGCCTCGGTCGATGAGTCCCGGTCCGCTCCGAGCTTGCTGCTCGGACGCCGCGGCTCCTCCTCGCGCAGCTGGCGCAGCCACTCCTCGAGCGAGGGCCGCTGCCGCCCCTTGACCTCGAACGGCTGCATCCCGGTCAGCAATTCGTAGAGAATCACGCCGAGCGAGTAGACGTCGGTGCGTGTATCGATATCGCGGATGTTCGAATTGACCTGCTCGGGGCTCATATAGCCCGGGGTTCCCATGAACTGCCCGAAGCGCGTATAGAGCGTCTGGTCCGTCAGCGGCGCGGTCGTCGCCTTGGCGAGGCCGAAGTCGATGATCCGCGGTACCGGTTTGCCGTCCACCTCAACGACTAAAATG